>Ga0070698_100002523_pt1 | contig 20169 bp, 13 predicted proteins | sample KBSK1502metaG_FD_65477 | JGI IMG/M metagenome (GOLD analysis project Ga0070698, IMG submission 65477) | Corn, switchgrass and miscanthus rhizosphere microbial communities from Kellogg Biological Station, Michigan, USA - KBS K1-50-2 metaG | ecosystem: Host-associated > Plants > Roots >...
TCGTCGACGAGACCACGAATACCGTGTTCGGGTGAAAAGAGTGCGACGAGTTTAACGCCGGGAGCTTTGTTCAGCACATCGATCGTTTGCCGTCCCTCGCGATCGCGACCGGTATGATTGGTAACGAGGCCGACACGCATGCCTGCAAGCTGCTTGAAGTTGTCTCGCTCGAGCACGTCGATGCCTGTGAGTACCTTGACCGAACCTGCGGCTTCACTTCCGGAAAACTGTTTGAGCGTCTTGAAAGTATCCGTGTAGAACTTCTCAGACTGTTCGCGTGCACGTGTGACGAGTGCTGTATCAGTCACCGCGCCGGCTACGATCGTAGCGATGCGTGCGCGTAGTGGTCCAACGTCGCCTGAGCCCGTCGGATGCACTCGATTGCTCAGAAAGATCACAAACATCTGGCTTGCGGGATCGATCCAGATCGATGTGCCGGTGAAACCTGTGTGACCAAATGAGCCGAGCGGAAACAGTTCGCCGCGATTGGCGGAGAAACTCGAGCTCATATCCCAACCAAGCCCACGCGTGAAACCGCCGGTTGCTGAAACGATGTGGGGCTGCGTCATCTCAGCGACGCTCAATGGCGAAAGAATGCGTACGCCGCCATACGATCCCCCGTTCAGGATCATCTGGCAGTAGATGGCAAGATCATTCGCAGTTGAGAACAATCCGGCATGACCGGCAACACCGTTCATGCGATACGAAGTTGGATCGTGCACTTGACCTCGCAGCCAGTCGTCACCACCTGCGGCTGCATTTGGGGCGTCATCGCCGAGGTATCTCATCTGACCGCGTCGTTCTGTCGGCGCAATTCGCGACCTCAACGCCGGACTGGGACGAAATCCGGTGTTCGTCATGCGTAGTGGTTCAAAAATATTCTTCTGCGCAAACTGATCGAGCGGCATTCCGGAAACGCGCGCGACGACTTCGCCAAGCGCGATGAATCCGATGTCGCTGTATGCGAAGCGAGTGCCGGGAGGGTTGCGGAGAGGTTCGCGGATCAGTCGTTCTATTCCTTCGTCGTAGCCGGTCCAATGTTCTTTCAGATCGAAGTCAGGAGCGTAACCGGAAACGTGAGTCAATAGATGCTCGATCGTGACTGATTCCCTTCCCTTACCGCTCAACTGCGGAATGTATCTCGTAATCGGAGAATCGAGCCGCACCTTGCCACGCTCGACGAGGATCATGATGCTGGTAGCAGTCGCGACAACTTTGGTAAGACTCGCGAGATCGAAGATCGTGTCGATAGTCATCGCTTCGCGCGCAGGTTCGAGTGCTCGTGCGCCATACGCCTTCCGCCAGACAATGCGACCTTTGCGACCCACCATAACTACCGCACCAGGCAGCAGTTTCTTCTCAATATCCGCGGCGACTAGAGCATCCATCCGCGCCAATGCTGCCGACGAAACTGAGACTGACTCAGGCCGCGCAACCCGCAACTGCGCCAACGCAGACTGCGCCAGCACTAAAACAACCAAAGAAGCTACAACGCCTCTTATCCGTTTCATCCGTGGCTTCATTTACTTTTTTTAACCTGAATCCCGGTTCCACGCGGATACAGCCCCGGCAACGAGATCGGCAATTTTCCGCTGATATCAATCTCGCCCAACAAAGCACGCGCAACGGCCTGCTGCAACGATGGCATGTCGCCATACGCCACGAGGTAAGTTCTTAGTCCGGGAAAACTCTGCAATAAATATGGATTGCCAAAACTAATCCCGACAATCGGCGACTTCGCAGCTATCAACGCCGACAAAGCTCGATTGCCTGTTTCCGGTATTCCCACACTGGAAACCTGTCCCGAACGAACACGTCCATACAACGAAGCGATCACAAGATCGGCAGACTTCGCGCGCTCAATCGCTTTCTGCACATCCTGCTCACTCGATCGTTCGTCGAGCACAATCGTTTCAACTTTCACGCCGCCGCGACCGATTCTCGAAATAAAAGGATTTGCGATCCAGTTGCGATCGTCGCCGTTCGTCACTGCAAGATTGAACACGCGCGACTCAGGTTTGAGGTTCTTTAACGGCACCAGCTTATCTTCGTCACGCACAAGCGTGACGGCGTGCTCGGCAATCTCAGTTGCAAGCGCCGGCACGTCGCGGCTGCCGACGATGCGGTCGATCGTGTCGATCGAAGTGATTCGCTGGTCCACGAGGCCAAGATCGTATTTCGCGGCGAGGATCTTTCGGGCTGACTCTTCAACACGCTGCTCCGTGATGCGTCCACTCTTAACTGCGTCGCGCACACCGCGAAACGACGCATCGATGTCCGCCGGTTTGAGTAACATGTCGGCGCCCGCTTCCAAAGCGCGAACCGCGGCCTCTTCCTGCGTGAAATAGATCGTCAGGCCGCTCATGCTTAGTGCGTCAGTGACGATCATGCCGGAAAACTTCAGATCTTTTCTGAGTATGTTGCCAATTACGGGCGACATCGTGGCGGGCATTGCGGCTTTTTCTTCGATGATCTCGCCTGCGTCGTCAGTATCGGTTGGTTTCGACTTCATATTTTCCGGCAGTGGTTTGACGGCAGTCGCGTCAATCTGAGGCAATGCGATGTGGCCAACCATCACGGCGCCAACGCCAGCTTCTACCGCCGCTTTGAAAGGAACAAACTCGACTGAGTTCAAGCGATTGCGTCCGACATTGATCTCGGGCAGTCCGCGATGTGAATCAACCGCTGTGTCGCCGTGTCCGGGGAAGTGTTTCGCCGTCGCGATAGCGCCTGCTGCCTGCGCGCCCTCCGTGAAAGCCGCAGCGAAGCGCGCGACTTCCGCTGGGTCTTCGCCGTACGAACGCACATTGATCACTGGATTGGCAGCGTTGTTGTTTACGTCGACAACAGGCGCGAAGATCTGTTGCACTCCGAGCGCGCGAGCTTCGCGTGCGGTTATCTCACCCTGGCGGCGCGCGTATTCGGGATTGCCTGTCGCTCCGACGGCCATGTTCCACGGAAAGTTGACTGTGTCTTCGAAGCGCATTCCGGCGCCGGCTTCGAGATCGGCTGAGATGAGCAATGGATACTTCGCGAGTTCCTGCATGCGGTTGACGAGAATCACCGATTCGTAAACGGACCCACGAAAAAGAATGATACCGCCGACTTTATTGTCTTCGATTTGATGCTTGAGGGCGCGATAGGCGTCGGAGTCCTGGTTGAGAAACGTCGCGTTGACGCCGACCGAGATCAGTTGACCGATCTTCTCCTCGAGCGACATTTTGCGCAGTTGCTCGTTGGCCCACTTCAACGCTTTCGACGATCGATCGCGCTTGAAAGCGTTTACCTTTACCGCCGGCTGCGGCCTGACCGGCAGCGCCACGAGCGCCATCAAAACCAAAACGAGCATTGCCGAAAAACGACGATTCAAACCTTTGCGCATCAATTATTCCTCATCCACTATCGGTCCTATCGGCCCAATCTGTCCTATCGATTTCTCCGCCGGCGCGAACGCAAAACTCGCCAGCCACGCAACCACAAATGTGATCAGGCTCCCGAGAAACACGTACCACGTCCACGCGATCTTCGTCCCAAAAAATACGTAGAGCATCGAGCAGATGCTGACCAGCATCCCGATCAAAGCCGGCGGCTGACTAACGCGCCGCAAAAATGTCCCCACCAGAAACACGCCGAGAATTGGACCATTAATTAAAGAAGCAATCGAGAGCGCCATACTCAACGCCGAGCCCGGTTGATTTCTGACGGCGAGTGCGACACCGATCTGTACGACACCCCAGATCAACGTCAGCACATGCGAGACTTTTAGATAGTGCTTGTCCTCGCGATCTGGTCGAAAAGGCTTGTACAGATCATTCACCGCAGTCGCCGCGATCGAATTGAGCGACGACGACATCGCTGCCGCAAAGATTGCTGCGACGACCAGGCCCGAAAGCCCAGTCGGCATGTACTTCGTAATGAAGTCGGGAAATACGCGATCGCCACCAGTGAACGGAAATGCTGTTGACGCGGCCGTCGCATAACCCGGATCGGTGAACGGATGGTAAAACGCAAACAGCAACACGCCGATGAAAAGAAATCCGATGAATTGCGCGAGCACGATGCCGCCGCTGGTCAGCAGCGCAATTGTCGCTTTGCGCGGGTGATCGGTGCACAGATAACGCTGCACGAGATACTGGTCGGTGCCGTGTGTGCTCATCGTCAGGAAGCAGCCGCCGATCAATCCCGACCAGAATGTGTAGGTGCGCGTGTGATCGAGGGTGAAATCGAAGAGCGAGTACTTGCCGTACTGAGTGGCGAGGGAGCTCGCTGCCGCAAATCCGCCGTCAATCGAATAGATGAGAACGATCGCTGCCGCAATTGCGCCGGCGATGTAGATGCCGAGCTGGATCACCTCAACCCAGATCACCGCTTCCATGCCGCCGAAATAAGTAAAGATGATCATCGCCAGACCGATCAGGATTATCGAACCGATGATGATCGTTTCAGAGTTGGCGGCGGGTTGAAAAGAAGCGTACACGGCGGCGAGCACGATCGCCGTCAGTAGTAGTCGAATGCCGTCGGCGATGTTCCGCATCACGACGAAAAGCGATGCGGCAACCATCTTGATCTTGCCGCCAAAGCGGCGGTCAAGAAGTTGATAAACCGTCAGCAGCTCGCCACGGAAGTAGGACGGTATAAAGAGGATCGAGATTACGATTCGACCAAGCAGATAGCCGAAGACCAACTGCAGAAACCCGAAGTTTCCGCCGCGTGCAAACGCGACGCCGGGAATCGAGATGAAGGTGATGGTTGAGGTTTCAGTGGCGACGATCGAGAACGCCACGGCCCACCACGGCACCGATCGATCGCCGAGAAAGTAATCGGCGGTGGTCTTTTGCTTGCGGCCAAACCAGGTGCCGAACAGGACGATCCCGATCAGGTACCCAAAGATAATAAATAGATCTAGAGCCTTCATCGTTTATTTGCCACGGATTTACACAGAAAATACACGGATTTTATCCGTCTTCATCGGTGTGAATCTGTGGCTTACTAACCTGACGCATAGCGTCCTTGACGACCCAATTTGAGGATTCCAGTGCCGACATCGCCGCTTGGTGATTGACTCCGGCTTCTGCCATAACGATCCGCACAGCACGATCGCGCAGCTTGATATTGCGCGCTTGCAGGTGTGACATGCGATTGCCGCTCACATAACCGAGTCGCACCATCGTCGCCGTCGAAATCATGTTCAGCACCATCTTTTGTGCCGTGCCGGCCTTTAACCTGCTCGAACCCGTCAATACTTCCGGTCCAACCACCGGCACGATACTCAACTCAGCAGCTTCCGTGATCGGCGAAGCCGGCACAACCGTCAACCCAATCGTGAAAGCCCCGAGCCCACGAGCAAACTTCACCGCGCCGACTGTGTACGGCGTTCGCCCTGAAGCCGCGATTCCCACCAAAACATCACCAGCCCCAAAACCTCTCTGCTTCAAGTCAGCGGCGCCAGCATCCGCATCGTCTTCCGAAGCTTCAACCGCGCGATGGCACGCATCATACCCACCGGCAATCACGCCCTGGACCAACTCCGGCGAAACACCAAACGTCGGTGGACACTCAGATGCATCGAGTACACCCAATCGTCCCGACGTGCCCGTACCCGTGTAAAAAAGACGTCCGCCTTTTTCTAGTCTCGCAACCGTTTCATCGACGGCTCTCACCACATCGCCGAGCACACGCTGCACGGCTGCCGCAACGACCGCGTCCTCCTCGTTCATGAGTGCGACGATTTCGGCGGTCGACTGGGAACTAAGATCTTTTGAGCGGGGATTCTCTTGTTCGGTGATGGGAAGCGCGGTTTCCGTATTCATCTTCTGCCGCTACGGATCAGACTGCGAGAGCGATGTGGTTGATACGTTCACGAGCCATTCTAGCGGCAGCGACAGCCGGAGCGAAATGTGGCGGCTCAAAATACGCCCGCGGCGCGGCCTTTTTCACTTCGTTGCGCAAATTCGCGAGCATCAAATCGCCAGCCGAACGAAATACACCGCCAACATACGCTATTTGAAACCGATCGCGCTCCATCTGAAGGTGACGAATCACTGCGACTGCTGCGTACCCGAGCTCAGTGCCGCCATCCGCAACGATTTGCAACGCCACCTCGTCGTCCGCCTTCGCAGCGTGGACCACGTCTTTGCCGAAACCGGCAAGTCGTTCGTTGGTTATTGTCGGCGCGTAGATCGCGGTTGTCAGATCGTCGGCACTGGTGACGTGAAAATACGCACACGCGAGATCGGTAAGCGCGGTCTTTGGACCACGTCCGTCAGACGCATACGCCACTGCGCGCAAAGCACGACGCGCCAGCCATGCACCGCCGCCTTCGTCACCCGCAATCGGTCCCCAACCGCCCGCACAGAAACGTTTGTGACGCGCATTAATGCCACAGCAGATCGAGCCGGTGCCGGCAATAACAACCAGACCCGGCGCTCCATCTGTCGCTCCATACAAAGCGATATCCGCGTCAGTACCGATTTCGATCTCGCCGATACCGAGTGGCAAAAGTGTCTCGCGCATGCGTTCGCGCAACTCCCGGCGACGCGCACCCGCGAGACCAATCTGCGCTGCAATCAGATCGCCTCGCCTCAGCTTCGCAGCTGCGCAGGCACTATCAATCGCCTCGCGCACTGCTGCCGCTGCTCCCGCAATTCCGACTCGCAAGGGGTTCGAAGGTCCGGCGCGGCCCTCGCCAATCACTCTCAGATTAGCGTCCATAATGACGGCTTCCGTCTTCGTACCGCCGCCATCGACACCAACCACCGAGTTCTGCGTGTGCAAGCGTCTAGCCGGAGAGAGATCTGCTGTTCGTCGTTCAGTACTCACAGTTGGGACCCGGGCCGACTAGAAACGATCCAGTTAACATTATTGATTATTCTAGGGTTCGCTGATTTATAATGGAAACTAAAAGATTTTATTATTACGATAATCCATCTTGATATCGGGGGGAGTCTGCTGCTGTGGAAATTAGACAATTAAGAGCCTTCGTAGCCATCGCTGAATCGGGCACGTTTACGGCAGGAGCATTGCGGGTGCACGTCACCCAGGCGGCGATTAGCATGCAGATCAGGCAATTGGAGACCGAGATCGGGGCCAAAGTGTTTGTGCGTGCTCCGCGTCACGTGATCCTCACCGAGGCCGGCGAGCAGCTTTTGCGACGCGCGCGTCACATCCTGCGCGAGCATGACGCCGCAATCGACGAGATTGCCGAGCTTGCCGGGGCTGAGCGCGGGCGGCTGCGAATCGGCAGCGCGTCGGCGATGGTCCTGTCTGAGCAACTGCCTGCGGTCCTGAAGGAGTTGCGCAAGCAACATCCGGCTGCGGAAATCTCCGTCATATCCGGCACGAGTGAGGTGCTGGTGGACCAGATTCTCGGTGGAGATGTTGATGTGGCCTTTGTTTCACTTCCGGTGGATGTACGCGGCATCAAGACCGAACGCCTGAGCCAGGATCAACTTGTCGCCATTGCATCGCCGCGTCACAAGCTTGCCAAGCAACGCACGATCAGCGCCTACACGCTTGCCGGTGAGCGCTTGATCCTTGGCGAGCGTGGCGGGAACACGCGCCGGTTAATCGATCAATTCTTTGCCCAGGCAGGCGCATCACTGCACGTTGCAATGGAGCTGAGCCGGCAACAGGCGATCAAGCGAATGGTTGAAGAAGACATGGGCGTCGGCATCGTGCCGCTACAGTCTGTTAAGGAAGAAGTCGAGAAAGGTAAATTGATTCGCTGGTGGATTGAAGGCGCTGAGATCAACTGGGAGCTCGGCATCGCGCAGTTGAGTAACGGTTACGACTCACCAATCATGCAGAAGTTCGTCGCGCTTGCACACAAGAACTTTGCCAATACAACACCAACGGGTTCAACCAGGAAATCCAAAAAAGCCAACCACAGATTACACAGATAATCTGCGTAAGCCGTGGATCAGTTGATCGATATCGTCTTCGTTGTTGAAAAAATCAGCCGCCACACGAAACCCTTGCGGCTTCTCTGTGACTAAGATCTGCTGCGCCGCTAAATCGCCAACAACCTGCGCCGGATTGTCCGCTGCCACCAGCGTTTCCGCCGAACGAAACTTCTCGTCATCAAGCGGCGATAAAACCCTCCAACCGATCTCGCTCAGCTTCGCCGTCAGCGTGCGATTCAATTCAAGCGCGCGCGCTTCAATGTTTCTGATCCCTATCGACTGCATCAACTCGATCGATGCACCCAACGCGAACACACCCGCAAAGTGCGGACAACCGAGCTCGGTTCGCGCCGACATGTCATGACGCAGATGCACTTCGTCGTTTCGCGTCCCGTAAGGATCCTGAACACTCAACCAACCAATTGTGCGTTGCCGCGCCGCGGCCTGCAGTTCCCGGTTGATGTAAACAAATCCGGATCCGTAGCCTGACAGCATCCACTTGTGACCGGTCGTGCACAACGCATCGATCTTCATGCTCTTCACGTCAATCTCAAAAGCTCCCGCCGCCTGGCTCGCATTGATTACGAGAGCGTGATTTCCTTTCTGACTCGCCAGCTCCTCGATACAGGCGCGAAAGCCATTCGAAAACTGAACGTAGCTCATCGAGATGATGCCGGTGCGCGTGTTCATCGCAGTGCGGACGTCTTCCGGCTGCACCACACCGCCAACAGCTTTCACAAAATGAACAGGAATCCTGCGATGCATCCACGGAATCGTCGTCACTGGAAACTCTAGATCGCAGGAGATCACTTCTCCGTGATTCTCGAGGGTGTCCACGATCAGATTCATTCCACTCGACGTGTTCGTGGTGAAACCGATCTCGTCGGGCTCGGCATTTATGAAAGCCGCGACTTGCGCGCGCACTTCTTCGCGACGCGCGAGCCACCCATCCCAATGGACATCGCCGTCGTTCATCATCTGTTCGTAATACTCCGCACCGGCCCTCGCAGTAGACTCCGCGAGTGGTCCGGCCGCAGCCGTATTCAAGTAGACACTCCTGCTCGTAACAGGAAACTTCGCGCGCACGTCAGCCCAGTTGATCATGTTCTGTTTAGATCGATTCTTTATAGGTTTCGAGGTTCCGCTGGATCTTTTGCAGCAGTTGCGACTTGAGTGTGTTTGAGTTGAGTTTCTCTGGAGGAACGGGTTGCCACTTTCCGGGAATCAGGACCTGCGAGTCGATGAATGCGTCGAGTGCTTCCTGTAGACCGTCGATCCTGATCTTGCCTTTCATTGCGATGACCTCTTCGATGATCCACGTAACGGCGTCGCCGGTGATGCGGTGTCGATGATTGATGACTGCCGATCTCTCCTGAAGTGTCTTCAAGATCATGTCGAATGGACCACCGAGCGCCGCCACGAGCCGGAGATAACACTCCTGAAAGTCTTTCACGTGCGACGTTATTGCCGGTGTCGGTTTCAAATCGCTCTTGCCGACATACGATGCGGCCATGATACGGCAGAAAATCTCATCAGGCATGTACCCGCTCGTGTCGTCAACACGACTGATTGTTTGCGCCACGTAATAAGCGGGCAGGAGTCGCAGCAGATTTCGGATCAGAAAAACGGGATTGTGTGTGAAGCCGTCGGGAAGTTTCTCGATTCCCTTCGTGACTTTTCGATCTTCGAAGTAGCTCAGACTTCGATCGAAGTCGCGTACCTCCTTCTGCGCGTTGCTCATCAGATATTCGGACTGCTCGGGTGTAAAACCGATGCGCCAGAGCATGCGCTGGTCTCGTTCGCGTGCGAAAGTTTCATCGAAAACGCGCAGGGCATCTGCGTTCTTGAAAGTGTTGAGATTTTCTTTCACGCCCGACTGGATGAAACTCATTGCCTGCGCGAAGACCTGAATGATCGTCCTGGCCCAGCCACGTTGTTCGGCAAGCGAGGCTGAGTAACGATCTACGTCGAGGTAGCGATACTTGTCGTGCTTCGCGGCGAACTGCCGGATCGAACCATAGTCGAGCACGGCGCCACTCGCGAGCATGTTGTCGCCGTCCCATGAAAGCCAGTTAAAGATGTACTCCTCTTCGAGCAACGCAGCCAGTTTGGCGTACGAGCGGGCGAAGTAGTCGAGTGCCGTCGTGTAACGTGAACTTTCGTCCGAGATTGCCCAGAAACCGTTTTCGACTTCGCGATCGATGAAGTAATCGACAGAGGCTTTGAGTTCCTCGAGCCGACCCTGTTTGAGATAACGAAACATGTGAGCCGGCCTGATCAGGTTGGGCGCCGTTCTGACACCTATCGCCGTCGTATCTGGAAATCCGATTACGGCCAGACAACGCTCGGTTGGGATGCCCTGGCGATAAAAGATCTCAGACATGACTGCGCTGCCGAGCATCTCGTCCAGATCCGCGAGACCCGATGAGTAGCCAAAAGTCGTGTCGCCGGTCGGCAAAACTTTTTGAGCTTCCTGCACGCCGGGACTGAGGATGGTAGCGCCCGTGCCGCGACTCGAGATATCAAAGATCAGGTTGTCGCTCTTTAAATGACCATTCCAGATGCTGCGACCGTCGCCGGAAGTCTTGCCTTGTTTATTGCGATGTTGAGTTTGGAGATAGCGCGTCGCCATGTAAGGGTGAGGTCTGATTGTTTCGGGAGGGAATTTCTTACCTTGCTCGAGATCGTATTCGTTGATTATCTGGAGTGAAAACGTATCGAGGATCGCCTGCTCGAGTTCTTTGCTGATGCTTGCGGAATGATCGGACGGGATGAGGCCCATCTCTTTAGCGAGCGGGAAATTGAAAAAGACGACACGACCGTGCGGGCGATAGCGAGCCTGATAATCAACGTAGCCATCAGAACTAACGTTCCGCCACGGATGTGTACCGTCTATCTCGCTGAACTTCTCATACATAGGCCACAAACGGGCACAAAGAAGCGATCCATTTTAGCCACAAAAAGGCACAAAAGGCACAAAAAAGATGTTCCAGGGAATCAGCACAGACTGCGCAAACTATTTCGTTCTACTGCTTGTTTTCTTTTTTGTGCTTTTTGTGCCTTTTTGTGGCGAACTTCTTCTTGTGGCTTTTCGTGGCGCGAACCAGAGGGTGGTGAGAGGGGGTAGATCGATTGTGCCGTCGTTGATGGCATCCGCGTTGTTGCCGCCGTAGATCTCGGAGTTGGTGTTGAGGATGAGATCGTATTTGCCTTTGTTCAACTGCTCCACTTTGTAGCCTTTTTTGTGGACGGCAGAGAAGTTACAGACGCAGACGATTTCGCGGCCTGTGGCTGGTGAGCGGCGCAGGAAGGCAACGATGTTTTCGAGGGAGTTGTTGACGTCGATCCATTCGAAACCAGCGGGTTCGCCGTCGGCTTCCCAGAATGCGGGCTCGGGATCGTAGAGACGATTCAGATCACTGACGAGCTTCTGAACGCCGCCATGCAAAGGGTCCTCGATCAAATGCCAGTCGATACTCTCCGTCTCGGTCCACTCACGCCACTGTCCAAACTCGCCACCCATAAACAACAACTTCTTGCCGGGATGTGCCCACATGTAGCCGTAGAGCGCGCGCAACGTCGCAAACTTCTGTTCCGTCGTGCCCGGCATCTTATTCAGCAGCGAGCCCTTCATGTGGACCACTTCGTCGTGTGAAAACGGCAGGATGAAGTTCTCGCTCCACGCGTAAACAAGCCCAAACGTCAACGCATTGTGATTGCCGGCTCGAAAAAGAGGATCGGTCTGAAAGTACTTGAGCGTGTCGTGCATCCAGCCCATGTTCCACTTGAAATCAAACCCTAGCCCGCCCGCGTAAATCGGATGGCTGACCATGGGCCACGCAGTCGACTCCTCCGCAATCATCATGATTCCCGGACAAGCGCGATGCGTTACTTCGTTCAACTCTTTCAGGAACGAAATCGCCTCCAGGTTCTCACGCCCACCAAACTCATTCGGTACCCACTGCCCTTCGTCGCGGCTGTAGTCGAGATACAACATCGACGCCACCGCATCGACACGCAATCCATCCACATGAAACTCGTTGAACCAGTAAAGCGCATTCGCGACGAGAAAGTTTCGCACCTCATTGCGACCGTAGTTGAAGATGTACGTGCCCCAATCCGGATGTTCGCCTTTGCGCGGATCGAGATGCTCGTAAAGCGCGGAGCCATCGAAGCGCCCAAGAGCAAAGCCGTCTTTCGGAAAGTGCGCAGGAACCCAATCCATGATCACACCAATACCACGCTGGTGCAGATAGTCGATGAGATAACGAAGGTCGTCCGGCTCGCCATAGCGCGCAGAGGGCGCGTAATAGTAGGTGACCTGGTAACCCCATGATGGTCCGTACGGATGTTCCTTGAGCGGCAGAAACTCCACGTGCGTGAAACCCATTTGCTCGACGTAGTTCGCCAGCGGTTCGGCCATCTCCCGGTAAGTGAAAGGGCGATTGTGGTCCTCCATCCTGCGTCGCCACGAACCGAAGTGAACTTCATAAATCGAGAGTGGCTTGCGGAAATGTTCTCGACCAGCGCGATCCTTAATCCACTTCGCGTCGCAAAACTTGTACCTGGATGTATAGACGATCGACGAAGTATCGGGTGGAACTTCAGTGAACTGAGCGTAAGGATCAGCTTTGAAAAACGGTGGCGTGCCTGACGCGCGAATTTCGAACTTGTAGAGACTCCCTTCGTCAAGCTTCGGAATGAACAATTCCCAAACGCCTGAATTCCCGAGCATGCGCATCTGGTGCTCGTGGCCATTCCAGCCGTTGAAATCACCGACAACACTCACACCTCTGGCGTGCGGCGCCCACACGGCAAACGCGACTCCCTTCACACGCCCTTCTCTAACAACGTGCGACCCGAGCCTCTTATAGATCTCTTCGTGACGGCCTTCACCGAAGAGATGAAGATCAATTTCACCGATCATCCGTTAAAAATCTGCGTTCATCCGTGGTTAAGTAGTTTCAGAAACAGATCCGCCCCGTTTCCCTTTTCCGGTCGATTACTCTTTGCCTCAGCCATGATCTGGAGAAACTTCTTCAGTGGCGGTTCCAACCCTAACTGATTCATCAGATCAACTGCTCGTGCGGCGTATCGCATAACCTGAATCGTCTCGATCCCCGCAAGGTCCGAGAAGAACCAGCCACAACTGGTAAACATCAGGAGCGCGCTTCGTTGCATCTCCAACAGATTCCACACGCGTGTTTCTTCCGCCAAACTTAGCGGACCAACCACATGTCGCGCCAAAAACTCATCACGCACGTGCTCCGGATCGAGAATGACACCTATGTACTGGTTGCGCGCCGCCCATGGATCCGACAACAACTCAGCACCAACGGCCTCAAACTTCACCGCCGCATCATCGCGAAGAAACTCGAGTGCAACCCGCAACGGTTGTCGCCACTTTTGATTCCAACCCGGTTCACCACCGGTATGACAACCACAATCACGCGCCCAGCGACTGACACCATGCGCACAACTCCACGAAGTCCCTTCTCCGTCAGGTCCATTGTCAATCTCAACTTCCAGCTCAGCCGGATGCCGATCGAGATACTCGGCGTAATTCGTGATCCAGAAGCCGGCCTGCTTTGCCTCCACACCCAACGCATGTGCCAGACAAAGATCGCCAAACTTGAAGTGGTGTCCGTACGTCTCGCCATCCGTCGCGACGTTTACCAAATCGCCAGCCTGCGCCGCGCGGATAAAAAGATCGACGAGACCTCTGCTCGACGCAAGGGCGCGTTCGAACGCGATCGCGCGCGCGACTGGCCCATTGTAGAAGAAGATCGCGATCGAGCGCCCTGATCCGTCCGGATGCGAAAACACATACGGCTTCGAAGTATCAATCGTACCCTTCGCCTGGTTCGGCGCGAGGATCACGTAGCGCAAGCCTTGCTCGATCAGCAACGCAAGAACTTCGTCGTTAGCGGCAGTCTCAGGTAACCAGAGCGATTCAGCTTCGCGACCGAAACGAAAACGGAAGTCGGCCAAACCCCAAACGACTTGCGTCAGTCGATCGCGTTCATTGCAGAGCGGTAGGATCGCGTGACCGTACGCCTGTGCGATCGCGTTGCCATGACCACCTCTCGCCGCAGCGCTGACTTTATCGGCGTCTAAGATTTTTTGATACGTGTCGCTGTGATGACTCGCCAGCCACGACAGCAATGTCGGACCAAAGTTAAAGCTGATGTGCGGGTAGTTGGTGACGTTCGGTGCGTAACACTCGGCATGAATGCGTTCGTTCCAGTCGTGATAAGGCGCAGCGCTCGGCTCGGGATCGATTTCGCCAGACCAGGGATTCTCGCGTGGTGGTTGATAGAAGTGTCCGTGAATGATTAATGCCGTCATTGAGTAAAATCTTGTTCGTCATGAAAATCTTGTCAATCCTGTAAAGCCAGCCGAGCAGCGCCCAGCAACCCCGCATTATCACCACACTCAGCCTTCGCGATCTTTACCTGCTGCGAGATTGCATGAAAGGCGCGTTCTTCAATCTGGCGATACATCTCATCGGCAAATAGATTCCAGCCATTTACCACTCCACCACTGATCACAATGATCTGCGGGTCGATCAGATTGATCAGATTCGCGAGACCTATCCCGAGATACATTCCAAAACGTTTGAAAACGGCAAGCGCGAGTGCGTCGCCTTTTCGTCCTGCGTCGTAAACCTGCTCAGCCGTCAATGCGTCGCACTTCAATATCGTTTCCGGAAACGCCGCCAAACTCTCTCGCGTCATGCGCACGATCGCCGTCGCCGAAGCAAACAACTCGAGACAACCCGTGTTGCCACACTTGCACTTCAAGCCACTGAACGGATCGACAGTTGTGTGCCCAATCTCACCTGCAGAGCCGTGCGAACCGCGCCACAACTTACCGTTAAGAATCACACCTCCGCCAACACCAGTGCCCAGTGTGACGCTGACCACATCTCGACAACCGCGCGCAGCGCCAACCCACATCTCCCCCACCGCTGCGGCGTTCGCGTCGTTTTCGAGATAAACGGGCCAGCCCAGCTTTCGTTGCAGTTCGTCTTTTAAAGGATAGTTGACTAACGAAGGAAGATTCGGCGCTTGGACCACGGCCGCTTTCCCGCAATCGACTGCGCCGGGCACCATAATCGAAACCGCCACAACCGGGCGTTTGTCGCATCGCCAACGCTCCGCGGCCTGAGCCAGAGCGTCAATGATGTCCTCGGCAGAATCCCCCTGGGGAGTGTCCTGTTTGTGTTGTTCGAGTATTCTCCCGGTATCATCGACGAGAGCTACTCGTAAATGTGTGCCTCCAAGATCGACGGCGAAAACGATTCGTTCACTAAACGGGTTCTTCGGCATGTTCTAGTTGGAGCGTGTCAGCGGTCATTTCCCCTCGCGACAGATTCCGTGAAATCAACGCTCCTGCCACAATCGCGACCGATAAGTATAGCAATCCCGTTCCCCACTCCTTAAAGATCAATTTGCCGATGCCAAATAAGGAACCATAAATCAAAGCGACTCCCAGTATCCAATTCACAAACTGAAGCGACAAACGACCCTTGGCGTGCGACTCGGCCAGACCCGCCCGGGCGGCGATACCGTTCCAGCCCGGCCCCTCCGGCCTCACGCGGCGGTAAAAAGCGATAAGTTTCTCTTCCGGCTCGGGGCTAGTCATTACCGTCACCACAACCCATATAAGAGTGGTGATGCCGACCGTAATCAGCATGATATACGCAAACTGCCGCGGGTTGTCGCTGTCCATCTTCAGGACCGTTTGCAGGAAGATCGAGACGACCGCCGCAGTGATCATCGCTGAGACTTCGGACCATGCGTTAATGCGCCACCAGAACCAGCGCAACAGGAGCACTGTGCCTGTTCCTGCCCCCGTGACGAGCAACAGTTTCCACGCGCCGCCGATCGACTCCATGTAGAAAGTTACGATCAGCGATGCGATCATCAGCAGCACTGTCACGACTTGAGATGAGATAACGTAGTGCTTCTCACTTGCAGTGCGTTTTATAAAGCGACGATAGAAATCGTTGATGACGTAAGAAGCGCCCCAGTTGAGTTGCGTGCCGATCGTCGACATGTACGCCGCCGCAAACGCCGCCAGCATAAATCCGCGCAGGTAGGTTGGAAACACGTTTGGATCGAGCAACGTCTTGATGTAACCCGACTCTTTGTCGACCAGGTTGGGATAAAGAATCAACGAAGCGAGCGCCGTCAGGATCCACGGCCACGGACGCAAAGCGTAATGAGCGACGTTGAACCAGAGCGTCGCCAGTAATCCATGGCGCTCGTTCTTCGCAGAGAAGATGCGTTGCGCGACGTAACCGCCGCCACCGGGCTCAGCGCCTGGATACCAGGTGGACCACCAGATCACGCCGAGATAAACAAACAGTGTGATTGCGGGCATCCACGCTGAATCCAATTCAGGGAAGAACGCGAGTCGCGAGCCGGAGCCGGCAGCCGCGTCCATCGCGCCGATCTTCGTCTTCATGCCGTCGATTCCGCCCACCGCGTTGACGGCGAGAATGGCCAGCACAATCACCATTCCCATCTTGAGTGCAAACTGAAATAGATCGGTGACGAGAACCCCCCACAAACCTGAAATCGCTGTGTAAAAAGCGGTAAAGATCAGCATGCCGATCACGATCTTGATCGCGCCGCTCTTATCAACGCCGAGTGTGATCTCGAGAATCTTCACCATCGCGAGATTTACCCAGCCGAGAATAATGCAGTTAATCGGCAGACCGAGATACAGCGCTCGAAAGCCACGCAGGAAAGCAGCGGGCTTACCGGAGTAACGCAGTTCGGCAAACTCGATGTCGGTCATCACGCCCGCGCGTCGCCACAGTCGCGCGTAAAGAAACACAGTGAGCATTCCGCTCATGACGAAGTTCCACCAGAGCCAGTTGCCGGCAATTCCGTTCTTCGCAACGAAACCGGTCACAGCCAGCGGTGTGTCGGCGGCAAAGGTTGTCGCTACCATCGAAGTGCCGGCCAGCCACCACGGTACGTTACGTCCTGACAGGAAGAATTCGCTGGTGCTGCCGGAGGCCCTGCGGGCGTAGTAGATGGCGATACCGAGATTGAAAACGAAATAAGCGACGATTACCGTCCAATCCAGTACTGAAAGGTTCATCGGATTCCTTACTTTGTCGGTTTTGAAAAGGCGGTTACTCGGGCGCTTATCTCACGGCATACGAGGGAATCTGTCAAGTAAAAACTAAGTGCAGCCACAAAAAGGCACAAAAGTCACAAAAATGATTTTTCTGCTTTTGTGCCTTTTGTGCTTTTTTGTGGCTGAAGTTACGATGGGCCAAATGGGAACAGAGTCGTTCGTGGCCGGTCTCGCAATAATCGGGATCGTTATCATCGTCTCGGCATTGTTATCGGGACTTGTCGATAGAAGCGGTTTACCACAAGTAGCAGTCTTCATTCTTATCGGCGCAGCACTCGGGCCACTTGGGTTCGGAGTCTTCGACATGCAGCTCGATTCGCCGGTGTTGCGAATCGTGGCTACGCTCAGTCTAACTCTCGTTCTCTTCACTGACGCAGTAACTCTAAACCCAAAGGAACTCAGGCGACGCGCTGGACTCGCGTTTCGCATGCTGGGCCCGGGAACGATCGTGTGCGCCGCGCTGACTGCGGTGGCGGCGTGGTGGCTCCTCGGTATCGCACCAGCATCCGCGGCGATTCTGGGCGCTGCGCTTGCCTCGACCGATCCGGTGTTGCTCCGTGGACTGCTGCGACGCCGCGATATTCCGACCGAAGCACGTCATGCCTTGCAGCTCGAGAGCGGTCTTAACGACGTGGTGTTGCTGCCGATCGTCGTCGTCGCGATCGGTTTGACTGGTCAACACGATGGGGCTGCGACCGGTTTCGCGAAGATGGGCTTCGGGCTGTTCATACTTGGTCCAGGAGCCGGCATCGCAATCGGTCTGATCGCCGTTTCTGCACTCGATTTGATACGAAAACGGATCGGCATTCGCCGCGATTACGAATCGCTCTACTCACTTGGCGTGGCGTTCTCAGCATTCGCCGCCGCAGAAGCCGTGCACGGCAGTGGCTTTCTGGCGGCGTTTGCGGCCGGACTGACGATTGCCGCGCTCGACGTTGAACTCTGCGACTGCTTTATCGAGTATGGCGGTGTCACTGCCGAGATGCTGTTGCTGTTCACGTTCGTGATCTTCGGCAGCTCGTTGATTTGGACTGGATTTTCAGGACTCGATGCGCGGACCGTGATCTTTGCAGTGTTTACGATTCTGGTGCGAGTGCCGGTGTATCTTCTCTCGTTGATCGGATCCAAAGTGGATCGCCGTGGCCGTCTATTGATTGCGTGGTATGGACCAAGGGGTCTCAGCTCGTTGTTACTTATTCTGCTTGCGGTTTTTGCAGGAGTCGCCGGTAGCGATCGGCTTTTCCGCGTCTCGGCTTTGATTGTTTTGATTTCGGTATTGGTTCATGGTGCATCGCCGATGCTTTTGACTCACATCGCGCCAACACCTGAGCCAGATGAGCCCAAAGAACCTCCGGCGCCACAGCCTGAGCCCACGCCTGAACCAGTGAAGCAACCGCGCGCGCTTCCTGTTATCGAGCAAACGGAATCAGTCGGTAAGCAAAGCATCACACTCGAAGAATTCGAGCGTCTACAGAAATCGGGAGACAACGTCATTCTTCTGGATGTTCGCACCGAGCGGAGTCGCGAGCCGAGCGAGTCACAGGCAAAAGGATCGGTGCGCATGGTGCCGGAAGGTGTGGTGGCTGAGGCGCGCGAAATGAAACTACCGAAGGATGCGTGGCTCATTGCCTACTGTGCTTGACCAAACGAAGCGACCAGCGCCCGGGTGGCGCAGGAACTTCGACAAGCCGGTTGGACCAAAGCGCGAGCGCTCATCGGCGGTTGGGATGGATGGCAAAACGCGGGCTTGCCCGTCGAACCGATCACGAATCGACAAGGCTGACGCCACCTTGGAGTGCGGCGGCCTGGCGCCGCTTTGGTCTTGGTCGCGCTTGTTCGGTAACAAAGCGGCGCCAGGCCGCCGCACTCCAAAGAGGCGCTCGATAAAATGGAACGTTCAATCTTCTCCATCGCGATCATCGTTTTTTCAATGGGCTTAACTGCTTACACACAAAATAGACCGCGTGCGCGTGAGCTAGGCATCACCGTCGGCGTGCTTCCGCCTGGACCATTGAATGCAATCACAGATGTCGACGGCGTGCTGGTTGGCCACACGACGCTCGTTCGCGGTGACAATGTCCGCACCGGCGTCAGCGCAATCCTTCCGCATGGAGGAAACCTCTTCCGCGAAAAAGTTCCGGGTGCGGTCTTCGTCGGAAACGGCTTTGGCAAACTCGCTGGCTCGACTCAGGTCAACGAGCTGGGTGAAATTGAAACACCGATACTACTAACCTCAACGCTAAGCGTCCCGCGCACTGCCGACTATCTGATCGACTATATGCTCGCACTGCCGGGAAACGAGGACGTCCAGTCGATCAATCCACTCGTCGCCGAAACGAACGACGGTTATCTCAACGATATTCGTGGGCGTCACCTCACCCGCGACGACGTCTTCGCCGCGATCAAAGGCGCAAAAGGTGGCGCTGTGGCAGAAGGGTCGGTCGGGGCCGGTACGGGCACTGTCGCATTTGGCTTCAAAGGTGGTATCGGCACTTCATCGCGCAAACTGCCAGCACGTCTCGGCGGATTCACAGTCGGCGTCCTCGTGCAAACAAACTTCGGCGGAGTGCTAACCATCAACGGCGCCCCCGTCGGACGCGAGCTGGGTCGCTACTATTTAAAGGACGAGCTTGCCCAGGCCACGGCTGAAAGGCAGAACCTGCCGGATGGCTCGGTAATCATCGTGATTGCGACCGACGCTCCGCTCGACGCCCGAAACCTGAACCGTATGGCCAATCGCGCGATGATGGGCCTCGCACGGACCGGCTCCGCAGGCAGTAACGGCAGTGGCGACTACGCCATCGCTTTCTCAACTTCACCTGACGTACGCATCAGAACTCTCAACCAGAACGAACGAAACACACCGCGCAACGTCAAAACACTCGCAAACGACGCGGTCTCTCCACTCTTCCTCGCCGTGATCGAAGCCACGGAAGAGGCGATCTACAACTCACTTTTCCGGGCCAACACCACCTCCGGAAGAGGTCGGACCGTCGAAGCACTGCCGTTGGACCGGACCATCGAGATCTTGCGGAAGCATGGTCTAATTGGCCCAATTCGCTAGCCGCACTATCACGACAAGTTCACGGTGGTCTAACCTTTTCATACTTAA
>Ga0070698_100002524_pt1 | contig 20162 bp, 15 predicted proteins | sample KBSK1502metaG_FD_65477 | JGI IMG/M metagenome (GOLD analysis project Ga0070698, IMG submission 65477) | Corn, switchgrass and miscanthus rhizosphere microbial communities from Kellogg Biological Station, Michigan, USA - KBS K1-50-2 metaG | ecosystem: Host-associated > Plants > Roots >...
CTCAGCGGCGACGCGGCCGCGGCCGAATTGATCGCCGCCCGGGGGATGCTCGCGGCGGGCCGCAGTCGCGAGGCGGAGCGGCTGATAGCCGCGGTGCGGCGCCGGGGGCAGGCGGTGTCGCTGGATGTCGGCCTGTTGCGGCGGCTCGCCCGGGCTGAGCTCGCGGAGCGCAGCGGGCGGACTGGCGCGGCGCTGGCCGAGCTTCGGGCCGGCCTGGCGACTGTACACGCCCACCGTGGCCGGCTGGGCAGTCTTGACCTGCAGACCGGCGCCGCGGCGCGGAGCGCTGAGCTGGCCGCCGCGGGGCTGCGGCTGGCGCTGGACCGCGGATCCGCGCCTTTGGTGTTCGCCTGGCTGGAGCGTTCCCGGGCGCAGGCGTTCCGGATCCGGCCGGTGCGGCCGCCCGCCGACCCGCGGGCCGCCGCAGCGGCGGCCGAGCTGCGCCAGCTTAGCCACCTGATCCGGAGCGCTGAGCTGAACGGCCGTCGCGACCCGGCCAGCGTCGCCCGGCGTGCCGAGCTTCAGCGCAGGCTCAGGGAACACAGCTGGCAGGCCGACGGTGACGGCCAGACCAGCGCCCAGGCCAGGCTCGGCGAGGTGACCGCGGCCCTCAGCGAGAGCGGGCAGAGCCTGGTCAGCCTCCTGGCCCAGGGCGGCCGCCTGCTCGGGGTCGCTGTGAGCGAGAAGTCCGCGCGGCTCGTCGAGCTGGGCGACTTCGAGGCGGCCGCGGAGGCGGCCAGGCGGCTGAGCGCCGATCTGGACACGCTCGCTGGCCGGCGGCTGCCCGCCCGTCTTGAGGCCGTGATCAGGGAGTCGATCCGGAACCAGACGGAGCTGCTGACCGCCGAGATCATGGCGCCGCTGCGGCACTGGCTGGGCGAGGACGGCGTCGTGCTGGTCCCGGCGGGCGCGCTGGCGAGCATCCCCTGGAGCCTGCTGCCTGAGCTGCGTGGCCGCCCGGTCACGGTCTGCCCATCCGCGTCCGCGTGGCTGGCGGCGTGGCGCCGTGGCCAGGGCGCTGCGAGCGAGGTGGGGGCGAGGCCGCCGATCCTGGTCGCTGGACCCGACCTACGGCACGCGCCAAGGGAAGTCGTTGAGATAGCAAAGGTCTATCCTGGCTGCCGGCCGCTGCTCGCGAAGGCGGCCACCGTGGACGCCACGCTGCACGCACTCGACGGCGCCCCGATCGCGCACCTGGCGGCGCATGGGCACCACGACCGCGAGAATGTCCTGTTCTCCCGGCTCGACCTGGCGGATGGGCCGCTGATGGCCTACGACATCCAACGGCTCGCGGCCGCTCCCCGCCAGGTGATCCTCTCGGCCTGCGATGTCGGGCGGGCCGTCGTGCGCCCAGGCGACGAGCTCCTTGGTTTCACCGCGGCGCTGCTGTACGCCGGGACGGCCTCCGTGATCTCCAGCGTCACCCGGGTCCCCGACGACGCCACCGTGGGCGTGATGACCGCGTACCACCGCGCGCTCACAGCCGGGGCCAGGCCGGCCGAGGCGCTGGCTGGCGCGGCCATGGCGGAGCCATTCAGCTCCTTCGTCTGTTTCGGGTCCGGCTGACCGGCCCGCCGCGCAGGTGTAGCCAGGGCTGACCGGGACACGAGGCTAACGACCGCGGCGGCGCTCGGCGCGCTTCAGCATGACCAGCGTGGACACGATAATGATCAGCAGCACGCCCGATATCACCCAGTTGATCATGCCGCCTGCCTCTCCGTTCCCTCCCGAGCGTAGCAAGACGCCCAGCCGGCTCGCTTCAGGAGCACCGTGCTCTCCCGCTCGCCTGCGGGGCCCCGCCCGCCTCCCCATTCCCCCTTCACGGCGCCTCCTTCCCTCGTCGCTCGTGCTCTGCTGCCCGCTCGCCTCTGGGGCGCTTTAAGGCGCCGCCTTCCCTCGTCGCTCGTTCCTCGCTCCTCAGTCCAGGCGGCGCCGCGCCCCTCCGGCTCGCTCAGGCGGAGTCCGCTGGGCTGACTGGGCGCGTCCTTTGCCCCGATCAGCGTAGAATCCCCGCCGTGCGATCCTACCGCGAACTCTGGCTCTGGCTCGGCGGGCTGCTCCTGACGCTCTTCGCGTTCCTGACCGCCATTGCCATTGCATATTTTCTCAAAGAACCTCACTACTCCCTCCTCGGGAACTGGTGGATGCTGGGAGCGTGCCTGTCGTTCCTGGCCGCGTTCACCTGTCTCTTCGGGGCCATCAGGGTCTGGCCTTTCCCGCCGCTGGCGAAGCCAGAGTTTCCCAATATCAGGGTCGAAATCTATGGCGCTGGTTCCATGGACACGGAACGTGAGACTGGCAGCGGTCTCCTCGGGCCAGCCCACCTGCGGTCGTTCAATGTGCGCTTCACCAACACCGAGGCGGAGCAGAGGGCGAGCCTGACGGTGCTGCTCTACGTCACCTTGGTCCCTGGCTCGTGGGGACGGGTCGGGGAAGCCATCTGCCCGCCACCAGACTGGCCCCTGCCTCCGTCGCTGAACCTGACCCCGATTAGCATGCCCTTCACGCTGTCACCGGGTGAAACGGTCAGCGGGCAGCTTGTCTACGAAATACCTGAGTACTACTTCGATAAGCTCGCGGAGCCAACGAGGGCGCGCCTGGAGCTCTGGGATCATGGCACTGAAAAACGGATGAGCGTCCGGGCCGAGATAGGCAACCACGATAAGAGCGCGATGGTCCCGTCATCCGGTGGCGCTGAGATCCTCGGCCAGGAATACGAAAACCAGGCCGATCTGCAGGACGGCGCCGGGCAGGCGGCACCATAGCACTGCGCCATCAAGGCCGGGACCGGGCGCATCGCCGGACGCAGGTGGCCGCTGGGGCGCTTGAGTTTCCGGGCTGCGGGCACGCGAGACTGGTTGGCGGCCGCCCTGGCGGCCCGCGCATCTACCGCGATGGGAGGTCAGCAGATGGCGCACGGCGCCCGGCTCGGCTCAGTGGTCATGTTCGTCCAGCACCTGGACCGGTCGGTGAGCTTCTACACCGATGTCCTCGCCTTGATGGTCGCCGATCACAGCCCGACCGCGGCACTGCTCGTCAGCGACGACGGATCGCAGTTGATCCTGCGCGCCATGGGCAGCAACGCCTCTCATGCGCTCGGGGGCGTGGGAGTCCAGTACGTCATCTGGACCGCGGACAGCAAGGAGGGCCTTGACCGGTGCGAGCGCGCGCTGCAGGAGCGCTCGGCCCACCGGGAGACCCGCGGCAGCGGAGGGGTCACGGTAGTAGAGGGCCGCGACCCCGATGACATCGTTCTGATGATCACTTATCCGGGCCCGGATGAGGCGCCGTTGCATGAGCTTCCGGTACGTATCTACGGATGGTGACGCCGGCGTAGCCCGTGCTGATCGGAGTGGCCCGGCCGGGGGGTATGCCGGTCTGATCAGTGGAGGGGGGGTTCTCATAGGCTTGAGGCGTGCTCGGACTCCCGGATGCGATACGCGGATGTCTCTTCGACCTGGACGGTGTCCTCACCAAGACGGCCAAGGTGCACGACGCCGCGTGGAAGGAGATGTTCGACAGCTTCCTGCGCGAGCGGGCGCGGCAGGCCGGCCCGCCGTTCGTGCCGTTCGACCCGGTCAAGGACTACGACGAGTATGTCGACGGCAAGCCCCGGGCCGACGGGACCCGCTCATTCCTGGCGTCCCGCGACATCGAGCTGCCGGAGGGCAGCCCGGACGATCCCCGCGGCGCACCGACTGTCTACGGCCTCAGTAATGGCAAGAACGAGATCGTGCTGCGGCGGATCCGGGAGGACGGGGTGGAAGCGTACGAGGGCTCGGTCCGATATGTCCGGGCGGCCCGGGACGCGGGGCTGCGCCGCGCCGTGGTGTCGTCCAGCGCCAACTGCCACGACGTCCTCGTCGCGGCGGGCATCGAGGACCTGTTCGAGGCGCGGATCGACGGCGTGGTCGCCGAGCGGGAGCATCTGCGGGGAAAGCCGGCCCCGGACACGTTCCTGGCCGGGGCGCGCGCCCTCGGGCTGGAACCGCCGGCCGCGGCGGTCTTCGAGGACGCACTGGCCGGCGTGGCGGCCGGCCGGGCGGGCGGGTTCGGCTATGTGGTGGGGGTGAACCGCGCCGGGCAGGCCGAGGCGCTGAAGGCCCACGGGGCCGACATCGTCGTGGCCGATCTCGCCGAGCTGCTGGACCGGCCGTGATACGGCAGGCGGCGTTCACGGTCGAGCCGTGGTCCCTCCGGGAGGCCACGCTCGACCTGGACCTGCTGGCCCAGACGGAATCGGTGTTCGCGCTGTCGAACGGCCACCTGGGCTGGCGCGCCAACCTGGACGAGGGCGAGCCGCACGGAATGCCGGGCAGCTATCTCAACGGAGTCTACGAGGTGCGGCCGCTGCCCTACGCCGAGGCGCAGTACGGCCTGCCGGAATCCGGGCAGACGGTCATCAACGTCACCGACGGCAAGCTGATCCGGCTGTTTGTCGACGACGAGCCGTTCGATGTCCGGTACGGCGAACTGCGCGCGCACGAGCGCCTGCTGGACTTCCGCACGGGCGTGCTCAGCCGCCACGCCGAGTGGGTGTCGCCGGCGGGACGGACGGTCCGGGTCTCCTCGCTCCGGCTGGTGTCGTTCACGCAGCGGGCGATCGGGGCGATCAGCTACGAGGTGGAGCCGCTGGATGGCCCGGCGCGGATCGCGGTGCAGTCCGAGCTCCTGGCGAACGAGCAGCTCCCGCCGCCGGGCGGCGATCCCCGCGTCGCCGTGGTGCTCGACAACCCGCTGGTCGGCGAGCTCGAGGGCGCAGACGGGACCCTCGTCGTCCTGGTGCACAAGACCAGGCATAGCGGGCTGCGCGTCGGCACGGCGATGGATCATGTGATCGACGGGCCGGCCGACACGCAGATCGAGTCGCGGGCGTTCGCGGACGGCGGCCTGGTCACGGCGACGACCGTCCTGCAGCCGGGACAGCGGCTGCGCGTGATCAAATTCGTCGCGTACAGCTGGTCGGGAGCGAGATCCCTGCAGGGCGTGCGCGATCAGGTGTGGGCGGCGCTGAGCGCGGCCCGGCAGTCCGGCTGGGACGGGCTGCTGGCCGAGCAGCGCGCGTACCTCGATGACTTCTGGGACCGTGCCGACGTGGAGGTAGACGGGGACACCGAGGTGCAGCAGGCGGTGCGCTTCGCGCTGTTCCACGTCCTGCAGGCGGGCGCCCGGAGCGAGAACCGGCCGATCCCTGCGAAGGGCCTGACCGGGCCCGGGTACGACGGGCACGCCTTCTGGGATACCGAGACCTACGTCTTGCCGGTGCTCAGCCTGACGGCCCCCGACGCGGCCGCCCACGCGTTGCGCTGGCGGCACAGCACGCTTCCGGCGGCCATCGACCGGGCCGCGCAGCTCGGACTGAAAGGTGCGGCCTTCCCATGGCGGACGATCGCCGGAGAGGAATGCTCGGGTTACTGGCCCGCGGGCACCGCCGCCTTCCACGTCAACGCGGACATCGCCGACGCGGTGATCCGCTACGTCGACGCCACCGGTGATGAGGCGTTCGACCGGGGACCGGGGATCGACCTGCTGACGCACACCGCGCGGCTGTGGCGCTCCCTGGGCCACCATGATGCTCAGGGGCGGTTTCACATCGACGGCGTCACCGGCCCGGACGAGTACAGCGCCATCGCCGACAACAACATCTACACCAACCTGATGGCCCAGCAGAACCTGGTGGCCGCCGCCGACGCGGCGAAGCGGCATCCCGGCCGCGCCCGCGAACTCGGCGTCGACGCGGAGGAGTCGGCTGGCTGGCGGGACGCGGCCGAGGCGATGTTCATCCCCTACGACGAGGCGCTCGGCGTGCACCCGCAGGCCGAGGGGTTTACCCGGCACCAGGTCTGGGATTTCGCCCACACCTCGCCCGACCAGTACCCGATGCTGCTGCACTTCCCCTACTTCGACCTGTACCGCAAGCAGGTCGTGAAGCAAGCTGACCTCGTGCTGGCCATGTACCTGCGCGGAAGCGCCTTCACCGCCGAGCAGAAGGCGCGGAACTTCGACTACTACGAGCCGCTCACGGTGCGGGATTCGTCGTTGTCCGCCTCCGCCCAGGCGGTCATGGCCGCCGAGGTCGGCCATCTGGGCCTGGCCTTTGACTACCTCGGCGAGGCCGCCCTGATGGACCTGCATGACCTGGAGAACAACACCCGTGACGGCGTGCACATCGCCTCACTGGCTGGCACCTGGATGGCGCTGGTCGGCGGCTTCGGCGGCGTACGCCACTGGGACGGGACCGTCAGCTTCGCGCCGCGGCTCCCGGAAGGCCTCACCAGGCTCGCGTTCACCCTCCTCATCCGGGGCAGGCGCCTGCGTATCGAGGTCACCGACGCGGTGGCCCGGTACGTCCTGGCGAACGGCGAGCCGCTGGTGATCCTGCACCACGGCCAGGAGGTGAATCTCTCGGCCGGGAAGCCGCAGGTCCATCCGGTGCCCGCGGCGCCGTCCCGTCCCCGCCCTTCCCAGCCGCCGGGACGAGAACCAGTTCACCGCCGGGTCAGCGAGGCCGCGGACTGACCGGTGCCCATGACCACCACCTGGAGGAAACGCACCGATGCCGACCATCCCGCTTCGCGAGCGTCCGTCGTGGAAGGCGCTTGAGCAGCACTATTCCGAGATCGGCGGGCGGCACCTGCGTGAGCTGTTCGCCGAGGACCCGGGGCGTGGCGAGCGGCTGAGCGCCGAGGCGGCGGGCCTGTATCTCGACTACTCGAAGAACCGGATCACCGACGAGACGCTGCGCCTGCTGGTCCGGCTGGCCGAGGAATCCGGCCTTGAGCAGCGCCGGGACATGATGCTGCGGGGCGAGCGGATCAACGTGTCGGAGAACCGACCCGTGCTGCACGTCGCGCTGCGGATGCCGAAAGGCAGCTCACTGATGGTGGACGGGGTGGATGTCGTCGCGCAGGTGCACCAAGTACTTGACCGGATGTCCGACTTCGCCCGGCGCATTCGCTCCGGCGAATGGAAAGGCTTTTCCGGCAAAACGATAAAGAACATCGTCAATGTCGGCATTGGTGGCTCGGACCTCGGCCCGGTGATGGCCTACGAAGCGCTGCGTTACTACGCTCGGCGTGACCTGACGTTCCGCTTCGTGTCCAACGTGGACTCGACCGACTTCGTGGAAGCGACCCGCGACCTGTCGGCCGACGAGACGCTGTTCATCATCTGCTCCAAGACCTTCGGCACCCTGGAGACCCTCGCGAACGCCCGCTCCGCACGTGACTGGGTGGCCGGCCAGCTGGGCAGCGAGGAGGCGATCGCCCGGCACTTCGTCGCCGTCTCGACGAACGCCGAGCGCGTCGCGGCGTTCGGCATCGACACCGCGAACATGTTCGGCTTCTGGGACTGGGTCGGCGGGCGGTACTCGATGGATTCGGCTATCGGCCTGTCGACCATGGTCGCGATCGGGCCGGAGCACTTTCACGAGATGCTGGCAGGGTTCCACGAGATGGACGAGCACTTCGCCGCTGCCCCGCTGGCCGGGAACCTGCCGGTGCTCCTGGGGCTGCTGGCCGTCTGGTACGGGGATTTCTTCGGGGCGCAGACCGCGGGCGTGATGCCGTATGAGCAGTACCTGAAGCGGTTCCCGGCGTACCTCCAGCAGCTCATGATGGAGTCCAACGGCAAGCATGTGACCATCGAGGGAACGCCGGTCGACTACGAGACCGGCGCCGTTTACTGGGGTGAGCCGGGCACCAACGGGCAGCACAGCTTCTACCAGCTGATCCACCAGGGCACGAGGCTGATCCCGGTCGACCTGATCGGCTTCGCCGTGAGCCTCAACCCGCTGCGCGACCATCACGACCTCCTGTCGTCCAACGTCTTCGCGCAAGCCCATGCCCTCGCCTTCGGCAAGACCGAGCAGGAGGTGCTCGCCGAGGGAACCCCGCCGGAGCTAGTGCCGCACCGGGTCATGAAGGGCAACCGCCCGACCAATGTGCTGCTGGCCGCGAAGTTGACCCCGCGCCTGCTCGGTGTGCTCGTGGCGCTGTACGAGCACAGCGTGTTCACCCAGGGCACGATCTGGAACATCGACTCTTTCGACCAGTGGGGCGTCGAGCTCGGCAAGGTGCTGGCGGCCCAGATCATCCCGCAGCTGACCAGCGACACCGAGCCCGAGCTGGCCCACGACTCGTCCACCAACGCCCTCATCCGGCGCTACCGCTTCCTGAAGAGCTGACCGCCCGAATATAGGAGAGCAGACATGACAACCGACAGGCCCATGCAGCTTGGCATGATCGGGCTCGGCCGGATGGGCGGCAACCTCACCCGCCGACTGATGCGGGACGGCCACCGCTGCGTCGTCTATGACCATACCGAGGCGCACGTGAAGCAGCTTGAGGGTGAGGGCGCGGCCGGTGCGGCCTCACTCGCGGAGTTCGTCGCGAAGCTGGAAAAACCCCGGGCCGCCTGGCTGATGCTGCCCGCGGCCGTCACCGGCACGGTGGTCGACCAGCTGGCCGAACTGCTCGACCCCGGCGACATCGTGATCGACGGCGGCAACTCCTACTACATCGACGACATCGCCCGGGCCAAGCAGCTCAAGCCGAAGCAGATCCACTACCTGGACGTCGGCACCTCAGGCGGCGTGTACGGACTGAAGCGCGGCTTCTGCCTCATGATCGGCGGCGAGGACGAGCCGGTCGAGCGGCTGGATCCGATCTTCCGCACCATCGCTCCCGGCGCCGGGAGTGCCGAGCCCACGCCCGGCCGGACCCGGACGACGGGGACGGCCCCGGATGGCTATCTGCACTGCGGGCCCAACGGCGCCGGGCACTTCGTGAAGATGGTCCACAACGGCATCGAGTACGGCATGATGGCCGCGATCGCCGAGGGCCTGTCCATCATCAAGCACGCCAACGCGGGTAAGCAGGACATGGCCGCCGCCGACGCGGAGACCGCGCCGCTGCGCAATCCGGAGGCCTACCAGTACGACATCGACGTCGCCGAGGTGGCCGAGGTATGGCGTCGTGGCTCGGTCGTCGGATCCTGGCTCGTCGACCTGACCGCCGACGCTCTCGCCCGGTCGCCGCAGCTTGACGACTTCGAGGGTCGCGTCTCGGATTCCGGTGAGGGCCGCTGGACGGTCATCGCCGCGATCGATGAGAGCGTCCCCGCGCCCGTGATCACCGCCGCGCTGATCCAGCGGTTCGAGTCGCGCGGGCTGGGCACGTTCACCGACAAGATCCTCTCCGCGATGCGAAGCGAGTTCGGCGGGCACGCAGAGAAGGCGGACTAGCCATGAGCCCGGCGGCGAAGCCCCCAGCGGCGGAGCCCCCAGCGGCGGAGCCCCCAGCGGAGACACAGCGAGCGAGCCGAAGGGGCGCGGTGTCGCCTGGACTGAGGAGCGAGGCACGAGCGACGAGGGAAGGCGGCGCAGTGAAGGGGGAACGGGGCGGCGGGCGGGGCCCCGGCGGGCGAGCGGGAAGCAGAGCACGAGCGACGAGGGAAGGCGGCGCAGTGAAGGGGGAACGGGGCGGCGGGCGGGGCCGCGGAGGCCAGCGGGAGACACAGCGGGAGACGAGGCGCCGGGGCATGGGAATTGCCCTCCCGGACAACCACGTGATCGTCCTGTTCGGAGCCACCGGGGACCTGGCCCGGCGCAAGCTGATCCCCGGCCTCTTCCACCTCGCCAAAGCCGGCCTGATGCCGGCGAGATACCAGATCATCGGCTCGTCCCCGGCGTCGTCCGCGCTCAGCGACGACGATTTCCGGCAGCACGCGAAGGACGCCGTCCGTGAGTTCGGTTCCGCGAAACCAGCCGGCGCGGCGTGGCAGGCCTTCGAATCCGCACTGCACTTCGGGGCGGCCGACCCGAAGGACCCGGGGCCACTCGTCGCGGCGGTGCAGGCGGCCGAGAAGGAGATCGGCAGCAGCCCGCGCCGCATTTTTCACCTGGCCGTGCCGCCGGCCGCCTTCGGGTCGGTCGTCGGCCTGCTCGGCGACTCAGGCCTGGCGCAGAATTCCCGCGTGATCATCGAGAAGCCGTTCGGTACCGACCTGGCCTCGGCCCGGGCTCTGAACGAGACGGTCCATGCGGTCTTCGATGAGTCCCAGGTGTTCCGCATCGATCACTTCCTCGGCAAAGAGTCGGTCGACAACATCCTCGCCCTCCGCTTCGCCAACGGGTTCCTGGAGCCCATCTGGCATCGCGACCACATCAGCCATGTGCAGATCGACGTGCCAGAGACGATCGGCATCGAGGGCCGCGCCCAGTTCTTCGAGGGAACCGGCACATTCCGGGACATGATCGTGACGCACCTGTTCCAGGTGCTGGGCTTCGTGGCCATGGAGCCGCCGACCACGCTGGGCGCCAAGTCGCTGCGTGATGAGAAGGCCAAGGTCTTCGACGCCATGCAGCCGATTGACCTGGCGCACGTCGTGCGCGGCCAGTACCGGGGCTACCGCGCTGAGCCCGGCGTCTCCCGCAGATCGCAGACCGAGACGTTCAGCGCCCTTCGCGTCGAGGTGGACAACTGGCGCTGGGCTGGCGTGCCCTTCTACCTGCGCTCGGGCAAGTCGCTCGGGCAACGCCGCCAGACGATCACGGTCACCCTCAAGGAGCCGACCCTGCGGATGTTCCCCATCGACGCGCAAACCAGGCGAGATGGCCGGGGCAATCAGCTCGTGATCGACTTCGACGATCCGGGCTGGATCGAGGCGCGCTTCCTGGCCAAGGAACCCGGCCCCGCCATGCGTCTCGGCGAGGCGGAGATGACCTTCCGTTATGCCGACTCCTTCGTCCGCGCGCATGAACTCGAGGGTTACGAACGGCTGATCCTGGACGCGATGCTCGGCGACCAGTCGCTGTTCACCCGCTCGGACGGGATCGAGCGCCTCTGGGAGGTCTCCACGCCGCTGATCGAGAACCCGCCTCCGGTGGAGCTCTACTCCCCCGGCTCCTGGGGACCCGATTCGGTGCACCGCCTGATCGCGCCGCACCGCTGGTACCTGCCGGACGGCCACTAGAGCGCCGGTCCGCCCTGGTGGGGGCAAGGGCGCGGCGCAACTCTGTTCGGCATCGACTTACCCGCCGTCGTGGCACCCCGGCCGGCACGTCGCGGGCAGCGAGCTTGGTTACGCACGTGACCTACCGCGTGCTGTCCTGAGCTGGAGGGCGGTGTTGCACGACCCCTGCGGCATGGTGCCGCATGGCCGGCGTGCTGTCGGCGATCGCGGCCACGACGTTGTAGGGCAGGTACCGGGGATGGACGAGCAGGGCCCTGGCCACCTGGCGGATGGTCAGCCGCAGGGGGGTCAGCATGTGCTCACTGCACCGCCATGCGCCACATTCATCGTTGCCGAAGCGGCTGCCGAGGGACCGGCGGAAGTGCTTCGCGTCCCCGCCGTCGCCCTTCCACGCCTGCAGCCATTCGCGCAGCTCGTCATCGCGGTCGAGCACGGTCCAGTCCATCAGCCGTTCCGCGATCTGGCCGGCCGCGTCGATGACGAACGCCAGATCGCCGGCCGCCCTGATGCCATGGACCCGGCCCTCGTTGTCCCGGCCGTGGTGGATGCTGGCCGAGCTGAAGCGCGCCCCGACCGCCAGCGCGGCGACCGCGTGACCGGCTTCGTGCCAGGCCGTCTTCACGGTGGCCTTCCGGGCCGGCCCGAGGCTGGGAAAGCAGCCGCAGTCGTAGCGTTGCCTGATCCACGTATCGTTCACGATGGACTCGTCGTCGTAGCGGACGACCCGGCTCAGGTCAGCCTGGATCCCGGCCAGGACACGTCTCTCCGCAGGCTTCATGGCTACGGCAGTAGACTGCCACATGCCGTGCTCTGCTGGCAGCCAGTGACCCGCCGTCTGCGAGGATGCCCCGAATGCCCTCGGTTGAGATCACCCAGGCCGAGACCAGGGTACGCGGGCGGCTGGTGCGCGTGGACTCCTACGACGTCGCACTGGACCTGACCCAGGGCAGCGAGGTGTTCGGCTCCACGAGCGTGATCCAGTTCAGCTGCAGGCAGCCTGGCGTCTCCACGTACGTCGACCTGTCCGCGGAGATGGTGCATGAGATCACCCTCAACGGCGCGGCGATCGATCCCGCGGAGGCGTTCGAGGATGGGCGCGTCAAGCTGGCGGCGGTCGCGGAGAGCAACGAGCTGAGGGTGGTCGCCGACTGCCGTTACTCAAGCGATGGCACGGGATTGCACCGGGCGGTCGACTCCTCCGACGGCAAGGTCTACACGTATACGAAGTTCGAGCCCGCCTATGCCCGCCGGGTCTATGCGAACTTCGAGCAGCCAGACCTGAAGGCCGCGTTCACGTTCCATGTCACGGCGCCCGCGCACTGGACTGTGCTGTCGAACCAGCCTGGCTCCGGACCCGAGCCCGTCCGCGAGGGCAGCGCCGTGTGGCACTTCCCGCCGACGCCGCGGATCTCGACGTACCTGACCGCTGTGGCCGCCGGTGAGTATCACGTGGTGCATGCCTCGCACACGACGGCCCGGGGCCAGGTGGTCCCGCTCGGCCTCGCCTGCCGCGCGTCGCTCGCGGAGTACCTCGACGCTGAGGATATTTTCCTGATCACCCGCCAGGGCCTCGATTTCTACACTGACCTGTTCCAGGGCGACTACCCGTTTGCGAAGTACGACCAGGTGTTCGTGCCCGAATACAGCGCCGGCGCCACGGAGAACGTCGGCTGCGTGGCCATCTCGGACGAATTCTTGTTCCGCTCCCGGGTCACCGACGCGCGGAATGAGCTGCGCGCCGTGGTGATATTGCACGAGATGGCGCACATGTGGTTCGGCGACCTGGTGACGATGACGTGGTGGAACGACTTGTGGCTGAACGAGTCGTTCGCGGAGTTCTGCGGAACACTGTCCAGCGCCGAGGCAACGCGGTTCACCGACGCCTGGACCACATTCTCCAGCGATCGCAAGACGTGGGGCTACATGCAGGACCGGCTGCCCTCCACGCATCCGATCGCGGCCGACGTGCCTACCCTGAGCCTCGCTGTGGCGAACTTCGACGGGATCAGCTATGCGAAGGGCGCCTCGGTGCTCCGCCAGCTGGTCGCGTACCTGGGCCGAGAGCAGTTCCTGGCCGGCATCCGCGGCTATCTGGCCGAGCATGCGTGGCGCAACGCGACGCTCGCTGACCTGCTGGCAGCGGTGGAGGCGAGTTCTGGCGTGAGCCTGGCGGACTGGTCGAAGGCCTGGCTGGAGACCGCTGGCCTCAACACCCTGCGCAGCGACTTTGAGGTGGATGAGAGCGGGGCCTTCACATCCTTCGCGGTCTTGCAGGAGGCGCCGGCCGAGCACCCCACGCTGCGTTCGCACCGCATCGCGGTGGGCCTCTACGACCGGGCTGATGGAAGACTGGCTCGTACGCACCGCACAGAAATCAACGTCCGGGGCGCACGCACCGAGGTCCCGCAGCTGACGGGACTCCAGCAGCCCGACCTGATCTTGCTCAATGATGATGATCTTGACTATGCGATCGTCCGCTTCGACCCGCGGTCGGCCAGCACGCTGACCCATTCGGTCGGGGACCTCACGGATTCGCTCGCCCGCACGGTCTGCTGGAGCGCCGCGATCGACATGCTGTCGCAGGCGGAGCTGTCGCTGCCCGCATTCGTCCGGATGCTGGCGGGCAGCATGGCGACGGAGACGTCGGTGTCGGCGCTGCAGATCCTGCACTCGGTGACCGACCAGATGATGACGCAGGCCGGTGACCCGCAGTGGGTACCCGAGGGCAAGAGCGAACTCGCCGGCGCCGGGATCCGGCTGCTGCAGCTGGCCGATCCGGGAAGTGACCACCAGCTCGCCTGGGCGCAGCTGCTTAGCTGGACCGCCACCGCACCGGACCAGCTCGACTTGGTCGCCGGATTGCTCGACGGGAGCGCACAGGTCCCTGGCCTGGCCGTAGACACCGAACTGCGCTGGACACTGCTGCGGCGCCTGGCGGCAACCGGCCGGCTGGGCGACGCCGAGATCGCCGCCGAGCTGCGGCGGGACACCACGGACGCCGGGAGGCGGCACGCCACCGCGTGTCGCGCCGCCATACCGGACGCCGAGCACAAAGCGGCCGCCTGGCACCTGCTCGGCGAGACCGAGGATCTCGGAGTCCTGGGCGTAGCCGAAGCCGCCAGCGCTTTCATCCAGCCCGAGCACGCCAGCCTGCTCGCGCCTTACATGGAGCGGTACTTCGAGGTCCTGCCAGCGATCTGGTCGTCGCGTGGCGAGCACATCCGCGTGCTGCTCGCCCGGGTCCTGTTCCCCTACCCGGCAGCATCACCGACCCTGGTTGCGCGGATCGATGCCTTCCTGGCCGCGGAGGACCGTGACCCAGGCCTCGTGCGCGTCCTGATCGAGCGGCGCGACATCGTGCAGCGCGCCTTGCGATCCCACGCCCTCGTGGATCCCACGCCGTCTTGATCGTCCCGAGCCGACGGCTCCGCTGCGCTCTTCGATCCGCGGATCGAAGAGCGCGGCGGATCGCCGTCAGCTGGCGGCGACGCCGACCTTGTGGCCCTGCGCGTCAGCGAACACCCCGAAGGTAACCCCGGGCACATTCTGGGCGGGCTGGATCGTCCGCCCGCCAAGCTCCTCGGCCCGGGCGAGCGTCGCCGCGACGTCCTCGACGCCGATGAAGAACAGGACGGAATCGGCGCCGCCCTGCAAGGGTCCTATCGCTGTCGGGAGCGCTCCCTCGGCCCCGGTGTCCACGAACGTGTATCCAGGGAAGGCCCCATCGGAATACTTCCAGCCGAACAACTCGGAATAGAAGGCGCGAGTCGCATCGGGGTCCGCCGAGCGGATCTCGGCATGAACGACGGGATGAGCCATGACGACCTCTCCTTGAGCTGCGTCGTGGCCGGCGGTTCCGGCCTGTCGATAGAACGACGAACGGGGACGCCCAAATCGACAGAAACGCTGTGCTGGGTCAGGTGGTGCGGCCGGGGCGCACGATGCCGTCTTCAGAGCGTGGTCTTGGCGACGCCGGGCTGGTGACGCCAGAACTGAGTACGTTCGCGCACCGAGGTGAGTATTTGTACCGATGTGGGGCGGCCAGGCCGGTGGCTGAATGAGCCTCATGACTCAGGCCTTTATCACCGGTGTCGGGGCGTATCTGCCCGGCGACCCGGTCGACAACGAACAGCTCGCGGCCCGCTTCGGCGACGGCACCGCGCGCGATGCCGCGCTTCGCAAACGGGCGCTCGCGGCGAACGGGATCAGGACCCGGCATTACGCCGTGGACGACAAGGGCATGACGCAGATGCTGAACGAGGAGCTGGCGGCACATGCCGTGCGGCGCGCGCTGACAGACCGGGGCCTGCCAGCGTCCGCGGTGCGCATGCTCGCCACTGGAACGACGCAGGGCGACGTGCTCGTTCCCGGCTTCGCCTCGATGGTGCACGGGCGGCTGGGCGGCGGTCCGATGGAGCTTCTGTCGGCCGCCGGAGTGTGTGCTTCCGGGATGGCGGCGCTCAAGGCCGCCGTGTCCGCGGTGCGGCTCGGCGAACATCCAGTAGCCGTGGCGGTCGGCTCCGAGCTGGTCAGCCGATCGCTGCTGACCAGCTCGGCGGACGCGCCGGACACCAGCTTCCTGCGGTGGACACTGTCCGACGGCGCCGGCGCGGTTGTGGTGGAACCCGAGCCCCGGCCAGACGGCCTGAGCCTGCGGGTGGACTGGATGCACCTCGTCTCGCACGCGCACAGCCACCCGGTGTGCATGAGCGCCGGACTGCTGGATGACGGCGAGCCGAGAGCCGGATCGACCTGGCTCGACCTGCGTGACCCGCTCGATGACTCAGCCTGCGAGGTCCCCCGATTGCGTCAGGACATGGCCGCGCTGCCCGCGCTGATCGATGTGGGCGTCGCGGAGTTCAGCGCGCTGGTCAAGGCGGGGCGCATAGACCCGCGCACCGAGCACGTTCTTTGTCATTACAGCGCCGAACACTTCCGTGAGAAACTGCTTGCCCGCCTGCGCGAGGCGGGGCACGCGCCCGATGATGAGCGCTGGTTCACCAACCTGCACACGGCCGGCAACACCGGAGCGGCCAGCATCTTCGTGATGCTCGACGCGGCGCGGTCCCGCTTGCGCCCCGGTGACAGGATTCTGCTGATCGTCCCGGAATCCGGGCGCTTCTCCCTCGCCTTCGCGCAGCTGACCTGCCTCAGCCCTGGCGGCGGCCCGAGCCAGGCCGAACTGTCCGCGTCCCCGCTGGGCCACCCGCAGGCCGGCGCCCCGGCGACGGTCACCCGCGCGTTCGAAGAGCTGGCCGAGGTATGGGCGGAATTCCAGCGGGGACTGGCCCGGGTACCGATTATCCGGCGGATTGAGGACGGCGCGGCGACACCCGACGACTATCGCAGGCTGCTGCTCAACCTCCGCCAGCAGGTCATCGACGGCGGCCGGTGGATCTCGCTCGCCGCCGCGAACTTCTCGGCCGATCTGTTCTGGCTGCGCAGCGCCGCGATCCAGCATGCCGCGGATGAGCACCGCGACTACCAGCTCCTCGAACACGACTACGCCGCGGCCGGCGGTGACCCGGGAACGATAACCACGACCGCCGCGAACATCGGATCCGCGGCCCTATCTGCCTTCGTCTTCTACCGGGCCGGCCTGCCCGACCCCGTCGACCTGCTCGGCGCGATGTTCGTGATCGAAGGCCTCGGCACGCTGAAGGCGGCCGGGTGGGCGGACCGGCTGCGCGACAGCCTGGGCTTGCCTGACGACCAGCTCAGCTTCCTGCGCTACCACGCGTCCGGCGACGACGAGCACTTCCGGATATTGGTCGCCGCGTTGCGCTCCGGGCTTTTCGACGATTCCGCCATCACCCGGATCGTCAAGACCGCACGGGTGGTCGCGCGCCTCTACATCTTGCAATTGGAGGAACTCGATCATGTATGACACATCCGGCCCCTCGCTTTGGGAGGTCATGGCGGTCGACCCGTCGATCCCGATCGACCAGGCCACGCTGCGCCTGATGATCCGCGACCAGCGCCGCGCCAGCCGCACGCTCCTGTACCCCTGGATACGGATCCTGTCGCGGGCGGCGGTCACGCTGATCGTCGCCGGCAAGCGGGTCTGCCCGGTCCGGTTCTCCGCCCACGCCTCGATGGACCGGATGTGCCTGTGGTTCCTGCGCCGGTTCGTGTCCCCGGAGGCGGTCAGCCTGCTCATCAGGCATTTCATCGTGGAGACGAACCTGCTGAACTTCTGCGTGCGCAACGCCCGCGTGCCGGGCGTGTCGGAAGTCATCCTGCGGCCAACCACGCTGGCCGATCTCGGCAACCGCGCCGTGATCGAGCACGACCTGAATGTCTACCGCGTCCTTTTCGCCCTCGGCAGCGCGGGCGCGCCCGGCCAGCGGGCCCGCACCGACCTCGACTTCAGCATGCTCGCAGTCCCCGACATCGATCCGGAACCGCGAACCCGCCTGCTCCACCTCGACATTCAGACCGCGCTGTGCGTGATGAATATCCCGTTCGCGTTCTGCCTGACCCCCGCCCAGTACCGGCGGGCCGTGCACTCCCTGCGGCTGGATACCTCGCTGCTCAGCATGCTGGCCGCGGTCACCGGTGACAACGCGTTCCTCGGCTGGCAAGCAGGCTTCCCGCCGGTGCGCGTGGACAGCAATGTCGATGTGCCACGGACGGTGTACGAGCACGCGGTGCTGTGCGAATGCGCCCACGCCAGGCTCGCTCAGTCCGCGCAGGCGGCGCGGCCGGCCAGGACGGGCTACCGGAGCGACATGGTCTCGATCGACAAGTAGGTGCGGGCCGCCCAGGACACTGGGTCGCGGGCGAAGTCGCGCTGGATGGCGCGGTTCGCGAGCGCGTTGTCCAGCGCGGCCATGATCATGGACTGGTCTAGCACGAGGTCGCGGTGGCCGACCGCTCCGGTCGTCGGGTTGACGGCGTCGAAGAAACCGTCGGCACCGTACACACGGGGGTAGAGCGAGCGCAGCGCCTGGATGTTGGCGTAGGCCTGCTGCGGCGCGACGTCCAGCGCGAGGAACGACGCGTGCGGGGTGACCACGTCCTCGGTCGCGCAGCCATGGCACTGGGACAGACCCAGGTTGGGATGGCTCGCGTCGGCTCCGGTCCCGAAGTACGGGAAGGTCAGGCCCTCGACGCCGTAGCCCGCGTACCCGCCGGTGTCGTCGGGTGTGCTCGACGGCGACATCCCCCAGACCGGGTAGTTCAGCTGGTCGCTGGCGTACCGCATCTGGAGCTGGGCCGTGCGCGCGTCAGCCAGGCCGAAGCTGCGGGGCCCCCAGCTGGTTTCCGGCACCACCTCATTCGGCATCAGCCCCTCGAACATCCCGCCCGCGAAGGTGGGGATGAACGTCAGGCTGGAGCCGGGGTAGGTGTAATGGCCCTCCCAGACCGGGAATTGCTGGCCGGACTGCGGATCGGTGTAGGTCTGCCAGGAACCGCCCATCGGCCACTGCCCTTGCCAGGAGAAGTCCGGGTCCGTGCTCTGGCAGTCCGCGAACGGGGCCGGCGGCGGCAGTTCCCGCCAGCTGCGCCACCAGACGTTGCCCGGCATCTGGTGCAGGCCCATGCCGATGTAGGCGGAGATCCGCGGGTCACTGTAGAAGGCGCCGTTGTGGTAGTAGTGCATCCAGTTGTCGCCTTGGCCGGGAGGCAGTCCGACGTAGTACCCGCCGTACATCTGCCCGGTCGGCTGGTTGCCGGCGATGGCCGGATTCGTGTTGCAGTGCGTCTCGGCTCGGCCGTCGTAGAACAGCCCGAAGTTCATGGGGGCCATCAGGCCGTCCACGAGGCCTCTCAGCTCCGGCATCGCCTGCCGCACCACGATGAGTCCGGACGCGTACCAGCCGTTGTCGACGTTGGAGATGAAGAAGCAGTTGTCGAACGTCGGCGTCGTCTCGCTCGTGCAGTCGATGTCGCCGGGGTTGCGGATCACGTCACCGCTTGTCGTGTCGTACCACTGGTAGAGGAACCCGTTGTCTCGCTTCAGGCTCCGTACCTCGCCCAGGGTCGCCTCCAGCCGCGCGCGAGCCTGCGGCCGGCTGATCAGGCCGAGGTCTCTCGCCGCGACCACCGCCCACAAATACACCCCGATGTTGGCGGCCGAGGTGTACCGGCCGTAGCTGGTCGGTGTGGCAGAGCCGCCGGCGAAGGTGAGGTTGTCCAGCGGGAGGTGCGTCGTCGCGTCGACATCCACGCTGTAGAACTTCCAGGTATCCCGGGCGATGCTCATCAGGCTCGCGCGTTGTGCGCTGGTGAGCCCTCCCTCATTGGTCACGGGGCTCGCTGTCCCGCCCGCGCTCCTGGCCACACCCCCCTGGGCCTGCTGCGGTATTAGCACCAGTGCGACGACCGCCGCTGCCGCGGCCCAGAGCCTCGTCCTCCCGGACGCCGACCATCTGACTGTTCCCATTGGATGCACCCGCCTCGGGTTGGAAGGCGATGTAGAACATCTTGCCCAGGCCCGGGTTGCTGAACACACCCTCGCCTCAACTACGGGACCGGAGCCGGCCGACGACCTTACGGATCAGGGCCTGGGCGTGGTAGGCGACGACGACGGCGATGGCCAGCGCCACCGCGGGATCCAGCCAGTACCAGCCGCCCGTGACCAGGATGATCCCGCCCGCTACGGCCACGCCCGCCGCCGCGGCGGCGTCCGCGATGGTGTCGAGCAGAACCGCCGCGACGGACAGATCCCGTTCCTGCGCCTCACCTTCACCGTCGTGCGCGTCACCGTGCAGGATCAGGGCCCCGCCGGTCATCACCAGCGCGGCAATGCCGCTCACCACGAGCACCGGCAGGCCGTCCACCGCAGGCGTGCCGGTGATCAGCCGGTCCACCGCCGCGCCGGCCACGGTCAGTTCGAGTATCAGCAGCCACCCGGCGTTGACCAGCGCGGCAACGCTGGTGGCGTTCGGGTAGCCGTCCGGCCGGGCCCGGCTGGCCGGGCGGGCCGACAGCCGGATCGCCAGCAGGGCCACGCCCACGCCCGCGGCGTCCAGGAGATAGTCACCGCCTTCCGCGAGCACCGCGAGCGAATGAGCGGCCACGCCCACCGCGACCAGGCTGGCCACCAGCGCGAGGTTGAGGGCCAGGACCACGGCCAGGCGCTGCGTCCGGGACACGTGTGGCGGTCCCATCAGCGAGCCGGAGGGGTGCGGCGATGCCTGGACTGAGGATCAGAGCGTGAGCGAGCCGCCGGGGCGCGGTGC
>Ga0070698_100002525_pt1 | contig 20157 bp, 20 predicted proteins | sample KBSK1502metaG_FD_65477 | JGI IMG/M metagenome (GOLD analysis project Ga0070698, IMG submission 65477) | Corn, switchgrass and miscanthus rhizosphere microbial communities from Kellogg Biological Station, Michigan, USA - KBS K1-50-2 metaG | ecosystem: Host-associated > Plants > Roots >...
CCTGAGCCGCAGGTGTTCCACACCAACGAGGGTCACGCGGGCTTCCTCGGCCTCGAGCGCATCCGCGAGTACCTGGGCCAGGGCCTGAGTTTTGACGAGGCGCTGGAGATGTGCCGCGCGGGCACGGTGTTTACCACCCACACCCCCGTGCCCGCGGGCATCGACCGGTTCAGCCGGGATCTCGTGGCGCGTAACGTCACGGACCCGGCGCTGCCGTCCGACCGGGTCCTGGCGCTGGGCGCCGAGACCTTCCCCGGCGGCGATCCCGAGGTGTTCAACATGGCCGTCATGGGCATGCGGCTGGCGCAGCGGGTCAACGGCGTCAGCACCCTGCACGGCCAGGTCAGCAGGCAGATGTTCACGGGCCTGTGGCCAGGCTTCGACACCGCCGCGGTGCCGATCGGGTCGGTGACCAACGGGGTGCACGGACCGACGTGGGTCGCCGCCGAGATCACCGGCCTGGCTCATGGCGGCGGCCGGCCGCCAGAGCCCGCCGAGGACGAGCAGGTCTGGGAGCAGGCGGCGGCCGACCCGGCGGGGATCTTCCGCGTCCGCCGGCTGCTGCGCGCCAGGCTCGTCGAGCAGACCCGGCGCCGGCTTCGGGCGTCCTGGGTGCAGCGCGGCGCCTCCGACGCGGAGCTGACCTGGATCGATGACGTGCTCGACGAGAACGTGCTGACGATCGGCTTCGCCCGGCGCGTGCCGTCCTACAAGCGGCTGACCATGATGCTGCACGATCCCGACCGGCTCACCGCGCTGCTGCTGGACCCCGAGCAGCCGGTGCAGATCGTGATCGCCGGGAAGGCGCATCCGGCCGATGACAGCGGCAAGCTGATGATCCAGCAGATGGTGCGCTTCGCCGATGATCCGCGGGTGCGGCATCGCATCGTGTTCCTGCCCGACTACGACATGGCGCTGGCCAGGACCCTGGTCCAGGGCTGCGACGTCTGGCTGAACAACCCGCTGCGGCCGCTGGAGGCGTGCGGCACCTCGGGGATGAAGGCCGCGCTGAACGGGGCGCTCAACCTGTCGATCCTGGACGGCTGGTGGGACGAGTGGTTCGACGGCGGCAATGGCTGGGCCATCCCGTCGGCGGACCGGGTCGATGATCACGAGCGCCGGGACGAGCTCGAGGCGTCCGCGCTCTATGACCTGCTCGGCCAGTCGGTGGCGCCGCTGTTCTACGACCGCGGCCCCGACGGCCTGCCGCGCCGCTGGCTGGAGATGGTCGCGCACACCCTGCGCACGCTCGGGCCGCGGGCCCAGGCGACCCGGATGGTCCGTGAGTACGTGACCGAGCTGTACCTGCCGGCGGCGCGGTCCTCACAGGCGCTCGCGGCCGGCGGCCGGAGATTCGCCGGCGCGCGCGAGCTCGCCGCGTGGAAGGACCGGGTCACCAAGGCCTGGCCGGACGTCGGTATCGAGCACGTCGAGGCGGACGACAGCCCGCAGAGTCCGGGGGCGAGGCTGGTCGTGCGGGCGAGCGTCGCGCTCGGCGAGCTGTCGCCGGACGACGTGGCCGTGCAGGTGGTCTACGGCGCAGCCGGGGAGGAGGACGAGATCATCGATCCGGCCTTCGCCGACCTCGCGCTGGATCCCGAGGGCACAGGGGCGGGGTCGTCCCCCCGGGCCAGCGCCAGCCTGCGCTACGTGGGCGAGGCCAGGCTGGGCCGTCCGGGACCGTTCGGCTATACGGTCCGGGTGCTGCCGCGGCATCCATTGCTGGCTGGCCCGGCGGAAATGGGCCTGGTAACGGTTCCTGTCGCGCCCGCCGGCATGGTCAACGGCGACCTGCGCTAACCGTGCTCACCTGCCTGGTTACGCTCGGCGCGCGAGATTGTCGCGACACATTGTGTCCGTACAGTTACGTGGCGAAGTAAACCGCAGACCAGGCCCCAGCGTCTTCCTAAGATGGACAACTTGCCTGGCCCCGGAAATTTCTCCCTGTGCCCGGCAGAACTCAGCAAAACCCCTTGGAGCATGTGACATCCTGTGATAGAACGCTGGCAGAAAGTGACGCACTAATGCCGTTACGTTCCGTGATCAGGCCACTACCCCGAGCGCGAGAGGACCATCCGTCGTGAGAACCCAGATCAAGCCGGAGAACCGTCTCCTGACCCCGGCCGAGGTTGCCGCGATGCTTCGGGTCGACCCGAAGACCGTCACCCGGTGGGCAAGAGGCGGCAAGCTGTCGTCGATCCGCACCCCCGGCGGTCACCGCCGTTACAGCGAGACCGAGGTCCGCGGATTCCTGAACGGATGGCAGCACCTGTCCATGCCGCGAGCGTCCGGCGAGTGAGCCGTCCGCGCCTGCCCCAGGCGCTCCTGGGGCAGGCGTCGGCCGTGCTCGAGCCCCTGCGGAAGTCGGTCAGAACCCGCTGTTGCGGCAGCGTGTTCTGACCGAAGTTCGTCAGGCGGCCGGGACGCCCCCCTTCAACCCCCCCCGCCGCGGAGCCAAAACCGCTCCGCGAGGTAAGGCGCCCTGGCGTCGCTCGCGGCCCGGCGCGGGCTCGGCCTGCAGACGCAGGCCCAGCTGGAGCGCGATCGTCGCCAGCAGCTCGCGGGCCTGGTCGGAGTTCATCGCGCGGACCCGCTGCAGCAGTTCCTGACCCACGTCCGCCTCGGCGGGAGCCGCGGCGAGGGCCCTGGCCGCGTCCGTCCGGCCGGCCCTCCTCAGCTGCGCCGGCGTCACCCCGACCACCGCGGCCATCCGGGCCAGCGTCCCCGCGGGCCCGCGCACCGGCGCGTACACGCCAGCGCTGACGACCTGGTAGCCGCTGGCGATCTGGCGCCAGCGGCCCTCGCTGATGCCGGCCCGCCGCGCGGCTTCCCTGGCTGAGAGCTTCGCCCTGACCAGGGCCTTGGTCATCAGGACCCCCCACGGCGGAGGTGCGGGTCGCTGGGCCATGCCCCAACCTTCGCACGACCTTCGCACGGCTGTCCAGTCCCGCCGCCCGGCCGGAGCTACCAGATGCAGGCTCATCTACCAGCAGAAATGGGTTAGTGCGGCCGGATCGGCCACCCCACGACTGTGTTGACCCTTCGCACCCCGGACACTAGGGTGGCTCATGCGGTCGCGGAGCTTGGTGCGCGGCGGGGGCTAACGGGGGGTCGTCCCCCCTAGGGCAAGCGCCGTGCGGGGCGACATGCCCGGGCACCATCGAGGGGGGAAGCACATGGGAGTGATGCTCTCCCTGGACCGGCAGCGGCCTGCCCGAGGCCGTCGCCGCCAGGGCCAGCACGAGCGCCATCCGGGAGACCAGGCGCGTGCCAAGACGCTGCCGGCCATGCGCCGTTACGATCCGCCGCCGAGCGGCCGGCTGCTCACCAGGCTCGCCCGGACCGTGCTGGCCAGGAGGGGCCCGGTGGTCCCGGGGCCAGGGGCCGCGGCGCGGAACGGCCCGGCGCGGGACTCCTCGGCGGCCGACGGGTCGGCACCCGCCGCATGACGGCACCTGCGGTGGCCGGCCCCGTGCCCGCTGGCCTGGCTGCGTAGGATCGCAGTCCAAGCTAGCTGCGGGAGGCTGCCACATGACCGGGACAGGCGAGCTCGTACGCGTCGAGACCGATCAGGCGGTGGCGACCATCCGTCTCGACCGTCCCCCGATGAACGCGCTGAACGGCCAGGTACAGGACGAGATCGCCGCCGCCGCGGCGCGGCTGGCCGCCGACGAGAGCGTCAGGGCCGTCGTCATCTACGGCGGCGAGAAGGTCTTCGCGGCCGGCGCCGACATCAACGAGATGGCGCAGGCCAGCTACGGCCGGATGGTCGCGGACACCGGGCGGCTGCAGGCCGCGTTCACCGCCGTGGCCGAGCTCCCGAAACCGGTCGTCGCCGCGATCACCGGCTACGCGCTCGGCGGCGGCCTGGAGCTTGCGCTGTGCGCCGACTTCCGCGTGGCGGGGCGAAGTGCCCGGGTCGGCCAGCCGGAGATCCTGCTCGGCGTCATTCCCGGGGGCGGCGGCACCCAGCGCCTGCCGCGCCTGATCGGCCCGGCGCGGGCCAAGGACCTGGTCTTCACGGGCCGGTTCGTCGCGGCCGACGAGGCGCTCTCGATCGGCCTTGTCGACCAGGTCGTCCCGGACGCCGAGGTCTACGACGCGGCACGGGCGCTCGTGGCCCGCTACGCCCAGGGGCCGGCGCTCGCGCTGCGCGCCGCCAAGCAGGCCATCGACGCCGGCCTCGGCCTCGACCTGGCGGCCGGGCTGGAGATCGAGCGGCTCAGCTTCGCCGGGCTGTTTGCCACCGAGGACCAGCGGACAGGAATGCGCAGTTTCCTTGAGAATGGACCGGGGAAGGCGACCTTCGCCGGGCGGTGAGGAGCAGCCACGCACATGTGCCGAGTGAGTCTCAGCGATGGGCAGGCCCTGCCATGACCGAGCCGGACGACGGACCAGGCGAGGCCGGCGGCCCGTCGCTCGACATGGTCACCGCCGCGCTGCGCGCGGACAGCGCCGATGTCGCCATCTACGCGCGCGTGCTCACCGAGTCGCTGGGCCAGGCGCTCCCGCCCGGGTGCGTCACCGTGGACCGGGAGCGCAGCATGTCCGACCGGATGCGCGGCCGCCCCGGCCAGGTATCGAAGATCACCGTCAGGCTGGGGGAGCGGGTGATGACGCTCGGCGTCGAGCGCGGCGTGCCGGTCGCCGAGATCCTCAGCGAGGTGCGCGGGGTGGTGCTGTCGCGGCAGCAGGTGCAGCCGGGCGTCTGGGCGCGGGAGCTGGCCCGGGCGCTGGTCGCGCACGCGGAGCAGAACGCGGCGGCGGCCGAGGCGCTGCGCAGGCTCGTGACCGGAACCTAACCTCAGGCCTGCGGCGCGGGGCCGCCTGGCCTGGAGCAGAGAGGTGTCATGCATCACGCCTACCGGACTGCGCTCGTCACCGGGGCGTCGAGCGGCATCGGCCAGCGTCTGGCCATGCTGCTCGCAGGCGACGGCAGTGACCTGGTTATCGTGGCGCGCCGCACCGGGCTGCTCGAGGAGCTCGCGGCCCGGCTGCGCGAGGAGCACAAGGTGAGCGTCGAGGTGCTGACTGCCGACCTGACCTCCGCGGCCGGGCTGGCCGCGGCCGAGGCCCGGTTGTCGGACCCGGACCGGCCGATCGAGCTGCTGGTCAACAATGCGGGCTTCGGTTCGTCCGGCTCGTTCACGGATCTTCCCGCCAGCACGGCCGAGGACCAGGTACGGCTCAACGTCGCCGCGGTGGTACGGCTGACGCACGCGGCGCTGCCCAGCATGCTGCGGCGGGGCCACGGCGGGGTGCTCAACGTGTCGTCGGTCGCCGGGTTCGTGCCGTCGCCCGGCGCGGCCGTGTACGGCGCCACCAAGGCGTTCGTGACCGCGTTCAGCGAGAGCCTGAGCGCCGAGGTGAAGCACCGGGGGGTGCACGTCACGGCGCTGTGCCCGGGCTTCACGCGGACCGAGGTCCGCGACGGGTCGAGCTCCGGCCCCGCGGGGCTCGCCTGGCTGGATGCGGACCGGGTGGCCCGCGCCGGGCTGGACGCGGTCGCGGCCGGGCGGGTGCTTACGGTGCCGGGGGCGCAGTACAAATCGGTAGTCTCGCTGACGCGGATACTCCCCCGTGGGGTACTGCGCTCGGCGACGAAAGCGATGCGGCGACCATGACAGTGTTTTCTTTCGCGCCGCGGGTGCGCCTTTGCGCAGCGCCCCGCCCACTTCCGCCATGGCCATCCGGTGCGACAGGATGGAGTTCCGTAGTCTGGTGAGGTCATGACAGCGCAGAACCATACGGGGGACAAGCTCGGGCCCTACCGCCTGCTTGAGCGGCTCGGCGAGGGCGGGATGGGCGTTGTCTACCTGGCCGCAGACCCCGACCATCGCAAGGTCGCGGTCAAGGCGCTCCGGCCCGTGGTGGCCGCCGACCCGAACGCCCGGCGGCGGCTGGCCCGTGAGGTGGAGACCATGCGGCGGGTGCGCAGCCCCTACGTCGCCGAGGTCATCGACGCCGATGTGACCTGCGACCCGCCGTACATCGTGACCAGGTACGTCTCCGGCCGGACGCTCGAGGACGTCGTGGGCGCGAGCGGCCCGCTGACCGGCCAGGCGCTGGCCCGGGTGGCCTCGGGCCTGGCCCAGGCCATGGCCGCGGTGCACGCAGCGGGCGTCGTGCACCGCGATCTCAAGCCGGGCAACGTCATGATCGCCCGCGGCGAGCCGGTCGTGATCGACTTCGGGATCGCCCAGGTGCCGGACTCCACCCGGCTCACTCAGACCGGGATGTTCATGGGCACCCCCGGCTATCTCGCCCCCGAGGTGATCGAGGGCCAGCAGAGCGGCCCCGCATCCGACGTGCACTCCTGGGGTGCGACCGTGGCGTTCGCGGCCACCGGGCGCCCGCCGTTCGGCACCGGGGGCTTCGAGACGATCTTCTACCGGATCATCAACGGGCAGCCCGATCTCAACGGCTTCCCGGCTCCGCTGCTCTCGCTGGTCGCCCAGGCGCTGTCCCGTGACCCGTCCCGCAGGCCCTCCGCGGCCGAGCTGTGCCAGCGGACCGCGGCGCTCGACGCGTCCTCCCTGGTGCCGACGATGACCGCGGTGGCCGGGAGCGCGCGGCCGTTCGCCGCGCCGGGAACCGTGGCGGACATACCCACGCCGACCGCGCTGCCCGGCGCCGGCGCGGGGGCCGTTCCCGCGGTCGGCCCCGTGGCCCCGGCCGCCTGGCCGCCGTCCACCCAGCCACTGGCGGGCGGCTACGAAGGCGCCGCGTACAGGCCTGGGGCGCTCGCCGGCAACGGCGCGGGCGGATTCGGCGCCGCCACCCGCCGGGCGGGCGGGGAGCCCATCCAGAACTACCGCGACATGCTGCCGCCGGTGCAGTACGCGCCGGGCGGGCCGGCGACACCCCGGTCGGCCCAGGGAAGAAGCGGTGCGACGGCCAGGGGCGCGAGCCGGTCCCCGGCGGGGGGGCTGCTGGTCCTGGCCACGATCGCCGCGGCGGTCGCGATCGCCGTCGCGTTCCCGCTCGCCGGGACCGTGGGAGCGCTCATCGGGCTGATCGCGCTGCGGGCCGCTGACTCGACCGCGGGCAGTGTGTCGCGCCGGCGATCACGCAAGGGCGCGCAGGCGGGAGACGCGGTGGTGGCCGCGCTCGTCTTCCCGCTGGCGCTGGCCTGGTCGGCGATCCGCTCGCTGCTGCTCGCGCCGGCCGCCCTGGTCGCGGGCGCCGTGGTGGCCGCCATCACGATCGTCGCCAACCCGCAGGATGTCATCCCGCTGGCGCTGGCCTACGGGGCCGGGGCGGTGGTGGCGTTCTATGGCCTCGGGCCGGGCTCCAGCGGCTCGCGCAGGCCGCTGAGACGTTTCTACGACACGGCGGCCGGCACACCGCTCACCGCGACGGTCTCGGTGATCGTCGTGGGCGCCGTGGTCTGCGTGACGGCCGTGGTGGCCGCCGCGCGTGCGCCGGTCTTCTGGCCGTTCAGCAACACCGGCCACTGGGTGGCGCATTTCACGTGGGTGCAGAACCTCGTCCACCATACCCGGACTTATATCCTCAAACTGGTCGGCAAGTAGGCCGGCGGCCGGGCCGGCTGACGCGCTGCCGACCCGCGCGCCAGGCACACTCCGCTACCCAGATCACGGGCGAGGCGGGATCGAGATGTGGTGCTGGATCCGGCGTAGCCGATGAGGGCGAGACAAGCCGGTGACACGCGCTCGTCCATGACGGGGTCTGCCCCCCGGCTAAGCCGGTACGCGCGGCGCGGACGCGGCCGGGGCCGGGACGGATGGCGCCCGGGCCGTCTGGCGCGGGACCGATGGCGGGGGCGCGGCCTGGGTCGGCGCCGCTGATGCCGGCGCTGATGACGTCGGGACCTGCGGAGTCGCGGCCGCCACGGCGGGTCCGGCCGCAGGCCGGCCGGTCCGCAAGCGCTCCGTGGTCCGCCCGCGCTCGGCGGTCCGCTCAGGCCCGTCGGATCGGGCCGCCAGGCCGGATCTCTCGCCCGGCGGCTGTGCTCTCTCGCCCGGCGGCTGTGCTCTCTCGCCCGGGGGCTGGGTTCGGTCGCCCGGCGGCTGGGTTCTCTCGGCCGGCGGCTGGGTTCGGTCGCCCTGCGGCTGAGTTCTGTCCGCCGAGGGCAGTATTTTCTCTGCCGAAGGCAGCGGCCGGACCAGGCCGAGCGCCACCACCTCGTTGGCCAGCCGGACCCGGCGGTTCGCCCCCTCCGGGATCCGGAACTTCTGGTACAGCCGGAGCAGGTGCTGCTTGACCGCCGCCTCGGTCACGACCAGGTCGGCGGCGATCTCCCGCGCCGTCGCGGGCGCGACGAACGCCTCGTCCGACAGCGCCGGACGGCACAGCGAGGTGACCACGTCAAGCTCCCGCCGGGTCAGCTCGGGCGCCGCCGGACGCCGCAGCTCCACCTCGGCGGTGAACTCCTCGGCCGCGATGCCGAACACCCGGCACCGGGCCGACCCGAACGTCAGGACATCGCCTTCCTCGAGCACGCGCCGCGCCACCAGCCGGCCGTTCACCCGAGTGCCGTTGCGCGATAACCCGAGGTCGGTCACGTACGCGTAGGGCCCGCGGCGGACGATCTCGGCGTGCAGCCTGGATACGCTCGGGTCAGCCAGGTGGACATCGACGGACCTGCCGCGCCCGATGGTGGTCACATCCTCCCGCAGCGGCATCATGAGCCCGCTGTCCTCGACCCGGATGTAAGGGCCATCCATGACCCGTTCCTCCCGCCTGTCGGAGTAGCTACTGATTTCTCACTATCCAGCTACCCTCCTCGGCGGCCGTTGTACCGTGTCCGGCCCAATCGATTGTTTGCGGGCACTGCGAGCGCAGGGGCGCAAAACGCGCGCAAGTACACTTCCAGCGGGCCGTCCGAGAGGAAGACACATGCCGGGAAAGCCGTCCAGGGGACTGGCCGACGTCGTTGCCGCGTCGACGGCGCTCAGTGACATAGACGGCCAGGCCGGCCGCCTGTTCTACCGCGGCTACGACATCAACGAGCTGGCCGGCTCCGCGACGTTCGAGGAGATCGCCTACCTGCTGCAGCGCGGGGCGCCGCCGAGCCGCGCCGAACTGGACGGCTACCTCGGCGAGATCGCGGCCGGGCGCGCGCTCGGGAAGCTGGTCGCGGGCAGCCTGCCGGAGGTGGCCCGCGGCCAGGAGCCGATGGAGGCGCTGCGCAGCCTGGTCTCGCTGGCCAGCGCCGACGACCCGGACAAGGACTCCAACGAGCCCGGGCCGAACCTCCGCAAGGCGGCCAGGCTGACCGCGCAGCAGCCCGTCCTGGTCGCCGCCTACGAGGCGGCGCGGCGGGGCCGGCCGCCGAGCGACCCGGACCCCGGGCTCGGGCTGGCGGCCAACTTCCTGCTCCAGATCACCGGCGCGAGGCCGTCCGAGCGGGACGCCAGGTTCTTCGACACCTGCCTGGTGCTGCACGCCGACCACACGATGAACGCCTCGACGTTCGCGGCCCGGGTCTGCGCCGCGACGCTGTCGGACATGCACTCGGCCGTGGTCGCCGCGCTCGGCACGCTCAAGGGCCCGCTGCACGGCGGCGCCAACGAGCAGGTGATGCGCGGACTCGAGGCCACCAGGCGGGCCGCCGAGGCCGAGGGCCACGACCCGGTCGAGGCCGTGGGCACCCGCACCGCCGCCCGCCTGCAGGCCGGCGAGAAGATCATGGGATTCGGGCACCGGGTGTACAAGGTGGAGGATCCCCGGACCGGCTACCTGCGGCGGATGTCGGCCGAGCTGGCCGCGGCCTCCGGCGACGAGACCTACTACCGGATGTCGCGCCGGATGGAGGAGGTCGTCATCGCCGAGAAGGGCCTGTACCCGAACGTCGACTTCTTCGCCGCCACGGTGTATCACTACCTGCGCATCCCCACGGACCTGTTCACCCCCGTGTTCTCGGTGAGCCGGATGGCGGGCTGGACCGCGCACATCATGGAGCAGCACGCCGACAACCGGCTGATCCGGCCGGACAGCGAGTACATCGGCGAGAGCGGGCTGACCTGGATCCCTCTGGACGACCGGTGAGGCACTCCGCCTCGCGCCGGGGACGGGCCGTCGGGCCCGAGCGGGGGCGCTGGCACCGGCAGCTTCCCTACGCCGTCGTGGTCTGCGGCCTGGCGCTCGCGCTGGTGTGGATCCGGCAGAGCGGGCGGAATGTCAGGGGGGGTACGTTGGCGGTAGCTGGGGTCTTGCTCGCCGCCGCCCTGGTCAGGCTGGCGCTGCCGGAGCGCCGCGCGGGCATGCTCGTATCGAGGCGCCGACTGGCAGACGTCGCGGTGCTAGCGGCCTTCGGTGTCGGCCTGCTCGTCGCCGGACTGGTGCTGCCCCCCCAGTGACCACGGGCGGTACCGCCCACAAGCAACGGTGCTTGCGTTATGAAGGGAAAAGCACGGTATGTCGAAGATCAAGGTAGCGAATCCCGTCGTCGAGATCGACGGCGACGAGATGACCCGGATCATCTGGCACGTCATCAGGGAGCATTTGATCCTGCCCTACCTGGATATCGAGCTGGAGTACTACGACCTGTCCATCCGGAACCGGGACGCCACCGACGACCAGGTGACCGTCGACGCGGCGAACGCGATCAAGCGGCACGGGGTGGGCGTCAAGTGCGCCACGATCACGCCGGACGAGGCCCGGGTGGCCGAGTTCGGGCTGAAGAAGATGTGGCGCTCGCCCAACGGCACGATCCGCAACATCCTCGGTGGCGTGGTCTTCCGCGAGCCCATCGTGGTGTCCAGCATCCCGCGGTTCGTGCCGGGCTGGACCAAGCCGATCATCATCGGCCGTCACGCCCACGGCGACCAGTACAAGGCGACCGATTTCGTGGTGCCCGGGCCGGGCACCGTCCACATCTCCTACACGCCGGACGACCCGGGCCGGGAGCGGACCGAGCTTGAGGTGGCGCGGTTCGGGGGCGGCGGCATCGCGATGGGCATGTACAACTTCGACGACTCGATCCGCGACTTCGCCCGGGCCACGATGCGGTACGCGCTGGACCGCGGCTACCCGCTCTACCTGTCCACCAAGAACACGATCCTGAAGGCCTACGACGGCCGGTTCAAGGACATCTTCGCCGAGACGTTCGAGTCCGAGTTCAAGTCCGAGTTCGAGGCGGCGCAGATCACCTACGAGCACCGCCTGATCGACGACATGGTCGCCCAGGTGATCAAGGGCGACGGCGGCATCGTCTGGGCGTGCAAGAACTACGACGGCGACGTCGAGTCCGACATCGTGGCCCAGGGCTTCGGCTCGCTGGGGCTCATGACCAGCGTGCTGATGACGCCGGACGGCCGGACCGTGGAAGCCGAGGCCGCGCACGGCACCGTGACCAGGCACTACCGCCAGTATCAGCAGGGCAGGGCCACCTCGACCAACCCGATCGCCTCGATCTTCGCCTGGACCCGGGGGCTGGCCCACCGCGGCAAGCTCGACGGCTCGCCGGAGCTCATCGCGTTCGCCGGGACGCTGGAGCGGGTGTGCGTCGATACCGTGGTCGGCGGGAAGATGACCAAGGACCTGGCCCTGCTGGTGGGCCCGGACACGCCGTTCCTGACCACCGAGGGGTTCCTTGACGCGCTGAACGAGAACCTGCGCGCCGCCAGAGACCAGAGCAACTAACGCCCCGCACCACACGCAGAGAGCAGGAGACATGACCCGCAGAGGCAAGGTGACCGTTGTCGGGGCCGGGTTCTACGGCTCCACGACGGCGCAGCGGCTGGCCGAGTACGACATCTTCGACGAGGTCGTGCTGACCGACATCATCGCGGGCAGGCCCGAGGGGCTCACGCTCGACATGAACCAGTCGCGCCCGGTCGAGGGCTTCGAGACCAAGGTCACCGGGCAGACCACCGGCCCTGCCGGCGAGGGCTACGAGGTGATCGCCGGGTCCGGCATCGTGATCATCACCGCGGGCCTGCCGCGTAAGCCGGGCATGAGCCGGATGGATCTGCTCGAGGTCAACGCGACGATCGTGCGCAGCGTGACCGAGCAGGTCGTCAAGTACGCGCCCGACGCCGTGCTGATCGTGGTCTCCAACCCGCTGGACGAGATGACCGCGCTCGCGGCGAAGGTCTCCGGGTTCCCCCACCACAGGGTGATGGGCCAGGCGGGCATGCTGGACACCGCCCGGTTCAGCTACTTCGTGGCCGAGCGGCTCGGCGTGCCGGTCGGGTCGGTGCGCACGCTCACGCTCGGCTCACACGGGGACACGATGGTGCCGGTGCCGTCCGCCTGCACGGTCGATGGCAAGCCGCTGACCGACCTGCTGCCCGCGGCGGAGATCGAGGGGCTGGTGCAGCGCACCCGCAACGGCGGCGCCGAGATCGTCGGGCTGCTGAAGACCGGGTCGGCGTACTACGCGCCGTCGGCCGCCGCGGCCCGGATGGCGCGCGCGGTGGCCGAGGACTCCGGCGCCGTGCTGCCGGTCTGCGCCTGGGTGGACGGCGAGTACGGAATCTCCGGCGTGTACCTGGGCGTCGAGGCCGAGATCGGCCGCGAAGGCGTGCGGCGGATCGTGCCGCGCGACCTGACCGAGGCCGAGCTGGCCGCACTCCGGGAGGCAGCCGAAGCGGTCCGGGCCAAGCAGGCTGACGTCGCCACGCTCTGACCACTCGCGGTCAGCGTGCGGCCAGGCGGCGGAGGGCCAGTTCGGCCAGCAGCGTTGCGCCGTCGGCCAGCACCGCGTCGTCGAACACCGCCTCGGCCGAGTGATTGAACGGGGCCGTGGCCAGATCGGCGTCCGGCGGGCAGGCGCCCAGCATGACGAACGCGCCCGGCACCTCCTCCAGCACGTAGGAGAAGTCCTCCGACCCGCTGATCGGGTCCGGGGTCCGCAGGAAGCGCTGGCTCCCGAACAGCTCGGCCACCGTCGCCTCGGCGAACGCCACCTCGTCCGGGTTGTTGACGGTCAGCGGGTAGCCGTCGGCGAACTCTGCGGCGGCGGACAGCCCGTGCGCGGACGCGACGTCCCGCACCAGCCGGAGCGCCGCGTCCTGCACCGCGGCGCGCGCCGCGGCCGAGAACGACCGCACGGTGACGGCCAGCTCGGCCCGGTCGGGGATCACGTTGCTCGCCGTGCCCGCGTGGAAGCTGCCGACCGTGATCACGACCGGGTCGAAGACGTCGAACCGGCGGGTGACCAGCGTCTGCAAGGCCGTTACGATCTCGCAGGCCACCGGGATCGGGTCGGCGGCCAGGTGCGGCTGCGACCCGTGCCCGCCCCGGCCGTGAACCGTGATCTCGAGCGTGTCGGAGGCCGCCAGCATCGTTCCGTTACGGGCGCTGTAGATCCCGAGCGGCAGCAGGCTCGAGGCGACGTGCAGGCCGAACGCGGCTACCGGCCGCGATCCCGCGGCGTCGAGGACGCCCTCGGAGATCATCACCCGGGCGCCGGCCCCGTTCTCCTCGCCCGGCTGGAACATGAAGATCACGTTCCCGGCCAGCTCTGCCTGCCGCGAGCACAGCAGCCGCGCGGCCCCGGCCAGCATCGCGGTGTGCAGGTCGTGGCCGCAGGCGTGCATGACCCCGTCGACCCGCGAGGCATAGTCCAGGCCGGTGCGCTCGGCCACAGGGAGCGCGTCCATGTCGCCGCGCAGCAGCACCGTGGGGCCCGGCCTGCCGCCGCGGAGCACCGCGGTCACCGACGTGAGGGCGCGTCCCGTGGTGACCTCGAGCGGCAGCCCGTCCAGCGCGGCCAGCACCTTCTCCTGGGTCCTGGGCAGCTCGAACCCGATCTCGGGCTCCCGGTGGATGGCGCGGCGCAGCTCGGTCAGCTCACCCGAGATCGCCGCGGCGTCGTCATGGACCTCGGCTACCACCCGAGCCTCCTTCCTGCGCGGCGGCCTCGTGCGCCGCCTGCGGTTACAGGGTCGCATGCCGGTCGCGCGTTTCGCGATCCTGACTCGCCCGGGTGCGGCCGTAGCTGGACGAGCGCGGTTGTCCCCGGCGGCATGCGGGGATGTACGGACATGCCGGGATCCGGGCGGGCGTGGCGGGGAGCGCCGGCGATCGCCGGCCGCTAACTTAGACTGTGCGGACACCGCGGTGCGCGGTGCCCGCCGGGCTGATTGCCGAGGTCAGGAAGAATACGTGAACGCCGTCGGCTGGGACGTGATCATTGTCCTGGTCATAGTGCTCATCGGCGGGTTCTTCGCGGCCGCCGAGATGGCCCTGGTGTCCCTCAGGGACGGCCAGGTGCGGACGCTCACGAAGCGGGGCAGGCGCGGCCAGCGGGCGGCCAGGCTCGCGCAGAACCCCAACCGGTTCCTGTCCGCCGTCCAGATCGGCGTCACGCTGGCCACCCTGCTGTCCGGCGCGTTCGGCGCGGCCACCCTGGCCAGCAAGCTCAAGTCCGAGTTCGTCCACGACATGTCGAGCGGGCTCGCCTCCGCGCTCTCGATCGCGATCGTCACGCTGGCGATCTCGTTCCTCACCCTGGTCTTCGGCGAGCTCGCGCCCAAGCGGATCGCGCTGCAGCGCAACGAGCGGGTCTCGCTGTTCGCCGCGCCGATCCTGGACCGGCTCGCGGCCGTGGCGACGCCCCTGGTCTGGCTGCTGTCGAAGTGCGTGAACTTCGTGGTCGCTGTGCTCGGCGGCGACCCGAACGTCGGCCGCGGGGTCATGACCGAGCAGGAGCTCCGCGACGTCGTGACCGGGTACCAGGCGCTGAGCGCCGACCAGCGGCATATCGTGGGCGAGGTTTTCGACGCGGGGAGACGGCAGGTCCGCGAGGTGCTGGTGCCGCGAACCGAGGTTGAGTTCCTGCCCGCCACCATGCCGATATCCGAGGCGGCGGAGATCGTCCGGGCGGCGCCGCACACCCGGTTCCCCGTCTACCAGGAGTCCTACGACGACGTGATCGGCTTCGCGCACGCCAGGGACCTGTTCGCCCCCGGCGCCGAGCGCGCCTCGCTGCGGGTCGGCGAGGTGTGCAGGCCGGTGAAGTTCGTGCCGACCAGCAAGACCGTGCTGTCCGCGCTCTCGGAGATGCGGCGCGAGAACGCGCACCTGGCCATCGTGATGGACGAGTACGGCGGCACCGCCGGCATCGTCACCCTCGAGGACCTGGTCGAGGAGCTGATCGGCGAGATACGGGACGAGTACGACGTCGACCAGGCCCAGTCCCGGCAGCTGCGCGGCGGCGAGCTCGAGGTCGACGGGCTGCTGAACCTGGACGAGTTCGCGGAGCAGACCGGGGTCGAGCTGCCCGAGGGCCCGTACGAGACTGTGGCGGGCTACCTGCTGGCCGCGCTCGGCCACCTGCCGGGCGAGGGGGAGTCGGTGGAGGTCTCCGGCCGCAAGCTGGCCGTGACCCAGCTGGACGGACGGCGTATCGCCAGGGTGCGGGTGGGCCGGGCGGCCAGCGTCGCCGCGGACGGGCGGCAAGAGCCAGGCCAGGAGCCCGACTAGACTCGCTCATCCTGGAAGACTCAGGAAAGGCAGTTCAGTGCGCTCACCCGCCGAGGATGCCGGTCGCGTCGCCAAGGCGCCCGACACCGTCCTCGTGGTCGATTTCGGGGCCCAGTACGCGCAGCTGATCGCGCGCCGGGTCCGCGAGTGCCACGTGTACTCCGAGATCGTCCCGCACACGATGCGCACCGCCGAGATGCTGGCCCGGCGCCCCAAGGCCATCATCCTGTCCGGCGGGCCCGCGTCGGTGTACGCCCTGGGAGCCCCGCCCGCCCCCGACGGGCTGTTCGAGGCCGGGGTCCCCATCCTCGGGATCTGCTACGGCTTCCAGCTGATGATCTCCAGCCTCGGCGGCACGGTGCGGCGCACCGGCGGGGGCGAGTACGGCGCGACCGTTCTCGACGTGCCCGGCGCCGGCGCCGCCCTGGCCGGCGGCACCCTCCTCGGCGGCCTGCCCGGCCGCCTCCAGGTGTGGATGTCGCACGGCGACACCTGCGCCGTCCCGCCGCCGGGCTTCGCGGTCACGGCGACGACGGACGCCACGCCGGTCGCCGCGGCCGAGCACGAGGCCAGGCGGCTCTACGGCGTGCAGTTCCACCCCGAGGTGCTGCACACCGCGCACGGCCTGGAGATCCTGCGCCGGTTCCTGACGGCGGCAGGCTGCCGACCCACGTGGACCATGCGCGGCGTGATCGAGGAGCAGACCGAGCGCGTCGCCGCGCAGGTCGGCGACGGCCGCGCGATCTGCGGGCTGTCCGGCGGCGTGGACTCCGCGGTGGCCGCCGCCCTGGTCCAGCGGGCCATCGGCCCGCGGCTGAGCTGCGTGTTCGTTGACCACGGGCTGCTGCGTACGGGCGAGGCCGAGCAGGTGGAGCAGGACTTCGTCGCCGCCACCGGGGTGGACCTGACCGTGGTGGACGCGGCCGCCGAGTTCCTGACCGCGCTGGCCGGGGTCACCGACCCCGAGGAGAAGCGGAAGATCATCGGACGCGAGTTCATCCGCGCGTTCGAGCACGCCGCCCGGCAGATAAAAGGCGCGTCGTCCGGCCGAGGCCAGGCAGACTCGCTGCACGCGCCGACGTTCCTGGTCCAGGGAACGCTCTATCCCGACGTGGTCGAGTCTGGCGGCGGCACCGCCACCGCGAACATCAAATCCCACCACAACGTCGGCGGGCTCCCGGATGACCTGGCGTTCGAGCTGGTGGAGCCGCTGCGCGCGCTGTTCAAGGACGAGGTGCGCGAGGTGGGCCGGCAGCTCGGCCTGCCGCCGCGGATCGTGTGGCGGCAGCCGTTCCCCGGCCCCGGCCTGGCCATCAGGATCGTCGGCGAGGTCACCAGGGAGCGCCTCCGGATCGTCAGGGAAGCCGACGCGATCGCCCGGGCCGAGCTTTCCGCGGCCGGCCTGGACCGCGAGATCTGGCAGTGCCCCGTGGTGCTGCTCGCCGACGTCCGCTCGGTCGGCGTCCAGGGCGACGGCCGCAGTTACGGCTATCCGGTCGTGCTCCGCCCCGTGACCAGCGAGGACGCGATGACCGCGGACTGGGCCCGGCTGCCGGACTCGGTCCTGGCCGCGATCTCGACCCGGATCACCAACGAGGTGCCGGAGATCAACCGCGTGGTGCTGGACGTGACCAGCAAGCCCCCGGCCACCATCGAGTGGGAATAGGCAAGACAAGGGCTTATAACGTAACGCTCCCAGCCTGGCCCGCCCCCGCGCCTGGCCGGTCTGCTGCCGGACTGACCGCCGACGTCCCCGCCGATCGGGAACCGCATATCGGGCCCGCGCGGAACTGTCGGCACGCTATGCCACGGTGGCACGCATGTTAGACAGGAGGCACCATGGGTGTTATGACGATCGCCGAGGCCTGGCCGGCGGCCGGGCAGCCGTTCACCGTCGCCGAGCTGGACCGGATGCCCGATGACGGCCGCCGGTATGAACTGGTGGACGGGGCTTTGGTCGTGAGTCCTCGGCCAACCCAGATTCACCAGGTCGTCGCGCTGCGAATCGCATCTGCGCTCGAACAGGCCACCCCTCCTGGCCTGCAGGTAGTACCGGAACCCGCGGTCATGATTTCTTCCAGTACAGAGTTCGACCCGGATGTGGTCGTGGTCGGCCTGGCGACCATTGGTGATGCGAAGGTCACGACGCCGCCGCTTCTCGTTGTCGAGGTGCGGTCGCCGAAGACGGCCCTGGTCGATCTCAATACCAAGAAGGCCGCGTACCAGAGCTTCGGCGTCGAGTCGTACTGGATCGTGGTGCCTGAGGTGAAGCGGCCCGAGCTGATCGCGTTCGAGCTGCGCGACGGTCGCTACCTGCAGGTCGCGCACGTCACCGGCGGCAAGCCGTTCCGCGCCGAGCGGCCGTTCCCCGTCGAGATCGTCCCGGCGCGCCTGGTGACCGGGCTGCTGCCGGACTGACTGGCGCCATGGATGGCGGGAGGCGTTGGTTGCCACCGCCCCTGCCGCCTGGGTAAGCGTTGCTGCCTGCCGCCACCCGCCGGGCGATCGCCTGGCACGCAGCGCGCTCGGCAGCCGGCGTGATACGCGGCATCAGCCGAGGTCGAAGGCGCCTGTCTGCACGGCGGCGGTGAACGCGCGCCACTGGGCCGGCGTGACGATCAGCTTCGGCCCGTGCGGATCCTTGGAGTCGCGGATCGCGACGACGTGCTCAACTGCCCGGCCGGGACGGGTGACGGCGGCCACCTCGACGCACTGCCCCTGGGCGTTGCTGCGGGAACTCTTGCGCCACTGCGCGCGGGACAGCTCAGGTCCGGGCATCCCGCACCTCCTCTCCGTCAGGACACCTCCGCGATGCCGTCGAGCAGGGTAAGGGAGTCCGCGGGGCTGAGCGCTACCGCGCGAAGGTGCTCGTACATGTTGGCATACCACTGAATTGCCGCGTCGTCCTCGACGAAGAAGCCAGTCGCCATGCTGTCGACGTACACCACGTCGGGATCTTCATCATCCGGGAACTTGAGGATAGCGAACGCCCCGGGCATCCCCGGGTGCGCGCCAACGTCGAAGGAGATTACCTGGAGCGTGATCGTTGGAACCTCGGCGGCCTTGATCAAGCGGTGGAGTTGGGCGCTCATCACGGCCTGGCCGCCGACCCGGCGGCGTAGGGCGGCCTCGTCCACGATAGCCCACAGCCTGACTGGGTTGGTCCTGGTCAGCACCGCTTGGCGGGCCATCCTGGCCTCGACCCGGCTCTGCACCTCGTCGTCGCCGGCCTCGGGCAGCCCACCCCGGACCACGGCCCGCGCGTAATCCTCGGTCTGCAGCAGGCCGGGCACCAGCAGCGCCTCGTAGTTCCATACCGCCCGCGCCTCGTCCTCGAAGCCGATGTAGGTCCTGTACGTCTCAGACAGCTCCGGCCGGTACGCCTGCGGCCAGCCGCGCTGCGCGGCCTCCCGCGACAGGGCCAGCAACTCGGCCTGACGGACCTCGCCGACGCCGTAGGTGTCCAGCAACGTCCGCAGGGTCCGGGGCTGGGGCCGCACCCGGGCGTGCTCGATCCGGTACAGCGTGGCGACGTTGATGCCGGTGCTCTCCACCACGTCCTCCCGGGACAGCCCGGCCTCGCCGCGCAGTTTTCGCAGCTCTGCCGCTAGCCGCCGCAGCCTGACCGTGGTCGTCCGGTACCTGTCCGGCATGCCGACGCCCCTTCCGTTACAAATCATTTGCGTTAATTCTTATGCACTCATTGCATAACCAGAGATGCAGGGGCATCCTAGACACAGTCTGCCCGATCCGCGGCGGGCGCGGGCGCGATACGCCAGCGAGGAGCGACCAGTTCATGACGATCAGCGGCACCGACTTCCTCGACGCGGGCCTCGCGGCATTGCTCGACGGCAGCCGGCCACGGCGGCGCCTCTTCCCCGGCGATCCCGCCCAGGTGGCGCACGCCCGCCGGTTCGTCCGGCGTGCCTTAGCCGGCCACCGCGCCGCCTCGGACGCGGCGCTGCTCACCAGCGAGCTGGCCACCAACGCCATCTGCCACACGACGTCCGGCCAGGGCGGCACGTTCGAGATCGTCGTCAATCCGGCACCCGGCGATCGTGCGCGTCGCAGTGATCGACGCCGGGGCACCCACCGTGCCGGCTCTTGCCGTTCCGGGCTCGCTTGACGCGTCCGGCCGCGGCCTGACTCTGGTCGATGCGCTGGCCTGGCGATGGGGCCATCACGGCAACCGGCGCGGCAGGACCGTGTGGTTCGAACTGGAATGCCCCGCGACCTGACTCGCCGACCAGCGGCGTCGCACAGCGCCCGCCGAGAGAGGAACGCTCATGGCCCGCCCGGCTCCCGGCGACCCGATCCCGGTCGCTCTGGTCCTTCTCGACCGGCGACAGCCGCTCACCCCGGCGCTCGCCGACACCGCTGGCGGCCGTGCCATGGCCGCGCTGGAGGCCGACCCCCGCTATGTGATCGGCCGCCTGCACCAGGCCCTCACCGATCTGCTGACCGGAGACCTTCCGCCGGCCGACGCGCCGACATCGCTGCTGTCGCAGGCGCTCGCCGACGCCATCGCCTGGCGCTACCACCGGTGTCGGCCCTGCCGTCACTGTGCCCAATCGCTCTGCCGGGCGTGCACCACCGACTGGGACCAGGCTGATCGCTACCACGCGCTGGCGCTGACGCTTGGCGCGGTCGGCGACCATCCCGGCGCCCGCAACCCGTGCTCAGCAGGCGGCTGTCAGGCGGGGGGCGAAGCGCGTGACACGATCGGCTAGCTGAGTCAGGGCCGCGTCGAAGCTGCCT
>Ga0070698_100002526_pt1 | contig 20152 bp, 16 predicted proteins | sample KBSK1502metaG_FD_65477 | JGI IMG/M metagenome (GOLD analysis project Ga0070698, IMG submission 65477) | Corn, switchgrass and miscanthus rhizosphere microbial communities from Kellogg Biological Station, Michigan, USA - KBS K1-50-2 metaG | ecosystem: Host-associated > Plants > Roots >...
GTCGATTGTAATAATTTTTATTGTTCCTGCGAGAGATTATTCAAACCCCATCTTGACAGGAGACCGGTTGTTGTGCTGAGCAACAATGATGGCTGCATTGTTTCAAGAAGCGATGAGGCCAAAAAATTGGGTGTAGAAATGGCAGGCCCTTATTTTATGGCAAAGCCATTAATAGAAAAGCATAATGTAGAAGTTTTTTCCTCCAACTATAATTTATATGGCGACTTGAGCTGGCGGGTAATGGAAACGTTACGCATAATGCTTGGTAAAAAAAATGTAGAAGTCTATTCTGTTGATGAAGCTTTCCTTGATCTCAGCATTTTTCCATTGGAAGATCTGCCGGCTACTGCAAAAGAAATAAGAACAACAGTGGAAAACTGGACAGGCATAAAAGTTTCTGTTGGTGTGGCTCCTACTAAAGTTTTAGCCAAGCTGGCCAATCGTATGGCAAAGAAAAATAAACATCTCACAGATTGTATAACCGTACTTGATACAGATGAAAAGATCAGCGCTGCTTTACACAAAACACCCGTGAGTGATATTTGGGGAGTTGGATATCAGTATGCAAACAAACTAAAAGAAGTATGGGGTATTTATGATGCATGGCAATTAAGAAATCTTAGTGAAGATTTTGCACATACACATCTTGGCGGTGTAGTAGGCATTCGGCTAGTTCGTGAACTAAAAGGAATCACATCTGAAGAAATGGAAGATGAGTTGGTAAATAAAAAAATGATCGCAACTACACGTATGTTTGGAAACCCGGTAGGAGATATTGCTTCGATAAAAGAGGCGGTCGCCACTTATACTTCCCGTGCTGCAGAAAAATTAAGAAGACAACATGGCGCTGCCAGAATTATAAATGTATTTGTGGTTGCAAAAGGAGAAAACCATAATGTTGATTTTCGCGGAGCTACTCATTCTGATCATATAACATTACCAACGGCTACTTCGTTTACCAATGAACTGATAAAACCAGCTGTTGCACTTGTTGATAAACTATATAAAAAAGGTACATTTTATAAAAAGGCTGGAGTAATGCTAAGTGGCATTGTTCCTGATATGTCAATACAGGGAAATTTATTTGTATCAGAAAATAAAAACTGTGAAAGAAAACTGATGAATATGATCGACAACATCAATTTTAGTCAAAGGGATGATGTATTGAAATTCGCAGCAAGCGGTACTACCAGAGATTGGAAAATGAGACAAGAACTACGCAGCCCGAGATATACAACAAGATGGGACGAATTATATGAAGTGAGTTAATCAAACAACCCTTTCTGAATATTTTTTTTAATTGGTTTGTCTTCTATAAACTTCGGCTTTATTAAATTCAAACCGCATTCTTTATTCAGTTTATCTGCTAAATAAACTGTCAGTTCCGGCGAAGTTGCTTCATCATGCATATGCATAAAAAAATAAAGTTCCTGCAACCCATGATCCAACCAATATTTCATTCTTTCAACCCAAACATCTGAACGGGTATAATCAGTAGGATGCAAACTATTTCCAACATACCGGATAAATGCTTTTGGAATAGTTAAGTGCATGTGAGCACAATCTCTTCTGCCTGCTGTATCAGTGATCACGGCTCCCATACTATTTGAAGATAAAAAATCAAACAACTCTTCTCTCTCTTTTTCTTTACTGAACCATGCAGGGTGACGTACCTCCAAAAAAAATTGCAACTCTTTAGGAAGAGATAGCATGAACTTAAACAGGTCATCTTTCCTGTTTGGAGAAAAAGTATCACTTACCTGCACGAAGATGGGACCAAGATGTTCTTCAAAAGCCTGGACACCGCGAAGAAATTCTCTTGTCAAAAATTCTTTTCCTTTCAAAGCTCCGCGGTGAGTAACTCCCTGGTACATCTTGGGACAAAACTTAAAATCTTTTCCTTTCGCTTTCTCTTTCCATTTACTTATTCCTGCTGCCCCATATATTTTATAATGTGTTGCATTTAGTTCAATGCAATTATAATGTTCCACATAATACTGTAAGAAGTTCTTTTCTTTTGTTTTTGGCGGATAAATTTTTCCAACCCATTCTAATCTTCCCCATTTGGCGCAACCGAGATATACTTTAGGTTGCTTAATTGGTTTGCCGCTTAATATTTTTTTGTTGAAAATCGGTTCTGATGGCAATGAAAAATCAACGGTGTTCAATTCATTTTCTTCAACTCTTCCAAATTCCATAACAACTTCTTTTACTTATTGATATTTTTTTTCAAGATCAAATAAGATCTTTTTATCGGCATCATTGATCGTTTTGGTGGTATCCTGTGGCACAAAATGAATTTTATAAGATTGAATAGCTATTTCAGGCTTATTAATATTATAACCAACGATCCGCAAAGCCTGTAGTGCATTGAAATCCGGCGGGACTTCAACATTCGTCGTATCAAACCAAAAGCCAAAACCTTTTTCAGCAAGGGTTTGCCATGAAAAAAAACGACTTGGATCTACTTTTCTTCCCGGTGCCACATCTGCATGACCAATGAAATTTGCCTGTGGAATATTGTAAGCTCTTTTTAATCTGTCAAGCAGTTGCAACAAACTATTCATTTGTGGTTCAGTAAATGGTTCGCTTCCGTTATTATCAATCTCGATCCCGATGCTCATAGAATTAAGATCAGTTGCATTTCCCCATTTACTTATTCCCGCATGATGTGCCCGCAGCAGATCATTCAGCATATGATGAACAATGCCATCCCGGCAAATAACATAATGGGCACTGACAGCAGTACGAGGCAATGTGAATGTTCTTAATGTCTGGCCGCATGAATCCTGTGCCGTATGATGTATAACAACAAAGTTGGGACGACGCATAGTAAAGTTTGTTGTGCCAACCCAGCTATCAGCATATTGTAAACCCGCGGAATCTTTTACAGGATATTGCCGCAAAAGTTTTGCAAAATTCTTTGCTTGCTTTCTATATGACCTGTTTGTTGTTGAATATTTACTTCGGACACAACTTATGAAGGAAATAATCCCAATAAGTAAAAGGGAACTAATCTTTTTCATACTAAATTATTTGTAATCACCAAATGAATCGCAAAGTAGTCACCAATTTTTATGATTTTTTCTTTTTTGTTTCCTCCTTGGATTTAAGAAAGGTTTGAGCATTAAAAAGGTTTGTCTCAATACTTTTTAAATTAGAGTCTGTAGAAGGAAGTAACTTATTTAATATTATTAGAGATTTTTTAAAAAATTTAATTGACTTATCAAATTCAAATTTATCATTATAAACTAATCCGATCGAGTTATAAATTAGCCCTGCATGCGGATGCTCAGTTCCATAACTCTTCTTAATAAGTGATAACGACTTTTTATATAGCTTTATGGCCTTGTCAAAATCCTTCTTATTTCTATATATCAATCCAAGATAACTATACTTTCCTGCTAATTCTAAAAACTCCTCCTTAGGAGATAATTTATCAACGCCTATTGCTTTTTCGTAGAACTTCAAAGATTTTTCATCTTCATCAATGCTTTCGTAAGCATACCCCAAATTTTTATATAAAAAAATAATACTTGAATTTTCGATTTCCTCCGATTTTTTATTGATTGCAATAGACTTTTTATAAAGCTCTATTGCTTTAAAATATTCACCAATACTCGCATAAGCAATTCCTAAGTTGTTGTATAGAATTGCCGTTTCAGTATTTGATTTTTTAGCCTTCTTATTCTTAAGTAAGCTTCTCGAGAAAAATTCAACTGCTTTCTTATAATTGCCAATATAATAGGATAAAACACCAGCTTCATTTAAATAAAGGCTATTTTCAGGATTAACTTTTATCGCCAGGTCATAATAATTTAAGGCATCCTCATATTGAAACTGTAATTTTTTAATATTTGCTAATTCATAAAAAGTAGAAGCGACTTCTTCAATACTGGTCTTTGCACTTTCTTTTAAATATTCTTCGGCCTTTGCATAGTCCCCTTCTTCTACCGCTATTAATGCTTTTGCCTTTAGTTCATCTTTATCTTTTTGTAAAATAAGCTGCTGTTCCAATGATTCTTTGTCTTTTGCTTGCTGCTTAATTATTTCTTCGCTATGCAATAGCTGTTTGGAAATCGCTTCTTTTTCTGACAAAAGTTTTTCAAGTTGAGATGAAGCTGCGATATCTTGCTGTTTAGAAATTCGCTGCTGAAGTATGGAGATTTCCTGGTCTTTCCTCGCCAGAAGTTGTATGAGATCTTGATTACTTTTTGAAAGAGTTAATATTAATTCGTTTTCATTCGTAGGTTCATTGCAAGGATGATTACCCGACAGATAAAGGTTTAAATTCCTGTAAAGTAAATTATAAAAGTCGTCCGGAACGGAATAACTAATTTTGAGAAAGTCTTCCAAGCTTTCCTTAAAATCTAATAAGTATGAATAAGATTCAATATGTTCTTTTTTTGGTGTGAAACCATCTTTAAAAAAGACCAGCATTTTTTTGCCTTGAGCTTTGGCAAGGTCAAATTCAATTAAGGTGTTTTTGCCTATCCTCGAATAAAAAATAAAAATAATAAAATTGCTTTCTTGAAGCTTAGGATTGATCGCATCCTGAATAGTATTATATTCAGGATAGTTTCCTTTCACCATATCAATTTCCCAAAGGATTGGTTCAAGATGAAGGCAAGGATAAACTTTGTTTAATTCTGTCAGTGAAAGTATGGCTTTCACTCTTTCGTCGTTTACTTCCGCAGAAGATGCAATAAATATTTTAATTTTTTCAGGCATCGTTTGCTTGTATAACTAAATTAGTTATTTGCCGCTATATCAGTGCCTGAACCTCTTGAAAGATAGGAATAAGATTCAAAAATATTTAAAGGAGGTATTAAATTTGCTTACATATTCCTTCTGTATTGCCCGCCAACCTCATAAAGTGCATGTGTTATTTGACCAAGTGAACAATACTTTACTGTTTCCATTAGCTCTTCAAATAAATTTTCATTTTTAATAGCTGCTGCTTTTAATCGTTTCAGCATTTCTTCTGACTTTTGCCCATTTCGTTTCCAGAAAGCATGAAGATTGTTTATCTGTTGCTCCTTTTCTTCTTTTGTACTTCTTATTACTTCGTTGGGAATAATGGTAGGAGAACCTTGTTTATTTAAGAATGTATTTACGCCAACTATTGGGTATTCGCCAGTGTGTTTCTGGTGTTCATAGTACAAACTTTCTTCCTGTATCTTATTGCGTTGATACATTCTTTCCATTGCTCCCAATACTCCACCACGTTCCGTGATGCGATCAAATTCAGTAAGCACTGCTTCTTCAACAAGATCAGTCAACTCTTCAATGATAAATGATCCTTGTATAGAATTTTCAGTTTTAGCAGAGCCAAGTTCACGGTTAATTATTAATTGGATCGCCATTGCCCTCCTTACACTTTCTTCTGTTGGTGTTGTTATTGCTTCATCATAAGCATTTGTATGAAGAGAATTACAATTATCATAAATGGCATACAACGCCTGCAACGTAGTTCGTATATCATTGAAATCAATTTCCTGCGCATGCAAACTTCTTCCGGATGTTTGAATATGATACTTTAACATTTGGCTGCGTTTATTCGCCTTATATTTATAACGCATTGCTTTTGCCCAAATTCGTCGAGCTACTCTTCCAATCACACTGTATTCAGGATCCATGCCGTTGCTAAAAAAGAAAGAAAGGTTAGCTGCAAAGTCATCAATATTCATTCCGCGGCTTAAATAGTATTCAACATAAGTAAAGCCATTTGACAATGTAAATGCAAGTTGTGTTATAGGGTTTGCGCCTGCTTCAGCAATATGATAACCGCTGATGCTTACGCTGTAAAAATTCCTGATCTTTTTCTGAATAAAATATTCCTGTACATCACCCATTAACTTTAATGCAAACTCTGTAGAAAAAATACAAGTGTTCTGCGCCTGGTCTTCTTTTAAAATATCAGCTTGTACAGTTCCTCTTACTTGCTGCAATGCTGCTTGTTTGCATTGCTCATAGATTTCCTTTGGTAAAACTTCATCACCAGATAAACCTAATAATTTCAAACCGAGACCATCGTTTCCAATAGGCAAACTGTTTGGCGATGATGTGTTATTATATACAGGAATTGATAAATTTTGAAATTTCCTTTTGAGTGCATCATTCACCTCCCGATAGCCATCGGGAGACAATTGACCATTCACCTCAAGCCATTTTTCACATTGCTGATCAATTGCTGCATTCATAAAAAATGCAAGCAACATTGGCGCAGGACCATTGATCGTCATGGAAACAGATGTTTTTGGATCGCACAGATCAAAACCACTGTATAGTTTCTTTGCATCATCAACAGTTGCAATGCTAACACCTGCATTACCGATCTTTCCATAAATATCGGGGCGATAATCAGGATCCTCACCATAAAGCGTTACACTGTCAAATGCAGTAGATAATCTTTTTGCCGGCTGATCGACACTTACATAATGAAAGCGTTTGTTAGTTCTTTCGGGCCCGCCTTCACCTGCAAACATTCTTGTCGGATCTTCCCCTTCTCTTTTTAATGGAAATACTCCGGCAGTAAATGGAAATGATCCGGGTACATTTTCCTGTGCCTGCCAGCGGAGCAGATCGCCCCAGTCTTTATATTTTGGCAAAACAACTTTTGGAATTCTTGTACCTGATAAACTTTTACTGAACATTTCCTGCCTGATCACTTTATCACGAACTTTATATTCGTAATAATCTTTTTCGTAAGCTTTTATTTTAGCTGACCAATTTGTGATCAGCTTTCTCGCCACTGGTGTCAATTGTTCTTCATAAAATAATTTCATCTTTTCAAGTACGGCAAAAGAATAACCCTGCGAACCTTCTGCAAATGAGAAATTTTTCATTTCGTCCAAAACACCCTGCAATTGATAAAGCTTTGTGGCAATTGCTGATTGCTCCTTTACCAACTGATCATAACTCCGGTTGCTTTCACTTATTTCACTTAAATATCTTACCCGGTTAGAAGGAATAATTGCTTGTGTAACTTTTGCTGTTTCAGGAAAATGGTATTTACCAAAACTGATATTAGTTTTTTCTTCAGTTTTTTTCAGCAACATTTTAAACAAATGATTCACGCCGTCATCATTGAACTTACTTGCAACAGTGCCGACGATCGGTAACTCTTCGTCTTTTGCGGTAAATAACTGGTGATTTCTTTTGTACTGTTTTCTTACATCGCTCAGCGAATCCAATGCACCGGCTTTATCAAACTTATTGATACAAACGATATCAGCATAATCAAGCATATTTATTTTTTCCAACTGAGATGCTGCGCCGTATTCCGGCGTCATTACATACATACTTACATCGCAGTGATCAAGTATGCTTGCATCACTTTGCCCAACTCCTGCACTTTCCAAAATAATAAGGTCAAATCCTTCCGTTTTGCATATATCGATTGCTTCCTGTACAGCGCCGCTTAGTGCAGTATTATCATCTCTTGTTGCCAGCGATCGCATATACACTCTTGGATGAGAAATGGAATTCATTCTTATCCTGTCACCCAATAAGGCACCACCGGTTTTTTTCTTTGATGGGTCAACTGAAATAATTGCAACTGTTTTATCAGTGAAATTGGTTAGAAACCGGCGAACAATTTCATCAGTCACGGAAGATTTACCTGCGCCGCCAGTTCCGGTAATACCAAGTACAGGAATTGTTTTCACTTGCAGCTGACTGCCGACTGCCGGCTGTTGACCATTCTCTGCATTTGTAATTTCCCTTGCAATCTTTCTCACGTCTTTTACTTCTTCCAATTTCATTGGCTCTTTATAATCTACTTTTCCATTTAGCTGAACATCGCATTGCATGATCACATCTTCTATCATTCCTTCCAATCCCATCTTTCTACCATCATCAGGAGAATAAATTTTTGTGATGCCATATTTATGCAGATCATCAATTTCTTCCGGTAAAATAGTACCGCCGCCACCACCAAAGATCTTTATATGCCCGCAACCATTTTCATCAAGTAAATCTTTCATGTATTTAAAAAATTCTACATGACCACCCTGGTAACTGGTGATTGCAATACCCTGTACATCTTCTTCAATTGCTGCTTCCACAATTTCTTTTACCGAACGATTATGACCGAGATGGATGATCTCTGCTCCTTTTGACTGCATTATTCTTCGCATAATATTAATAGCAACATCGTGTCCATCAAAAAGCGAAGCTGCTGTAACGATCCTGACTTTATTCTTGAGAGTATATGCCATACAAAAGATTCGAACTACAAAAATAGACTAAAAACCTAATGCCTGTTAGTGTTGCAAGCTATTGATTTCAAACTCATCAAAAGCTCTTTGCCTAAAGAAGGTTTGAGTGGGGTTCGTTACATTTGCTTCATGCAGCAGGCTATTCAGTCAATACTGGAACTATATAAAAGTTGGCGGGGAAAAGACACAGCTTCCATTGATGTATTGCCACAATCTGGCAGTGAAAGAAGATACTTCCGGCTTCATGAACAAGGTGGATCAACTATAATTGGAACTTATGGAGCAAACATAAAAGAGAATGAAACCTTTTTTTATTTCTCTGAAAATTTTTTCGGTAAACAATTGCCTGTTGCCAATATTCTTGCGATCAGCGATGACCGCATGTTTTACCTGCAGGAAGATTTTGGAGATATATCATTGATCGATAGATTAGAATCGGAAGGTTATACTGATGAGATCTATGGCATATTTCAAAAAAGCTTGCAAACACTTGCAAAGCTCCATGTAAAAGCTGATGAAGGGCTTGATTATGATCGTTGCCTCACCAATACAGAATTTGGCAGACAAGCGATCATGGCTGATCTGCTTTATTTCAAATACTATTTTCTCGATGCATTAAGAAAACCTTACGACAAGCAAAAACTTATTGATGATTTTGAAGCGTTGAGTAATTATTTAACACACACCGAATACAAATATTTTATGTTCCGGGATTTTCAAAGCCGGAACATAATGGTAAAAGCCCCCTCTATCGGAGGGGGTTTGGGGGAGGCCTCAATTCATTTCATCGATTACCAGGGAGGTATGAAAGGCGCCCCGCAATATGATGTGGCCAGTATGCTTTGGCAGGCAAGAGCAAACTTAAGTGATGAATGGAAAGAAAAATTATTGAATGATTATATCACTGCTCTTGAAAAAATTATTGATTCAAAGATCAACAAAGGAACTTTCAAAAGCCAGTACAATGGTTATGTGATGATACGTTTACTGCAAGTACTCGGCGCTTATGGTTTTCGTGGTTTGTTTGAACGTAAAGCACATTTTTTAACCAGCATTCCTTTAGCATTAACCAATCTTAAATGGTTCATTAATAATCAAAGTATCGGGATATCATTGCCGGAATTTAAAAGAGTGCTTGATATATGCGTAGGTGATGAGGTCATTCAACAGTTTACCCCGGTGCAGGCAAATGAAAAAACTCCATTGACAGTTAAGATCAATAGTTTTTCTTATAAAAAAAGATTACCGGAAGATAGCAGTGGCAACGGCGGTGGATTTGTTTTTGATTGTCGCGGCATTTTAAATCCCGGAAGAATTGAAGAATTTAAATCGCTAACTGGTCGGGACAAATCAGTAAAAGATTTTTTGGAACAACAAACCAAAATGACGGAATTCCTCAACAGTGTTTTTGATATTGTAGATATAACTGTTGAAGATTATCTGAAAAGAGATTTTGAAAGTTTGATGATCAGTTTCGGGTGTACAGGGGGACAGCACCGCAGTGTTTATGCAGCCGATGCGCTGGCAAGGCATTTAAGAAATAAGTTTAAAGTGAAAATTGAATTAAATCATCGGGAACAAAATAATTTCGAAACAAAGGGTGTGTAACCAGCTTCAGTAATTCTATTTACTTCTGTTGCGTCGCACTCTTGTACATTTTGTAATTCTATTCTGCTTTTAAAGAAGATAAAATTTTCATGAGTTCAATTTCTAATACTAAAGATTCTTCCGGCTCCCCCTTTAGGGGGCGGGGGAGGGTTCAGGCAATGATTTTTTCCGCCGGACTTGGCACCAGGTTTAAACCCTGGACTGATTCACATCCAAAAGCCCTTGCCTTGGTGAATGGTAAATCATTGCTGCAAAGAAACATTGAATACTTACAGCAATATGGAATTAAAGATGTTGTTATCAACGTTCATCATTTTGCCGATCATCTTATTGAAACTATTATTAAAAGCAAGGGATGGGGAAGCAAGATCACCATCAGTGATGAAAGAGATGAATTGCTTGAAACAGGAGGAGGGTTATTGAAAGCAAAAGAATTTTTTACTCCCGGCGAAAGATTTATTACCTGCAATGCTGATATTCTTACTGATCTTGATCTCAATAAACTTATCTCATTTCACATCGAAAAAAAAGCACTGATAACTTTTGGCGTCACGCAAAGAAAAACTTCCCGTTATCTTTTATTTGATGATAATGATCGTCTTTGTGGATGGCGAAATGCTACAACAGGAGAAGATAAAATATCGATCACAAAAACCAAGTACAAAGAAAAAGCCTATAGCTGCGTAGTAATTTTTGAATACGAAATTTTCCGGTTAATGGAACAAAAAGGCTTTACTGGTAAGTTTTCGTTGATAGATGTTTATCTCAAATTAGCAGTAGAAAATCTTATCCAGGGATATGACCATACCGGCGATAAGCTGGTGGATGTTGGTAAACCAGACAGTATTGCCATCGCAGAATCATTTTTTATATAAAAACTAACCATGCCACGGTTTTAATAAACCGTTTACATAAAACCCGGTTATTACTTTAACCGTGCCATGGTTCACTTACAATTTTGAACTAATTTACAGCCGATTAAAAAAAATATTTACATGAAGAAAATTTTTGTTGGACTTATCTTATCATTAATTACAATCACGCAATATGCACAGGTAACAAAGTATGATAATAAAGAAGCATTTTATCCACAGTTTTATCCATACCCCGGAAATGATTATCGCAGTGCAAGTGGCGAGCCCGGACCGAAGTATTGGCAGAACCGTGCCGATTACAAGATCAATGCAACACTTGATACAGGCTCTCATAAAGTAATTGGAGAGGTAGAAATAACTTATACCAATAATAGCCCGGATAACCTGAAATTTTTGTGGTTACAGGTTGATCAGAATATTTACCGCGAAGATTCCCGCGGCTCCGCAACAACAACACAAGCCGGAGGTCGTTGGGCAAATACAAAATTTACCGAAGGTGATGTGATAAAATCAATAAGTGTTGATGCAAGTAAACCCTACACTCCAAAATATACTGTTAGTGATACCCGTATGCAGGTATGGTTAAATGATGCGCTGAAAGCTTCCGGCAATAAAGTAAAAATGAAGATCTCTTTTGAATTTGCCGTTCCTGAATATGGAACTGACCGCATGGGAAGAATAAAAACCAAAAATGGTTGGGTATATGAAGTTGCGCAATGGTTTCCCCGCCTATGTGTGTATGATGATATACAAGGTTGGAATACGTTACCATATGTTGGACAAGGAGAGTTTTATCTTGAATATGGCGATTTAGAATATACAATAACTGCACCTTCAAATCTTATTGTTGTCGGTTCAGGTGAATTACTCAATCCGCAGGATTGTTATACAGCAGATCAGCAAAAAAGATGGGCTGAGGCAAAGAATAGTGATAAAACAGTAACCATTCGCGGAGAAAAAGAAATAAAAGATGCATCATCAAGACCGAATAAACCAAACTGTACATGGAAATTTAAAATTAGCAATGCAAGAGATGTGGCATGGGGTGCATCAAAAGCATTTGTTATAGATGCAGCAAAAATTAATTTACCAAGCGGTAAAAAATCAATGGCCATCAGCGCATATCCCATTGAAAGTATAAAGAAAAATGGTTGGCAACGCAGCACTGAATTTGTAAAAGGAGCTATTGAACATTATTCAAACAAATGGTTTGAGTTTCCGTACCCCGCGGCAACAAATGTTGCAGGTATAGTTGGCGGTATGGAATATCCCGGCATTGTTTTTTGCGGCTATACTTCTTCCGGGGGCGGTTTGTGGGGAGTTACGGATCATGAGTTTGGACATACATGGTTCCCAATGATCGTTGGCAGCAATGAAAGAAAATATGCGTGGATGGATGAAGGCTTTAATACATTTATTAATGGTCTCTCAACCGAAGAATTTAATAAAGGCGAATTTGCATCAGCATCCTTTTTTTCCGGCGACATGACAAACTATGTTTTTAATGATGAAATGGATGGCTTATTCAATGCTCCTGATGTGATCGGTCAGAATGATCTTGGTATTGCAGCGTATGAAAAACCTTCGATCATGCTAAATGCATTGCGTGATGTGGTGCTTGGCAAAGAAAGATTTGATGCCGCTTTCCGTGAATATGTAAGCCGCTGGGCTTTTAAACATCCAACTCCATGGGATTTCTTTCATTCTATAGAAAATGTTTCGGGTGAGGATCTTGGATGGTTTTGGCGTGGATGGGTGTTAAACACATGGAAACTTGACCAGGCAATAAAAGATGTAAAATATATTCGTAATGACCCGGCAAACGGGGTTAATATCACCATTGACAATCTTGAAAAAATGGCAATGCCGGTTCTTATACAGATAAAAGAAGAGAATGGAAAAGTACATGATCTTACACTTCCTGTGGAGATCTGGCAGCGTGGTACTTCATGGACATTTCATGTAGCTACAACAAGTAATGTAACAGATGTTGTACTTGACCCCGATAAAAAGTTGCCGGATGTAAATCGCAGTAATAATAAAATGAAAGAAAAACCTTTTTAAAATTAAGCCCTCCTTTAGGAGGTTTTTTTTTATAATTTGCAATTACAATGCGTCCTGTCATTATTGGTTTTGGATTACTTATTCTTTGTTTGCTGATCTTGTTTAAGATCGGTGAAATAAATTTTACTAAAGGCAATGTAAGATTGGAAGTGATCGTTGCTATAGTTGCCCTGATATTCTTTTTTGTAGGTCTTTATTTTAATAACCAGGCGCAAAAGAAAGCCGCCGCTGTTGTAAATGAAGCTTCTGTTTCATCTCAAAGCATAGATTATGAACAGATCAAAAAAGTGGGGTTAACACAAAGAGAACACGATGTACTTGTAAAAATGGCAGAAGGATCAAGCAACCAGGAAATTGCACAACAACTTTTTCTTTCAGAAAGCACTGTGAAAACTCATGTCTCCAATATTCTTTTCAAGCTGGAAGCCAAACGCCGGACTCAGGCTGTGCAGTCTGCAAAAAAATTGAAAATCGTAACTTAATCCCTGAGTAGTATTGATTTCCAACGAACGTATGAGCTATTTCATACTTTCGGATGAGGATAAAAATTGTTTGCGATCGTAGTTTGCATAAAATTTTTAATTATGAAATCAACTGTTCTTCGTTATGGCATTTATGCAATGCTAACCATGATCCTGTTAAGCGCCGTTCATTTTTTCCTGGTTGTTCCAAATTTCAAATCGGCCAATGCTGAAGTAGCCGGTTATCTTACTATGCTGCTTTCTATGATCTTTGTTTTTGCAGGAATAAAACATTACCGGGACAAGGTAAATAATGGTGTTCTGAGTTTTTGGCAGGGATTGAAGATCGGGGTATTGATCGTGCTGATACCAGCAGTGGCTTTTGGCCTGTTCGACATACTTTATACCGAAGTTATTAATCCCGGTTGGCTGGATAACTATTACAAAGAAATGGCAGGGCAAATAAGAAAATCGACGGCGCCGGAAAAACTTGATGCTGCATTAAAAAAGTTAGAAACCAATAAGAATATCTTTTCCAATCCTTTTCTCCAATTCTTATTAATGGCAATAACTGTCTTTATTATCGGTTTTATTGTTACAATTATTTCTTCTCTCACATTACGCAGAAGCAGATCAGCTGCTGCTTTATAATAAATCTCAAAAACATTTTTATGACAACGGAACAAATAATGAAAGAACTTGAAAAGAAAGGTTCTGAATCAATCAGAAAAATTTTCAAAAATCATGGAAACAGTGGACCAATGTATGGTGTAAAAGTTGGTGATCTGAAAGTGATCCAGAAAAAAGTAAAGAAAGATCATGAGCTTGCCATGGGACTTTTTGCAACAGGTAATTATGATGCTATGTATCTCGCGGGTCTTATTGCTGATGAATCAAAGATGAGCAAGAAAGATATTCAACAATGGGCCGAAAGATCTACCAGCAAAGGTATCAGTGAATATACAGTAGCATGGGTGGCGGCAGAAAGTGAGTATGGCTGGGAACTGGGTATGAAATGGATCGATTCGCCAAAAGAAAATATTGCATCTGCTGGTTGGAATACTTTATCTGGCGTTATTGCAATGAAACCAGATAATGAATTGGACATTGCTCTAATAAAAAAATTATTACAGCGAATTGTAAAAGAAATTCAATCAGCTCCGAACCGCGTTCGCTATACAATGAATGGATTTGTAATTGGAGTCGGCAGTTATATAAAAGAACTAACTAAAGAGGCAATTGAAATTTCAAAAAAGATAGGAGATGTTTATGTTGATATGGAAGGAACGGCCTGTAAAGTCCCATCTGCAGCAGATTATATAAAAAAGATAGAAGCAAGAGGATCTCTTGGTAAGAAAAAGAAAACCGTGAAATGCTGAAATGGGAGTTGATCAATGAAGTATCGATTGTAGTTTTTCTAACGTTGTTTCTTCCAGCACTTCTCTTTGTTTATTAATGTTCCATTTCACTAACAAAATTTTTTCATAAGTTATTTCAATCCCCGTAATATCGCCATCGCGGTAACAACAGCAACCTGAATTAAAATAGGATGGCTTCATAGTAAGATATTGTGCCGGGGTTGTTTTATAATCCCGGCCTCTTCTTTTTATTTCTTGTTCAATAAGATTTGCTTCCTCTGTACGATCTGCCTTAATAGCATCACCCAATTGTTTATACAATCTCTCCGGGTGTGTGAGTGATTCAAAAACGGGCTGATGTGTATGCCCTGTTATTAATACAAGCCGTTTATATTTGGCCGACCATTCATACATAATAAGATTATGAGCCGTTTTCAGATCTTCGTCATAAGCAGGTGTATTAAAATTTATTCTTAAGTAAGATTGCAACGGCGCCCAGATATTTGCTACAAAAAATTTACTGAACCAATTACCATCACTGCTTGCATCGCCCTGGTGACCATGAGTAAGAAAAATTGTCAACGGACAATTGGCAATTGGCAAAACATTATCATCAACAGTTGGTTTTTTTTTAAGAAATGAAAAAGGATCGCTGACTGTTTTCTCTTGCCTATTACCTTCTTTATTATCCTTCTCAAGAATAATTCCTTCAAAAACCCGAAGCTTTTTCCCGTAGATCGTTTTTAATTGTTGAGAAGCAATAGGATTATTGTCCCAATAAAGATCATGATTGCCAAAAACCTTAAAAAATCTATTCTGTAAGATGAATTTCTTCTCTGCCTCAAAAGTTATAGTATTATTCTTTTTTACCTGGTTTAATGTGTTTTCCCAAAGTTCTTCGTTATCTCCAAGGCTGATGAATTGAAACTTGTTTTCAAAATAATGATCAAGAGCTGCGAGATAACTTGTCTCTGCTTTCATAAAATCATCAGCACCGTTTTTTGCGCCGCGGTGCTGATCAGAAAAAATAATGATCCTACTGTTTTCTTTAAGAGAAAGAACAACTCCTTTTTTACCCGGCTCTTCTTTGATATTCCTGAATAATTCAGACAGTGCTTTGAATATTCTTGATCGCTCAGGCCTCGATGTAAATTTTCTTGAAAACCATAAGATCGGTTTCAACAAAATAATTTGTACTATCCGGCGCATGAGCTTACAATAATTGATGATTAGCGATAAGAACCCTGAAGAGTGCGACGCAACAAAAGTTCAATCAATGGACACAAGTTAGAAACATAAAAAATAATTCATAGTTGCTGAAATGTGAGAATCTAATGAAAGATTAAATCTAAGTTCCCCCTTTAGGGGGACAGGGGGTTTATTTTACTGCAATCATGCTGATCTCCACATTTACAAATTTTGGCAATGCTGATACTTGCACAGTTTCCCTTGCAGGAAATCCTTTGTTGCTGTCAAAATATTTTCCATAAACTTCATTGATCTCGGAAAACCTGTGCATGTCTGTAATAAAAATTGTTGTCTTTACTACATTGTGAAAAGTCATATCTGATGCTTCAAGAATTGAACGCAGGTTGTGCATTACCTGGTGAGTTTCTTCTTGTATATCCTGGTTTTTTAATGCGCCGGTAGGTGGATCGATGCATATTTGACCGGAAATAAAAAGCATATCGCCTGCAAGGATGGCTTGATTATAAGGTCCGATCGGAGCCGGCGCTGATGGTGTATTGATTATTTGTTTTTCCATTCATTTTATTTAAGGATAACGAATTTAGGTTTATGCCCTTTCTTTGCAAAAAATAATGTATGCGGCTGGCAGTATTGACAGATGAGCAATTGAAAGAAGAGCTTTTATCCACAGGAATAAATGAGAGTTGTAAAATTGATTGGATCAATTCGCCAAAAGAGCTTTCGTCATACACAGACGCAGATGCCGTAATTGACCTATTGTTTGAACAAAATGGTTATGATGCTTCTTATTTGATCGATTTTTTGAAAAAGCCTGTTTTTGTGAATTCAATGAATAAAACAGTTGCCGAAATTGGTTTACCGGTTATCCGGATAAATGCATGGCCTGGGTTTTTAAAGAGAAATATTGCTGAAGTGTCATGTGACGATACATCAAATAAAAATGAAGCTGAAAGAATTCTCGGCTTATTAAACAGGAAAACAGAATGGGTTCCTGACATAAAAGGTTTTATTTCTGCAAGAGTTGTATGCATGATCATTAATGAAGCGTATTTTGCTTTGGAAGAAAATGTAAGTACAAAAGAAGAGATCGGTATAGCAATGAAATTGGGAACAAATTACCCTTACGGACCGTTTGAATGGAGTAAAAAAATTGGTTTGAAAAATATCGTAGTCCTGCTTACTGAATTAAGTAAAGATGAAAAAAGATACCAGCCGGCTGATCTGTTATTAAAAGAATCAACCGAACAATAATGGCTTTGATATTAAATATTGACACTGCAGTTGAAACTGCCTCTATATGTCTTGCAAAAGATGCGGAAGTTTTATCCTTTGCTAAAAATGAAAATCAAAAAGATCATGCGGCATGGCTTCATGTTGCTATCAAAGAAATTTTTGAAAAAAACAATTTAAAATTAAGATCAGTTGATGCAATTGCAGTAACTGGCGGGCCAGGCTCCTATACTGGTTTAAGAATTGGAATGGCAACGGCCAAAGGAATTTGTTATGCATTGAATAAACCATTGATCAGCCTTAACACTTTATTGGTGATGGCGAATGCAGCGACCAATGAAAATGCCGACCTGCTTTGCCCGATGATCGATGCAAGAAGAATGGAAGTCTTTACGGCGATCTATTCCAAAGAACTGCAGCTCACAAAAGAACCGGCAGCAATTACATTAAATGAAAACAGTTTTGATGAATACCTTTTAAATAACAGTATTTGTTTTTTTGGAAATGGCAGTAATAAATTCCAGGCAATCAAAAAAAGTCAACAGGCATTTTTCAGCGATGTAAAAACAGACGCTTTATCGATGATCTTAGTATCAGAAAAGAAGTTTGCTGAAAAAGAATTTGCTGATCTTGCATACGCTGAACCTTTATACCTGAAAGAATTTTATACACCGGCAAGACGAGGTTTTACTAAATGAAAACTACTTTTGTGCAAAGGACTCCTTTGGAGCTTACCCTTAACACCTAACCAACCATCATGAACAGTTATTCTCTTACTATCATTCCGGCAATGGAATCGGAGCCTGAACTAAGAATTGATACGCTTGATATCAAGAAAGCCGTTATTACTCTTCGGGCTGTTAATCATAAACTGAGACAAATAATTCTAAAATATATAGGTGAAAGAGGCCAGGTGACGGTAACAGAGATTTTCGAGCATTTGCTGCTTGAACAAGCGGTCGCATCGCAACAACTTGCTATTTTAAGAAGAACTGGTTTTGTAAAAACAAAAAGAGAAGGGAAATTCATCTATTATTCTGTAAACAGGCAAAGATTGCTGGATCTCAATAGATTTGTGAGCGAATTGCTTGGATAATGAATTGATCTCTATTAATATTTTCATTAGCATTCATCAGAAGTTTTATCTCAGTTATCTTTGTATATTAAATCGGAAAATATGTATATCGAACAATTATATACCGGTTGCCTGAGTGAGGCGGCTTATTATATTGAAAGTGAGGGGGAAGCCGCAATCATTGACCCACTTCGCGATATTGATGAATACCTTCATCTTGCCAATGAACGCAAAACAAAGATCAAATACATTTTTGAAACACATTTTCATGCCGATTTTGTAAGCGGGCATATCGATCTTGGTAAGGTTACAGGTGCACCAATTGTTTATGGACCTAAGACTGAAACAAAATTCCCGGTGCATGTGGCAAAGGATGGTGAAAAGTTTTCAATCGGTAAAATTACAATTGAGGTGTTACATACTCCCGGTCATACACTTGAGTCTTCCTGTTATTTATTAAAGAATGAGAATGGAAAAGATCATTGTGTATTTACAGGCGATACTTTATTTGTTGGCGATGTTGGCCGTCCTGATCTTGCTCAAAAAGGCGCAGATCTTACAATGGAGGATCTCGCTGGTATGATGTATGACAGCATTCATAATAAATTATTTCCCTTAGCTGATGATGTAATTGTATATCCTGCACATGGTGCAGGAAGCAGTTGCGGAAAAAATTTGGGTAAAGAAACTTTTAGCACAATTGGCGAACAAAAGAAACATAACTATGCATTAGAAGCTAAAACGAAAGAAGAATTCATAAAAGTTGTTACCGAAGGCATTGCTGCACCGCCACAATATTTCCCGATCAATGCGCAAATAAATAAAGAAGGATATGAAAGTCTTGATGAAGTGCTTGAAAACGGTTTGAAGAGTTTGCCTGTTTCAAAATTCAAAAGTTTAATAAATGATGATGTTATCATTCTTGATACAAGAACTGAAACAGAATTCGTGAAAGGATTTGTTCCGGGCTCAGTAAGTATTGGTTTAAATGGCCGCTTTGCAGAATGGGCTGGCAGTCTTTTACTTTTTGATAAATCTATAATTCTTGTAACTGAACCGGGTAAAGAAAAAGAAACAATTATCCGGTTAGCAAGAGTTGGCTTTGAAAAAATTGATGGTCATCTTGAAGGCGGTTTTGAAGCCTGGAAAAAAGCAGGAGAAAAAGTGGATATAATTGTGGAAGTGGAAGCAGATGAGCTTTTAATGGATCAGCAGTTTGATGAAAACCTTATTGTGCTTGATGTAAGAAAAGAAAATGAATTTGCTGAAGGTCATTTGCCAGATGCAATGAACTTACCACTTAATGAAATGATCGATCCCGGTACTATGGCGAATATTGAAGACGGGCATAATCTTTATGTACATTGCGGCGGCGGCTACCGGAGTGTAATTGCCTGTTCATTATTAAAACGCCAGGGCATACATAATCTTCGTAACATAGCTGGCGGATGGAATGCAATTAAGCAACAAGAAAAAGTTGAGATCGTGAAAGAGAAGAGTGTGTTGAATTAAACCTGTGCTATCCCGTTTTTAATTGCATACATCACAAGACCTATCCTGGTTTCTAAATTCAATTTTTCAAACAACGCATCGCGGCATCTATCAATTGTGATAAAAAAAAGATAAAGGCATTGTATTCGTTTCGATTGGGTTTTCTATATACTGATTTTTAAATCTCATTACCATCGCTTATCCGCCTCCAAAATGCTGACTCTCCATCAGCTCTTTTTATTTTCCTAATAAAAAGTTAACGCCCCTGATTTTTAACCACTCGTCAAGTAGTAAATGCCACTCAACTAATTCATTAGTATTTCTCTTTCGGATGCAATTATTTTTATTCTACGAATGTTTTAGTAATTATAACATTCAGGTGTAACAAATAATAATTTTCGTTCGTTTAGGCATAACAGTATAAACCATGAACCACAAAACCAACCTTGCCCTTGCAGGCATACTATTGCTTACTCAGTTTGTAAATGCACAAACAGTAGCTCCAAGAGAATTACCCGCTAAAAGAACAATACAATCTGTAAAAATTGATGGCTTGCTT
>Ga0070698_100002528_pt1 | contig 20146 bp, 15 predicted proteins | sample KBSK1502metaG_FD_65477 | JGI IMG/M metagenome (GOLD analysis project Ga0070698, IMG submission 65477) | Corn, switchgrass and miscanthus rhizosphere microbial communities from Kellogg Biological Station, Michigan, USA - KBS K1-50-2 metaG | ecosystem: Host-associated > Plants > Roots >...
GAGCAGTTCAAGCTGCACTCGCGCGGTGGCTCGCCGACCGTTGGTGCCATCATCTATCACAACACGGTCGTACGCGCGCAGCGCGCACTGCAGTGCTCGGCCTCCGTGTCGCCGCGCTACTTCACGATGGCGAACAACCTGTTCGTCGGCCCTGGCGCGATCGGTGATGGCCACACCGTGCGCTGGGACGTGCCTGATGTCTCGACCGCATCGATCGACTACAACGGTTACTTCCCCGATGGCGAGCTCGAATACGGCTACAGCGCGAGCGGGATGACGTACGCGAATCTCGCCGCCGCAATTGCCGGCGGGCGATACGACATGCACTCGCTCGTCGTCGACAGCAATACGTTTGCATCGGGGCTCGTCGGCCCGGCGAGTTTCGAGCCGCTGCTCGCGCCAGCGATCCCGAATCTCGCGCCGGCATCGGCGGCACTCGATCGCGGCGAGCCGCTCGCGCACCTCACCGATGACGCACGCGGCAGCGCACCCGACCTCGGCGCCCTCGAGCTCGGATGCGCCGTGCCGCCGTATGGCGTGCGGCCAGCGGGCATCGATGAATCGACGCTGTCCTACGACTGCGTGGCGGGAACGCCGGGCGACGACGTCGGCGGAGACGCGGGAGCCGGCGACGATGGCAAGCACGCTGCAGGGTGTGGCTGCCGATCGACAACGCCGGCAAGCTCACTGATCGTGCTCATCGCAATGCTGTCACTCGTCGTCCCACGGCCTCGTTCCCGTCGGCTTCGCGAGCTTCGGTAACGTGACGCGCGTGAGACCGGCGATCGGGATTTGCGAGCCCGCCGGCGTCATCACGGTCGCCTCGATGTCGACGCCTTGCTCGAGCAGCTGCGGCGTGTAGTTGCTCGCGCAACCGATTTCTCCGATGCGTGCGGTCTTACCGTCGACGAGCGGCACATCGAGCTCGCGCCACTGCGATTGCGCATCGCGCCGGATCTTGACGTGCGCGTACAGTGCTGGAACGTTGACCGCGATTGCGAGGCCGTCGAAGACCTCGCGCACCGACGTGTGTGGGATCTTTTTGTGATAGCGCGAGGTCGTGGCCTTCGCCTGCTTCGCGAACGTCACGCCGCGCTTGATCGTGTACGTGAGTTTTTGCGGCGCGCCGTGCGGCGTCTTGACCGAAACCTCCAGCGTGCCCGTGCGCGCGCTATCGATCTCGATGACGCGGATGACGTAGGGTTTCGAGACCACCTTCGTCGTCTTGATCGCGACCGCCTTGCCGTCGAGCTTCACCGAGAACTGCAGCGCATCGTCTCCGTCGTCGGTCCAGTATGCGATCCGCGCGCGTGGCGGCAGGACGCTGCCGGATTGCGGCGACCAACCATCCTCGCCTTCGCACGCCGAAATCGCGTGCGCGGCCCGAACCGATGACATCACGACGAGCAGACCGACAATCGAGACGGAGGGCAACCTTCCGATCATCAGGTTATCGTAGCAGCACAGATGCGGATGATCCTGTGGGTGTTCGTGATGGTCGCGGCGTGTGGCAAGGATGCGAAGCGCGACGCGCCGCAACCAGTCGCGCGTGGCGATGCAGGTGCGGTCGCCGTCGCGCTGCCGCCGGATGCAGCTGCCGCACGCCCGATCGACCTGCTGCACGCGAGCTCGGCGATCGTCGCGGTGTCGTCGATCGTTGTGAATCCGGCGATCAGCGCGTTCGATCTCGTCGATGACGATCTGAAGAGCGCGTGGAACGCGCGCACCGGTGACGCGCACCCGTGGATCGCATTCCGCGTCCCGAAGGCCGCGCGCGTCGACACGATTCGCATGACCGTCGGCTTTACGACGACGGGCCCCGAAGGCGACTACTTCACGATGAATCTGCGCATCGATAAGGTGCGCATTCTTCACGATGGCGTGCTCGTGCGCGAGGTCGATCTCGATCCCGAGAACCGCGGGCTGCAAGACATCCCGATCGGCGCCGCCGGTGGCGATTACAAGATCGAAATCGTGCATACGGTGAAGGGCACGAAGCCGAACTGGCGCGAGGTCTGCGTATCGGAGCTCGAAGTGCTCGGCGTGCCGCCGGCGGGCAAGCTCGAAGACGTGACGATGAAGCTCGGCTCGCTCGATGGCAAGTCGCTCGTCGACACCACGGCGCATCTCACGGCGCTCGAACCATATCCGACGCTCGACGCATTCTGCGCCGCGTACAAGACGCGCTCGGAGCGGCCCTGCGAAGGCTGGGAGAAAGACATGAGCGATGTCTGCCGAGGACGACCCGAGCCGGCGACGTGCGGTTATGACGTCGCTTCCGCGGACAAAGCCAAGTTGCCGGCGACCTGGCCCGCCGGTTGGCAGCGCGCGCGGTGGTTCGGCACGACAGAATCGCTGCGCAACGAGATGAGCTGCGGGCTCGCGATCGAGGCGGGCGGGCGCGTGTACGTGATCGAGCATTTGATCGATAGCATGTGCGGCGGCTCGCTCGGGCAGTGGGACGAGGGCCGCTACGAGGTAGCGATGCACGGCCGCTGGCTCGTGATCGCGACGAGCACGGTCGACGCCGCCCCGAACTGGACAACGACGAGGACCGAGCACGTGATGGTGTGCGGCTCCATCGATGGAGTCCCTGCGTGCACCGACTCATTCGATATCGGTCACAGCGAAACGCAGGCAGCGAGCGGTGGTACGGCCGGCGCGGACGGTCTCGAAGTCGAGACGAAAGTGCAGTTCCAGTTTCGTTACAACCTGGTCGGCGACGTCCTCGACATCACGAAGTGGCGCGGCAAGCCCGCCGAATACAACCTCGGAGCGCTCGGCAAGCGCGTGCTCCGTTAGCGCTTGAGCACGACGGTCTTGCCGACAGGCGCGAGTGCGCACAGCGCAAGCTTGAGGTGCTGGATGCCGAACGGAATGCCGATGATCGTCGCGAAGTATGCGACCGCCGACGTCACGTGACCGAGCGCGAGCCACCAGCCCGCGAGCAGGAACCACACGACGTTGCCGAGCGTGCTCAGCATGCCGGTGTTCGGGCGGTCCACTGCTTCGCGGCCAAACGGCATGAAGCAGAACGTGCCGAACATGAAGCACGACCGCGCCCAGGGCAGACCAATGATCGAGATCGCCATCACCAGACCGGCAAGCCACCAGCCAAAGCCCATCAAGAACCCGCCGAAGACAAGCCAGATCAGATTGAGGATCGTGCGCATCGAGATTTGATTGTAGCCGAGCAATCGGCGTCGTCGAGTTCATGCGATACCCGCACTCGTTGAAGCGCAAGAAAGCCAAACCGCCGCCGCGCTCGCCCGACGAGCTCATCGCCACGGCGCAAGGGCACGTCGAGCAGGGCGAGCTCGAGGAGGCCGAAGCGCGCTATCGCGAGGCGCTCGCGCTCGCGCCCGATCATCTCGGTGCCCTGAGCCTGCTCGGCATCTTGCTTGTCGATCGCGAAGATATCGACGCGGCGATCGAGCTGCTCGAGCGTGCGCGCGACCTCGCGCCCAGCTTCGCGCCGGTCCAGCTCGCGCTCGGCAATGCGTACGCCGCTGCGGGTCACGACGAGCTCGCGATCGCGGCGATGGAGACGGCCATCTCGCTCGACACCGCGAGCACGCTCCCCCTCGAACGTCTCGCGAAGCACCACATCATCGCGCGCCGCACGCGTGAAGCGATCGGACTCTTGCGTCGCGTGCTGCGCCGCAATCCCGACAACGCGCAGGCGAAGTTCCTACTCGCGGGCCTCACCGGCGCGGCGGAGAACGCGCAGCAGCCTGATCCGGCGCTGATCGCGGATTTGTTCGACTCGTATGCCGCGCGATTCGACGAGCACCTCGTCGAGAAGCTCGAGTATCGTGTCCCCACGGCGCTCGCCGCGCTGATCGCGAGCACCAGCGCCTCTGCCGACGGCAGCTGGCACGTGCTCGATCTCGGTTGCGGCACCGGCCTCGCCGGCATCGAGCTCCGCGCGTACGCGCGCACGTTGATCGGATCGGATCTATCCGCGCGCATGATCGCGCGAGCGCGCAAGCGCGGGATCTACGACGAGCTCCACGTCGAGGATCTTGCCGCGACGCTCGCCCGCGCGCGCGATGTCGATCTGATCGTCGCTGCCGATGTCTTCCTCTACATAGGCACGCTCGATACAACGCTCGCCGCGTGTGCGGCGGCGCTGCGCCCCGGCGGTTTGCTCGCGTTCTCCATCGAACGCGGCGCCGAGGATGTCGTACTGGAGCGAACACTTCGCTATGCCCACTCCGATACCTACGTCCGCGGTGTCGCCAGCGCGCAGGGGCTCACGCTCGAGACCGCGGAACCCTCGGTCCTGCGCATCGAGAACGGCGAGCCCGTCCATGGCATGCTCTATCTCTTCCGCCGCTGACGCCGTACGCTCGAGGCATGCGCTCGCTCGTGCTCACGAAGAGAACATCGCGATGCTCGCCGACATCCTCGCGAATCCGCCGCCGGTGCCACCGGCCGCGGTGAAGCACGAGTACGAGAAGGAGACACGCCGCATCATTCAGCTCGGCTCGAAGCAATCGCTGCTCTCGTTACTGACCTGGCTCATCGCCGCGCCGCTCTTGCTGCTGATCGGAATCCAGCACGCATGGCAGTTCGCGATCGTCGCGACGCCGCTCGCGCTCACGATCATCGCGCACGTTGTCATGCTGCGGCAGAAGGATATGCACGTCTCCACGCAGTACGTGGTGATCACGCTGCTCATGCTCGCCGGCGCCGGGGTCTCGTGCCTCTACGGCCCGTTCGTGCTCACACCGATCATCATCACGACGAATGCGATCGCGCTGCAGGCGCATCCGATCAAGCGCGTGCAACGATTTGCCGTTGTTGCGGCGCTGATCGCGCTACTCGGTGTCGTCGCTCTCGAGCTCACGGGCATCATGCCGCGCTCGTACAGTTTCGCCGATGGCACGTGGACGATCGCGCTGCAGCTCGTCAGCCTGCCGCGCGGAGGGACCGTCGCGTTCATCACCGCCGCGCTGATCTCTTCGATCTTGGTGACGTGCACGTTCATCGCCAAGCTGCGTAACGACTTGACCGATGCCCAATTGCACCAAGCGACGCAGGTCTGGCACTTCAAACAGCTAGCGTATTTCAGCGACTTGTCGTGTAGCGATATCGCGAGGAAGCTGGGCATTCCGATCGGCACGGTGAAAAGCCGACTCGCCGCCGGTCTTCTACGCGTGCGCGTTCGGGTTTACGCTCGAGGTTCGTGACGACGACGCACCATCGAGCCTGCCCGCTTTGCGAGGCGACGTGCGGTGTGACCGTCGAGGTAGACGGCGACCGCGTCATCGCGGTGCGGGGTGACGCGGACGATCCCGTCAGCCGCGGGTACATCTGTCCAAAGGGAACCGCGCTCGCGGATCTGCATCACGATCCGGATCGGCTGCGTCGGCCGCTCGTGCGTACCGCGACGGGCTGGCGCGAAGCGGCGTGGGACGAAGCGCTTGATTTCGTCGCGCGGCGCATCCGCGAGGTACGGCGCGCATACGGGCGCGACGCGCTCGCGGTGTATCAGGGAAATCCGACGGCTCACAGCCTCGGTCTCATGACGTACGGCCAGCTGCTGCTGCGAACGCTCGGCACGAAGAACCTCTACTCGGCATGCTCGCTCGATACATTGCCGCACCTGCTCGCTGCGTACTCGATGTTTGGCAACCAGCTGCTGATGCCGATGCCCGACATCGATCGCTGCGATCTGTTCATCTGCCTCGGAGCGAATCCGGTTGCGACGCACGGGCTCGCCGCGCCGAACGTGCGCGAGCGCTTCGCGGCGATTCGCGCGCGCGGCGGTCGTGTCATCGTCCTCGATCCGCGTCGCACAGAGAGCGCGGACCGCGCGGAACGACATCATTTTCTGCGACCCGGCACCGATGCGGTGCTGCTGCTCGCGATGATCCAGACGCTGTTCAGCGAGCAGCTCGTGCGCGTGCGTCTGCCGGTCCGTCACCTCGACGAGCTGCGCGCTGCCGCGAGCGCGTGGACACCGGAGCGCGCTGCTCCGATCACCGGCGTCGATGCGACCGAGATCCGCGAGCTCGCGAGAGCGCTCGCAACGACAGAGCGCGCCGTGCTGTACGGCCGCATCGGCGTGTGCACGCAAGAGCTCGGTGGTCTCGCGGCGTGGCTCGTCTACGCCGTCAACACGCTCACGAACCACCTCGATGTGCCCGGCGGGTTGATGTTTACGACGCCCGCGATCGACGCCGTCGCGCTTGCGATGCGCCTTCGCCAGCACGGCAGCTTCGATCGCTACAAGAGCCGCGTCTCGCGCTTGCCGGAATTCGGTGGCGAGCTTCCGGTCGCGGCACTGATCGAGGAGATCGAGACGCCGGGACAAGGACAGGTCAAAGCGCTGATCACGAGCGCCGGCAATCCGGTGCTGTCGATGCCGGGCGGCGCACGACTCGAGCGCGCGCTCGCGGGCCTCGAGCTCATGGTGTCGATCGATCCGTTTCTCAACGAGACGACGCGCCACGCCCACGTCATTCTGCCGCCCACCTCGGCGCTCGAGCGATCGCATTACGATCTCGCGCTTGCCGCGCTGTCGACGCGTAACACCGCGCGCTACTCGGCGGCCGTGTTCCCGCGCGCCGCGGACACGCGCGACGATTGGGAGATTTGCGCGGCGCTCTGGGCCCGGCTGACAGCGCCGCTCGGGCGCTCGCTCGTCGAACGTGCGCTGCGCAAGGTTGGTCCGGAGCCGTTGCTCGATCTCGGCTTGCGGCTCGGTCCGCACAAGCTGTCGCTCGCGAAGCTGCGAGCCGCCGAGCACGGGCTCGATCTGGGAGCGTTGGAGCCAAGGTTTCCGGACCGCCTATGCACGCGCGACAAGCGCATCGATCTCGCACCCGCGATCTATCTCGCCGATCTGCGCCGGCTCGATCAGCTGCGCGCGACGACGGAGCTCGTCATGATCGGCCGCCGCCAGCTGCGCTCGAATAATTCGTGGATGCACAACAGCGAACGGCTCGTCAAAGGTCCCGCGCGTTGCACGCTGCTGATTCACCCCGACGACGCGACGCCGCGTGGGCTCCGCGATGGTGCAACGGCGCGCGTGTCGACGCGCGTCGGCTCGATCGAGCTGCCCGTCGAAGTCAGTGACGCGATGATGCCTGGCGTCGTGTCTATCCCGCACGGCTGGGGACACCACTGCGTCGGCACGCGACTGCGCGTCGCATCGAAACAACCTGGCGTGTCGATGAACGACATCATCGATCCGCAACGCATCGATCGGCTCTCCGGCACGAGCGCGCTCTCGGGTCAGCCTGTCGAGGTCGAGGTTGTCAGTGAACGATCTGCCGCAGGTGCCACGACTGAAGGTGGATGAGCTCCTGCGCGCGGTCCATGTGTTTGCGCGCGGTATGCAGCATCGACGTGCTCGCGATCATCTGAATGACGAACGTCGCGATGATCGCGACGAGCATCGCATCGGAGCTGAGATGGATCGCCCACGGTTCGAGTGTCAGCCCCGTCGCTGTCGCATGGAACGTCGGCGGCAGAATGCCGGCGAGCTCGAGCCCGAGCGGAATCAGAAAGCCAAATGATGAGCTCAACACGATGCGTCTTGGCGCGTACACCGAGCGCATCGTGATCGCATTGCCGACCGAGCCGATAATGACGATCGGCATGAGCAGCAGCGGCCCGAGCACGATGCCGCTCAGTGCCAACAGCGCGGTGAAGCTGACCAGATAGATCGAGAGCAGCGCGTTGCCGATCGGCCGTGGCTTGCTGCTCGCCCAGAAGCAGAGTGCTCCAAGACCTACGCAGAGCACGTCGATCACGAGCAGCGGCCACGCCTGACGCGCGCCGATCCACCAGATGATCGGCACGAGCAACGCGAACGCGAAGAAGATGAACGTGCCGATGCGCAGCATCTTTTGTCCCGCGTACAGCCGCTCTGACTCGATGCGCGCCCGCGCCTCGGGCGGAATTTGCTCCGGCGGTTCGAGCAACAGCTTTGCGAGGACCGCCTGTGCGTCGGTATTTCCGGGGTCGAGCACGAGCGCGCGGCCCGCTTCGCGCATCGCGGTTGCGCGCGATGGGATGTCGAGCTTCGCGAGCGCGTCGGCGGCGCGCTTCGCATGTTCGCCGGCGAGCTCGCGGCGGCGCGCGAGATCGCGATCGCCGTCGAGGTAGCTCTGGATTGCGTCTGCGATCTCTCGCGCCGACTGCACGCGTTCTTTCGGATTTGCTTCGGTCGCGCGCGCCACGAGGTCATCGAGCTCTGGTGCGATGTCGCCATCAGGTCGGCGCACCCGCGGCCGATGCACGCTCGCGGCCAGCGTCGATTCGATCGCCTTGTCGCGAGCCACGGCGGGCTCACCGACGAGGATCTCGAACAGCATGCAACCGATCGCATAGATGTCGGTGCGGCTGTCGACGGATTCGCCGCGCATCTGCTCGGGAGCCATGTAGCCGGGCGTGCCGAGCATCTGTCCAGCAACGGTTTGACTGCCGCTGTCGGAACCGCTTCGCAAATCGAACGTCTGGATCGGCCCGACGTCGAGATCATCGGCGTCATCGGCGATTCGCGCGAGGCCCCAATCGAGCACGTAGGTCTCGCCGAAGTCACCAAGCATGATGTTCGCCGGCTTGAGGTCGCGATGAATCACGCCGCGCTGGTGCGCGAGCTCGATCGCCAGACACACGTCGACGATGCGCGTGAGGAGCGCCGGGCGCGTCCACTTCTCGCGCGCCGTTTCGTCGCCGTTCGTTAGTGCTGTAAACACATCGGCGAGCGTCGTGCCCGACACGCGCTTCATCACGAAGTACGGACCGGTGTGCTCGCCGCCGAGATCGTGGACAGGCGCGATTGCGGGGTGCTCGAGCCGGCCTTGCACACGCGCCTCACGCAAGAACCGCGCGACCGCCGTCGTATCGCTCTTGTCGCCGCGCATCATCTTGATCGCGACTTCGCGATCGATGCGCAGGTCGCGCGCGAGCCACACCTCGCCCATGCCGCCGCGTCCCAGAAGGTTACGCAGCGCGTATCGCGGATCCGGCGTCTGCGGCGTGCGGTCGTCAGAGGGACTGACCGGTAACGTGTTGCCGACCGTTGGCGTCAATGGATCATCGGTCATGACCCTCAACGATACCGCTATGGCTGGCCGCGGAACACCTTCCAATACGCCGAGCCCGCTGCATCCCACGCCACGCCCGTCACCGGATTCATCGTATGTACGAGATCGAGATATCCGTCGACGTCGATGTCGGCGACAAACCAGTCGAGATATCCGCTTGACGCATCGGTGTCGAAGAAGCCATCGGTCGGCCCCTTCGGCACGTTCCAGCGATGCAGCATCGGCGAGAATCCTTCGCCCGTGTTCGCGAACACCTTCCAGTACGGAGAGCCGCTCGCGTCCCATGCGCGTTGCGCGAACGACGTGTCGCCGGTCTGCACGAGATCGAGATCGTCGTCGCCATCGATATCGACGAGCGTCCAGTAGCGGTACGAAGCGTCGGACTTTGCTGCGAAGAAGCCGTCGGAGAGCCCACTCGAAGGCACACGCCACGACATCGATGCCGATGCGAAGCCGGATGCTGTGCCGCGAAACAGCTTCCAGTACGGCGAGCCGCTCGCGTCCCACACGGCGCCGGTCGCGGTATCGGCGGTCTGCACCAGATCGAGGCGGCCATCGGCGTCGAGATCGACGAGCGACCACTGCCGCACGCCGCTCGACATCGTCGTGACGTAGAAGCCGTCGATGAATCCGTTCTGCGGCACGCTCCACAGCGTCGCCTGTGACTCGAAGCTCGAGCCCGTGTTCACGTAGACCTTCCAGTGCGGCGCGCTCGCAGAATCCCAGACGCGCGTGGTCGCCGGATCGCATGTCTGGATCAGATCGGGTTTGCCATCGCTCGTGATGTCGAGCAGCACCCACTGCGACGAAGCCGAGCTCATCGTCGCCTTGTAGAAGCCCCCCGTCGTGCCGCTTACCGGAACGGGCCACGCGATCGCCGTCGGGTCGAAGCCAGAGGCCGTGCCAAGGAACACCTTCCAATGCGGCGAGCCCGCTGCGTCCCACACAGCGTTCGTCGCCGGATCGGCAGTGTGGACGAGATCGCGGCGGCCGTCGCCATTCATATCGAGCGTCCTCCACTCGCCCGCGTTGCTCAGGCTCACCGCGTAGAAGCCCGCGGTAAGCGCCGGTTGCGGCACGGCATAGTTCTGCGCCGCGAGCGTCCACCCGGTCGCGCTGCCCGCGTAGACCTTCCAGTACGGAGTCCCGGTCGCATCCCAGATGCGCGCGGTGAACGCGGTGTCGCTCGTGTGGACGATGTCGAGATAGCGGTCGCCGTCGAGATCGATCGTTGCCCAGTAGCGATAGGACGCAAACGAAAACGATCTGCCGAAACCATCTGACAGGCCACTCGCCGGAATCGGGTAGTTCTCCGCCTGATCGGCAAAGTGTGTCGCCGGCACGAACGGCTCATCGGGCGCATCGACCGTGCCCGACCCGTCGGGTCGTTCGTTGTCGTCGCCGTGGGAGCCGCCGCACGCAGCCACGAGAGTCAGCACATACGCAATCCGCATGCCCTCTGACGGAATTGAGCACACCTCGTCGCAGACTTTTTTACGCTAGCTGTGCCCGTAGCTTATGCACGCGATAGGCCGCGAGCACGGCGCGGCCGAGGATGAAGAGCCCAACCGCAGGAATGATCGGATTGCGCAGCCCTTCGTAGACGACGAGCACGGCAATGTATGCGAGGAACACGACGAGCGCGATCAAGGTCGCGGGCAGTGGCTGGCGCTTGGCCCACCACGCAAGCGCGATGTGGATGCCCCAGATCGCACAGCCGCCACCAAACAGCAGCAGAAACGGCCACGTCGCGAAGATGCTCGGCCCGGTCAGTCTCGCGAGCACCGCGAATAACATGAGCGGAAACGCCGCGTAGATCATGCCGGCCCACATGATCATCTTGCGCGCGCGATCGATCGCAGGTTGATGGAACGCCGCGATCTCGAGCTCGACTTCTGATCTGCTTGGAGAAGATTGCTTCATACCTAAGGAGTCGAGCCAGCCGCGCGACTGATCCGTCGATTGTGAGCATTGAATTTCGCCGCGAGCTCGCGGACCTCGTCGGCGCGCGACTTCGTGGTGAGGATGCGATCGCCCGAGAGGTCGCTGGCCAAGAGCTGCGCCTCCTTGCAGCTGCTTCCGCCGGCGACGAAGTAACCGTAGGTGTACGAGCCGATGCCGATGCCGAACGCGCCGAAGCCCGCGTACGTAAATGCCGGCTCTTTCGTCGCAGCGGCGACGCCCCACAGCACGAGGCCGCCGACGACCCCCGCGATCCCGATCAGGCGCGGCGTGTTCGCGCCGCGACAGCGCGCGGAGAGCGCCTCGAGCTCGACGCGCTTGGCCTCGTGACGTTCATCTGCCATCACGCGAAGCTGCGGATCGGTGAGCTCGACGCCGCCGTACGTCGCCGTCGTTGTCGTACGCGTCACCGGCTCTTGCATCGGAATCGTCGTGTACGAGCACTGCGGCGAGCCCTCGAGATGACCTTGCGGACAGGTCCACGATTTCTTCGAGACGGTCTCGATGTTCGTCGACGTCTCGGAGGTCACGACGACCTCTTGGTCGGGAACGATCGGAGGCAGCGGGACGCGCGGCGGTTGACTGGGAGCGGTGCCGTAGCAGCCGGCGAGGAGCAATAACGAAAAACGGGTCATGCACGTGGAGTCGGGCGACTGCCGCGTGTGATCCCAAAAAAGTTAGCCGGCGGTGAACCCGTCGAGCGTCGACTTCGCTTGCGCCGGGGTTCGCGCAAGGAGCTCGAGCTGTTCGCGCAGTGCTTCGCGGGCGCGCGCGAGTCGCGAGCGGACCGTATTCTCCGCGATCCCGATGACCTGCGCGATCTCAGGCCCACTGAGCTCCTCCCAGTAGGCGAGCTCGAGCACGACCTGATGCTCGAGCGAGATCCGGCGCAGAGCCTCGTAGAGCAGGCGCTCCTCTTCGCTGCGGCCGGCCGCGCGGCTCGGCGACGTGCCGAGGTCGGCGACCGACAGCGACGTCAGGCCTTCCGCCGGTCCGCGGTACACGGTGCGGAGGTGATCGAGGAGTCGACGATGCGCGATCGTAAATAACGTCGCGCGCACGTTTTCGATCTCGGAGCGGCCTGCGGCCTCGAGAAGGTCGAGGAACGTGCGTTGGATGAGATCCTCGACGTCATCGCCGAGCTTGCTACGAAAGAACCGACAAATCGGATCGAAATGCCGCAAGATGAGCGCGTCGCCGGCGGCCTTGTCACCACGACACCACGCGCGTAAATCCTCGCGGTCATCCACAGCCCACCGACGATAGCCGATGTCCGACGAAACCGAGAGCGATCCAGAGGTCGAGCAGCTGCGCCGCGCTCGCCCCGGCCAGCGCGACCTCGTCGCCCGCCAGCTCGCGGCGCGCGTGCGCAACGCGCTCGTCGATGCCGATGTCGCGCCGGTTCGCATGGGGCGGTTCGTCGTGCTCGAGCGGCTCGGCGAAGGCGGGATGGGCGCCGTCTACGCGGCGTTCGATCCGAAGCTCGATCGACGCGTCGCGCTCAAGGTCATGCACGCGACCGAGCCGGCGGCGCGCGACCGCGTGCTGGGTGAGGCGCGTGCGCTCGCAAAGCTCACGCATCCGCATGTCGTCGCGGTGTTCGACGCATCGGATGAAGGCGGCGAGCTCTACATCGCGATGGAGCTCGTCGAGGGCACGAACCTGCGGCGTTGGCTTGCCGACGCGAAACCGACGCGCGACGAGGTCCTCGCGATCATGCGTGACGCCGGGCGCGGTCTTGCCGCGGCACACGCGGCCGGCATCATCCATGGCGATATCAAGCCGGAGAACATCCTCGTCGGCAAAGGCGTCGTGAAGGTCGCCGACTTCGGGCTCGCCCGGCAGGATCGCGAGCTCAGCCAGACGCGGGGCGGCACACCGGGCTACATGGCACCCGAACAGCTCGCCGGCGGTGTCGCGAATGCACGCAGCGATCAGTACGCGTTCGCTGTCACGCTGCACGAGGCGCTAACGGGCAAACGTCCCGGCGAGGGAACGCGCGATGCGCTGCCGCCACGGCTCGGCCGCGCGATCGAGCGCGCCCTCGCCGCGTCACCGGCTGCGCGCTTCGCATCCGTCGACGAGCTGCTTGCCGCGCTCGCTCCGCCGCGCTCGCGTCGCTGGCAGCTCGCCGCGCTCGCGGCGACGGCGGTTGCCGGCGTTGCTGTCGTCGTGGCGGCGACCCGCAGCACCGACGGCGATGCGTGCGGCGGCGGCGATCGGCGAATCGCGTCGGCGTTGAGCGGCGCACCGCTCGCACCGCGCGCGGCTCGCGTCGTCGATTCACAGGCGCACGCGTGGGCGACGATGGCGCGCCAGACGTGCGAGGCCACGCAGCGCGGCGAGCAATCCGCGCAGCTGCTCGATCTGCGGATGGCGTGCCTCGATCGCAAGCTCGACGAGCTCGTCGCCGTGACAACGGAGATCCGGCGCCTGCCACCCGACGCGCAGATCAAGGCCGTGCTCGGCCTGTCATCGCTCGAGCCGTGCGCCGATCGCGATCATCTCGCCGGTGTGTTGCCCGCGCCGGCGGCGCTGCGACCGCGCGTCGACGCGTTTTACAAACAGCTCGCGCGCACGAGTGCACGACAAAAGACGCTCGATTACAAGGCGGCGCTCGCCGAAGCACAGCAGCTCGTCGCCGCCGCGCGCGAGCTCGGCTATCCACCGGCAAGTGCGGATGCGTTGACGCTGCTCGCGAAGCTACAGAACTTTGCGGGCGAGCGCGACGCAGCCGATGCGACGCTCAAACAAGCGATGCTCGTCGCGGCCGAAGCGCACGATGACGAGCTACTCGCTGAAGTTTGGAGCACGCGCGTGTTCATCGCGGCGGAAGTCGGCCGATTGAGCGACGCGATCGCGTACGCCGAAGCAGCCGAATCCGTCGCGGCGCGGCTCGCGCATCCCGAACGCGCGCGCGGCGCGATCCGCAGCTACCTCGGCCACGTCTACCTGCAGCAGGATCGTCTCGTCGATGCGCGGCGAAGCCTCGAGGATGCCGTCCATCAGCTCGAACAAGCACGCGGGCCGAACCATCCAGCGGTCGGCGAAGCGTTGACCTCACTCGCCGATGTCTGCCAGGTCCAGGGCGATCTCGCAGCGGCCACGACGTTCGCGCAACGCGCCGTCGCGATCTTCGAAGCTGCGTTCGGTCGCGATCATCAGGACACTGCGCTCGCCGCCGCGCAACTTGGTCACATCGCCGCGGGCGCCGGACGTCTCGACGAGGCGCTCGAGCGCTATCAAGATGTGCTCGCGCGGTTGCTCGCCTCTGCGGGGCGTGACCATCTCTACACCGCGACCGCGCATCACAATGTCGGAGACACGCTGCGCAAGCTCGGTCGCGTCGATGAGGCGCGTCGCGAGCTCGAAGCTGCGCGCGCGATCTTCGAGCGCAGTGGCGGCGATACCGACCAGTCGCTGAACACGCGGCGCGCGCTCGCGCGACTCGAGTCGGATCCCGTCAAGCGCATTCCGCTCCTCGAGGATTTGCTCGCGCGTCAGCAAAAGCTGCTCGGCCCGAAGAGCCGCACCGCGATCGACACGATCAACGACATCGGCAACGCGCTTCGCGACGAGGGCAAGCTCGCAGAAGCGAGCAAGTACTTCGAGCGTGCGCTCGTCGGCTACGAGGAAGCGCTCGGGCCGCGTCACGCGCGCGTCGCGATCGCGCTATCGAACCTCGGCGAAGTCGCGATCGCATCGGGCAAGCTGCGCGCAGCCGAACAATGGTGCGAGCGCGCGCTGTCGATCGACGAGCAAGCGCTCGGCAAGGAGCACCCCGATCTCGCGTACGATCTGACGTGCCTCGGCGAGGCCCGGCTCGTGCGCGATCGTGCCGCTGCACTCGTGCTGCTCGAGCGCGCGCTCGCCTTGCGCAACGCGGGCAAGGTCGGCGGCGAGGATCTCGCGCGCACGCAGTTCGCATTGGCGCGCGCGCTGCCGCGAACCGCGGTGCCGCGTGCCCGCGAGCTGGCGACGACCGCTCGCGGCAACGCGGACCAACAGCTCGCGCGTGCGATCGAGCGCTGGCTCGCAGCGCATCAGTGATCGGCGAAAAACGGCAACGCAGCATCGAGCACGCGCTCGGGCGCCTCGACCTGCGGATAGTGACCGACATCCGCGAGCTCGATGACATCGGGCGCCGGCACGAGCTCGCGATACCGCGCCACCATATGTGCTCCCGAAATTGGATCGAGCAGACCATCGACGAGGCGGATCGGCACGGTCGCGTCGACGAGCGCACCGACCCACCGCGCGCGGTTGCTGCGCCGCTCTGCCATGTAACCGATCAGCTGCGGCATGACGCGAAGCCCGTCGCTCGCAGTGACGAGCTGCCACATCGCGCGCGCCTCGTCATCCCGAAGGGGCGCGCGGCCCCAGATTCGGCGCATCGTGCGCGCGAATGCGCGGTACGACGATAGCCGCGCGACAAGCGGGCCGATCGGCGACGCGAGTAGCTTCTGGATCAATGCTGCTCGATGCGTCTCCGGGAAGAGCCCACCGTTTAGCAGGCACGCGCACCGAATCTTCGCCTTCGCATCGCGCTGACGAGCGAGCAACTCTTGCGTGACGGTCAAGCCGTAATCATGCGCGAGCACGCGATACGTACTCACCTGCTCGCGTTCGAGCAGTGCCTCGAAGAGATCGGCCTGCGCCGCGATCGTGTAGTCGAACGCGCGCGGCTTCGCCGAGAAGCCAAAGCCGATCATGTCGAGCGCAAGCAGGCGATAGCGTTCCGCGAGCTTCGGCCAGACCGCGTACCAATCCCACGATGCCGTTGGAAACCCGTGGATGAGCAGCAGTGGTTCGCCCGCGCCTTCGATCCGAAAGAAGATGCGATGGCCCCGCCACTCGAAGAAGTCACCGCGTTCGCGCCATGCATCCGGGGTCATTGCTGGATTATGATGGATGAACGGCGATGCGTTGCACTGCGCTCTCATACGTAGCAGTCATCGTGCTCGCGAGTGCTTCGAGTCGCGCCGACGATGCACCGTGGAAGCAAGGCGTCACACTCGAACGACAGCAAGCTGCGCAGCAGCTTCTTGAAGAAGGCAACACGCAGTTCCTCGAGCGCAACTACGCCGCCGCGCTCGCCAAGTATGACGCTGCGATCGCGATCTGGGACCATCCGGCGATTCGCTTCAACAAGGTTCGCGTGCTCGTCGCCCTCGATCGGTTGGTCGACGCGTACGAGAACCTCGAGCTCGCGCTCAAGTACGGCGCGGCACCGCTCGACGAGAACCTCTACGCCGAGGCGCTCTCGTACCAAAAGCTGCTGGAAAAGCAGATCGCGACAATCGTCGTCACATGCACGCAGAACGACGTCGAAGTTACGCTCGACGGGCAGCCGGTGCTGACGTGCCCAGGCAAACGGATCCGCCACGTGCTGTCTGGAAATCATCAGCTCGTCGGAAGGACAGCGCGGTACGTCACGCGCACGGTCGACGTCGTCGCGCGCGGTGGCAAGAACGAAGACGTCAACGTCTCACTGGAAGAGGTCGAGACAGGCCCGAGCGTTTGGACCTCCAAGCGAATCATCGCAGTAGGCGCAGGTGCGGTCGCAGCGGCGAGCTTCGGAACCGGAATCGTCCTCGGGATTTCTGCCAAGAACAAACAAAGCGAGGCGTACAGCTTTTGCCCTGATCCCGCTGTGCCGTGCGCCGACGCGGCGCGCTCCAACGAGCTGGTGCGCAGCGGTCATCGCCTCGCTATCGCGGCGGATGTCATGTTCGGCGTGGGTGCGGTTGCCGCGGTTGGAGCGGCAGTGCTCTGGCTACGGGGAGCGCCGGCGTCGAAAGATGGCGTCGCGCTCGTGCCATCGCTCACCGGCGTGACCGTGATGGGGCAGTTCTGATGCGCGCGCTAACGTGGCTTTGCGCGCTCGCGGCATGCAACGTGCCGGTCGAGACGTTCACTCCCATCGATAACACGCCGGTTGGAGATAATGACTACCTCAAGGGTTCGAATACGAACGCCGGTGATCATCTCGGCCTTGGCATCGCGCTATCGCCGGATGGATCGGTTCTGATCGCCGGTGCGAACGGCGAGGCGAGCGCGATCGTCGGCGACCAGACGAATAACGACTTCCAGGGTGCAGGCGCCGCATACGCATTCACGCGTGTCGACGGCGCCTGGGTGCAACAGGACTATATCAAGGCATCCAATCCGGGTCAGAGCGATGAATTCGGGCTCTTCGTCGCGCTTTCGCGCGACGGCACGACGCTCGCGATTAGCGCGTATCACGAGTCGAGCGGCGCCTCGGGCATCAACGGCAACCAGGCCGACGAGTCAATGTCAAAATCGGGCGCGGTGTACGTGTTCACGCGGACCGGCGAAACGTGGACGCAACAGGCGTATATCAAGGCGTCGAATCCCGACGTCGGTGATTTCTTTGGCTGGGCCGTCGCGCTCTCGTCGGATGGCTCGACGCTCGCGGTCGGCGCCCGCCACGAGGACAGCAGCTCCACCACGATCAACAGCGGCGAGGTCAATAATTCGGCCACCGATGCTGGCGCAGTCTACGTATTCACGCGCCAGGGCACGACGTGGAGTCAGCAGGCATATATCAAGTCAACCGCGACAGCGCCGTCGCAAGCGTTCGGTCGCAGCGTCGCATTGTCGGGGACGGGCTCGCTCCTCGTCGTTGGTGCATCCGGAGATGCATCAATTCGCGGTGCCGTTTTTGTATTTGCGCGAGTCGGCACCGCGTGGACACAAACCGCAGCGTTACGAGCTTCCAATGGAGAGGCCGGTGATCAGTTTGGCGAGCAGGTTTCGCTGACCGCAGATGGCTCGCGGCTTGCGATTACCGCGATCGGTGAGGACGCGAGCGCTGCAGGCGACCCAAACGATAACAGCGCCGTCGATTCCGGCGCTGCCTACGTGTTCGTGTCTCAAGGCGCCGCATGGACGCAGGAGGCGTATCTGAAGGCCTCCAACGCCGACCCCGGAGACACGTTCGGCGGGCGCGCAACGCTGTCGGATGACGGATCTGTGTTGGCGGTCGCCGCCGCATCGGAAGCGAGCATCGCGAGAGGCCTCAATGGTGATCAGCAGAACAACGCGCTCCTCGATGCTGGCGCCGTCTACGTATTTGTTCGCAACCCGGTGTGGACGCAGCAGTCGTATGTCAAAGGTTCGAACACCGACGATGATGACAAGTTCGGTGAGGGCATGCAGCTCTCCGCAGACGGCAAGACGCTCGCGGTCGGTGCGTGGCAAGAAGACGGCGCTTCGACCGGCGTCAATGGCGACCAGACGAGCAATAGCGCGATGGACTCCGGCGCGGTGTACATCTACACCAACTTCTGAGCAGGCAATCGCATGCCCGACGATTCCGACTTCGCAGTCACTCTTCCTGCGACCACCGTGCGTGTCACGCGCATCGATCCCGACGCCAACCCGGCACCGTTTCGCGGCGCAGCGCGCTATCGCGAAGAAGGCTTGCTTGGCCGAGGTGGCATGGGTGACGTCAGGCTCGTCGAGGATCGCAGCATCGGGCGTGAGATCGCGGTCAAGACGATCGCAGCGATGCTCTCCGATGACCCCGCGATGCGCGAGCGGTTTCTGCGCGAGGTGCGCATTCAAGGCCAGCTCGAGCATCCATCGATCGTGCCTGTCTACGACCTCGGCATCGACGACACCGGCAACGAGTACTTCACGATGCGCCGCATCAGCGGTCGCACACTCGCAATGGTCCTCGCTGCACTCGCGCGCGGCGAACAAGCTGTTGTCGCCGCGTTTCCGCGCAACGCGCTACTCGGCGTGTTCCGGCAGATTTGCTTGGCCGTGGCGTACGCGCACTCGCGCGGAGTCGTGCATCGCGATCTCAAACCCGCGAACGTCATGATCGGCGAGTTCGGCGAGGTGTATGTGCTGGATTGGGGGCTTGCGCGAGTCGAGCACGAGACCATCGGCGACGAGCTGGACGACATGCTCGGCACACCGGGCTATATGGCGCCCGAGCAAATCAGCGATGCCAGCAGCGTCGATGCTCGCGCAGATGTGTACTCGCTTGGTGCGATCTTGTTCGAGGTCCTCGCGCTCGAGCCGTGGCACGCGCGTACGGCCGAGGTGGCCATCGCGTCGACCACGATGGAGCAATGCGCGCGGCCGGCGCAGCGCGCACCCATGCGCGATATTCCGCCGGAGCTCGATGATCTGTGCGCGCACGCGACGGCGCGCGAGCTCGATCAGCGTCTACCGACGGCACGTGCGTTGGCCGATGCGGTCGAGCGCTACCTCGAAGGCGACCGTGACGTCGAGCGTCGACGCGCACAAGCCCGCGATCACGCGAACGCCGCACGCATCGCGAGAGCGCGCGTCGTCGAGGCAGGCAGTGCTGCCGATGCGGTCGGCGCGCGGCGCGAGGCACTGCGCGAAGCGGGGCGCGCCGTCGCACTCGATCCCGAGGGTAGCGAGGGCATGCGCGTCGCGCTCGAGCTCATGCTGGAGCCACCGGCCGAGATGCCCGCGGATCTGGCGAAGGAGCTCGACCGCGCGCAGTCCGAACGCATCCGCGCCGGCATCCCATTGGGGCTTGCCGTGTTCGTCATGTTTCTCGTGCTCGCGTTCGCATTGCCGGCACTTGCGGGTCCGCTCGACTGGACGTTTCCGCTCCTCATCGCGAGCGCGGTCACGATTGCAATCGCGACAAGCACCATGCGATTGCGCATGCGCAATCTCGCCGCTGCGTGGCGCGGCGCGCTCGTGACCTCGGCAAGCATCTTCGTCGCGATCGCACTCGCGAGCACGTATCTGGGGCCGATGATGATCATCCCGCCGCTCGCTGTCGCCACCGGCAACGCGCTCGTTGCATCACAATTGCGTTGGCGCGTGACGCTCGTGCTCGCCGTATCGAGCGTGCTCGTGCCGTCGCTGCTCGAATGGGCGCAGCTGATGCCAGCGAGCTATCACTTCAGCGGCGATGCGCTTGTCGTCACATCGCATGTCATGCGATTGCCGGAAGTCCCGATCCGCGTCGTGACGTTGGTCGTCAGTCTCGCTGCCCTCGTCGGCTCCATGCTCTACGTGCGCAGGATCGTCCGCGTCGAGAGCGAGCTTCGCCGCGCCTCGCTGCTACAGAATTGGCATCTGCGTCAGATGGCGCTCGTCGA
>Ga0070698_100002531_pt1 | contig 20128 bp, 23 predicted proteins | sample KBSK1502metaG_FD_65477 | JGI IMG/M metagenome (GOLD analysis project Ga0070698, IMG submission 65477) | Corn, switchgrass and miscanthus rhizosphere microbial communities from Kellogg Biological Station, Michigan, USA - KBS K1-50-2 metaG | ecosystem: Host-associated > Plants > Roots >...
ACGTTCCGGCGCAGGGCGTGGATCAGGTGGTTGCCGCCGATGGACAGCGCGTCGCCGTCCCCGGTGATCATCCAGACCGACAGGTCCTGCCTGGAGGAGGCCAGGCCGGAAGCGATCGCCGGCGCCCGGCCGTGGATCGAGTGGAAGCCGTACGAGTTCACGTAGTACGGCAGCCGCGACGAGCAGCCGATGCCGGAGATCACGACGACGTTCTCCCGCGGCACCTCAAGCTCGGGGAGGAACGACTGGAAGGCGGCGAGAATCGCGTAGTCGCCGCAGCCGGGGCACCAGCGAACCTCCTGGTCCGACTTGAAATCCTTGGTGGCGAGCCCGCCACCGTGCGGGACCAGTTTGAGGGACCGGAGCCGGCTGCTCTCGTTCGGGATAACTTCTTCCTTCTCACCCATGTGCGAGCACTTCCTCAATCGTCTCAGCCAGCTCAGCCGCACGGAACGGCAGCCCCCGGACCCGGTTGTACGAGATCACGTCGACCAGGTACTTGCCGCGCAACAGCAGCGCGAGCTGCCCCAGGTTGATCTCCGGGACGAGCACCTTGTCGTACCTGCGCAGCACCTCGCCGAGGTTGGCGGGGAACGGGTTCATGTGCCGCAGGTGCGCTTGCGCGACGTCGTGGCCCTCGCGGCGGGCGCGGCGGACCGCGGCGCCGATCGAGCCGTAGGTGGAGCCCCAGCCGAGAACGAGCAGCGGCGCGTGGCCGGACGGGTCGTCGACCTCGAGCGGCGCGATGGAGTTCGCGATGCCCTCGATCTTGGCCGCGCGGGTGCGGACCATCAGGTCGTGGTTGTCCGGGTCGTAGGAGATGTTCCCCGAGCCGTCCGCCTTCTCGATGCCGCCGATGCGGTGCTCGAGCCCAGGGGTCCCGGGGATCGCCCATGGCCTGGCGAGGGTCCGCGGATCACGGGTGAAGGGCCTGAAGTCGCCGTCTTCCGGCTTGTCCGCCGCGGTGGCAAAGGCGAACGCGGCCGACAAGTCAGGCAATTCGGAAGTGTCGGGAATCCGCCAGGGCTCCGAGCCATTGCCCAGGTACCCGTCGGACAGCAGGATGACCGGGGTCCGGTAGGTGATCGCGATCCGCGCGGCCTCGATCGCCGCGAAGAAGCAGTCCGACGGCGAAGCCGCCGCGATCACCGGCACCGGCGACTCGCCGTTCCTGCCGTACAGGGCCATGAGCAGGTCGGTCTGCTCGGTCTTGGTCGGCATGCCGGTGGAGGGGCCGGCCCGCTGCACGTCGACGACCAGCAGCGGGAGCTCCACGGAGACGGCGAGGTTGATGGTCTCCGCCTTGAGCAGCATGCCGGGGCCCGACGTGGTGGTTACCGCGAGCGATCCGCCGAACGATGCGCCGAGCGCGGCGCTTGCCGCGCTGATCTCGTCCTCGGCCTGGAAGGTCCGGACGCCGAACTTCTTGTGCTTGGACAGCTCGTGCAGGATGTCCGAGGCAGGGGTGATCGGGTACGAGCCGAGGAACAGCGGCAGCTTGGCGAGCTGGCCCGCCGCGATCAGGCCGTAGGCGAGCGCGAGGTTGCCGGTGATGTTCCGGTACTTGCCTGCGGCGATCGGAGCCGGCTTGACCTCGTAGCGGACGGAGAAGTCCTCGGTTGTCTCGCCGTAGTTCCAGCCGGCCTGGAAGGCGGTCACGTTCGCCTTGTAGATCTCCGGCTTCTTGCCGAACTTCGCCTCGAGGAAGCTCAGCGTCCCCTCCGACGGCCGTCCGTACAGCCAGGACAGCAGGCCGAGCGCGAACATGTTCTTCGCGCGTTCCGCGTCCTTGCGGGTGATGTCGAGCTCTTGGAGCGACTTGACGGTCAGCGAAGTCAGCGGCACCGGGTGCACGCTGTACTGATCGAGGGAACCGTCTTCGAGCGGGTTCTTGTCGTACCCGACCTTCGCCAGGTTGCGCTTAGTGAATTCGTCGGTGTTGACGATCAGGTCGGCGCCGCGCGGCAGGTCCTTGAGGTTCGCCTTGAGCGCCGCCGGGTTCATCGCGACGAGCACGTCCGGCGCGTCGCCGGGCGTGAGAATATCGTGGTCCGCGAAGTGCAGCTGGAAGCTGCTCACGCCGGGGAGCGTTCCGGCGGGCGCGCGGATCTCAGCGGGGAAGTTCGGCAGGGTGGACAGGTCGTTCCCGAAGACAGCGGTCTCCTGGGTAAACCTGTCTCCGGTGAGCTGCATGCCGTCACCGGAATCCCCCGCGAACCTGATGATTACGTGGTCGAGTTCCTGGACCTGCTTGGTCACAGCGCAAAGCCTCCTCTGCACGCCAGGCCGGGTGCCCTTACAGCACCCCCCACGGCCGGGGCGTGAGTGCAGGACTGTTTAAGTCTACGGCGACCTGGGTAGCAGATCATGCCGGCATCCCGGTGGGCGGTGTGGTTAATGCCACGTTACAAACCGGTATCTGCACGCCGGTAGTCAACTAATGCTTAGCGTTGCCTTTAGCAAGTATTGGGCTGAACTGGGAACTTGCCCGTGGTGACCGGCCGTTGAACGGTGTGAGCTGCGGCGATCTGGCCCTGGGGGCGGGCGTCGGCTGGCCGCGGTGACCATGCGCGCTATTGGGAGGGGTGGCGCCCGTGCACAGCTGCGGGCTGCGCGCGGTCATGCTGGCCGCGCTGCTGAGCGGTGCTGCCCTGCTCGCCGGTGCCGTGTGGTTCGGCACTGCCGGGCTCGCCGTCGCGAGCGCGGTCCTGTTCGCCGTTGGCTGGGCCGCTTATTTTCATTCGGAACGTACCGTGCTGACTGCCTTCGGCGCCCGCCCCGTCAGCGAGGTGGAGCGCCCCGAGCTGTACCGGCTGGTCCGGGAGCTGTGCTTCGCCGCCCGGCTGCCCGTGCCCCGGCTGCTGGTCTCGCCCGCCGTCCAGCCCAACGTGCTGACCGTCGGGTACAGCGCTCGCTCGGCCGCGATGTGCTGCACGGAAGGGCTGCTGCGCGTGCTCTCCCCGGCGGAACTGCGGGCCGTCGTGGCGCACGAGCTCGCGCACGTGTCCAGGCGCGATCTCGGGGTGTCGTCGTGGTCCGCGGGGCTGGCGTCGCTTGTCGCGTTCTGCCCGCTGTCGGCGCTGCTGCTGCACCTCACGTCCGAGCCCGTCAGGGAGTACGACGCGGACGCCGAGGGCGCGCTGCTCGCTGGCGACCCGATGGCGCTGGCCAGCGCGCTACGAAAGATCGACATGCAGGCCGCCGCGCTGCCGCTGCGCCCGCGCGGGTTCCTGGCCGCCGCGAGCCACCTGATGATCGCGCACCCGTTCTCGTACGGGGGCTTCGGCCGGCTATTCATCACGCACCCGCCGACCGGTGAGCGGGTCCGGCGGCTCGAGGCCCTGGCGGGCTATCCCCGCTGAGCGGCTTTCCATTCGCGATAGCGGTCCTTGCAGCAGGTGCCGCACGGGCGGTATCCGGCGGCGATGGCGGTCTCCTCGTCGGCGAAGAACACGCGGTACCGGGCATAGCCGCCGCGGGCGATCGCGCGGAGCGCGGAGGGACAGTCGAGCCGGCCGTAGATCTTCGTCCGGTGATGGCCGCCCCACTGGCCTTTCGACGCCGACTGGTAGGGCCTGCCGTCGGCGCCGAGCAGCCTGAAGGTCTTCTCGCCGCTGTCGCTGCCGCTCACGCTCACGCCGCGTCGTGGAAGACGAGGCCGAGCGTGTGCCGCCGGCCCGACCTGATCGCGGATACGCCGTGGCGCACCGGGGCAGCCGACCAGCCGCGGACCGAGCGGACGGGCCTGTCCCTGGTCGTGAACACGTACCCGTGACCGTGCGGCAGCAGCGTGGCGGTGCCGCGGGACTGGGCGCGCGGCCGCTGCTCGAGGAGCAGGAACTCGCCTCCGGTGTGGTCGGCCCCCGGCTCGTTCAGGTTGATGACGACCTGCAGCGGGAAAACCAGGTCGCCATAGAGGTCACGGTGCAGGGCGTTCCAGTCGCCCTGGCCGTAGCGCAGCAGGATGGCGGTCGGCTTCACCTGCCCGGCGTCGTGGCACATCCGCAGCCACTCGTCCAGCGTGTCCGGCCACGGAGCGGGACGGCCGAGCCTGGCGTGCCAGTCGCGGGCGATCGGCAGCAGCCGGGGATAGAGCGCCTGCTTGAGGCGCTCCACCGGCTCCGGGTACGGGGCCTTGAAGTACCGGTACTCGCCCTCGCCGAACCGATGGCGGCCCATGTTGATCGTGGCACGGAAGTACCCGTCGTCCTCGTACAGGTCGCGGATCTGTTCGGTTTCCCCGGCCGTGAGCAGTTCCGGCAGCAGCGCGCCGCCGTACTCATTGACCTCGGCGGTGATGGCGGTCCAGTCGCCAGCGTCGACCCGCTGCTGCCACGGGTCCGCGCTCATGCTGCCTCCAGGTTCAGGAGCGTGGTCTTGGCGGCGGTGCCGCCGGCGTAGCCGCCGGGCGTGCCGTCGCTGCGGAGCACCCGGTGGCAGGGCAGCACGACAGGCAGCGGGTTGGTGGCACAGGCCGTGCCGACAGCCCGCACCGCCTTCGGGTTGCCGACGAGTTCGGCGACCTGCCGGTAACTGCGCGTCTGCCCGTAGCCGATCGACGGCAGCTGCTGCTGCACCAGCAGCCGGAATCCCCTGGACAGGGACAGGTCCAGCGGAAGGTCGAAGCTGCGGCGCTGGCCTTGGAAGTACTCCTCCAGTTCCCGTGCCGCCGTGTCCAGCCGCTTCGGCGCCCGCAGCACGCGGGGGCTGATCTGCCGCGCTAGGGCGTCGAGCACGCGGTCGTGGTCCTCGACGTCGTAGGCCACCCGCACCAGGCCCTTTGGCGTCGCCGCCAGCAGCAGCGGGCCGACGGGCGAGTCGACGGTGGTGAAGGCGACGTCCAGCAGCCCCTCGGCCTCGGCCGCCAGCCCGAGCTGGTGCCTGAGCCTCGACAGCGTGCCAGGATCGGCGGCGGACCCGAAATCGTCGGGAGAGATGTTCACGATGGCGCTCCTTCCGTAGTCGCGCCTGCATAGTTCTTCCGCAGGTTCTTAATGCCATCGGCCGCGGCCCTGCGCGCCGCGTCGGTGGTGCCGCCGAGGATCTCGGCGATCTCGGCGTAGGCCAGACCCGCGACATAGTGGTAGGCCACCGCCTGGCGTTGTTTCTCCGGCAGTGCCGCGACAGCGTGCCACAGGTCGCCGTCGCCGTCGTTGTCGCCCGGCACGCCGAGCGTGGTCGGTGCCTCGGGCACATCCCCGACCGGCGCGGGCTGCCGCTTGCGGGCCCGGAGCACGTCAATGGCTTTGCGATGCGCGATCGTGACCAGCCATGCCTCCGCATTGGCGTCATCGGGCAAGTCCGGGTAAGCGCGCATCGCCGCCAGGAAGGTCTCCGACCACGCGTCCTCGGCGTCATGGACGCCGAGGACGACCCGGCATACCCGCAGCACTGTCCCGCCGTGCTGCTCCACGACCTTCTCGAACGGCTGCTTCATCACCATGCCCTTCCTCATCGGGAAGACGCTCCCAGCATGCCGAACGTGAGGTCCAGACGAGAAACGGCCCGCGCAGCTGCATGAACGCGGCTGGCGGGCCGTTTTCGCGAGACGGTGGCAGGTCCAGGCCGGCTATCCGGGCGGAGCCAGGGATTCAAGCCTCTCCGCGGACGTGCGGGGCGCCGTCCTGAGGCGGCTGTCTCGTGCCATTGGAGGTATCAGGCTCAGCAGCAGGTCGCGCTGGCTGGCGGCGCGGGGTCCGTCGCCAGGGCCGCGGGGGCGCAGCAGGCGGAGTCGGCTGGCTTGCCGAGGACGTCGGCGTCGCCCTTGACAACGTAGACCTCCCAGGGCTCCTGGCCGGGACCGGTGACCCAGACCTTGTCCTGGACGGCGTAGCAGCAGGCGGTGTCCTCCTCGGTGGCGGTCACGAGGCCCTCGGCGGCGAGCCGGGCGGTGGCGGCGGTGACTTCTTCTGTGGTCTGGACCTCGACGCCGAGGTGGTCCAGGCAGGTGGACTCGCCGGGCTGCCCCTCGATGAGAACGAGCTTGAGCGGGGGCTCGGCGATGGCGAAGTTCGCGTAGCCAGGGCGGCGCTTGGCAGGCTCGGCGCCAAACAGGCTGGCGTAAAAGGCGACCGACGCTTCCAGGTCGGCGACGCGGAGGGCGAGCTGGACTCGGGACATTGGGTTCCTCCCTCGTGGGGCGGGCACGACGGCTGGTTAAAGAAATCTCTAATCAGCGTTCGAAGCCAGTTTGGCGTCCTGATTAAAGATGTGTCAAATTAGAAGGGTGGTTAACCAGAAGCTGCTGCCCCTCGTGGACCCGGGCCAGGTGCCGTGCTGCGAGCCGCTGGCGCGCGAGCCGCTGCCGCCGGCCGGGGCGGAGGAGCTAGCGCCGCTGTTCAAGGCCCTGGCGGACCCGGTGCGGTTGCGGCTGCTGTCGCTGATCGCCTGCCACGACGACGGGGAGTCGTGCGTGTGCGACCTGCTGGAGGCGTTCGACATGACTGCCCCGTCGGTCAGCTATCACCTGAAGATCCTGCGAGAGGCCGGGCTGATCAGCTCGCAGCGGCGCGGCACCTGGGTGTACTACTGGGTCAATCCTGGCGTGATGGCACGGATGTCGGCCGTGCTCGCGCCTCCGGCCGCTCTAGCGAGAACCGCGGGTTGACCGCGGTTCCCTTGCCAGCGAGCTGCTGCCGGGCATGAGCCTGGTCTCCGCGCGGGACTGCGCGCAGGGGAGGCGCCGGGCAGCCGGGTGCCGGGACCCTGTTGTGTCAGCGGGCCTTCCCCGCGGCGACCAGCCGGGGGGCGAGCTGCCGGACCCGGCGGCCCATCTCGTCTAGGGCCGTGTCGAAGCTGCCCGGGTCGCCGGCCGGAACCGGGTCCGGGACCGACCAGTGGAGCGCTGCGAGCTCGCTGAGTTCCTCGTGGGCCATGTCGCAGACCGTGATGACCAGGTCGCCGTCCTCCCGTACGCCGTTGATGTGGCGGGGGTGCCGCCGGGGCAGGGGGAGCTGGTGGCGCAGCGCCGCGTCGATCGCGCCGGGGTCGATGGCATCGGCGGGGTGCGTGCCGGCCGAAGCGGCGGGCACGCGGCTGGCCTGCCGCCACAGGGCGGCGGCGAGGTGGGAGCGGGCGGAATTAGCGGTGCAGACGAACAGCACCCGGCGGGCCGCCCGCCGTGGCGCAGTGGCGAGCGTGTCCGGCGCGCCGGGGATGAGCCGCAGGTAGCTGCGGCGCCTGTCGCCCTCGGACCGGTGCCTGGCGACCAGCCCCGCCTCTTCCAGGACGCGCAGGTGGTGGGCGAGCAGGTTCGACGGCATCGCCAGCATCCCGGCCAGCTCCGACGGGGAGGCATCGCCGTCGGCCAGCGTGTCAGTGATCAGCAGGCGCGCCGGGTCGGCGAGGGCCGCGTGCACCGCTGCCCGCCGCGTCAGGTCCTGAATTTGCTCAACATTCATTGACTCAATCTTGACTGAAGTACTTTGTCCGGGTCAAGATGCAGTCGTGCACAGCGCATCCTTGCCGTGGCGCCGGCTCGCGGCGGAGTTCCTCGGCAGTGCGTTCCTGGCCGCGATCGTGATCGGCTCCGGCATCGCCGCCCAGCGGCTGTCGCCGTCCGATACAGGCCTGCAGCTGCTGGAGAACTCGGCGGCGACCGCCGCCGGGCTGTTCGCGATCATCTTGATGTTCGGCCCGGTTTCCGGTGCGCACTTCAATCCGGTGGTCTCGTTTGCCGACGCCGCGCTCGGCGGTATCTCGTGGCGGGACGCCGCCGCCTATCTGCCCGCCCAGGTCGCTGGCTGCGTGACCGGCGCGGTAGTCGCGAACCTGATGTTCGGCCTGTCGGCGGTGTCAGTCTCGGTGAAGCAGCGCGCCAGCGCGGCGCACGCCCTGTCGGAGGTGATCGCCACGGCGGGGCTGCTGCTGGTGATCTTCGCTCTCGCCAGGACCGGCCGGGCCGCGGCCGCCCCCGCCGCGGTCGGCGCCTACATCGGCGCCGCGTACTGGTTCACCTCCTCCACCAGCTTCGCCAACCCCGCGATCACCGTCGGCCGCATGTTCTCCAACACTTTCGCTGGGATCGCCCCGTCCTCGGTCCCGCTGTTCATCGCGGCCCAGGTCGGGGGCGGGATCGCCGGGGTGGCGATTATCAGGCTGCTGTACCCGGCGCTCACGCCCGCCCAGGCGGCCAGGGCTGTCGTGCCGCACGATGCCGCCCCAGACGCCGCTGCCCTTGACGGGGATCGCCCGGCCCGCGCGCCGGGCACCCGGTAGCACCGCAAGCCGGCCAGTCACGGAGGTAACAGGCCATGCACATAGTCGCCATCGGGGGAAGCGACGCGGGCATCAGCGCCGCGCTGCGCGCCCGCGAGATCGACCCGGGCGCGGAGGTCACCGTCGTGGTAGCCGACGCTTACCCGAACTTCTCCATCTGCGGCATCCCTTACTACGTCTCCGGCGAGGTCGCGCACTGGCGCGACCTCGCGCACCGCACCATCGGCGACCTGGAGGCGGCCGGGATGCGGCTGCGACTGGATACCACCGCCCGCAAGATCGACGTGGCCGGCCGCGTGCTGCACCTGACCGGGCCTGGCGGTGTCGTCGAGGACGCCATGCCGTATGACGAGCTCGTCGTCGGGACCGGGGCGGTCCCGGTCCGGCCGCCGGTCGCGGGCCTCGGTGAACTTGGCCCAGCCGACGGAGTGCACCTGCTGCACTCGATGGACGATACGTTCGCGGTCATGCGGACCCTGGAGGAGACCGGCACGGGCAGCGCGGTCATCGTCGGGGCCGGCTACGTCGGCCTGGAGATGGCCGAGGCCCTCACTGCCCGGGGCCTGCGGGTGACCCAGCTGGAGCGGCTGCCCGAGGTGCTCCCCACCGTCGACCCCGAACTGGGCGGGCTGGTCCGCGCCGAGCTCGAAGCCCGTGGCGTCACCGTGCGCACCGGCACCGACGTCAAGGCCATCGCCCGCGCCGCCGCCGGGGCACCGGAACGGCTCCGGGTCGACGCCGCCACCACAGGCGGCGAGCCGGTCTCCGTGCACGCAGGCCTGGTCCTGGTGGTGACCGGGGTCCGCCCGGAGACCGGCCTTGCGCTCAGCGCCGGGGCCGATGTCGGCCCGCGCGGCGCCATCCGGGTCGACAAGGCCATGCGCACCGGCCTGCCCGGTGTCTACGCGGCCGGCGACTGCGTGATCACCCACCACCGGCTGCTCGGCGAGACGTATCTTCCCCTGGGTACGACGGCGCACAAGCAGGGCCGGGTCGCGGGGGAGAACGCCGCGGGCGGGCACCGCCAGTTCGCCGGCAGCCTCGGCACCCAGGTCGTCAAGGTCTTCGACCAGGCCGCCGCCCGCACCGGCCTCCGCGACCATGAAGCCGTCGCAGCCGGGTACGACCCGGTGACCGTCGCGTTCGAGGCCGACGACCACAAGGCGTACTACCCGGGAAGCCGCAAGATCGCCATGCGGTTCACGGGCGACCGCACCACCGGCCGCCTGCTCGGCGTCCAGCTGTTCGGCCACAAGGACGCTGAGATCGCCAAGCGCATCGACATCGCCGCCACTGGCATCTATCACGGCATGACCGTCGACGAGGTCAGCGACCTCGACATCTCCTACACCCCGCCCCTCGGCTCTCCCTGGGACGCCGTCCAGCTGGGCGCCCAGGCCTGGACCCGCCACCTGACCCGGGAAACCAGCTAGGCCGGCGCCTCCCTTATCGGCAGTTCGGCGCCGGCGGCGGGTGGCGGACCTTCGATGCCGTAACACGGGCCGCGGCGTCAGCGGCCGCGGCGGCCGCGGAACCCTGCCGACAGCGCTGCCGCGCCCCGGCCTGTCCCGGCAGCGGCCGTGATGACTTCCGGGCGGGTGGCAGCCGGCGTGACCAGGGGGACGCGCTCGCCGGCGATCGAGCGCAGCAGCGCTGATCCGGGAGTGACGGTGGCGGTCAGCGGAACGACCGCTGCCTTCCGCATCAGGTCGCGGACAGCAGCGGCCTGGGCCGGAGTCTGCAGGGTGATTACCGTCCCGGCCGCCCCGGCCCTGGCCGTCCGCCCTGACCTGTGCAGGTATGCCTTGTGCTCGGCCGGCGAATCAGCGTGAATGACAAGGTCGATGCCGTCCACGTGGATACCGCGGGCAGCGATGTCCGTCGCGACGATGACCCGCACCACGCCGGACGCAAAGGAGGCAAGATTCCGTTCTCGCACGCCCTGCGACAGGTCGCTGTGCAGCTCGGCTGCCGGAATGCCGCTCGTGGTCAGCTGGCGGGCGAGCCGGCGGGCGGCATGCTTGGTCCGTGTGAAGACGAGCGACCGCCCGCCGCCGCCCGCGAGGGCGGTGACCACGCCGACCCGGTCAGCCGGCGCGACGGTCAGCAGGTGGTGGACCATCGCCACCGGTACCTCCACGGGGCCGACGTCATGGTGTGCCGGGCGGTTCATGAAGCGCCGCGCCAGGACGTCGACGGCGGCGTCGAGCGTCGCGGAGAACAGCATCCGCTGGCCGCCGGGCGGCGTCATGCCAAGCAGCCGCCGCACGACGGGCAGGAATCCGAGGTCGGCCATGTGGTCCGCCTCGTCGAGCACGCTGATTTCCACATCGCCAAGGTGGCAGTGGCCCTGCTCGATGAGATCGGCCAGCCTGCCAGGGCACGCGACGACGATATCGGCGCGCTCGCGAAGCTTGGCCACCTGTGGCTTCTGGGGCACGCCGCCGTAGATCGTCGCCACGCTCAGCCCCGCCGTTTCAGCAAGCGGCGCGAGGACGGCGTGGACCTGGCTGGCGAGTTCCCTGGTCGGCACCAGCACCAGGCCGCGCGGGCGGCAGGCGCTCGTGTAGCCGTCGGCCAGTCCCGCGGCCAGCGGGATGCAGAAGCCGAGGGTCTTGCCGGAGCCGGTCTGCCCCCGGCCCAGGATGTCGCGGCCAGCCAGCGCGTCGGGCAGCGTGGCCGCCTGGATGGGGAACGGCGTGGTGATGCCCATCGCGGCGAGCGCGGCCACGAGCGGTGCCGGAACACCCGCCGCTGCGAAGGAGACGGCGGGCGGGGCGGCCGCACGGTTGGCGAGGCCGCGCCTGCTGCGCTGGGCTGACGGGCGGTGTTCGGCAGGCAGAACGGACAAGTGAGAACCTCCGGAGTAGAGTGGCCGCGTTTCGCAGGCCACCACGTCCGTGGAGACCAGCTCGCTCATCAGCAGCGCACGACCGGCGCGCCGGAACGGCTGCGCCTGAGTGTGGGTGGCAGCGCCGGGCTACCGTCAACGGAACCTGGCGCTTCAGGGATTTGGCTAGCCCATGGCAGGCCGCGGTGCGGCGGACAACAGCCGGCGAAGACGGCTGGCGGTCGCGGCGACGACAGGCGAGTAGGTGAGCGGCTCCCTGCCGAGAACGGACAGCAGGGACCGGGCGGCCTGGACCAGAGCCGTGTGGCTGGTACCCGCGTCGGCCTGCGCCAGAGCGCGCAGGGCCTGGGAGAACCGGCGGCGCGGGTCCGCGTCACGCCAGGCGTCGGCATTGGCGAGGAGGGCGGCGACGGCCGAGTGCAACTCGCCGTTGTCGGCGCCGGGCTCGGGCTGGGCCTGGGCGGGCCGCGCTTGTGCGGCCATTACCGCCGGGCCGGTCCCGGGAAGGGCCGCGCGGCCGTACGGCTTGCGGCCGGCCACCGCGGCCCGCACCGTGGGGTAAGCCTCGAGGTGCCGATTGAGCCCGGTGACGGTCAGGACCCTGGCCACCTCGGGCCGCAACGCCGCCAGACGCAGCTCACCACCGAGCAGGACCGCGCGGCGCTTTGTGCTCACCAGGACCGCGAGGCCGCTGGCGTCGGTGTACCGAACTGCGGACATGTCGATGACGAGCCGGCAGGCACCCGGACGGAGCAGGCTCAACAGCCGTTCCCGCGCAGCGGGCGCCGACGCGATGTCAAGGTCGCCCGTGAGGGCGACGATGACGGCACCGTTGGGGCCGGTTAGCGCGGTAAGGGTCATGGGGCCGACGTCGTCTTCGGCCACGGGATGGGTCACAGTGCCTTCCGATCAGGTGGATGGCTTTTCCTCGGCCCCGGATGAATCGCGTCCTTGGCCCGGCAGGTCAGTCAGCCGTGAAGTGCCGCCGCGCGCGTAATGGCCGGCGTCCTGCTGACGCCGCCGAGCGCGTGAACCCGCCGGAAGCCGGAAAGCGACCGCCGCCAGTGACTGACGTTCAGCGCCACAAGCCTATCCTGGTAGGAGAAAACTAGCAATTATTTTCCAGAATTCTGCCACCTACTATCGCGGGCGCCCGGTTCCAGGTTCCGGCCCGGCGCCAGCGAGTCCGGCATCCTGGACCCCGAGGAGAGCAAGCAGATCGCCGATGGCGAGACGCCTGTCGGCCGACTCCGGCACCGGACGCTGAGCCTCTATGCGATAGCGGTTCCGGCGGCCGCCCTTCTCCTTGACGATGTACCCGGCGATGGCGAGGTCGTTGACGATAGCGAATGCACTCCGCTCCGTGATGCCGACGGAGACGGCGATATCACGCAGCCGCACGCCCGGGTCGCGGGCGATGCACAGCAGCACCAGAGCGTGGTTGGTCAGAAAGCCCCAGGTCGGCATGCGCGGAAAATACCACATTCTTTTCCAGAAAACTGTTGCTAGTTTCTGAGTGCAGGGATGGCGTGGTCCCGATCCGGTCAGCTGGGCTGGTAACGGGTTACGCTAGTGAGGCGTCGACCATGCGAGGCCATGGAAGTCGCTCAGCCGCTGCCCTGGACATGAGGGGCAGGCGAGGCCGTTCAAGTCCGCCTCTGGTGCGCATTGAGATTCTTCCGAAGCCGGGTCCTTTGAGGTGCCCCGACGCGCCATTCAGTCACCTGCAACGGCTGACCGATAACGTCGGCCTGCTCCAGCACGCCGACGGCGTTGTGCCACTGCACACGGACGGTTACAGGGTCGATGACGTCGCGCGCGGCCTGCTGGTGGTGTGCAGGGAGCCGTCGCCGCCGCAGGAACTCGTCGTCCTCGGCCGCCGCTACCTCTACTTCCTGGCGCAGGCGCAGGAAATCGGCGGGAAGTTCCGGAACCACCTGGGCTATGACCGCCAGTGGCGGGGCCAGCCCGGGACCGAGGACGGCTGGGGTTGTGCCCTCTGGGCGCTGGGTACCGCCGCCGCGCGTGGCCCGACCACGGGGATACGCGAGGAGTCGTTCATGCGGTTCACCCGCGGGGCGCGGGTCTCCTCACCGTCGGCGCATGCGATGGCATTCGCGGCGCTCGGCGCTGCCGAGATACTTGACTCCCGCCCCGGCCATCACGCCGCGCTCGCGCTGCTTTACCGCGCCCACGTCGCCATCGGCACTCCTGCCGCGGACGCCGGCTGGCCCTGGGCAACGCCCGGACTCAGCAACGCCAGCGCGGCTATCGCCGAGGCCGTCATCGTGTCCGGCCACTACCTCGGAGATGACCGGTTGCGCCGAAATGGACTGCGCATGCTCGAGTGGCTGCTTGCCGCCGAGACCCGGGACGGCCACCTGTCGGTGATATCCCGGCAGGGGTGGAGCTCAGGCGAGGCCGCGCGCCTGCCTGCTTCCGATCAGCGTCCCGCCGAGGTAGCCGCACTAGCCGACGCCTGTATGCGCGCGGCCACAGTCACCGCTGACGACACCTGGCTCGCCGGCGTGAGGATGTGCGTCGCGTGGTTCCTCGGCGACAATGACGCCAAGGTACCGCTGCTCGACGATCGAACTGGCGGGTGCAGCGACGGCCTTACCAGCGTCGGCCGCAGCCGTAACCAGGGCGCCGAATCCACTCTCGCGATGATCGCCGTGCTGCAGCACGGTCGCCGCATGGCCGCCGCGTCAGCACGCGCTTCCATCGGACAAGGCGACTCGCCGCCTGGCGCGGGCATCAGAACTACCCGTGACTAGCACTAGTCCGAGCCGCTCTCAGCCCTGGGCCTGGGGCCGCCCCTCCTTGGCGCGCAACCAGCGGAGGTCTAGGGTGCATGACCATGGCAGAGATCGTGCTGCGCGTCCGCCTGATTGGCGGCGAGCACTTGGACGTCACCTACGAAGATGATGGAGGCGCCCCGGACGAGATCGTGGACCAAGTCATCTCGACCCTCGCGGAAGATAACGGCGTACTGCGCTGCCGCCATGGCGGCCGCCTCATAGTGCTCTACGGCCGGGGCATCGCCACCCTCGAGATAGCTCCCCAGGGCCCCGTCCTCTGACGGCCGGGGCGGGATCTGGCGACCACCACGCGTCAGGGCGTCAAATCTCCCCGTGGGTCGGCCTTCCCCTCCTCACGGCGCTTGTCCTCGATCACCGTGGCTACGTGCCGGACGCATACCTCGAACGCGAGCGGATCGGTCTCGTGCATGCCGCGCAGGTTCTCCATGAAGCTGAGCATGTGCTGCACGGTCTGCTCTGGGAGGCCCTGCACGCCGATGAATCTCCCGTCGCCGGCCTCGGCGAAACCGGGCACGTTACCCGGTTTCATTCCGTAAAAGTCACTCATGACCGTCCTCCGGCCCATTGTCGCCAGACACACATGGATCAACGGCCGGACAAGCCGGGCGGCGCCGCGGCGCGGGCGCTGCCTGCGACCTTAGAGCGGCCGGACGTGCTCGGCCTGCGGTCCCCTGTCGCCGCGGACCGCGGTGTACTCGACGCGCTGGTTGTCTTGCAGGCTTCGGTAGCCCTCAGCTTCAATCGCCGAGTGATGGACGAATACATCCGGCGTTGCATCGTCGGGTGCGATAAAGCCGTAGCCTTTGTCCGCGTTGAACCATTTCACTGTTCCCTGAGCCACTGCGCTCTTCTCCCTGAGAGATCATCAGGATCCACGAGCGTGCATCCCGCGGCTGCGCGACCGCCCGTCCCTCCCGGGGAGGGATCTGGAATGCAGGCACCCGCTGTCAGAATTCGCAGGCGCTGTGACACGAGCACGAACTTCGACTACAACCGCTCTCATCTAACACCATCACCTGCGCTGCCGCTACTTTTGACGCCGGCAGCGGCGGCAAGCTAGCTAGGCGAGGCGGCGGCCAGGATCGCCGGTGCTGATGCCAGCCCGGCGGGTTCGTGCTGCTCCGGCGCAAGTGCGCTGGACAGGTCCGGACAGATCGTGAAGTTACGCTTCAGTCCGGTTGAGCCCAGAACTTTGCTAACCGGGAGGCTGGGGGCGACCAGACGCATAGTGATACCGAGCAGTCTGGCACGGCGCTGCGTGCCGATCAGGACTGCCAGCCCGGCCGAATCACACGACGGAACGTGCGACAGATCGAGAATTAGCAGTTCGGTGCCGTGATGGAGCACATCGATCAGGCATTCGCGCAGCGCTGGGGCTGCAGCGAAGTCGAGGTCGCGCAGGCTGACGATGGTGAAGTCGAGGTCGTCGGGCAGGCTGACGATGGTGCTGCCGCCGAGCGGAACTGATCGCGGGCCTGGGAGGGTACGGTCCGGTTCCTTCGGATCTATGAAATGCATCAGATTTGCTCGTTCCTTCCCGGAGCGCATGCCGCCCGGATCAACGCTCTTCTCAGACAACACCCACCTACACTGTTTGTCAACAATGTACAGCTACACTGTAGACAGACGAAGATGATGGGGGCGCCCCGGACGAGATCGTGGGGCCAAGTCATCTCGGCCCTCGCGGGATGGGACAGCGGGGCGGCGGCCGGGTTCGAACCAGCGCAGGTTGAGCCGCCAGCTACGGTCAGAGCTTGATCATCCTGGCGAACGGCGCCATGATCCGGACTTTCCTCGGGGTGAAGTCAACGACCACGGCGGTGTCGCCCTCGACGAGGATGACACGGCCGAGGCCGTACTTCTCGTGGGTCACCAGATCGTGCAGCGTGTACTGCTCGACGGGAGGAGGCTCGGGCGGAGGCTTGAAGGGACTTGAAGGCAGGTAGCGCCGCTTTCCGGCGCTGGCCCTGTTCACCATCATCCGTGTGCCTTTCTGCGGTCCCGTGCCGGTGCACTTCTCATGCGGTGCCTGCCTGGTCTCGCCTTGCCGCTGCAGCGGCAAGGCGAGGCTTCGGGACCGGCCTGCCACCAGGTCGGCTCCTGCCGTCACGCCCTACGGGCGCCACGACGGCAGGGAGGCTTATGTCCCCGAGTGCGAAGCCACTCTTTCGCCTCGCCGGAGTCCAGAAAATTCTATTTCAGTGAACTCTGTTCATTTCTTGGAGACAGTGTTCACCCTATAGTGAACGGAGTTCACGGTCAAACTCCGTCGGCGGGGAGACAGGCATGGCAGGACAGCAAGTGGGAGACGCGGGCTCGCGCTCGCTGTGGTTCAACCCCCCGGACGACGCGGAAAGCGGTCGTCGGCTGCTCACCCGCGAGCGAGTCGTGGCCGAGGCCCTCGCGGTCATTAGCGCCGAAGGCGCGCAGGCCCTCAGCATGCGAGCCATCGCCGCCCGTCTCGGCGTGGTACCCGGCGCGTTGTACCGCCATGTCCGCAGCAAGGAACAGCTTTACGACCTCGTCCTTGACGCGGTGCTCGCCGAGGTCGACTGCCAGGCAGATCCCGGCACGCCATGGGCCGCTCAGGTCGCCGCCCTCGCGCGCCGGCTCCGGTCGGTCCTGGAAAACCATCCGGGCATCGCCGCACTGCTCAAGGCCCGCGAACCCGTCAGCCCTGCATCGCTGGCCGTCGCCGAGGCGTTCCTCACGCCGCTGATCGCGGCCGGACTGCCCGGCCGACAGGCCGCCCTGGCGTTCCGCCTCGTCTACGACTACACCGCCGGCTTTGCCCTCGGCGATCCCACATCGCCCGCCGAACAGCGCCTCCGCGATACCGCGACCAGACGGGAACTGCACGCGTTCCTCCGCTCCCTGCCCGCCAGCCGGTTTCCCACCTTGGCCGCCTATGGCACTCATGCCTGGGCTAACGACCGCGACCAGCGCTTCGACGCGGGCCTTGACACCCTCTTCCGCGGCCTCCAGGCAGCTCTCGAGCCCGCGATGGTGCCGTCTGCGGCTGTCCTCCAGGTCGGTGAACCACAGGTCCCCCGGCGCCGGGCGGCGGCCACGAAGGGCGGGTTACCGTGCCGGATAGCGTTCGCGGCGAACAGTTGTCCGCCTGCCCTTGATGCTGGTTTGCCGGAGCGCCGCTACTACGGCGTCGGCCGCTGACTCGGGAACCTCGACGAGGGAGAAACGATCGGCGATCTCGATCGCGCCGATGTCCCTGCCGGAGAGGGACGACTCGCCGGTGATAGCGCCAACAAGATCCTGCGGCCGGACCCCGGAGGAACGGCCGGTCCCCACGAACAGGCGCGTCGTGCCCGGAGCTGCCGGACGACCGCGCCGCTGGCCGCGTCCGCCGTCCTTGGGACGGCCGTTGCGGCTGTCCGTTGACGGCAATTCCGCCTCGGGAAGCTCTTCTTCCTCGTGCGGAGTTCCGCTCGTCCCATGGGCCAGCTTGACAGCGGCGAGCGCCACCTCGAACAGGTCGAATTCCGCACCGAGCGGCTCCACAACAGCCCGGAAGCTGTCAAGGTCATCGTCTTTGAGCAGGCTTTCCCTCAGCGCGGCGCGCGCAAGCTCCAGGCGCCTGTCGCGCAGATCGGCGATGGTCGGCAGCTTTTCGGCCGTGATCGGCTGCCCGGTCGCCCGTTCGATTGCCTTGAGCATCCTGTGCTCACGCGGCTCGACCAGCGTGATGGCCGTACCTTCGCGGCCGGCCCGGCCAACGCGCCCGATGCGATGCACGTACGAATCCGGCGCGCTGGGCACGTCGTAGTTCACCACGTGCGTCAGTTGCTCGATGTCGAGGCCGCGTGCGGCCACATCGGTGGCTACGAGAAGATCGATGGCCTGGCTGCGCAGCCGGCTCATCACCCGGTCCCGGTGCTGCTGGTCCATTCCGCCGTGCAGGGCCTCGGCGCGATGGCCCCTGCCGTTGAGGGTCTCGGTGAGCTGGTCCACCTCGTCCCTGGTACGGCAGAAGACGACCGTGGCCGTCGGCGCCTCCAGGTCGAGCACCCGTCCGAGAGCGGCGGGCTTGTGCCCGCGCGGCACGACGTAGGCAGTCTGCCGCACGAGCAAGCCCTCGGCTGGCGCCGTCTTAGGGCTGAGCTCAACCCGTACCGGGTTGCGCAGGTGGCGGCGCACCATGCCGCCGATCCTTGGCGGCATGGTCGCCGAGAACAACGCGGTCTGCCGGCTGCCCGGGGTGTTGCGAAGGATCTCCTCGATGTCCTCGGCGAAGCCCATGTCGAGCATCTCGTCGGCTTCATCGAGGACGACGACCTCAAGGCCGCTCAGCTTCAGCGTCCCCCGGGTGATGTGGTCGAGCGCGCGCCCTGGCGTCGCCACCACGATGTCGACCCCTCGTTTAAGCGCCCCCAGTTGCCGCCTGATTGGCTCGCCGCCGTAGACCGGCAGGACACGCGCGCCCATATCGCGCCCGTAGCTGCGCATCGCCTCGGAGACCTGCACCGCGAGCTCGCGCGTCGGGACGAGCACTAGGGCGAGTGGCTCTGTCCGCTCGCTCTCACCGAAGATTCGCTGGAGGACGGGGAGTGCGAAGGCGGCAGTCTTCCCGGTCCCGGTCGCGGCCTGCCCGACCAGGTCATGGCCCGCAAGCAATGGCGGGATGGCGGCCCGCTGTATCGGTGTCGGTTCCTCATACCCGAGACCGGAGAGCGCGCCGCACAGTTCCGGGGCCAGCGCCAGGTCGGCGAACCCGCTCGCCCCCCTGTCGTCATCCTCGATCATGAACTATCACTTTGCTCCGAAAGCACCTTTAACTCCCGTACTGGTTCCTGCCCTCGGCCACGCTACGGCAGCGCGACCCGACCGGGGCTCAACCAGCGCGGCGGTGACTTTCTCGTCACTTGCCATGTCGCGATCACGGCGCTGACACAGAGCTCGGCCGCCGTCGCAACGGATTGCCGTCGCGACGGACATGACGTGGGCCGACGCCACCAGGTGGGCCGGCCCACGGCTTACTACTGAACACTTGAGCAGGCTTGGCCTGCTTTGACTCAGGCGGCGCGGACGTGGCTGGCCTGCGGCCCCTTCGGGCCCTGGGCCACCTCGAACTCCACCTGCTGGTTCTCCTCGAGGCTGCGGAAGCCGTAGCCGTCGATCTGGGAATAGTGCACGAAAACGTCCGGGCCATCAGCGCGGGAGATGAAGCCGTAACCCTTCTCCGCGTTGAACCACTTGACGGTTCCCTGTGACATGCCGCTCCTTCACGGTGCTGGATTCGGGTCCGCGCAGTGTGCGCTACCCGGGCCGGTTCTCGACGCGACTTCTCCAGGTTCCTGAAGGAGCGCCCGCAACTTCGTTCTCTGCGAGCGCGCGAATGACACGAACACACTAGACAACTACGACCGTACGCTACAGCCGATCCGGCGGTCAGTTCATTCCCGCGCATCGAATGTCGCCACTGATGGACTAGGTGTCAACACCGTAGATCTACGCTGAATCTACTGTGTAGTATCGAACGGACCCTAAGGAAAGCAGCCATCGCGATGACTCAACCACCGACCGCCAGGGACCCCGTGCGTACCGGTGACGGCAAGATCACCCGTGAGCTAGTGCTTGCCACCGCGCTAGAGATCATCGACCGTGATGGGGTCGACGCCCTGTCGATGCGCCGCCTTGGGGCTGCCCTGGACCGCGACCCGATGATCCTCTACCGGCACGCACCCGGCAAGGCCGCGCTGCTCGATGGCGTCGTGGAGACCGTGCTCGCTCAGCTCAGCGTCGACTCGACCGCCCCCGACTGGACCGCCCAGCTGCGTGTGGTCGCCCGCGACTACCGCGCGCTGGCTCTGGCGCACCCCAACGTGGTCCCGTTGCTCGTTACCCGGCCGCTGGCCACCCCGCTCGCGCTCCGCCCTCCCGGTACCCTGCGCCCACTCGAAGATCTCCTCGCCCTGCTCACCAGCGCCGGGTTCAGCGGACCCGACGCGCTCCACATCTACCGCGCCTTCTTCGGCTTCCTGAACGGGCACGTGCTCAACGAGCTGCAAGAGCTCATAGAGAACCCTGACGAGGCCGATGACCTGCTGCGGCTAGGCATGCACCGGCTACCGCTCAGCGAATTCCCCCTGCTCCGCAGCCTCGCTCACGCCCTGGCCTGCTACGACGGCGCCGCCGAACTCGAACGTGGCCTCGACATCCTCATCATCGGGCTAGCCGCCACACTGCCCCCGGCAAACGGAGTCCGCCCACCCGGCTCCGC
>Ga0070698_100002533_pt1 | contig 20114 bp, 17 predicted proteins | sample KBSK1502metaG_FD_65477 | JGI IMG/M metagenome (GOLD analysis project Ga0070698, IMG submission 65477) | Corn, switchgrass and miscanthus rhizosphere microbial communities from Kellogg Biological Station, Michigan, USA - KBS K1-50-2 metaG | ecosystem: Host-associated > Plants > Roots >...
GGAGGGTCGCGTCGTTTCGATCGGCTTTGCGCTGCGCCATCGGCTGACAAATCTGCTCGGCGTGGTCTCGCACCTCAGCTATTCACACGGTCGCGACGAGTCGCGCGACGAGGATGGCGACGGCCACGATGACATCGCGACCGGTGCGGTCGAGCGCGGCAGCATCTTGTTCGGGCCGAGCCTGATGCTGCTCACGTCGCGCGGCAACGACTTCGCGCGCACACTGCAGCTCGATCTGCTCGCTGGCGCGTGGACAGGTAGCGACGAAAGTTTCGTTGCCGGCGCCGACCTCAGCTACGAGGCGATCTTCATGCGGTTCGGGATCCGCGCGCTGCAGAGTCTCGAGATCGGCGAAGCCCGCATGGTCATCGTGCACTGGGGCATGGGCTTTGGCGCGAACCCGCTCGCGAGCTTTGGCAGTCGGTGCGGCATCGATGATCCGCCGAAGGGCTCGGCGTGGGCGCTCGGGTTCGATCTGCCGCTCGTCGGCTATTCGAGCGAGCTCGGCTGGATTACGCCGGGCTTCGGCCTCGAAGGCGCGTATCACTTCGGATTCTTCGACTCGCTGCTGCACGCGGACGTGGTCGTGATGCCGAACGGCGACAAGGAGCGCTCGCTGCATCAGAGTGTCCTTGCAGGTGGTCGTATCGCACTCGTCGGTGACACCACGCGTGGCGGGATTTTCGTCTCGTTGCTGGGAGGCTATTCGGCGGTTTCTGGGCCGAGCTCGAGTCCAATCCAATCGGGGTTGGTCGGCGATGCAGCGCTCGGATTCATGGCCGGTAGCGACGATGCAGCTGTGCACGTGCGCCTGCACACGCGCATCGGGCTAACGCCGGAGATCAAAGATCTCTTCGCGGTGTATCTTTCGGCGGGATTCGAAATCCGGCTTGATCGCCGGCGTTGGAAGCGGGACTCGGAAACCGCGATCCGCTAGCAGAGAATGTCGAGCAGCTGCGCGCGCGTCAGGTAGCCCTCGAGCGACGCGACGTACTCATCGATCATGAGATCGAGCTCGATCGTCATCTTGCGGCCCTGCACGCGATGCACGCGCCCCGAGAACGGGATCTCGGTGCCTGCGAGGTGCGCGACGCCCGACACCCACGTGTCCATTGCCGGCGGATCATTTGGCAAGTGCACCGTCAAGTGCGTGCGCGAGATGTCGGCGATCGGTGCCTGCGTCTTGTCGAAGCGGCAGTGCGCGGCGAGCGCGGGCGGCGGCTCGACGCGATAGTTCACGCGGCGATTGTGCGTGATCAGCTTCTCGAGCGCGTCGTGGACCGGCGCAGAGATCGGCGTCTCGACGGTCTCGAGCACGAGCTCGCGCAGCCGCTTGAGCTCCTTTTGCGTGCGCATCAGGTTCGCGCGCATGTCGGCCATCCGGCGCTGGTCGCGGTGGACCTTGTCGGCGACGGCGGAGAGCAGATTGACGAGGAAGCGGACGCCGAGCTCCTGGTGATGGCCGAGGTAGTGCTGGAGCTTCTTCGCGGGCAGCGCCCACACGACCGAACCGGCGGTCGGCGTCGCGCGCGTCGAGCGCGGTAGGCCCGTTAGCGCACCGAGCTCGCCGATCAAGGCCGGCGGGCGGAGGCGGAAGACATCGTCGCCCGGCCGGTCGAGCACCACCTCCCCTTTCGTGAGCAGATAGAGCGTCGTCGCTGGTTCCGCGACGTCGAACAGCGGCTGCTCGTGGGAATCGACCTGTTTGAACAGATCGGCGATCTCGGCGAGCTCATCGTCGCCGAAGCCATGAAAGAGCGGGATGGTTCGCAGCTCGCTGGCGCTCGGACCCATGCCGCGGAACATAACGCGGTATCGTCTTGTCGTGAGGCCCTGGGTGCCCGTTCTGCTCGTTGCCTGCGCAAAGGGGAAGGACGCGCCGCGTCGCGCCCCGGCGGATGCGCACGCCGCGATTGTCGCCGTCGATGCGGCGGCGGCGGCGGTGCCCTCGACCTCCTATCCCGACCTCGGCGCGGCGCTCAAGGCGATCGTTCCCGCCGACGCGCGCGTGATCGGTTTTGGCGAGCTCCATCAGCGCACCGATCGCGTGCAGGTCAAATCATCGCTCGCGCACTTCACGAACGAGGCGATACCGGCGCTTGGCGATCAGCTCAGCGACCTCATCATCGAGACGTGGCTCGTCGATCCGAAGTGCGGGCAGCCGGCGAAGACCGCGACGGCGAAAGTTGAAGCGACCGTCAAGCGCCCGCAGGAGACGAAGTCGGAGATCGGCCAGCTCGCCGACGCCGCGCGCGCGAAGCAGATCCAACCACACGCCATGCGCATGAAGTGCGAGGACTACGAGAAGGTGGCGCCGCAAACCGGCGACGTGAAGACCGAGGTCATGCTCGGCCTCATCACCGCGGAGCTCGGTCGCATCGCGGAAGAAGCGGTCGTTCATCGCGACAACGAGAAGAATCCGCGCAAGCTGATCGCGATCTACGGCGGCATGGTTCACAACGACCGCTTTCCAGCGGCCGGCATCGAGGATCTCAGCTACGCGCCGCGCGTCGACAAGCGCACGAACAATCACTTCATCGAAGTCGATCTCATCGTGCCCGAGCTCGCCGAAGCGGATCCGAACTTCCAAAAGCAGCCGTGGTTTCCGCTCGTCAAGAGCGCGGGGCAACAGGTGCAGGTGTGGAAGCGCGGCGAGCGCTCGTTCGTGGTTATCTATCCGAGGTCGAAGTGATCCGCGAGGTCGCGCTTCGCATCGTCGAAGCGTGGCTCCTCTGTGCGATCGTACAGGCGGGGCTCTGGGCGATCGCGCAGCGCACGAAGAACGCGGCGATCGTCGATGTCGGTTGGGCGCAGTCGTTCACCGCGGTTGTGCTCGTGTTTGCGATCCAGCCGCTGACGCCGAAATCGGCGTGGCTTCCGCTCGCGCTCGTCGTCGTCGTGTGGAGCACGCGGCTGACGTGCTATCTCGTCTCGCGCGGCGCTGCGACCGGCCGCGAAGAAGGTCGCTACATGGAGCTGCGCAAGCGCTGGGGCTTGCGGTCGTCACGGCGCCTGTTCGGGTTCTTTCAGCTCCAAGGCGTGCTGACGGCGATCTTGTCGACGGCGTTCGTCGTACCGTTCGTCATCGCGCCGTGGGATGGCGGCGTCGTGCGCGGCCTCGGCATCGCCGTCGCTGCGACCGGCGTGATCGGTGAAACGCTCGCGGATTACCAGCTCGCACGCTGGAAGGCGGATCCGGCGAACGTCGGCAAGGTGTGCGAGGTCGGGCTGTGGCAGTACTCGCGCCACCCAAATTACTTCTTCGAGTGGATCACGTGGCTCGGCTTCGCGATCTACGGCATCGCGTTCGCCGGCGGCTGGATCGCGCTATTTGACCAGGCACTGATCTTCGCGACGATCTGGACGGTCACCGGCATTCCGGCGACGGAGGCACAAGCGCTGCGCAGCAAAGGTGATCCGTATCGCCGCTATCAACAGACGACGAGCGTGTTCGTGCCGCTGCCGCGAAAACGGGCTTAGACGCAACCGCTCACTTGACGTGCACGTTGTCGCCGGCTAGAACCGATCCACCTGAAGCCCTGGCTCTGCCCGAGCTGGCTGTTCACAACGGCCCGGCTGCCGACGGTGTTTCGCTTGAGCCTCATGTCGATGACGCCGGTCTGGACGCCGCCGTGCGCGTGAAATGCGGTGAAGGAGCGGTCCGCCGCCGGTTCGCCGAGCTTGATCGTCCAGAACCGCGGCGCGCCGAGCGCTTGCTTGGCCGCACGAACCGCAGTGCCATCGGTGATGTACTTGCCTTGGGAGGCGCGACCCGACAGCGCCCCGCCTTCCCGCGCAGCGCCACGCGGTTGCGCGTGAAGTGGGGAGGCGAAGACAACCAACATCAAGCCAATGAGGAGCGAACGGAGGATCTGCATCGCGCAGGCGCCGAAAGCACGAACTGCGCCGCACACGCTGTATCTCATCTCAACCGCTTAGCGTGGCTACTGGTCTAGGCGGCTTCTCCGGGTGTCGATGTGGTTCGTCGAGCGCGCGCTCGCCTCCGAATGCATGGTTTTGCAGCGCACGATCATTTCCGCCATCGCGTCGGTTGGCTGGCTAAGCAAGCAGCCAGTTTGGGGCTCGTTGACCGCAATCTCGCGGCCGTTTTTGCTGATCTCGCGCGTTGGCGGGCGGCACGTCCATTGCTGCGTCCCACGCCATGCACGCGCCTCGATGGATCCTGTTTGGTTTGATCGCGTCGATCCTGGCCAGCGCCTGCACCGATGCCGTGGACGACGAAGGAGAGGTCGCGCTCGCGAATTCCGACAACAAGACGGATTCGGTGGCCGGCAGAACGTTGCACTACGTCGTGCGCGGCAACTGGCGATGGACCGCGAGCTCGGGCGACAAATTGGTCACGTCGACCGAGGTGATCCAACAGATCGAAACGGCGATTCGCGTCCGTGCTCTCAGGATCATCTTCGACATCAGGCCGAGCGAAGTGTTCAACGTTCGTCTCGATAACAACACGCAGGCCGGAGTGCGACTTGCTTTCTTGTTGTTCACATCATCGGCGGATGGCCTGTGGCTGCCGAAGAGCTGCGGCGGTCACAACTACTTCGAGTCCGTCGAGATCGATCCTGATCGCGCGGTGGTCGACGCGGCAGTCTGGACTCCAACGGGAACTGTCGTTCGCAGTTACAGCTACGCGGAATGCGGTATCCCGCGCGGAACCGATCAAATCGCACTGCTCGCGTTCCCATCAAGCTCGTCGACCAAACTCGGGGGCTGGTACGAAGTGACGGTACGTCCGACATGCAATGGCAGCGTCTGCGCCGACGCGTCGTTGCCCTGATCAACGACGCGCACATCGAGCCGCCAGCTAGGGCGACATCAGCTCGTTTTCAGAGTACGCGTTGAAGTGTTTGCGCGCGCGGCTTGGCTGATCGAAGTAGCCGGCGCACGCGTTTCGTGCCGCTTGGGGTCTCCGACGTCCAACGGCGCGAGCGCCATGATTCTCGCGACGCCTTCGCACTCGATCGCCTTCGCGCCGGACCGATGTGTTGCGATTCGCCGAGGAGCTCGTCGACATCGGCCTCCTCGCGCGTCGCGCCCGAGTGGCTCGATTAACGGAGCTCCGGCGTTTCATTTCGACGCAACGGCGGTGGCGTCCACGCCAGTCGCTATCACGATAGCTGTCTTCACGTTGCGCAGGAAATCGTCGGCGATGTCGTCGACGCTGCCAGTTCGCACATCGCTGTTCTTCGCTCGCACGGGCGCCGCGCAAATCGGCGTAGCTTTGGCGATGTCGAACACGGTCGCCCGGCCGCTCACCTTGCCAGGCTTGAACGTGCCCAAGCCCGCGCCTTGCGAAAATGTCGGCAAGGTGCGCGTCGTGAGCTCGACGACGACGAGCGCTCCCTGATTCACGTCGTCGATCGTTTTGACGAGCTCGAGCAGCTCCGTGTCGCGGGCGCCTTGATCGATCAAATCGGCTTTGTGCTGGGCGGTCAGCCGCTCGTCGTACAGTCGCGACGTTTCGTGGTCGACGAGCGACCAGAACAGCGGTGAGCTGAGCGACCGCAGGTAACCATCCAGACCAAACAATTCTTTGCGGCGAGAGCTGTCGCCCTCGAGCTCGATCTTGGGCTTGCCCACCACGAGAGCGCCGATCAGGTCGCGCTCGACGACAAGCACCTTCGCAGCGGTAGTCTGTCCGCGTTTACAGGCAGGCAGACCGCTCGTGCTGCTGTTGTAAATCGTGCGCAAGACATGCGTGAACTGCGCGAGCCGTTGCTCCGCCGCCTTCACTGCGGCTGCGCGCTGATCGGCGCCGTGGGTTCTCTTGTCCGCCGACGTCGTTGCCTTGTCCTTGCACGCGACGATGACAAACAGCACTGCAATCCAGAGTCGACACGCCATCGCGGCCCGATATCACCAGCGGACCAGCCGGGATGTAAATTCAACATGACATGGCCTATCAGCTGACGACGAGCGTGTTCGTGCCGCTGCCGCGATAACGCGCTTAGACCTCGATGCGATAGATCAGGCCGTCTCGTTCGCACGCGAACACGTGCGCGCCGAGACCGACGAGGGCCTTCGTATCGAAGCGTTCATCGGACACTTCCGTGCAATCACCCGTCTTGGTGTCGATCTCGTAGAGCGTACCGTCGCACGTCGCGTAAAGCCGATCGGCGACCGTGGCAACCGCCGTTGTCTTCCGCCAGTCGTTGTTCAGCTCTTTGTATTCGCCCTCTGGCGTCGTGCGATACAGCGTGCCGTTTTCCTCGAACATGTAGAGCCGATCGCCAACGCCGACCATGTGCCGCGTGTCCCAACCGTCGCAGACCTCGTCATAGGCGCCTGTCGTCGGATCGACGCGATACAGCGAGCCGTTGTCGACGGCGTAGAGGTGCTTGCCGAGAATCGTCGCGGCCGTGAGCTTCGACCAGTCACCCTCGAGCTCGATGTAATCGCCGCTCGCCGCGTCGATGCGGTACAGCGTGCCATCGTCCTCGAACGAGAACAGGCGCTCGCCCCACCCGACCAACACGCGCGTCTTCCAGGTTTCCTCCATTTGTTGGCAGGAGCCATCTAGCGGGTTCACGCGGTACAGCAACCCATCGTCGATGACGTAGAGGTTTCCATTCGCAGCTGCGGCGGCCGCGAGCTTCGACCATCGATTATCGAGTTGGACGTAGCTGCCGCGGCTCGACGTCGGTTTCTCGGCCTGCTCGACGGGCGCTTGCACGACGGGCGCTGGAGGCGCGACCGCTCCGCGCGCGATCGCTTGCTCGAGATCGGGCAACTCGCTCGCGTCGGGCGCGAGCTTTTTCAGCGCGTCGGCGACGCGGCGAGCGGAGCGATCGTCGCCTTCCATCGCGAGCCGCGTGCCTTCGCGCAAGCAAAGCGCTTTGAACGCGGCCATGCCTTCGTTGCGCAGCTCGGTTGCCTGCGCGCTCAGCTGCTCCGCTTCGGTGTGATCGGTTGCTGCCTGCCGAACCTCCGCGAGCGACGTTTCGAAGCGACCGAGGCTATCGAACAACGCGGGCCACGAATTGGCGATCGCATACTCAGGCCGCGATGTCTTCGCGCTGTCGCGCGCCTCGCGTGCGAACTGAAGGGCGAGCTTCGCTTTCTCGACGCTGGAAGCATAGTCGTGCTTGCGCCGCATGTCGGTAGCCCACACGCCGGCGCGTTCGCGCAGCCGCGGCGCAGCTTGCAGGATCTCGATTACCGCGGCGTTATCCGCGGCGATCTGCTTCGCCTGTTCGCCCAGCTCTTCGATGCGGCGCACGACGCGAAGCAAATCGCGCTCCGCGCTGTCGATGTTGGAGCGACCGAGCTTCGCGGCTTCCGCCTTCGCGACCTCGACGTCGAATCGCTTCACGTTCTGGTTCGCCTCGACGAGGATGTCCTGCAGCTTGGAATCCAATGTCGGATCGACGCCGCGCGTCTTTGCCATCTTCGGATAGACCTCGCTGACCATGCGCGCTTCGAGCGCCGCGTAGCGCGCGAGTGCGTCCTTGATCTCCTTGATGTCGGCAAAGCGCGGATTGCGCAGCTTGTCGACGAGCTTCTTCGCGGCGTCCCACGCGTACATGACCCGTTCGAGATTGCCGCTTTTCAGGTTGCGCTCGACGGATTCGAGCGCCGTCGGAAACTTCAGCTCGCCCGTCTCCACCTCGACGGATTCCTGGAACACGGCGAGTGCATCATCGAGCAGCTCGAGCTCGCGAAGCTTCGCCTCGCCGTCTGCGAACCAACCCTCGAGCTGAGCGATGTATGCCTGCCCCGATGCCGTGGCGAGCTGCGCGCGCTTTGCATCGAGTGCCTCGCGGACCTTCTTGATCCACTCCGTTTGCTTGTCGGCAGCGGCCTTCGCGCTGCGCGGGTTGCCTTCGGTGCGCGAGCGCTCGAACACATCGAGATCGCGCTTCGCGGCACGCACGAGGTTGTCGATGTCGGCTTTGATCGAGTCGACCTGAAGCTCGCCGGCCTTTGCCTCGGCGGCGGTGAGTCGATCCTGCAGCGCCGCCAGCTCGGCGTGCCCGGCGAGCTTGCCGAGCGCGGCCAGCGCCTCGCCTCGGTTCTTCTCGAAGCGAGTGACGTTGAACCAGCTAGCGCTGCTCACGTCGCGTTCTACATTCCGCAATGCCGTTTGCGCATCTTGCAGCGCTTGCTCCATCCCCATAGCTGTTGAGAGTCCCGCAGGTGGCCGACGCGGTCAATGACGGCCTCGACGCACTGCGAGGCGACTCCACCTTCTGCGGCAACTCAAGTGTCCGTCGACAAGTACGTGCATTTGCGCATTTCGTGCTGGCACCGCAGCTGCAGTTCGCTTCGACATGAAGAGCATCGCCATCTTGCTCGCGTTCGCCGTCACGGGGTGTGTGATCGAATCGGATCCGGATCCCGAGCCCGAGCCATCGTCGACGTCGTACGAGAACCACGTCTATCTCGAGTGCAATGGCAGCGTTGTCGTCGACCGCACGTTCACGTCGAAGTCGTCGTGCGAGGATTTTCGCGCGAACAACGAGTTCTACTGCGGCACCGTCAAGCTCTCGTTCTCCTGCTGATCACTGCGACGCGACGATCATCAGCCACGAGACGCGTGCGGTTGTTTCGTAGGCGGTGATGCCGGCCATCGTGCCCGGTGTCGAATTGAAGTTGCCGCTGATCAGCTGGCTGTCGGCCGAGCACGTGTAGCTCGATCCCGCGCGGCGGTTCGCGACGCGATACACGATGTTGTTCTGCCACGCGTACGGCTTCGTGTTGTAGTTGCCGGTGACCGTGTCCCAAACATCGACGGAACGATTGTTCGTCGTGCCGGCGTTCGGCGAATACAGCGCGCAGAAGATGCCGTTGTCCTGATTCGGGTTGTACGCCGTCAGCACGCCGAGCCCGGCCTCGTATTGCCCGAACGTCTCCACGACGGTGCCCGCGATCGATACGACGCCATTCGTCGGCGCGGTCACCGGCGGCACGATCGCGCTGTGATTGCCGGCGACGCCGACGAGCACGAGGTCATCGCCCATCTGCATCGTGCCGCCGACGACGGTCCACGTCGATGGCACCCCGGAGTGAAAGCCTTCGAACAGCACGATGCTGTCGCCGCCCGTCTGCGGTCGCGGATCGCAGCTGCCGGCGACGCCATCGCCATCGCCATCGCTGTCGTCGACATCGATCGGGCATTTGTCGCACGCGTCGCCGAACGCATCGCCATCTTCGTTGCCCTGATTCGCGTTGTTCGCCATCGGGCAGTTGTCGTCGTTGTTTGCGACGCCGTCACCGTCGAGGTCGTTCGGTCCCGCGTCTGGATTGACCGTGTTCGAGCCATCGCCGCCGCCACCCGTCGCAGCATCGACCATGCCGTCACAACGATTCGCGATGCACGTTTGCCCCGTCGGGCATGGATGGTCGTCGTCGCACGGCGCGCCGGGCTGCGGGTGCGGCGCGTAACACGCGCACAGCAACACGGCGAGGGCTCCCCACTTCACACCATCATTATGCCGCCCCCGTAGCGTGGTGGTGGCAAACTCGTCGCTAACCGTTGCACACCTTGCGCAAAAACGCGGATTTGTCGGGGCGAATGCTGGGTTTGGTTCCGGAGGTCGTCTTGCGTGCCGGCATCCGTGCCGTGTGTGCGTTGCGTCTCTACGAAGAGCGCCGAGCGGACCGCACGCGCTTCGTCGACGAGCTGCGCGCGAGCGACATCGCGATCGCGACCGATGCCGCCAACGCGCAGCACTATGAAGTGCCGCCGGCGTTCTTCGAGCGCGTGCTCGGGCCGCGCCTCAAATACTCCGCATGCTACTGGCCAACGGGCATCGAGACGCTCGCCGATGCCGAGCTCGCGATGCTCGAGCTCACCGCCGAGCGTGCGGAGCTCGCCGATGGCCAACGCATCCTCGATCTCGGCTGTGGCTGGGGCTCGTTCGCGCTGTGGGCCGCCGCGCGCTATCCGAACAGTCGAGTCATCGCGATCTCCAACTCGCGCGCGCAGCGTGACTTCATCGCAACGCGCGCGCCCGCGAACCTCGAGGTCCGCACCGCCGATGTGCGCACGCTTGAGCTCGCCGAACGCTTCGATCGCGTCGTCTCGATCGAGATGTTCGAGCACATGCGCAACTACGAGCTGCTGCTGCGTCGCATCGCGAGCTGGCTCGATCGCGACGGCGCGCTGTTCGTCCACGTCTTCGCGCATCGCCGCTTCGCGTACCCATTCGAGGACAACGGCCCGGCCGATTGGATGGCGCGCGAATTCTTCACGGGCGGCCTGATGCCGAGCAGACAGCTCTTGCACCACTTCCAGCGTGATCTTCACATCGCGCAGGAGTGGCAGCTCGCGGGCACGCACTACGCGCGCACGGCCGACGCTTGGTACGCAAACCTGATGCGTCACCGCGCGGAGCTCGAACCGCTCGTCGGGCGCCGCGCGTTTCAGCGCTGGCGCGTGTTCTTCCTCGCGTGCGCCGAGCTATTCGGCTACGCGCACGGCCGCGAGTGGCTCGTCGCGCATTACCTGCTGCGGCAACCGCGCTATGCCGCGTTCGCGGCGAACGCCTTCTCGTAAAACGCCTTCGCGCTCGCGGGCCGCTCCTCGGAGCTCTTTGCGAGTGCGGCGAGGATCGCGCCCTCGAGGTTGGCCGGGCAATCCTTGCGCAGCTGACGCGGCGGCATCGGCGTCTCCGACAGATGCGCGAACCCGATCGCGATCGCGTTATCGCCTGCAAACGGCGGCCGGCCCGTGACGAGGTGATACGAGAGCGCGCCGAGCGAGTAGATATCCGTGCGCGCGTCGACGGCTTTGCCGCGCACCTGCTCGGGCGCCATGTAATGCGGCGTGCCGAGGACCGTGCCGGTCGCGGTGAGGCCATCGCCGTAGCCGGTTGTCGCGAGCCCGAAGTCGATGAGCTTGACCGCGCCGCGCTCGCCGACGAGCACGTTGCTCGGCTTGAGATCGCGATGAATGACGCCGGCTTCGTGCGCGGCCTCGAGGCCATTGCAAATCTGCTGCAGGATGTCCTGGACGTCTTTGATCGGCACGATGCCGCGCTGTGCGATCAGTTCGGCGAGCGTGCGGCCGGCGAAGTACTCCATCGACAGATAGAGCAGCCCGGGCCGCGCTTCGCCAAGGTCGTGGATACGGATCACGGTCGGTGCGCTGACCTTGCGCGCCGCGGTTGCCTCGCGGCGAAAGCGCGCGACCATCGCCTGCTCGTCGGTAGCCATCGCGCTCGAGATCACCTTGAGCGCGACGAGCTCGTGCAGCACTTCATCGTCGGCGAGGTACACCGCGCCCATGCCGCCCCTGCCGAGCAGACGCTGCACGCGGTAGCGGTTCGCGATCACCTGCCCCGGCGTGAGCGTTGTCGTCAGCGGTTGCTGCGCGGGTAGATGTGCGGTCGCGGTGCGATCGAGCGCATCGGACTTCGCGTCGGGCTTGGGCTGCATCGGCCCCGGCCCGCCGGGTGCGAGCACGAGCGAGCGATGCGCGTCGATCACCTTCGCGAGCTTTTGGTTGAGCTCGAAGTCGACCGAACACACGATCGATTCGAGGTTCTCGACGCGCTCGCGCAGCAACTTGTTCTCCTCGACGAGCTTCGCCTCGAGCTGAGGCTGACGCTTGCCGCCGCTCTCGAGCTCGAGCTTGCGCTTGCGCTCTTCATGCCGCACGCGCAGCGCGTAGAGCGGCACCGCAAACGCGCCGAGCACGGCCACGAGCCCGATCAGATCCACTAGGCCTCCATCGGCGGGCAGGCGCAGAACAGATTGCGATCGCCATATGCATTATCGACACGCGCGACCGGCGGCCAGTACTTGTGCGCCTTCAGCCATGCTGCGGGGAACGCGGCCTGCTCGCGCGTGTAGGGCCGGTTCCACTCGCTGCCGCTGACCGACGCCGCGGTGTGCGGCGCGTTCTTGAGGGCATTGTTCGCGCGATCCATCTGGCCGCTCTCGATCGCGGCGATCTCCTGGCGGATCGCGATCATCGCGTCGCAGAAGCGATCGAGCTCGGCTTTGCTCTCGCTCTCCGTCGGCTCGACCATCAGCGTGCCGGGCACCGGGAACGACATCGTCGGCGCGTGGAAGCCGTAGTCCATGAGCCGCTTCGCGATGTCCTCGGCCTCGATCGCGGCCGACTTCTTGAAGCCGCGGCAATCGAGAATGAGCTCGTGCGCGACGCGACCGTTTTTGTCGGTGTAGAGCACCGGATAGTGCGCGCCGAGGCGCTTCGCGATGTAGTTCGCGTTGAGGATCGCGATCTCCGTCGCGCGCCGCAGGCCCGCCTCGCCCATCATCGCGATGTATGCGAACGAGATGGGCAGGATCGACGCGGAGCCCCACGGTGCCGCCGACACCGGGCCGACTGCTTGGCTGCCCGCCGCGGCGAGCGGATGCCCCGGCAGATACGGCGCGAGGTGCTTCGCGACGGCGATCGGTCCCATGCCCGGTCCGCCGCCACCGTGGGGGATGCACATCGTTTTGTGCAGGTTAAGATGACAGACGTCGGCGCCGCATTCGAACGGCCGCGTGAGCCCGACTTGCGCGTTCATGTTCGCGCCGTCCATGTATACCTGCCCGCCGTGCTCGTGAACGATCGCGCATAGCTCGGTGATGCCCTCTTCGAACACGCCGTGCGTCGATGGATAGGTCACCATGATTGCGGCGAGCTGCTGCGAGTGCTTCTGCGCCTTCGCGCGGAGATCCTTCAGATCGATCGTGCCGTCGGGCGCGGTGGCGACGACAACGACTTGCATGCCAGCCATCACCGCCGACGCTGGGTTCGTGCCGTGCGCACTCTGCGGGATCAGGCACACGTTGCGATGCGCCTCGTTGCGCGCACGATGGTACGCGCGAATCGCGAGCAGGCCCGCGTATTCACCTTGCGCGCCGGAGTTTGGCTGCAGCGACACCGCGGCAAAGCCCGTGATCTCGGCGAGCCACGCCTCGAGCTGCTCGAACATCGCGCGGTAGCCGCCCCACTGCTCTGCCGGCGCGAATGGATGCATGCGCCCGAACTCGGGCCACGTGACGGGAATCATCTCCGTGGTCGCGTTGAGCTTCATCGTGCAGGAGCCGAGCGGGATCATCGATGTCGTCAGCGATAGATCTTTTTCGGCGAGCCGATGGAGGTAGCGCAGCATCTCGTGCTCGCTGTCGTAGCGATTGAACGTCGGATGCGTGAGGAACGCCGACGTGCGGCGCAGCGCCTCGGGCAGCTCGGGAACCTCGGTGGCCTTGATGAGGTCACCGAGCTCGAACGGCAGCTCGCCTTGCGCGAACGCCTCGAGCACGTCGTGCAGATCGGTGTGGCTCGTGGTCTCGTCGCACGAGATGCCGACGCCGTCGTCGTAGCGGCGCAGGTTGAGGCCGCGCTCGAGCGCGCGCGCGAGCACCTTCGCTTGCGCGTGTGCATCGAGATCGACGCGAAGCGTGTCGAAGTACGTGCCCGGCCGCACCTTCACACCGAGCTTCGCGAGGCCCGCGGCGACGAGCGCGGTGTACGCGCGCACGCGCTCGGCGATGTGCGCGAGGCCGCGCGGCCCGTGATAGACGGCGTACATCGACGACATCACCGCGAGCAAAACCTGCGCGGTGCAGATGTTCGACGTCGCCTTCTCGCGACGGATGTGCTGCTCGCGCGTCTGCAGTGCGAGGCGATAGGCGACCTTGCCCTTCGCATCGCGCGAGACGCCGATGATGCGGCCCGGCATCTGGCGACGGAACTCATCTTTCGCCGAGAGGAACGCGGCGTGCGGGCCGCCAAATCCCATCGGCACGCCCAAGCGCTGCGCCGTGCCGATCGCGATATCGGCGCCGAGCTCGCCGGGCGGCGTGATCAGTGTGAGCGCGAGCAGATCGGTCGCGCACGCGACCGATGCGCCGACGCCGTGGATCTTCGCGATTGCATCGCGCAGATCGATGACGTGGCCATCGGTCGTCGGATACGACAGCAGCACGCCGGCGACGGTGTCATCGAGCGCGGCGATGATTTCGGCGAGCGTGCCGATCTTCAGCTCGATGCCGATCGGCTCGGCGCGCGTGCGCATGACCGCGATCGTCTGCGGATGCGTGGCATCGTGAACCCAAAACGTGACGCGCTTGCCTTCGGCATGACCGAAGCACATGTGCATCGCCTCGGCGGCGGCGGTTGCCTCGTCGAGCAGCGACGCGTTCGCGAGCGGCAGCGCCGTGAGATCCTCGATCATCGTCTGGAAGTTGATCAGCGCTTCGAGGCGGCCCTGCGAAATCTCGGCCTGATACGGCGTGTATTGCGTGTACCAGCCCGGGTTCTCGAGCACGTTGCGCAGGATCACCGGCGGCACGATCGTGTCGTAGTAGCCCTGGCCGATGAACGAGCGCATGACGTGGTTGTCGGCCGCGAGGTTCTTCATCTCCTCGAGCAACTCGTGCTCGCCGAGCGGTTCGCCGAGTTGCAGGCGCTTCTTCAGGCGGATCTGCGGCGGAATCGTCGCGGCGGCGAGCTCGTCGAGCGATTGATAGCCGAGCACCTCGAGCATCTCGGCGGTCTCGGTCTTCTGCGGCCCGATGTGACGGCGTGCGAATGTATCCGATGGAGCGAGTACGTCCGGCTGCACGGGCGCACCCTAGCACCCTCCGCCCTTCTTATGGAGATCGGAAGATGGTCAGATAGCGCTCGGGAAAGTCGCCCAGCTCCATCGCAGAACCGCACTCGGGGCACGGCAATCGCGGCACCTGCATCTGGCGCAGCAGCTGCGCATGGGCGACGGCATCGACGAGCGGCGCCGTCTCCGCCCCGCATTTCGGGCAGGCGTATTGCGCGTGGAACGACACGATCCGCGTGCCTGTGGCGGACTCCTTGATCATGTTCATCTGCGTCATCAGCACGTCGGCAACGCGCTCGAGCGTGACGCCGCGATCGCGCAGCCCGCGCAACAGGCGCATCCATTCGCGCATGCCGATCGAGTTGATGAACGTCACGCCGCCGGTGTCGATCGCCACCTCGCCCGGCGGGATCTGGCGCTGCAGCTCGGCGAAGTTCGTGCTGTCGTCGATGCGACCGACGAGTGTGATCCGGTTCGGCGTGCCTGCGACGAGCTGGATGTCGAGTCGACCGATGCGTAACGCGATCATGATGACTCCTGCATGAACGAATGAAACGATGCGAACCGGCCGAGCTCGGTGGGCTTGTAGCGAACATCGAGCAGCGTGATCACTTCGGTCATCTTCTTCGGTTCGCAATCGATGACGAATTGGTTGCAGCACGCGTACGCGAGCGGCAGCCCCATGCCGCCGCCCTCGTCGCCGACGTGCTTGTCGCCCTCTGCGATCCGCTTCGCGATCGCGCCGGCGTCGATCGAGCCCCACTGATCGCGAACCTCGATCGCGAGGTAGCGCGCGTCGGTCGCCCATCGCACGGTCACGAGATCGCGCCCGGTCAGCGCGCGCGCGTGATCACGCGGCTCGTGCGCGCGAAACCGCGCGCCGGTCTCATCGATCGGCGCGGCGTAGATCGCGTTCGCGATCAGCTCGTCGGCGATCACGCTGACGAGCGAGCCCACGCGATCCGGCAGCCCGACCGCAACGACATCCTTCGCGAGCTCGGCAACCGCGGCATCGCGATCGCGCGCGTCGTCGAGCGTGTAGCTGCGCACCTCGGCGCCCCACACCATGTACTTCTCGAGCCCGAACGCATCGCGACGGATCAGCTTCTGCACCGTCGCGAGCAATTCCTCGCTGAGCAGTGGCACCGGATGCGCGACGACGTGCGACCAGCCCGCGGCAAGCAGCGTCGCGGTCGCATTCCCATCGGCGGGCGCAAGCCCTTCGCCGGGCACCGCGATCCACGCACACGCGTCGTGCGCGAGCAGATCCGCACGCTGCTGCGCGAACTGCGAATCGACGACGGCGATCGTATTGCGATCGACCGCCGCGAGCAGCGCCTCGACATCGGCGACGACCTCGACGGGACACAGCGTCGCACCGACGAGCCGCTGCAGCGCGCGCTGCGCCTTGCGCTCGGGATGAGCGACCACCAGCTTGTGGCGCGGCGCTGTCGATGGCCTCAATAGGCCGCCAGCATACGCTAGTACAGCACGGTGATGCTGCCGGCGAAGCCCAGGTAACGATCCGCCGCGCCGCCGACGTCCACCTGCGATGGATCGTGGTCGCGCTCGCGCGCCTGCTCACCGTTGCCGGTGAACGCAAACCCGTATTGCGAGCCTTCCGCGATGAGCCGCATCCCGATGATGCGCGTGAACATGATGTCGGCGCCAACCATGACCTCGGCCGCCGTCACCTTCGCCTGGCCGTACGAATCCGGTTGCTGGATCGGCCCGGCCGAAGTCACGAGCATCGCCTTGCCGCCGAACACGAACGCGACGGCACGAATGATCGGGATTCTGACCTCGAGCCCCGGGTCGAAGCCTTTGTAGACGATGTCTGGCAGGTCGAGGATGTTGCCGGCCATCAGCTGGCTGCGGTCGACGACGAACATGCGCTGGAAGTAGCCGCCGCCGAGCGTGAGTGTCGGGCTCGTCGGCCTGCTGCCGAACGCGATGCGAATGCGCAGGCCGACGGACCAATGTCGCTGCGTGACCGGAAACTCCGTGTCGGGCTGTGCCGTCGAGCGCAGTCCGAGCTTGAGCGTCTGGTCGTAGTGGCCGCCGATGCCGAGGCCGGCGATCAAGCGATACGGATTGCCGAACGCGAGCGGATACAGCTCGCCGGCCACGCGCGCGCCACCGACCAGCGAGTTCGAATACGGGTTCGGCGCTTCTTCGAACGGCCGCGAGTTGAAGCGCAGCGAGCGCGTCGAACCCGAGCCACCGACGTCGAGCCGAACCGCAGGCACGTTCGGGCCGCGCTGACTCTTGGGCTCGACCTCGACGCCTTCGGTGAGCTCGTTATCGACCTCGTCGGTATCGCCATCGGCGCGCGCGGTGCGCTTCTTCGCCTTCGCGTCGTCTTCGTCGGTCTTCTCTTCGTCGCCGGTCGCTTCGCCGCTCTCTTCTTCTTCGCCCTTCTTCTTTTTCTTTGTCTCGGCCTTCTCGGTCGGCTCCGCCGCGGCGACGTCTTCTTCACCCTTCTTCTTCTTCTTGCCCTTCTTGCTCGCGGTCGGATCTTCTTCGTCGGCCGCGGGCTCCGCCGCCTCCTCGCCCTTCTTCTTCTTCGCGACGGGTTTCTCTTCGCCGCTCAGCTTCTCGAGCATCTTGGTCTTGAGCGCGTCTTTGAACTTCTCGGACTTGACGCTCGCAAACTCGACCTTGAAGCCGCGAATCCGTTTGCCGTTGAGGAACAGCCGCACGTGAAGCAGCTTGCGCTTGCCGCTCTGCGACAGGTCACCGCGCACGATCGCATCCGCTTCGAGCTCGTTCGCGAGCTTCTTGAGCTGCTTGTCGGTCATGTCGGCTTCGAAGCCGAGCTTGTTCAGCGCGCGGTTGACCTGCTTGGGTCCCGTGACCGCGTAGTCTTCTTCGAGCAGATCGGCGACGACGTCCTGCACCTGGCCGTTGCTATCGCCATCAAACTGGACGACTGCGACCTTCGGCTTCGCCAGCGCCAGCGCCGGCAGCACCACTCCGATCGCGATTGCGAGCGCTCGAGTCCTCATCGCGAGCACTGAGTATACACGCAGAGGTTTGCCAATTCCCCAAGCACCTGTGAGGTGTCAACGCTTGCCAAGATGCCGGTTGCGTTGTCAGCTCTGCGCGTGGACCGCGTCGATCGCCGCAACCTGCATATAACTGGCAAGCACCGCACTGTTAACGCGCCGCACGTAGCTGTCGAAAATGACGTGACGGTCGTCGTGACGCAGGCCTACGGCCCGCAAGGCCACAACCTCGTTGGCATCTCGGACGTGGAGTTCGACGGGCATCCCGCAGTCACGCTGAAGTTGCGCGCCGCCGGCCGCGAGGGCCTCGTGCATCTGTCCCCGATCCACGGCGATAGTCGCAAAAAAGGTCTAACAGATATTCCTGAGGGCACGCGCTGCGAGCTGTTTTGCCCCGTGTCGGGTCAACCCCTCGATCTCGTCGGTGAAGTCGAGGACCAATCGGGTGCGCGGTACTATGCAATCTACCTCACACCGCAGCTATCGCGTGGCTCGATGGTGATGGTCTCGGATATTTGGGGGCACTACCACTCGCGCATCATTGATGACTTCGAGCTGATCAGCGCGTGGGCCGCGCAGCTCGATTAGTAGAAGCGGCCGATCGGGATGCCGATGGTGAGCGAGCCGGAAGTCCGATCGTCGCGCGTCTCCACCGTCGCGCCGATGTAGAGATGCACCAGGGAATGCGTCGAGCCGGCAATGCCAAGCTCATAGTCGAGGGTCCGCGCGTTGAATAGTGTCCAAACGTGCGTCGCAACATTGCGCATTTCTGCGCGCAGCCGCCACCCGATTGGAACTTCGAGTGGCTGAGACATTTCCGGCGGAAACGAGCTGGTGCCAACACCGCCAAGAAACTCGATCGTATGGCGGAAGCGAAAGCCGAGAAATGTGTCGCCATCAGATGCCACGCCTACGAGAGCTCGCGCAGCGTACGCGTTGGCCTCTAGGCCGATGCCCGCTTCTGCACGGCCCGCCACGATGATCCTCCAGGGACTGTGCCGCCACGTCCATCCGAACACATCGATCTGCCCTTCGATCGAAAACCCCCGCGATTTGATGTCGCCCTCGCGCATGATCCCCGCGACGAGGAGACCACGCGCACTCATCGATTCCTCCAACAGCGACCGTCGCGTGGCTTGAAAGTACACCGGCAGGTGCATATGGTTCTCTAGCTCCGGGGGCGGCGCTGGCAGCGAGCGCGTGCGCGCCGTATTCTCGACACACGTAGCGACCTCTCGTTCGTTCGCCTGCACGTGCACGCTCGCCGGAACAGCAGCCCTTGGAAACAAATCGATCGTCATCAGCGCATGCCGCGATGACGATAAGGGCGCGCACTTATCTTCGATATCCTGCACGAGCCGCGCGATCGCATTGCCGAACACCGGATCGAGCAGCACGAGCCGCTCGAGCCCATAGTGCGTCGCCTGCGCGCCCGGATGTTCGAGCGCGTAAATGTAGCTCCCCGCCCGAATTCGCATCTGCTCGACACCGACCGAACGCCGCGACCGTTGCTGCAACGAACGCTGCAGAAACCCGCACCACAGCTCGAACCCCTGCGGTTGCTGGCATACGCGCTCGATGTCGGCCTTCGCGGTCGCGAAGTCGCCGTCGTAGAACGCGACCTCCGCGTTGATCAAGTGCGTGGCCTTGTCGTTTGGATCGCGCGCGAGCCAGGTCGCGACTGCAGTGCGCGCTTCGCCTAACAGGCCAGCGACGAGCGCGGCCCGCACCGCATTGGCGCGATGCTCGGCGTGCACGAGCTCCAGGTGCGGCTTCGCGAGCTCCACGAGCTGCGGCCGGAGCACGCGCCGCGACACCGCGAGCATCGCGAGGCGCTCCGACGCGAGCGGCGAGTCCGGAAACTGCGTGACGAACGCAACTGCCGTATCGACCGCATTCTTCGTGCGCGCCTCGCTCGTCGCGATCTCGTCGACCTCTGCTTGTGCCTCCGCGGCGAGCGCGCGATCCGCCGTTGCTGCAGTGACGATCGCCTTGTATTGATCCTGCGCCTCGAGGGCGCGACCGATCGCACGATAGTGCGCGGCGAGGCGTTTGCGCGCGACATGGTCATCTGGATTCGCTTTGACCGCGGCTTCGAGGTCGGCGGTCGACAGCTGGCCCGCCGCGGAATTCTTCAGCAGGTCGAGAAACCATTGCACCGGGTTGTTCGTGACGCCCGAGTAGCGCGCGCGCTCGACACCGGTGCTATCGAACACGACGAACGTCGGCACCGCGCCAACGCCGAGGCGGCGGGCGACCATCTCGCCCGTCGGCGTATCGATATCGTAGCGCACGAAGAACACCTTGCGCAGTGCGAGCTCGACATCGGGCCGCGTCAGCACGTGCTTCTCGAAGTACACGCACGGCGCGCACCAGTCGGCGCGCAACTCGATGACGAGCGACTGGTTGCGGTGCGCAGCCTCGGCGATCGCCGCTTCGAGCGGGCCCTCGGCGCGCGCGGGGCTTGCCGCCACCACCGCGAGCACGACTACCAACCACCTCACGATCTCAGGATAACGATCTACAGCTCGTACAGATAGAAGTATGCGCGCAGGTTCGCGTTCGCGAG
>Ga0070698_100002534_pt1 | contig 20114 bp, 13 predicted proteins | sample KBSK1502metaG_FD_65477 | JGI IMG/M metagenome (GOLD analysis project Ga0070698, IMG submission 65477) | Corn, switchgrass and miscanthus rhizosphere microbial communities from Kellogg Biological Station, Michigan, USA - KBS K1-50-2 metaG | ecosystem: Host-associated > Plants > Roots >...
CTCTTCCACATCGAGGAGATGTCGTACCGAGACATCGCCGCTGCCCTCGAGGTGCCGATGGGCACGGTGATGACGTGGCTCCATCGAGGCCGCGCCCAGCTCAAGCGGGCGCTGGAGAGCCCATCCGTCACATGAGCCAGCGGCCCGACGAGAACGAGCGGCTTACCAGCCTGCTCCAGGCGCTTCGCGTGCCGGAGCCATCGGCCGAGTTCCTCGCCGGCGCGCGGAGGCGCTATCTCGATGCGATCGAGGTGCGTGATCGGCGTCAGGTCCTCACGGGATTCTTGGCCGCGGTCGTCGGCCTGGCGGTGATCGCCATTCTCCTAGGTCCGACCATCGAGCCGGCCGCTCTTCTCGCGTCGCTCGCGGAAGTAGCGGCCGACCTCGCCAGATGGACAACCGGTGTCGGCGTCGTCCTTGCTCTCGTGCCGCTCGCCATCTGGGCCTCGGCTGCACTGGCCTCCACGGCGGCTGTTCTGTCACTCGTCCTCGTCGCGCGGGCGCGGTCGCTCGGGCTCGTGAAATAAACAGCACGCTCGACCGTACTCCCGGGTGAAGGGAGATCGGACATGCGCGCAACCAAGCTGATCATCGTTCTCGCCGTCGCTCTCATGAGTCTGCCCGGCCTCGCCTGGGCGGCCGCGCCGGATAGCCGTCGGCTGGAGGGCCGACTTCCTGACAACTCTCCCGTGGTCTCCCTCGCCCAGCCGCGGGGGACGGTCCTCGACGCGCTGAGCGCGATCGCCAAGCAGACGGGCTGGAGTCTGGTGGTCACCGCGCCGGAGAGCGCGACCAGCCGCCCGCTCACCATCCAGGTCTCGAAACGCCCCGCCGGCGAGGTGCTCGATCTGGTTCTCGATGCCGGCTCGCTCCGGGCCTCGTTCGCCGACGGCGTCCTCCGCGTTCGCTCGGATGACACCGCGAAGTCGGCGGATTCATGGCGCGAGCGACGGCGTGAGCGGCGCGGTCGCCACGGGTCCGAGCGCGTGGTCTTCGGCCGATCCCTGACGATCGGCGCCGACGAGACCGTCGACAAGGCCGTGGCCATCGGCGGCTCCGTCACGATCGCCGGTCACGTCCGATACGATGCGGTGGCGATAGGCGGCTCGGTCACGCTCCTCCCGGGCGCCAGTGTCGGCGGCGACTCGGTCGCGATCGGCGGAGCCGTTTCGGTCGCGGAGGGCGCCACGCTCGAGGGCGACAACGTGAGTCTCGGCGGGGCGATCCCGACGACGGTTGGCTCGATGACCCGCTGGGTGGTCGGCGGGCCTCACATGCTCTCGATGTTCCGCTTCGCCTCGCGGCTGACGCGCGCCGTGCTGCTGTTGATCATCGCGGTGCTCATCGCGGTGGCCTTCCCCGGCGCCTTGACGCGCATCGGGGCGTATCTCGTCCATCGACCCGGGCTCTCGGCGCTCGCCGGCGTCGCGATCCTCCTGGGATTCGTGCCGCTCTGCGTCCTGCTGGCCGTGACGATCATCGGTATCCCGCTGATCCCGGTGGCGGTGATGCTTCTCGTCGCCCTCTTCCTGTTCGGGTTCACGGTCTCGGCCGCATGGCTCGGCGAGAGGCTACCGTTCCTTCAGGGGAAAACACCCGTCAAGACGGTCGCCCTGGGAGGCGCCGTCTTCGTCCTCGTGGGCCTGATACCGTGGATCGGCACCGCCGCGCTGATTGTCGCGGCCGCCTTCTCAGCCGGCGCGACGCTCCTCTCGCGCTTCGGGCGCACACAGGCTGTTGCCGTCTAGGCCGAACCACCCCGTCGACGAAGGAATTGACGCCTCGTGCTAGCACAACGAGCCCCACGGCGCGTGCCAGATGCGCCGCTGACTCCGGCAGGTGTTGGAGGCGCGGCGGTAGTGCGGGGCGCGGCGGCGCGGGCGTTGGCGGGGGTGGCCGCCGCGGTCGCGATCGGGACGGCGCTTGTGCACGGTCAGGTCCGCGATGCCGGCCGGATCGAGCTGGTGACGCTCCGCTCGGGCTCTTACGCCGACTTCCGTCAGGTCTTCGCGCGCGAGGCGCCGGCGGCCGTATCGGTCCCCGCGACCCTCCGCTTCCCCGATCGACCGCGCGATCGCTATCCGGCGGTGGTGGTGGTCCACACGATCGGCGGCTTCCAGGAGGCCAACGAGGGCTGGCAGGCGGCGGAGCTTCGCCGGAGCGGGTTCGCGACGCTGACCTACGACAGCTTCAGCGCGCGGGGCCTGAGCCAGTCCGCGGTCATCGGCTCCCGCGCCGGCCCGCCGATGGCGTCCGGAGTCGCCGACGCACTCGCCGCGCTCCGGCTGCTGGCCGGGCACCCGCGGATCGCCGCCGACCGTATCGGCATCGTCGGCTTCTCGTTCGGCGGCGAGGTGGCGCATCTCACCGCGTTCGAGACGCTCCGCGCCGCGATGGAGGCGGGGCCGTCGCGGTTCGCGGCTCACGTCGCGATCTACCCGGCCGGCAACTACGGTGCGCGGGCCGAGGCAGGCGCATACACCGGCGCTCCGATCCTGATGCTGCTCGGCGAGAAGGACGACAACCTGCCGGTGGCCAAGGTCGACGGCTATCTCGCCTACGCGAGCGGAGCGGGCCATCCGGCGCCGATCACGACAGTAGTCTATCCGGGCGCGCTCCACGCCTGGACGGTGCCCACTCTGAGCGTCCCGCGCTTCTACCCCCAGTACGGGAGCGGCCGGAAGTGCCCCCTCATTCTGTTCGGGCGCGGGGCGCCCACCGTGCTCGTGGACGGGCGCGTGCAGCCATTCGACCCGGACGCGTTCACCGCGTGCCGAGCCGCGGGGCCGGGCTACTCGATGGCCTACGACGCCACCACCCGCACCAAATCCGCCGCGGACACGGTGGCATTTCTCCAGCATCACCTACGCCCGTGAAACGGGGCAAGACCACACCCACATTAGGCGATCGCCGGTCCACAACCACTGATATCAAAGATGCCTAGCTTCGAGATCGATTTGATCTAGACGCGTTGCGAGGACCCGCATCCGCGGTCGGCTCGCCGCTCTTTGTCCGCCTCGCCGTCGGCCGCCACCTCACGCCCGCCCACCAGCTACGGCGATACCTGCTGTAAGCGACCGCCGAGTCGGGAACGAGCCAGGCGCGGGGGACTACGAGCGCCGGGGCTCGCGACGGACCGAGACGTTGGCCACCACGGCCGCCACCGCGAGCAGGGGCGACAGCGTGACGAGTGGTGACGCTCGCGCCTGCAGAACGGCCCCGGCGAGCGCTCCCAGGCCGTATACAACGAAGACCGCGGCGAGCAGTCCGACGCGGCGCTCCCAGTTCACGGCGGGCGCCGCGTCCACGGCAGCCGTCTGGACGCCGGCTCGAAGCCAGCCAACGAGGTCGACCATCAGGCTCGTCAGCGTGCCCGTGATATAGGTGGTCGCGATCCCGGGAACCCCGAGACGGCGGACGGCGGCCGCCTGGATTCCCATCGCGACGCCCGACAGCACGATCAGGATGTGGACGACGCCTTCACCCCGCCCGGGCCCGGAGAGAGCCCAGACGACGCTGAAGAGAAGGAGCACGGTGCCCTCGAGCGCCAGCGCCCAAGTCACGGCGGGCGGCCACACGTCTCGCTCGCCGCCCCGCTCGACGATCAACGCGCCCACGGCGGCGCCCGCCGCAAACCCGACGAGGGCGATGATCGAGCGCAGCACCGCCCACACCTCGCCCTGCGCGAGGGCCAGCCCCAGGAGCACCGTGTTGCCAGTCATCATCGCGGTGAAGACGTGGCCGAGGCCGAGATAGCTGATCGCGTCCACGCTACCGGCGGCCCATGTGAGCGCCAGGAGCATGGAGTCACGTCCGGGGGTGGACAATGCGGCCTCAGAATATCTTAATTTCGCTCAATGTAGCTAACGGCGCCGGCGCCCACACTAGGTTCTCATCAATGCGCGATTATAGGGTGCGGCTGCCTGCGCTCGCAGAGCACACCACCCGCCCAGCGCTTCGCTGATTCGGAACCCCGGAGGGTTATTCCGGCGGTTGGAGCACGTTGTTAACGTTGAGCATCGGAAGCGTCGCGCTCGACTGTCCAGACTGTGACCGGCTGGTCCCGCCCCGCCACGCGCACTTCTCCGCGGCGCGTGAAGCGGTTGAGCAGCCCGTCGGCCGCCGTGCCCTCGGCGCGAACCTGGGTCACGAGCTCGTCGGTGACCACGATCAGGGCGTCGATCTCGCGGGTGAGCCGCTCCAGCCGGCTCGACACGTTGACCGTGTCGCCGATCACGAGGTAGTCGAGCCGCTGCCCGTCGCCGATGCTGCCCACGACGGCTTCGCCGTAGTGGGCGCCGATCCCGATCTCTACCGGAAGCTCCCCGCGCACCACCCGCTCGGCGCTCCAGCGGCTTGTCTCGGCGGCCAGTGTCACGGCACAGCGCAGGGCCCGGCTGGCATCGTCCGGCCCGGAGGACGGCGTCCCGAACGTCGCCATGACCGCGTCGCCGATGTACTTTTCAAGCGTGCCGCCATGCTCGAAGATGACGTGCGTGACACGCTCGTGAAACCCCTGCAAGAACGCCATCGTGCGCACGGCTCCGATCGACTCGCTGATCGTCGTAAACCCCCTGACGTCGGCGAAGAGCACGGCGACCCGCTGCTGCCGTGCCGCGGTCTCGCTGGGCCCCGCGCTCGCCAGCACGTCGACGACGTTCGGGGAGAAGTATCGCGCGAGGTTCGCGCGGGCAAGATGGTCCGCCACCTGCCGCCTCAACAGGCTCCGCGAGCGCGCCACGGCGGCGGCCAGAACCAGGGTGAGGAGCAGCAGCAGCACTGTCTCGGTGCGCCAGGCCGTGTCGCTCACGAAGCGCGGGTCGAGATAGAGGGCGAGCGAGCCCGTCGGGCTCAGCCCCGGCGTGTCGATGAGGGGCCCGTGGGCCGTGACCGTGCCGGGCAAGCGCAGCATGACGTGGTGCCCCACGCCCCAGGCCACCGCCGTGAGCGCGCCCGTCCAGACGACGAGGCTCGGCGAGTACGACAGCACCGTGCCCGCGACGTAGATGAAGAGATAGAACACGGTGACGAGGCGGAGCTGCATCTGGGGCGGCCAGTCCTCGGGGAACGTGAACGGCGCGAGCACGGCGATGACCAGGAGCGCCACCTCGAGGACGGTGAAGACGCCGGCCCAGAAGACTGGGCGGCCCCATCGTCGGCCGAGCAGGTACTGGACGACGCCGGACAGGGCGAAAGCGGTGACGGTGAGGAGCCCCAGCGCCATTCGCAGGGGCGCGTAGTTCATGATGAGCCAGAGGGCCACGGCGGCGAGGACCACGAGGCGGACGCGCAGAAGGAAGCGAAGCCCGTCCTGTTCTGCCGCAGCGACGGTCTTCTCGATGCTCGACTCCGGCATGGCGCTCTCCCTGTGTCGCCAATCTAGCCGAGAGCGGAAGCGCGAAGCGCCTCGCGCTCAGACGTGTTGAACGCGACGCTGGCCTCGCCACCTCGCTCAAGGTGGTTGAACTACCATAGCAGCTGGTACGACATCCGGCGGTGGGTCATCGCCTGGGTTGGCCCGTCACCGAGTGTATTCCGAGTACTTTGAAACGTGATCGGCGAGATCCGCGAGATTCTGGCGCAATTGTTCCAGCGCGGAGGCGCTGGCTGCCCGGCAATGTGAAAGCCGAGCTCGCGGCACGGAGCGTCGACACGATCGTGTATCAAGGGTGACATCGTCACGGCCCGTGGCGAAGTGCGCGTCCGCTAGTTACCGATCCGATGAAGTTGACTCCGGCAGCCAAACCGATCCCGTTTGTCTAAGCCCAGGGGGACAGGCCAGATGATCCAAAAGTCCTGATCAAGTGTGGCTTGCAAGTAGCCGTCGCTGCAAGGGCGGTAATGAATCAGCATCGGTGCTCAAAAGGGAATGATTCCACGACCTGTCCCCCCGGCGCCCTCGACCGTTCCGGCGCCAGGAGCGGAGTGCTCTCGCATGAGGTCGTGTGGCCTGCTTCTCATCGGGGGCCGGTGTCGCCAGCCGCGTGCGCGGATGGGTTCAGGCCTTGATGTACCAGGGAACGTTGATGAGGACGATGCGCTCGTTGCCCCTCAACAGGATGAACCACTTCAGGATTTCGGCGCGTTTGTTGTGCAGGGGATAGTGGTACCAGTGGCGCTCCACCAGCTCGGGCACGATCACCGCGATTTGGCGGCTAGGGTTTTCGGCTTCGACCTTCAGGATGTACTCACAAATGGGAAGTGCGACCAAGCGGTAGGGTGACGGCAGTACCACCAGCTTCGGCGGGTTAATTCCCGCACGCTTCAGCGGCGCCTCCGCCATGCGGCCCCATTCCGGCTGGAGATGGCTGTCTTCGTTTTCCATCACTACGTGCACGGCGATGATATCCGTGGAAAGCCTGAGCGCGAACTCGAGTGCGTTCTTGGCGATCCGGTCCCACTCCTGAATGGGGACGATCACGATGGGAGCTTGTGGCTTGGTGACCACGAGGGGAGACGAGCTTCTTGTTTCCTCCGCCACGCGGTCGTAGTGGCGGTGCACCCACAGCATCGCCGAGAGCATGGCGACGATGAGCAGCGCGCTCACCCACGCTCCTTCGGTAAACTTGGCGACCAGCACGACCAGCAGCGTGATGCCCGTAACCGCTGCGCCGAGGCCGTTGACGAACATGCTGTGCGCGGCGCCGCTCCCTCCCACGCGCTTCCAGTGCGCCACCATCCCCGCCTGCGACAACGTAAACGCCAGGAACGCGCCGATCGCGTAGAGCGGGATCAGCCGGTCCGTCACGCCGCCAAAGAGCACGAGGAGCGCGGCCGTGAGTGCCGCAAGCACGAGAATGCCCTCGGTGTACACCAGGCGGCGGCCGCGAAAGCCGAACGCGTGCGGCAGAAAGCTGTTCTGCGCGACGGCGCGGCAAAGGCGCGGGAAGTCGGCAAAGGCGGTGTTGGCGGAAAGCGAGAGGATGACGAGGACGGAGCCGATGGTCACATAGTAGAACCATCCGCGGCCCGCGACGGCCGCGACCAGCATCGACAACACGCTTTGATAGCCAGGCTGGCCGGGGTCAGTGGCGGCGATGCCGTAGGCGCGGACGAGGTAGGCGATGCCGGCGAGAAGAACGATCAGCAGGACGATGATGACGGTCAGCGTGCGCTGGGCGGTTTTGACGGTCGGCTCGCGGAAGGCGCGCACGCCGTTGCTGACGGCTTCGACGCCGGTCATCGCGGTGCAGCCGTTCGAGAACACCTGCAACAGCAGCCACAGACCGACGGCAGCCGTTGCCGCCGACAGAGGAGCCGGAGGGGGGACGACCGGGGCGGGATGGCCGCCGGCGACGATCGTGTTTGAAAGGCCGACCGTGATGGTGAGCAGCAGCGTGCCGACGAAGAGGAAGGTGGGAATGATGAAGACGATGCCCGCTTCGCGGACGCCGCGCAGGTTCACCAGCGTGATCAGCGCGAGAATACCAAGGCACAGCCACAGCGTGTGCGGGTGGAGTTTCGGGACCGCGGACACCAATGCGCCGACACCGGCGGAGATCCCTACCGCGGCGGTGAGAATGTAGTCGATCATGAGCGCTGCCGCGGCGAGCAGGCCGGGAAAGGTGCCGAGATTCTCCGAGGCAACCGTATAGGAGCCACCCCCTCCCGGATAGGCGGCAATCGTCTGACGATAGGAAAAATAGACGATCGTGAGAAGCACGATGATGCTCGCGCTGATGGGCACGATGTAGGCGACGCCTGCGAGTCCCAGCGGAATCAGCAGCGTGAGAGCCGCTTCCGGGCCGTACGCGGCGGAGCTGAGGGCGTCGAGGCCGAAGATGGGGATTCCGGCGGACACGCCCACCTGTTCGCCGCGCTCGTCGGAGGTGGCGATGGGCTTGCCGAGCAGGATATCGAGAATGGACATGCGCCTGACCTGCCCCCAAGGTGATGGCCGACCGCTATGTTAGCCCAACGCAGCGGGCGGGTCTCCCCGATTTGGGGTCGGCTAGGCCCGAGAACTTCGGCGCTCGGGTGGACTCAGAATCGGAGAGGAGGCATCGAGAGCTTGTCAGTGAGGATCCTCCAGCAACGACTCTTCAACACAGGTGAATCGTAACCAGGCGGCACGCCATGCATCTCCTCGCTTGGCCTCCCCTCCCGTCGGGGCCACGATCTCACGGAATCAGGCTGTTATCTCGAAGCGGAATTCGAGCGGCCTGTTCGCCTGCAATTGGTTGCGGGCCCCCGCGTCGGGTTGCAGATGAGAGCCAGACGGCCTCTAGCGCCTATCTCCCTTAACCTTTTGGGTCGATTTCGATAATTGCAAGGGCTGGATTTGCAGAATGCTACACGCAGCCGGAGATTCTCTGGCTTGACCTTGTTCTTTAGCAACTTCCGGCGCGTATGGGGTGCCACACCCGCGCGACACGCCACCACCGCGCGTGAGATGTGCCGCGGGACGTGTCGGTGTCAAGTGACCCCAGAGGAAGACTTGCGAAGCCTGGCCGCGATCCCCTATGCTGCCTGCCCACAAGGCTAGCGTTACGAGATCGAAACGGCAGGAGGAACCGCCATGGGCCGGGGACCTACGCTCCTCACGGTCGTGCTCCTCGTCGGCCTCGTGGCCCAACTCGCCCACGCGCAGCAAGGCCCGACCCAGGCGGAACTCGACGCGGCGGCCTCCAACGCAGCGGATTGGCTCCTCCCGAACCACGACTACGGCGGGCAGCGCTTCGTGGACGCGACGGAGATCACCCGCGACAATGCGAGCTCGCTTCGCCCCGCGTGCGTCTTCGAGACTCACGAACTGCGCCCGTTCTATACCAATCCGCTCGTCTACCGCGGGATCATGTACCTCACCACATCGCAGTCCACGATCGCCCTGGACGCGGCCACGTGTCAGGTTCAGTGGCGGCACGACTGGACGCTCAAAGGCAAGAGGAACTGGCCGCAAAGCCGCGGCGTCGCCCTGAAGGAGGGCATCCTCATCCGGGGCACCACCGATGGATACCTCCTGGCGCTCGATGCGTTGACCGGCCGGCTGCTCTGGGAGCGAGCGGCGGCGGACGCGGACAGCGGCGAGACCTTCACGATGCCGCCGGTCATTTTCGAGGATCTCGTCATCATCGGCCCGGCTGGCAACGAAGTCCCGGTGCGCGGCTGGGTAGGCGCCTTCCGCGCGGCGACCGGCGAAGCGGTGTGGCGGTTCAATACGCGCCCGGCGGCCGGCGAGCCGGGCGCCGAGACGTGGAGCGCGACCGAGGCCGTGACCGGCGGAGGCGCGGTGTGGACACCCTTCTCCCTGGACTCGGCCCAGGGGCTGGTCTTCGTCGCGGTCGGCAATCCGGCGCCGGACTACTTTGGCGACGTCCGACAGGGCGCCAACCTTTACACCAACTCGCTGGTCGTCCTCGATGTGCGAACCGGCAAGCTCGTGTGGCACTACCAGGCGGTGCCGCACGATCTGCACGACTGGGACCTGACGCAGGTCAGCCCGCTCTTCACCGCGGAGGTGAACGGCACGCCGCGGCGGCTCGTGTCGGTCGTCGGCAAGGACGGCCTGCTGCACGTGCTGGACCGGGAGAGCCACGAGCACATCTATGAGGTGGCGGTCACCCGTCGAGAGAACGTCGATGTGCCTCCCACGCTCGAAGGCGTTCGCGCATGTCCGGGCCCACTCGGCGGGGTCCAGTGGAACGGGCCAGCCTTCAACCCCCGGACCAACATGCTATACGTGGGTTCGGTGGACTGGTGCGGCACCTTCAAGAAGGCCGAGGAGCTCGAGCACGTGATGGGACGGAACTACATCGGTGGACGGTTCATCCCGGACCCGGCTGAGCCGGCCCACGGCTGGCTGACCGCCATCGATGCCTCCACCGGCGCGATTCGCTGGCGTTATCGTTCACGGCGCCCGATGCTCGCGGCGGTCACCACAACGTCCACGGACCTGCTGTTCACGGGCGAGCTGGAGGGCGACTTCCTCGTCCTCGACGGCCGCGACGGTGCCGTGCTCTATCGCTTCAACACCGGCGCCGCGTTGGCCGGCGGTGTCGTCACCTATCAGATGGCCGGCAAACAATACGTCGCGGCGACCTCGGGCGCCACGACGTATTTCTGGGGAACACAGTTGGTCCCGGCCCGCGTGACCATCTTCTCCCTGCCGGCGCCGGACAGGCCATGAGTGCGACAACCCCTCCACTCGAACCCTAACTACAGCTTGCAGCGGCCGGCACCTCGCGTCGCTCGGCGCCGTCGCTGAAGCTGGCGTTGGGCAGATAAAGAGGACGGTCCGTCCGATGACGACTCGTCGAATGCATTTCAGTTCGACCAAGACCTGAGCCTGCCCTCCAGAAGTGGGCACAGCTCGAAGATGAGTAGATTCTGCAGCATCGCGCTCGTCCTGTTTCTCCTCGCGCCGGTTGTCACCGAGGCGCAGCAAGCCGGCCGCGGTGCCCGTGTCGGTGAGCTTATCGCCGATCCGCTGCTTCGCCAGACCTTCCGTCAAGGCCTGCGCGAGTTGGGCTACTTCGAGGGTCAGAACATCACCTTTGAGACCCGGGATGTGGAAGGCCCGCTCGACCGTCTCTCGGACCTAGCCGCCGAACTTGTCCGTCTGCGCGTTGATATCATCCTCGTCGATACATCGCCAGCGCTCCAAGCCGTGCGGCACGCGACGAAAAGCATCCCGATCGTCATGGCGGGCTTCGGCGATCCCGTGGCTGAGGGCTTCGTCACGGCCCTCGCCCGTCCCGGCGGGAATATTACGGGCTTCTCATGGCAGACTCCGGAGAGCTCCGGGAAACGTCTCGAGTTGCTCAAAGAGGTGCGCCCGATCCTTTCGCACGTCGCCGTACTGTTCGATCCGAGGGATCCCGTGGCGACTGTTGAGCTGAGAGCGATCCAGGCGGCAGCGCGCGACCTGAATGTGGGTATCGAGACCTTTCAGGTGGGCGAGCAACTCGACCAAGAGCTACTATCGGCGATCAAGAAGGCCCGCGCCGATGCCCTCGTTGTCGTCTACACTACGCGGACGGCCCGTGAGCGCCAGCGAATCATCGAGTTCACGATCGCAAATCGGCTTCCCCTGATGAGCGAAGGTCGAGAGTTCACCGAGGCAGGTGGCCTGATGACGTATGGCCCACAGATGATCGATCTTTACCGACGCACTGCCGTTTACGCAGACAAGATCCTCAAAGGCGCCAAGGCCGCCGAGCTTCCGATCGAACGGCCGACGCAGTTCGAGCTCGTGATCAATCTCAAGACCGCGAAGGCACTCGGCCTCAAGATTCCACAGTCGTTACTACTTCGCGCGAATGAAGTCATCCAGTGACGCTGAGGATCGTCCCATCAACGTCGAACAGCCAGCCGTGATAGCAGCACCGAATGCCCGAGTCCGAGATCAGCCCAAACTCCAGCGACGTGCCCCGATGCGGGCAAGTGCAGCTCGAGGAGCCCCACGCTCCCCCGCCGATCCCGGAACGCCACGAGCTCTTCGCCCAGGATCTCGATGCGCAGGGGCAGATCGCGCAGGTCGTCGGAGAAGCAGACGGGCTGCCAGAAGCGGCGGAAGTATTCGCCGCAGGGGGTCCCGGGCCCCACGTGGGTGAGCTCGGCATCCTCTCGCGGGACCTCGCGGTGATAGTAGGCGCCAAACCGATGAGTCAAGAAGCTGTGGCAGCAGCTCCTGGGGCGCTGGCAGCGGCTCCTGAGGCGGCCGGTGTCCGAGTCTGGCAGATTACGTCACGGGAATGGAGCCCACGGGCGGGGCGATCGCCGCCGGAAGGGTGCTAGGGTGCTAGAGTTGGCTACGCTCTACCTTCATCGTACGGGTCGGCCGCTCGCACGGGGCGCGGTTCAAGTGGCGGCCCAACCCGATCGAGTACGGGAGGCTCGCGGAGTACTTCCAGGCCTCGGCGCCGGGGCTCTGCTACGGCGACGTGTTCGATTCCCGCTTCCTCTTGCCAAGGCGACCGGACTTGACGCGAGCGTGTAGTGGCTGCGGTTCTCTATCGCGGGCCGGTGTTCCGCTGCTTCGTCACGTTGCCGGTGTTGGCCATCGCGACCACGGCCTGACCCCGCCGATTGCCCCGGGCCGGCGCCCCAGGCGGGCGCGAGGGTCATGGAGACGACGATCTGAGCGCGTCCAAGCGGCCGAGCCAAGTCGGCGCCTTATGTGCCCTCAGGGCGGCCCGGCTCGTCTACGTTTGCAGCGAAGTGGAGTCGGTCCTGGACCCCACGGAAACCCCGGTCCAATTCCCACATTCCCACTGTATTCCCACGCCGATTCCCAGCGAAATCCCACGCCTCAACGTCAGTGGAATGGCTCTGGGACTAGATGAATGGACTCGGCGATTCAGACGAAGTCTACCTCGAAGGTGAGGCGAGTCGATTTCGGTGGTTGCGGGCCCCCGCAACAACCGAATTCGAACTCTACACACCGATGACCGGGATCACGGCAAAGGTGTCATCCGATGACGGCACTTGTGCTGAAGTACCAGCTGTACGGGTCTGCGCCTGCTTCAGCATGCGACGGTGCTCTTGACATCCGTGGGATCCGATTGCGATCGTCAGGCCACCGCAGTCAGGGCCCCCGGAAAGAATTCCACGAACGTGCATGGGGTGTCGCCCACCACCCAGGCATCATGGCCGGGCGGGATGTGGAAGGCGCTGCCCGATCCGATCTCACGCTCGAGGCCACCGTCCATGCGGACTCGCAGACGCCCCGAGATCAGGTAGCCGAGATGCGCCGTCTCGCAAGACTCCGTACCGCGCAAGGGCTTGGTATGGACGGACCACCGCCACCCCGGCTCAAACACGGCGAGACCGATTGTCCCGCCACTGAGTGTTACGAGTCGCGTCCTTCCTCGAACCGCGTCGGGGGCATCCAGGCTCCGGATCTCCAAGTCTGCCATCGTACCCTCTGTGTGGGGTCCCCCTCAGGGGTCCGGGTTGGGGTCCAGGCCGAGTGCGACCTTGCCGATGTACTCGAACGCCTCGTTGGGCGAGAACGGCTGCATGAACGGTCCCGCGCGGACATCGCGATAGAGGCGCGACAGCGGACTCTTGCTCAGATACCCGGCGCCCCCCGAAGCCGTGAGGGCTAAATCGACGATGTCGACGGCTTTCCGGGTCACGACGAGCTTCGTGCACTGGAAGTCCTTCATCAGGGCGTGCAACTCGCTGAGCTGGATTCCGCCGGCCGGGTGGGCGCGGAAGAACTCATCCGTGATCATCGCGGAGCGGGCCAGCATGGCGCGCGACGCGGCGAGCCCCGTCTCGATCTCGGCGACGGTGTGCTGGAGGCTGTGCCGTTCCGCCAACGTCCGGCCGCCGGGCCCCTTGCGGCGAGTCGTGAGCATTCCGACGATCAAGTTCCGAGCAGTCTCGGCAATGCCGAGGAACGCGCCCACCAGGCCCATCGTGATCACCAGATTGCCGGCGAGGAACGGCTCGCCCCAGTCCCCCCAGGGACCCGCCTCGACGAGCTCGCCTTCGGCGACGAAGCAATCCGCGAACACCACGTCATGACTCCCGGAGGCGCGCATGCCCGGCGCGTCCCAGTTGTTTTTCACGTCCATGCCTGGGCGGCCCCGTGGAATCGTGGCGAGTGCGCGCCGATACCAGCCTCGTCCGTCTGGCACCCGGCACGCGACGTCGAACAGGCCGGCCGCCGGGGACATGGTCCCGAAGATCTTCTGGCCGTTGAGGAGCCATCCCCCGACGGTCGGTGTCGCCTCGACCATCGGGTGTAGCAAATCCGTGCCCGGCTCGGAGATGAGGGCGGCGATCACAAGCTCACCCGAACCCACGCGCCGTAGGAGGTCCTCCGCGGTCCTCGCCTGCCGCTGATGGCCCGCCGCCGCGGCGGTCCGCCAGACGCGGGTCAATCGCCATGGTCGAAAGATGTGCATGTTCGCCGCGATCGCGGTGGCCCCGTCGCCACGACCGAGCCGGTTGATCCCGAGCACGTAGTCGTGAACGGACTCCACACCTAGCCCGCCGAACTCCTGCGGTACACAAGCCGCCATCACGCCGCTCTTCGTCATCGCGGCGATGTTCTCAACTGGGAAGCTCCCGTCTCGATCGTGCTGGTCCGCCCGGGTCGCGAAGTCCTCCGCGTGCGCCTCCGCGAGGGCCACCAATCGAGCGCCGGGTTCAGTCAGGGGCTCCAGCTCGAAGTTCATCGCACCCTCCCTTCGTTCGTGCTGATCCGCGAAATCACGACTTGGACAGGCCAGCCGTCTCGGCGACAATCCTCACCGCGGGGCATCAAGCCGTCGTGAAGAGGTTGTGAAATGGCACGGTTGAAGCTGTGGCTCCTCGGGACCTTTCGCGGCCAGCTCGGTTCCGGCCTCGCCTTGACCCTACCGACCAGAAAGGCCCAGGCGCTTCTGGCCTACCTGGCGCTCCGGGCGGGACACTCCCATTCTCGCGAGAAGCTTGCCACGCTGCTCTGGGGAGATGTCGGGGAACTACAGGCCCGGCAAAGCTTTCGGCAGGCCCTATCCAGCGTGCGGAAGGCGGTCGGCGTTCGGTCGGGCCTGCTCATCGAGGGAGAGACGGTCACCGTCAGTCCGACCCACCTGCAGCTGGACGTGGCGACCTTCGAGCGCCGCGTCGCTGAGGGCACGCTGAAGGCGTTCCGCGAGGCGACGACGCTCTACCGCGGCGAACTCCTCGACGGGTTCACGGTCAGCCAGCCCCTGTTCGAGGAATGGCTCCGCGGGGAACGCGAACGACTCCGTGAGTTGGCGCTGATGGCCCACTCGAGGCTCCTCGCGGAGCAAAGCAAGATTGGCGACATCGACCTCGCCATCCAGACAGCTGCTCGACTCCTGGCGCTGGATCCTCTGAGGGAGGCCGCGCACCGGAGCTTGATGCGGCTTTACGCGCGCCAGGGCCGCCGTGCCGCCGCCCTTCGTCAGTATCAGGTGTGCGTTGATCTCCTGCGCCGTGAACTCGGCGTCGATCCGGAGCAGGAGACCCAGCGAGCCTATCAGGAGTTGCTCACCCCACGAGCCCTCATGCCGAAGACGGGGCGCTCAGACTCCCTCGCCCGCGGGGCTCCGCTCTCCCTCCGCAAGAGCAGTGTACCGGCCGACCTTCCGGGTAGCGACCCGCCGTTGATCGGACGGGAGGCGGAGCTCGACCGGCTGCGCCAGCTCCTCAGCGCGGCCGGCCGTGGGCGTGGGAACGTCGCGGTGATCTCAGGCGAAGCCGGTATCGGGAAGACGCGGCTGCTCGGCGAGCTCGCGAGAGAGGCGCGTCGGACCGGTCGTGTGTTGCTCGGTCGTTGCTACGAGAGTCAGCAGATCCTGTCGTTCGGTCCGTGGGTGGAGGCACTGCGCACGGCTCGGCTCACGGCGGATTCACCAGCCCTCCAGGGTCTCGAGCGCGTGTGGCGTAGCGAGGTGGCGCGCCTGCTCCCCGAGGTGGCCGATGCCACGGTGGGGACGGTGATCGAGCATCAGGACTACCTCCGTCTGTTCGAGGCCGTCAGCCGGCTGCTCGCCCGTGTCGCCGCCGAGCGGCCGCTCGCCATCCTGCTCGAGGACGTCCACTGGGCTGACGATATGAGCTTACGGCTCCTGACGTTCTTGGGTCGGCGGCTCGCCGCCTGGCCGATCCTGGTAGTCGCCACCACGCGGGACGAGGATCTGGCCGAGGCTGCCGGGCTGCGCCGCACGTTGGTCGAGTTGCGCGGTGCACCCGATTTCGTGCATGTGGAGCTTGGACCGCTGTCCCGGCCGGAGGCCATCCATCTCGCGAGGTCGCTCACCGGCGCCGGTCCCGGGCTGGCCGACGCGGCACGACTCGACCAGCAGATCTGGACCATCAGCGAGGGCAATCCGTTCGTGATCGTGGAGACCATCCGCTCGTTCCACGAGGGAGCGGCGCCGGAGAACTCTGATGCATTCCCCATTCCTCACCGCGTCCACGATGTCATTGCCGGTCGGCTGGATCGACTGGGGGCACGCGCCGGCCAACTGCTCGCGGTCGCCGCAGTAGTCGGCCGGGAGTTCGAGTTTGCCCTGCTCCGGAGCGCGGCGGACCTCACCGCCGAGGCCGCCGCCGAGGGTTTGGAGGAGCTGGTTCGGCGGCGGGTCTTGCACGGGGTCGGGGAACGGTTTGACTTCGTCCACGAACGCATCCGAGAGGTCGCCTATCAGCGGTTGCTGGTGCCGCGTCGGCGAGCCTGGCACGGGCGGGTCGCACGGGCCCTGGAAGCGCTGTATGCCGGACGACTCGAGCCGCACCACTCGGCGATCGCTGTGCACTACGCCGAAGCCGAAGTCTGGGTGGCGAGCGCCCGGTCCTTTCGTCTGGCCGCCGCCGTCGCCCTCGTCCGAACCGCCAACCGGGACGCCGCGGCACTGTTCGAGCGCGCCCTCGCGGCCCTCGCCCGCCTCCCCCCGGATGCGGACACCCTCGCACAGGCCATCGATATTCACCTCGAACTCCGGAATACGCTCTGGCCCCTCGGCGAGCTCGACGAAGTGCTCCAGCACCTCCGGGAAGCCGAGCAGCTCGCCCGGCAACTCAACGATCCGCGACGGCTCGGCTGGGTCTCCGCGTTCATGGGTTTCTACCTGTGGCTGACCGGTCAGGCCGCAGCAGGGCACCCATTTGCTGAGACCGCCCGTCACCTGGCCACCGAGCTCAACGATTTCGCGCTAACCGTAGTGTCGAGCCTGGCCCTCGGCATGGTTTTACATGCGCTCGGCGACCTCCGCCACGCCGAGGATCGCCTCCGCGAGGTGGTGCAGGCGCTCGCCGGTGAGAGGGAACGCGAACGATTCGGCGCTGCGGGTCTGCCCGCTTCCCAGGCCCGGGCCTGGCTCGGTTGGTGTCTCGCCGAGCGCGGCGAGATGGACGAAGTCCTGACTCACGGGGCCGCGGCACTTGGCGTCGCCGAGACTCTGGATCATCCCTGGAGCCTCGCCGTCGCCTGCTGGGGGCTTGGCCATCTCCGCATCCTCAGAGGTGAATTCGACGACGCCGCGCGCACGTTCGAGCGTGGCCTTGGCGTCTGCCGCGATTGGCACCTCCCGTTGTGGTCGCCCATCCTGCAGAGTTCACTGGGCCACGCCTACGCGAGCGCCGGGCGGCTCCAGGAGGGTATCGCCCTGCTCGAAGAGGCCGAGACACTGCTCAGGGCGAAGCGGCTAGGGGGGTTCCACTCACTCTGCATCGGCTATCTCGGAGAGGCCCGGCTACACTCGGGGCAATACGCGGTGGCACGTGAGCTGGCGCGCCAGGGGGTCGCTTTGGCGCGTGAACGCAGCCTGTCTGTCGGCGAGGCGCGCGCCTTTCGGCTCTGCGGGGATGTCGCGGCGCGCGCCGAGCCCCCTGACGCCGTCGAAGCCGAAGTTGCCTATCTCACCGCGCTCAAGATGGCCGAGGACCGCGGCACTCGTCCGCTCATCGCCGAGTGTCACCGGGCTCTTGGCCGACTCTATTGCCGCGCCGGACAACCTCGGAAGGGTCGAGATCACTTGGAGACAGCGCTGGCACTATTCCGTGAAATGGCCGTGGGGCCGTGGGCGAGCGAAGTCGAGGCAGAGCTAGCGCGCTGTAGCTAAGAAGGCCGCAAGGTTGCCGGGCACATCAACTCCGGACTCGGTGTACTGCGCCCCGGACCTGCGTCCGGGATTGGAAGTCCTGTGTCCAGACTGATCGGGGAGCGGTCGCGCCTTCTGGTTCTCAAATAGCTGCCGCGTCGCACCGAGGCCGGAGCGTAGCTAACATTAGGAACTCCTCCGGCGGCGCGCCCCCCCTACGTGGCTCCCGTTCCCCCGTGACATAGGGTGTAGGATTCGGACGTGGACGCCCGAGAAACCGATGCCAGAGTAGGCATCACGTTGAGGTGCGACGGTCGGAACGCTTTTCACTGCCGGCAACGGACTGGAAATCGCCCGGGTGCTCGCCGTGAGAGCCGCACACGGAGGAAGGCATGTCTCATCCAGAGCGATTTGACGCACTGGTTCTTGGCAGTGGAGCAGGTGGCAAGCTCCTGGCTTGGCATCTGGCGCTATCCGGCCGACGCACTGCCGTCGTGGAGCGCCGATGGATAGGGGGCTCGTGTCCCAACATCGCCTGCATGCCTAGCAAGAACGAGATCTGGAGCGCGAAGGTCGCGCACCTAGTCCGCGACGCGGCGCAGTTCGGCGCGATCCGCGGTCCTGTCTCGATTGATATGGCGGCTGTACGCCAGCGCAAGCGTGACATGGTCGAGGCGCAGGTTGCCGATCACTTGCAGAACTACAAGGCGAGCGGCGCCGAGCTGATCATGGGCACTGGGCGCTTTGTGGCGCCGAGAACGCTCGAGGTGCGCCTGAATGACGGTGGGACGCGCGTGCTTGCGGGCGACCAGGTGTTCCTCAACGTCGGAACCCATGCGGTAGTTCCCAGCGTGCCAGGCCTCCAGGAGGCCCGACCGCTCACGCATATCGAGGCCCTGGAGCTCGACTATTTGCCCACACATCTGATCGTCCTCGGGGGTGGCTATGTCGGTCTCGAAATGGCCCAGGCTTACCGTCGCTTCGGCAGCCGGGTGACGATCATCGAGCACGGCCCCCAGCTCATGGCGAGAGAGGATCCCGACGTGTCGGGTGAGGTGCAGCGGATTCTCATTAGTGACGGCATTCAATGTCTCCTGGCGACCCAGACCCTCCGCGTGCGCGGTCGATCAGGAGAGGATGTGAGCCTTGTCGTGCGCACGACCTCCGGGGAACAAGTGATCGAAGGCAGCGACATCCTGGTGGCGGCGGGGCGCATTCCCAACACCGACGCGATTGGGCTCGAGCAGGCCAGCGTTGAGCTCGACGGCCGTGGCTATGTTCGCGTCAATGAGCGGCTGGAGACGAGCGCGCCCGAGGTCTGGGCCATCGGGGAATGTGCCGGCAGCCCGCAATTCACGCACGTATCGGTCGACGACTTCCGCATCATCAGGGACAATCTGGCCGGGGGAACACGTAGCACGCGCGATCGGCTAGTTCCTTACTGCATGTTCACCGACCCTCCGCTTGCCCGCGTCGGACTGAACGAGGCCGACGCGCGGCGCCAAGGGGCGACCGCGCGCGTCGCGAGAATCCCGATGAGTGCGGTGCTCCGGGCACAGACGACCGGCGAAACACAAGGCTTCATGAAGGCTCTTGTCGGCACGAACGACGATCGGATCCTCGGGTTCACGATGATCGGTGCCGAGGCCGGCGAGGTCGTGGCCACCGTGCAAATGACGATGTTGGCAGGCCTCCCATATTCGAGGCTCCGCGACGCCGTTCTGACGCACCCAACGATGGCGGAGGGGCTCGACCGGCTCCTCTCCAACGTGCCGGCCCGCTCCGCGCAGTTGGTCACGCCGAAGAGCCCGCTATTGACGGCCTGATGCCGCCTCTCAGCCGTGGCGGGCCACTCCGGACGGGGTGGGCACATTCTCGGATGCCGTTTTCGCGATCGTCATCACGATCCTCGTGCTGGATCTCCGCCCTCCGGTCCATCCGCCGCTAACGGCCGATGTGTTCTGCGAGGAGACGTACCCATGCCGACCCTCCGCCGAACCCATCCACTTCCCATCCGAACTCGGATGGAGTTCGTAGGTGGCTCGATTCGTCTCAAATTTCAACACGCCGTTACTTACCGACGGCATCTTGATCGGGCCATTGGCAATGCTTGCGAAAGCATGGATCGAATAATTCGAGACTACTCCGGTGAGTCCGCCACACGGCGACGGTGAAGGCTGTCACTACCAGTCTGATGTCTTCGTGTGCGTACGTCTTTCGCCTCGTGGCTCGTGGGGCCTAAAGCCCGGCTTCGGGCGCGCGTCGCCGGCAAGCCGTTGTTCGGTGGCACGTGCACTTCCGGTGCACTTTCTCGAGAGGCGGCAGACGGACGGCAGCAGCCGTTCACTCGTCGAGGAAGCTCTGTACCTGGCTTATCAGATGCATCCGGTTCTTCTCGAGAGCGACTGCGTGGGTGCCCTCGCCGATCACTACATGGCGCTTATATGGCGTGTTGACGAGCTTGGCGAAAACTTCTTGCGCCATGTAAAGCGGGGTATCCTGGTCCCACTCCGCGAGGATCAGAAGCGTCGGAACACGGATCTTTTCCGGGTCCCATGTTGCCTTGCCGGCGCCCCAGTAATCGACGATATCCTTGAGCACGCCATT
>Ga0070698_100002536_pt1 | contig 20111 bp, 19 predicted proteins | sample KBSK1502metaG_FD_65477 | JGI IMG/M metagenome (GOLD analysis project Ga0070698, IMG submission 65477) | Corn, switchgrass and miscanthus rhizosphere microbial communities from Kellogg Biological Station, Michigan, USA - KBS K1-50-2 metaG | ecosystem: Host-associated > Plants > Roots >...
CCCGACGCGGCGAGCCGTCCCCAGCGCATCGCCCTCACCAGCGACGGCGGTGTCTGGTACGTCGACTATTCCCGCGGATTCCTTGGCCGGCTCGACCCCGCGACGGGGGCGACGAAGGAGTGGAAGAACCCCGGTGGGGCGGCTTCCCTTCCCTACGCCATGACCGTCGACGACGCCAACCGGCTCTGGTTCGTCGAGACCGGCGCGCAGCCGAATCGCCTGGTCGGCTTCGACCCGAAGACCGAGCAGTTCTTCAGCTCGAGCCCGATCCCCAGCGGCGGCGGCACCGTGCGGTACATGATCTTCGACCCGAAAGCGCGGGTGATCTGGTTCGGGAGCGACAACAATACGATAGGGCGCGCGACGATTCCTCCTGCAAGGGCGACGACGACATGAGCGAGTAGCGAAGAGCGAAGAGCGAAGCCGTCGTTCCTCTTCGCTCCTCGCTCTTCGCTATTCGCTGGGCTTCAGCATCCGCCATCCAGTACCCCAGATCCCCGCTCCGAGAAGCATCATCACCGGAATCAGGAGCATGCCGTTCATCAGGTTGCCGGTGCGATCGGAGATCACCCCGATGATCGTCGGGCTGATCGCGTCGCCCAGCAGGTGGATGGAGAGGATCGACATGCTGACGGCACGCGCGCGCATCGCCGCCGGCACCGAATTCACGATGATGGCGTTGATCGGCCCGTTGTAGAACCACATGAAGAACTGGGCCAGGAGAATCGCCCCGCCGATCACCAGGCGGCTTCCGGCGGTGAGGGCGAGGAGCGCGAATCCCGCGGCGGGTATCATCGAGAGACAGCTGAGCGCGAAGTAGGGCGACTTGGTTTTCTTCTTGAGCCAGTCTGCCAGCAATCCTCCGGTGACGGTGCCGGCCAGACCCCCCACGACGGTCGCGGCCCCGGTCAGCCCGGCCGCCGCGCTCAGCTCCATTCCCCGCTGGCGCACCAGGAAGGTCGCGAACCAGTCCGCCATCCCTCCGCCGGCCCAGGTCACCGCGACGTATCCCGCGACGGCGAAGACGTAGGGCGCCGTCTTCCGGAGGAGCGTGAGCGCTTCCGGCCACGACGGGATGGACGCCGCGGGGATGGGATCGTAGGCTCCGCGCACCGGCTCCCTGATCAGGAGCGCGAGCCCGGCGGCGATGAGTCCGGGAAGTCCGACGATCAGCAACGCCGCTCGCCAGCCGTAGGCATTGCCGATCAATCCGCCCAGTGTGAATCCCAGGGCGGCGCCGACGGGAATCGCCACATAGAAGATCGTGAGGATCCGGTTCCGGCGGTCGGGCGGGTAGTAGTCGCTGATGAGCGAGGGGGCGATGGTGGCGTAGGCCGCCTCACCGACTCCGACCAAGGCGCGGGCCAGGATGAAGCTCACGATACCGGTGGCAAGCGCCCCTCCGGCGGTGGCCACCGACCAGAGGGCCACACCCAGCGCAATCAGAACCTTTCGGGACATCCGGTCGGCCAGCGAGCCGAAGACCGGACTGGTGAGCATATAGACGATGACGAACGCGGTGAGCGGGTAAGCCGTCTGGGCGTCGCTGAAACCCAGCTCCTTCTGGAAGAGCGGCTTGACCGCGCTGGGCACGTAGCGGTCGATGTAATTGAGGAGATTCATCGCCGTAAGGACGATGATGGCGAATCGGGCGCCTGAGTGGACCGGCGGGACGTTTGAAGTCGCTGCCACGGTTCCTCCGGAAAGGGCTCGGTGCGCTAACTGCCGGAAAGCTATATGTTTTCTCCCATGACCGGGCCGTCTCCACGCAACCGCCGCACCCCGACGTCAGAGGGCGTTGTCGTCCTGGTCCGTGATCATCTGCGGACCGTGCTGGCCCGTACCACGACGCCGTTCCCCTGCCACTATGCCTGCCTGATCCATCCGCGCTGCCGGCAGGGGGAGCGCGGCTTCGGCGTCATCACCCTCGCGGGTGAGAGTCTGGCACTGACGGTCACCCTCCTGGAGAGTCTCCGCAGGATGCCGACACTGCTGGAGGGCACCGACCCGGTCGTGCTCGCGGCGGCGGACGACGAGGATACGCTGGCGATGGGTCCCGACGGGCCGGAAGCGCTCCCGGTCGACCGGATCATGCTCTGGCACGGGGTGGCGGCGGGCACCAGCGCGAAGGAGCTGCGCAACCGCACCGGCATCACCCTCCGCCCGACCACCGCGGGGCCACGTCTCACGCTGCTCGCGGCCGAACGGCCGGTAGGTTGGCCTACCTGATGCGCATCGCCGTCGTCTTCGATTCGCCATACCCCCGCTATACCCCAGTAGACCACCACCGCCAGATGACCGAGGAGCTCGGCTCGGGGGACTCCGAGCGTGAGCCCGACATGGAGTACCAGGTGGCGCACGCCCTCGAGGCGCGGGGCCACGAGGTGTTGCTGATCGGAGTCAACAAGGACCCCCGCGAAGTGCTGGATCGCTGCGCGGAGTTCAAACCCGACCTGGTGATGAACTGCGCCGAATCCTTCCGCGGGGAGAGCCGGCTCGACCATCTCTTCCCCGCGCTCCTGGAAGCGGGGGGATACCGGTACACCGGATCGCCGCCGCTCGGATTGCAGGTCTCACGCGACAAGGCCATGAGCAAGAAGATCCTCGCCTACCATGGCATTCGGGTGCCGGGATTCGCGACCTGGAAGACCAACGAGGAGGTGACCGAGCCTCCCAGCCTCAAGTATCCCCTGATCGTCAAGCCGCTCTCGGCCGATGCGTCGGAGGGCATTGCGCAGGCGTCGGTCGTGGAGGACCTGGAGTCGCTCACCGAGCGGGTGGCGTTCGTGCATTCCCGGTTCGAGCAGCCGGCCATCGCGGAAGAATTCATCACCGGCCGGGAGCTCTACGTGAGCCTCATCGGCAACGATGCCCGCCTCGAGCTGCTCCCCCTCACCGAGCTGGTCTTCGACAAGGAAAAAAATCCGCCGGAAGAGCGTTTCGCGACCCAGTCGGCCAAATGGGATGAGCTCTACCGGCAACGGAAGGGCATCCGGAACGTGTTTGCCCGCCCGGTCAGCGCCCAGGCAAAGGAAGAGATCGAGCGAATCTGCCGCACCGCCTTCCACGCGCTCTGGCTCAGGGACTACGCGCGCATCGACATCCGGCTGACCGACGAGGATGAAGTCTGGGTCCTCGAGGCGAACGCCAATCCGTTCGTCAGCCATGGACACGAAATCGCGAATGCCGCCGAGAAGGCGGGCATGCCGTACGCCGATTTCATTCAGCGGATCGTCGACGAGAGTCTGGCGCGCTATGAGTCCGCGTAAGCCCCGGCGCATCGCCCCGCCGACCGACGATCCCCGCTGCATCTGCGGGTACCCGCTCAAGCGGTACTGGAGTTACTGCCCCGATTGCAGCCGGCCGCAGCGGTGGCGCGATTCCGCGGGGATCGCCGGCGCCGAATGTCCCAGCTGCCGCTGGGTCATCTCGCCCAAGTTCTCCTTCTGCCCCTGGTGCGCCACCGATCTCGAGGACGAGGGGACCTTCAGCGAGGTGCCGCTCAAGGCCCCGAAGGGGTTCCGGCTGGACACGCGTTGCGACTGGCGGTGCGGCGGGCGGGTCCAGTATCCGATGGCCCATTGCCCCTGGTGCGGGAAGGATCAGGCCTGGAATGAGGACGACAGGTTCGAGGGTAACTGTCCCCACTGCGCCCGGGGCGTGGATGACTGGATGGACACCTGCCCCTGGTGCGGAGAGGATGCGACGGGCCAGGACCTGATTCCGAGGGCGCTCCGGAAGGTGCGGGCACTGCTCAAGGTCGCCCGCATCCCGGATTGGGGGTTCCGGGTGCTCCTTCGCCCGGGGGTGTCGGGGGTCGATCCGAAATACCCCAAGATCGTCGAGATCGAGCAGAAGTACGTCGTGGGCGCGCGCCGGCGAGACGAAATCCCCTGGTCGATGCTGGTGGGGCTGCTGAGCCACGAGCTGGGCCACAGCGTGCTTTATCACAACTGGTACTGGACCCGGTCCCCCTCGTTCCGGCGCACCTTCGGCGAAGTCGCCAAGGCCTACCGGGTGATGGATGATGCCTGGGTCGACTTCCAGCGCCGCCGCGTCGCCATTGCCCCCGTCAATCACGTGAGCGGGTATGCCACACGGCATCCCCAGGAGGATTTTGCGGAGACCTTCCGGTTCTACCTGACCCGACGGGGAAAGCTGCGCGAACTGTTTTCGGAATTCGGGACCAAGCGGAAGGGAGTGGTTGTGTACGAGAAATTCCTCGCCATGCAGGAATACATGCGCGCGTTGCGCGCGAGGTAGCAGGCAGCAGGCAACTGGCAACAGGCAACTGCCTGCTGCCTGCTGCCTCAACTAATTCAACCCCGCATGCCGTAGCGTCGCCGCCCCCCGGTCCACGTATTCCGAGCTCGAGAGTAGCGCCCGATCGGGATACCAGATGAACACGACCGACCCCTCACCCAGCAGATTCACCAGCCGGCGGGCGCTCTCCTTCGGGACGGCAGGGCATCCCTCGGTGCGCCCCAGTCGCCCGAGGCGCGCTCGAGCGGCGCTCACACCCGGCGTGCCGTGGAGCACGATGCCCCGCTGCAGCGCGTGGTCGTTGATGCCGGGCTCCAGTCCCACCAGCCGGCGGGCAATCCCCCTCACCCCGGCGTAACTCCCCGCCGTGATGAAGGTGCCGACGCTGGACCGCTTGCTCCCGGTCCGGTTCGAAAACGATGTCGCCCAGACCCCACCCGATCCCGATCCATGCGCCACGAACTCGTGCATCAGCACTTCCGCGGTGCCCAGCTCGACGACCCAGAGTCGCCGGGTGTTGGACGGCAGCGTGTAGTCGATCACGGTGAGCAGGGAGCCGGTGGCCAGCCCGCGCAGCGCCGCCCGCTGATAAGCGGCCGTCGCATGCGTCCACGCCTCGGCGGAGATCTCCTCCGGCCGTGGAAACGCGAATTCCGGCTCCGGACCGGCGCCGACACGTGGTCGTGCGCAGCCCGCCGAGCCGACCAGGGCGAGGATCAGGAAGCCCGCAAACTTGCATCTCATGCAAGGAGGAGGGGCAAGCGACGTGCCTCCCGGCTGTCGCGATTCTGGGGGGCAGATCGGTCCGACATGTCAATGGGTTAGCCCGCGTGTCCGGGAGGTTGACAGTCATTTCCCGGCCGATGGAACCGCGATGTGCATTATAGATGGCTTCCGGGTGTCTCCCCCTTCGGGATCGGGAGATTGCTCTCATTTCCCTCAACGATCTTGCAGCGGGGGAGGAAACCCATGGACGACAATAAACTGGCCGCCGAGGAAGCCCGGCGCGTCGGACAGCACGGCGCCGTGAAGTCATATGTCGAGCGGGAAGTGGGTGCGGAGGTTGCCGCGGAGGCGAGCATTCCGACCGCGACCGATCTGGGGCGGGAGGAACGGGTCGCAGCCGACTTGCGCCGGAAAGCGCTGAACGACGTGGTCGCTACCGAGCAGGCCGTCGACCAGGCGCGCGGTGCCGCGCGAGTTTCGCAATTCGTGGACTACGCGTTCTACGTGATCTACGCGCTGCTCGCCGTGCGGATCGGACTGGCGCTGATTGCCGGCAATCCGGAGGCGGGATTCTATCGCTTCATCCGGGTCGTGACGGCGCCGCTGTACGCACCGTTCAGAGGGATCGTGGAGAGTCCCACCGATCCGAGCGGCCATACCCTCGCGTTGCCGCTGGTCGTGGCCGTGGTGGCGTATGCGCTCCTGCACCTGGCGATCAACGGGGTGCTCCGCATGATGGCCCAGCGGAAGGTCGAGATCTAACTTGCCCCTGGGGAGAGTCGCCGCGCGCCGGACCGCGATTCTCCTCGCAGTCTCGGCGTCGATCTGCGGCCCGTCGGAGACGGGCCGCGCGACGCCGGGCCCCGATCCGGCGTCACTCGCGGATGCGGCGGTCCTCGATACGCTCGGCCGTGACTCGTCGAGAGCGGTGCAGGCCGAGATGCGGAACATCCATTTTCAGGTCGCGGACGGGGTGGTGCTGGATATCGCGCGCCTGCGGGGCAGGCTGCTGCCCACGACCTCCTCCCGCCCCCCGGTCCTCGACGATCCGGGGTCGTTCACGCTGCAGATCACCAGCGGCGAGATCTCGATCGATACGGCGAGCCTCGGCAACCTCCTCACCAATCACGTTTTCGCGTATCCCGGTTCTCCGCTCAAGAGCCTCCGGATCGAGACCGAGGGAGATCAGCTCGTCCAGCGAGGCGTCCTCCATGGATTCCTCCCCTTCACGATGCGGGCCGAGGTGACCCTGACTCCCGAGGGGTTGATCCGGCTGCACCCGAACAAGGTCAAGGTGTTCGGAATCGGGGTCAGAGGAATGATGCGCTTCTTCGGCCTGCAGCTCGAATCGATGGCGAAGATCCTGCCCGGTCACGGAGTTCGCATCGTGGACGACGACTTCCTCCTCGATCCGACCGCGATTCTGCCGCCCCCCCGGACACGGGGAAGGGTGACGGGACTCCAGGTCGGGAATGGGAGGATGGTGCAGACATTCGGCGGCGCCGAGCCGGCCGAGCGGCTCGCTCCGGTCGGACCCGAGCCGGCGAACTACATGTACTTTCAGGGGGCATTCCTTCGCTTCGGCAAGCTCACCATGACGGACACCGACCTGCTCATTCTCGACGACGATCCGGGCGATCGATTCGACTTCGTCCTGGCGCGGTACAACGAGCAGCTGGTGGCAGGATACAACCGGAACACGCCGGATCACGGACTGATCGTGCATATGCCGGATATCGGGGACATCGGAAGAAAGCCGTTGTCGGTGCCGAGGTAGGCGGAAAGGCGCAAAGACGCAAAGGTGCGAGGACTGACGACTGAAGACTGAAGACTACTCACCGCTAGCTTCGCTAAACGGAGACCACAAATGCACTACGTCGACGGCTTTCTGTTGCCGATTCCGAAGAAGCATCTGAAGACTTACCGCCGCATAGCCAGGCTGGCATCCAGGGTGTGGCGAAGCCACGGGGCACTCGAGTACGTGGAATGCGCGGGAGACGATATCAAGACGACGATGGGGGTCTCGTTCCCCCGCAGAATCAGGGCGAAGCCCGGAGAGACGGTGATCTTCGCGTGGATCGTGTACAAATCGCGGGCGCATCGCGATCGGGTCAACGCGAAAGTGATGAAGGATCCGCGGATGGCCAAAATGATGGCCGACATGGACGCGATGCCATTCGACGCCAAACGCATGTCATACGGCGGCTTCAAGGTGATCGTGGAGGCGTAAGTCGCGAGGGCGCGGGGCCGGCTTGACGAAACCGGTGCTACGCGGTAATAGTTAACCTTATGGTTAACCATCAGCGGCTCGACGCCACCTTCGGTGCCCTCGCCGATCCGATCCGCCGCCGGGTGCTCGCCACCCTTCGCGAGGGGGAACAGACGGTGTCCGCCCTGGCCGCGCCGCACCGGATCTCCCTGCCGGCCTTTCTCAAGCACCTCCGCACCCTGGAGCGGGCGGGGCTGGTGCTGGGCCGGAAAACCGGACGGGTCCGGCGCTGCCGCCTGGTTGCGGCACCGCTGGGTCGCGCGACCGATTGGCTCACCGACTATCGAGCGTTCTGGGAGGGTCGCCTCGACTCCCTGGAACGCTACTTTCGCACCCCACAGGAGAACGACCCATGGACGCCCCCGCCACCCGAGCCCGCCAAGCCCAGGCGCTCGAGCTCCGCCGCACCATCCCCGCGCCGTGCCAGAAAGTCTTCGAAGCGTGGACCGACCCGGAAGTAGTCGGCCGCTGGTTTGCACCCACCGCGGAGTACCGGATCATCGTCCATGAGCTCGATCTCCGGGTCGGCGGTCGCTATCGCTTCGAGATGCGGCACCCGGACAAGCCGACCCACATCGCAGTCGGTGTGTATCGGGAAATCGAAGCACCCAGCCGGCTCGTCTTTACCTGGCGCTGGGAAGGGCGCGACGCGATGCCCGAAACCGAAGTCGCGCTGGACTTCCTGGCGCGCGGCGAGTCGACCGAGCTGACGCTCACGCACCGAGGCTTCGACGAAGCCGCCGATCGCGACCGTCATTCCGAAGGATGGAGCGGCTGCCTCACCATGCTGGCCGCCACAATGCAAGCCACCTGACCTCAATATCTGGAGATTGTCGAATGCGTGTCGTCGATCCGATTCTCATGGAGCTGGAGCAGGAAGCCATCGCCACGCGGCGGCTGCTGGAGCGGGTTCCCGATGACAAGCTGAGCTGGAAGCCGCACCCGAAGTCGATGTCGCTCGGCCAGCTCGCCCTCCATATCGCCGGCGTTCCCGCGACCATTTCGGGGATGGCGCAGCAGGACACCTTCGCCATCGTCGGATTCTCCCAGTCCGAGCCGGCCAGCCGGAAGGAGCTGCTGGCGACGTTCGAAGAGAGCCTTCGTACCGCCAAGGAGCGGATCGGCGGAATGGGCGATGACAGGGTCATGGAAACCTGGCGGGCGACCAGGAACGGGAAGGAGCTGATGGCGATGCCCCGCATCGCGGTCCTGCGCGCCATCCTGTTGAATCACTGGTACCATCATCGGGGACAGCTGACGGTGTATCTGCGGATGCTCGAAGTGCCCCTGCCCTCGGTGTACGGGCCGACGGCGGACGAGAATCCGTTCGCTTAGGGTGCACCCCGGAGCCGTCGGGAGGCCCACTCGAGCAACAGCGCGGCCATGAGGAGTGCAAACAGCACGCGAGACGAAATGCGGGGCGTCCCGTCGGTCCGTGATGGGGCGCCGGAGGCTGGTCCCAGTCGTGTCATCAGTGTGGCGAGCGGGGCCTCGTCGCTGACGCCCTGCGGGGGACGGACAATCCGTCCGGTGTAGGCCACGCCGGCGATGAGGCCGGCCCACCAGTCGCGATGCTCGCGGAGCGCTGCATCACCGCCGCCCATCCGCCAGCGCCAGGTATCGATGTAGCCGCTCGTCACCGCCCTGCCCCGCTCGATCCGTCGCGCCGCGACCGCGGCGCGGTTGCCCCGCCGTTCCAGCACCACCGCGTCGGCTCGCGGAGCGACGGGAATCAGCTCCAGCCCCCCGCGCGGCTCCCGCGCGCCGGAATCGAATGGCTCGTGCGCCGGCTCCGGCAATCCCGGCGACCCCGCGGCGAGCATGGCGAGGCCCGGCGACTGGACCGCCGGACCGGAGAGAATCACACCACCACCCGACCGGACGAATCCGGCAAGCTGGAGCGCTTCGGCGGTCCCGATGGAATCGAGAACGACGACCGCGGAATACCGCATCGTATCGATCGGAGTCGCGACTCCCTGCCGCACGTCGCCCCGCGGCGAGAGCCGGAGCCGGGCATCGATCTTCCAGCCCCGCTCTTCGAGCGCCGCGGCCACGAACTTGCTCTCCCACCCGGCGCGGCCCAGCAGCAACAGCCTGCCGAGCACCAGCGAATCGCCCAGCAGTGACCGTGCGACGGTGCTCCCGGTCCGTGCCAGGATTTCCTCGGGGCCCGACCTGGCCAGGATTCGCGCGCCGGGTGCTCCGGGGACGATCGAATCGAGCCGGCCCGCTGCATCTTCCACGATGACGCCCGCGCCCGCCGGCGCGGCGATCCAGGCACTGGTGCCCCCCTCGGGGTCCGCCACCCGCTCCGCGGCCACCGCGGTGGGTGCAGCCGCCGCGCCCTCCCAGGTCACTCCCGTTCCCGCACCCGCCAGCGCGCGGAGCCAGTCGCGCGCGAAGGGATCCAGCGATCGCTCCGCCAGCAGGTGCACCCCCGCCGGCGCACCCGACGAGCTCCAGGCGATGAGCGCACGCGGCAATCCACGCGAGCGCACCACGGCATACTCCGGCGCGGCGCGATCGCGGAAGGCGAGGATCACGAGCCAGGCGAGCGCCGCGAGCACCACCGCGCGCGCGACCCGCTCCAGCAGCACCCGGGCTCCCGCCCCGGCGTCACCTGGTGAGCGCATACACCACGATATTCACCGCGAACCGGGACGGATCGACCTCCATGAACCGCTTGCTCTCCGGATGCATCGACCATTCGGAGCTGTAGTCCTTGTTGCTGTACAACACGTCGATCCGGCCGCCCCGCATGACGCCCAGGAGCCGCTCGTGGACCAGGTTGTCTCCCCAGCCATTCATCTCGTGGTTCGTGGCGGGGGGCCCATCCTTGAACAGGAAAAACGCCTTGTACAGCGCGTGCGTGTTAGGCACCTCCGCGAGCGGTCCGAAGAGCCGGGTCAGCTCCTCGGTCGCGGTCTTGTGGAAGACGCCGTTGACGTCGTGGTTGTGATCGTCCACGAAGAGGAAGCCGCCCCGGTCGACGAACCGGAGCAGGTTGCGGCGTTCCGCCTCGCTGAAGCGCACGGCCAGGTGTCCGGTCAGGTACAGGAAGGGAAATTCGAACAGCTCCGCCGAATCGAGCGGGACGTTGACGCCCGCCGGACTCACCTCCAGCTCGGTGTGCCGGACCAGCGAGTCGATCACGACCGAAGGGACCAGCTGTCCGCTCTCCCAGTCTCCGGAGGCGTAGATCCCGGTGGCGAAGGTGAACGGCTTCATCGACCGCCTCGCCAGGCGGAGAGCGACGGAGCCGTTTCGATCCTGCGTTCGAGCATCCGGCGCGCCTGCCGCAGCAGCTGGCCCGGATCCTCGCCGGCGCGGATCGCCTCGATCGCGCGGGCGAGCAGCGGCGCCGCGTCCGGTGCATCGGCAAGGGCATCCGCCCGCACCATCGTGAGTGAATCCGCCAGTGCCGGCGGCGCCCGTCCCGTCGAGGGCAGCAGGCGATCGAGTCGCCGGAGCAGCTCCTGCCTCGCGTCGCCAAGGGGAGCGCGCGGGGTCCGCCGGGCCACCTCCGCCGCGCCGGTACCGGTGAGCCGCACCTTGTCGAGATCGACCAGGATCCTCGGCAGCATTCCCCGGAGATAGACCCGACGCGACGTTCGGCCCTTGTCGAGGGCGTCGAGCGCCCGGTACATCTCGGGCAGCGCCGCCGAAACCCGCGCGCGCGCCAGGTGGTCTTCTGCCCGGCGCATCGCGAGCCCCGCCACGCGAAGGAGTTTCGACTCCTCGGTCTCCCCGACGAATCCGACATCGGTGGCGGTCTCGAGCTCGAGAATGAGCGCCTGGACCCGGTCGTAGAGCATCCGCTGGCGTTCGCCGAGCCGCTTCGACTGCACGCTGAACGAGTCGGGCGGAAGCCGGCGCTGGCGGACCAGCAGCGTTTCCGCCCTGATGATGAGCATGCGCTGACTCAGCACGGTGGTATCCAGCGTCGCCGCGGACGCCGGCACGATTGGAATCGCATCCTTCTGCTCGGGATCGGCAATGCGAATCGTCCGGGTATCGGAGCTGCCTTCCCCCGGTCCGCCGAGATCGTTCCGGTCCCGGGCGACCGCGCGAAGATTCAGCACGTCCCCCGGGCCGAGCTGCATGCTGTCGAGCCGGAGCGTCAGGCGGATTCCGGCGCTGCGCGCTCCCGCCGGCGAGGCGAGACCCAGGACGCGTGTGGTCGTCGTGAACCGTTCCCCGCCCCCGGTGGTCAGCATCAGCTCGAACCAGACCCGGCCGAGTCCGATGTCGTCGTTCGCTGCGGCGTCCAGGAGGAGACTTCCCCGGGGCACCGCGTATGTCGTGTCGCGCAGGGGGGAGGTGAGCTTGACCGTCGGCGGAGCGTCGAGCACCGGCTCCAGCGTCAGCAGACGGTGCTTTCCCCGGTCGCTGATCCGCACCACTTCCGGGCGCCGCGGCATCGTGAGCGGCAGGCTCCAGGTATCGCCCGCCACACGCGCCGGAATGCTCGTGTTTCCGCGCAGGAGCGCGATGCTCTCCGCGGGCCCCAGGGTGGCGCCCCGGCCCCGGATCAGCATGGCGCTGCCCTCGAGCGCGCGGACCGAGACGGGATCGTCGATCACCGCACGGGGGAGTCCTGCATAGGCCGGCGCTGTGACTTCGATGACCACCGGGTGGAGCCGGTCCGCATCCGCGGCCGGTCCTCGCGTCGCGAGCAGCACATCGCCTGCGCCGGGACCGAACAGGCGGGTGACGCTTGCGCCCGGCAGCGCCGCCAGCGCGACCAGCAGGGCGAGGACACCGCCGATCGACCGGGCCAGTGACCGGAGGAGCGGCGGCCGGAGGACTCCCGGTACCATCTCCCGCTGGATCGCGCGATCGAGCAACCCGGTATCCGGCGTACCCGCGGGCACGACGGCCGTCACGAGCGCGAACTGCAATCCGGGGAGCAGCTCCTCGAGATACAACGCCACCTGCACGAGCTTCGACGCGCCGCGACCGCGCCAGAGCCGCCACCCTCCCACCGCGATTCCCGCGATTGCGCCGAGCGGAAGCGCGGCACGGCGGAGACCGAGAGCGAGCGGTGACACCAGGTCGACCAGCGCGATGAACAGCAGCACCGCCCCGAAGGCGAGCGCCGCGGAGGAGACCACGGAGACGGTGAGGACGCCGAGCAGCGCGGCGCGAGCCCGGCGGACCCGGGTGATCGGGTTCATCGTGGGGCCGCCCGTCGCACGAGCATCTCCACACCGGCAAGCAGCAGCGCCGCGAGCAGCAGCCACCTCGCCCATGGGGAGGGGACCTGATCGGGCGCCGGGAAGCTCGAGGCGAGCGCGCGGACGGTGCGGGACTCCCCGGCCAGTCGCGCGCGCGCCGCGTCGCCCATCGGCGTCGGGCTCACGTCCCCCCCGCAGTGCCCGACGAGGGAAGCGACCAGCCGTGCGAATCGCGTCTCGAGCACCAGATCTCCGACCGCCGGCACGTCGATCGAGACGCTCCGGATGCACCCGCCGCCGTGGGGCGATTCGACCGCCGCGGGCGTTCCATCCACCCAGCGCGCCACGACGACGACGCCACCCCGCTCCGCGGCTCGCCATGACAGCGTGCGAACGAACGGCGCCACGATCACGGTGCTTCCCACGGCAACGGCACCCACCGTGTCCGCCGCCTTCGGGTCCCATCCCGTGAGAGCCACCCCGACCGGAGGCCACACCACCAGCACGCGCCCCGCCTCCGCCGCCCAGGACGAGTCGGCGCCGGTCGCGAGCCGCCGAAGGACGCGCACCTCGCCACCGCCGGAGTCCGCCACGCGAAGCGCCATGCGGAGCGGATCGTCCGGAGCACCCAGCAGCGTCACCGCCGGCGGAGCGGAGTCCGAGGCGGCGGGGGTCGAGACGAGCCGAATGCCCGCGGGCCAGAGAGCACGGAGCGAATCGGTCGCGGCGTCGGCCTCCTCGCCGAGCAACGGAGAAATCACGGTTAGCTCGATGGAATCGGCACGGTCGCGCACCCGGGAGGCTACCCGGATCGCGCCGATCAGCCCGGTCGAGAGCCGTCCGGGTACACCGACCTGGCCAAGCCGCGCCAGGCTGTCGGCGGCGCCGCGCTCGACCACCGTCGCGGCGGAGTCGAACAGGATGAGGATGTCGCGCTCTCCTAACACGGCCCTCGCGCTCTCCGCCGCCTCCGCCGCTCTCGCCACCGCCCTCGACCGGTCCACCAGAACGATCCGAATGAGCGAATGCGGCGCCGGGGAAAGTACCGGGCGCGCGAGCGCGGCACCCGCCGCGAGCACGAGGGCCACCCGAATCGCCAGCAGCAGGAGATCCCAGGCTCGATCGCCCGTGCCCTGGCCTGGATGACGCGATCCGGCGCGAACCGCGCCGTCGGCAGGGGAAAGAGATCGGGCTCGCGGGTGACGATAAGATGGAGGAGGACCGCGCCCGCGGCGACCAGACCGGCGGCGGCGAGAAACCCGGGAAAGAGAAAGCTCATGATCCGCGTGCGGCCGGCTCGGTGACTCCCGTCACCCGGCGCACGATCCGATCGGGCGCATCGCCGACGGCGACCTCGTGATAGATCGCTCCCGCCCCGCGCCACGACTGCGCCAGCGCGTCCCGCCACCGGGCGAATTCTTCCCGGTACGACCCGAGCTCGGCGCCTCCCAGCGGGCGGCGCAGCGCCGGATGTTCGGGATCGGTGACGACGCGGTGCGCGTCGCCCGGCTCCAGCTCTTCGGCGGCGACCACGTGCACCGCGAAGACCTCCGCCCCTCCCGCCAGCATCTCCCGTGCGACGGTGTGCAGTGCCTCCGCATCGCCGAGGAAATCGCTGACGATCGCGATGCGCCGGCTGGTGCGCGATGCGGCGAGGAGTGGGGCCAGCGAGGACGATCCGCCGGGAGTGGTCTCCAGCAGGGCGCGCAGCACATCGGAGACGGTCCCCCGCCGGGTCCGCGGGGGGAGCACTCGAGGCGTCGGTCCGGCGATGGCGATCCCGACGGGATCGTTGTCCCCATGCGCCACGGCGGCAAGCCCAAGCGCGATCGCGGCGGCGGTATTCCATTTGGCAAGCGTGCCGGCGGGGAATGCCATCGATGCCGTGGCGTCGACCAGCACCATGGTGCGGAGACTCGAATCGTCGTGCGAGAGCCGCACCGCCACCCGCTCGGTGCGCCCGAACAGTTTCCAGTCGATGCGTCCGGGATCATCGCCCTGCTGATAGGGCCGATACTCCATGAATTCCGGAGAGGCACCCACCCGCCGGGAGCGGTGACTTCCCTGGAACGCCCCCCGGCTCACGCGGCGGGCGGGCCAGTGCACTCCCCGCAGCGCATCGAGCAGGGCGCCGCTGGTGAGCTCACGCACCGTCAGATCCTGATGTCGCTCTGAGGCGGACGAACCTCGGTAAGCACATCGGAAACCAGATCCTCCGCGGTGACGCCTTCCGCTTCCGCGGCGAAGTTGGGCAGGATCCGGTGCCGGAGCACCGGGAGCGCGACCCGGTGCACATCGGCGGGACTGACCGCGACGCGGCCGTGCATCAGCGCCCAGGCCTTGGCGCCGAGAATCAGCGCCTGGCCCGCCCGGGGTCCCGCGCCCCAGCGGACATACTTGCGCAGCCGCGCGGGAATGTCCTCCTCGCCGGGGCGCGTCGCGCGCACCAGCTGGGCGACGTAGCGGAGGAGCGGCTCGGAGACCATGACGTCGCGCACCATTCCCTGGAGCGCCAGGACCTGCTCGGCGGTGACCACGCCGCGGAGATCCGCCGCCTCCCGGCCGGTGGTCGAGCGGAGAATCGAAATCTCGTCGTCCAGTCCCGGGTAGTCGATGCGGATCGCGAGCAGAAAACGGTCGAGCTGCGCCTCGGGGAGCGGATAGGTGCCCTCCTGCTCGATCGGGTTCTGCGTGGCCAGGACGAAGAACGGCTCCGGCAGGCGCATGGTGTCGCCCGCGGCGGTCACCCGGTGCTCCTGCATCGCCTCGAGAAGCGCGGCCTGGGTGCGGGGAGGAGCCCGGTTGATCTCGTCGGCGAGAATGATGTTTCCGAAGATCGGGCCCCTGACGAAGCGAAAGGTGCGATGTCCCGTCGCGGCGTCCTCCTCCAGCAGCTCGGTGCCGGTGATGTCGCTGGGCACCAGATCGGGGGTGAACTGGATGCGCCGGAAATCCAGGCGCATCGCGTCGGCGACGGTGCGGATGAGCAGCGTCTTGGCGAGCCCCGGAACACCGATGAGCACGGCATGGCCGCCGGCCAGGAGGGTGATGAGCACCTCCTCGATGACCTCCGATTGGCCGACGATCCGCTTGCCCACCTCGGCGCGGAGCGCCTGCACCGCGCCCAGGAGCGCATCACGCTCCGGAGGAAGTCCGGTGTTTCGCTCTCCACGCGGCGGCGTACCCGGTACGGCAGTCGTCATGCACGCTCCATGGCGGTCGGCAGGAAATCGGCGGCGCTCCCACCCCCTACGGTGGAGGAAAGAATCTAGTTGCGCCGGGGACCGCCCGTGACGGGCAGCCTGGTCGGGTCGGTGGGGGGCACCGAACGCAAAAGTGGCCCCGCAATCGCGGAGCCACTTCGGAAGTGGTGGTTCCGTGCCCAGTCTATTTGAAGATGTCGAAATTTCCCAGCAGCCACCAGAGCAGCAGAAAAATCAGCACCGTCGTAAAGCACCCGCCGCCCAGCTTTTTTGCGCCCCAGCCAGCGGCGATGCCCCGAAGCAGCTTGCTCATGAACCCCTCGCTCGGTGTGTGGCACGCGGCCAATCAGTCGCCCGCGCTCACTGGTAGGACGCCAAGGGGAGCGCGGTCTGCACAGGAAAAAGCGCTTGCGGCTCAGGGTGATCTGGGGGCCCGCTGGTTCGCGCCGTTCTGATGGAGCACCAGCGCGGTGACCTTGCCCGCGGAATCGGTCTCGAAACTGATGCTCGCCTGCACCCCGGTCAGAAAGAAATCCACCGGCGAGCTGGCATGGAGGTGGAACTTCGGCTGAGCAGTCGCCTGCAAGTCGATTCCCGTCGTGTCCCGGGCCGTGATCGTGATCACGAAAGTGGAAGAGAGGACGTATCGTCCCACGTACCGCGCAAGCGTCGCCGCATCCACCGCGACGGTGGCTCGCTTTTCCGGAAGCGGCGGGATCGGGACGCCGGCATCGAGCAACATCCGTCCAAGGGCATCGGAGTCGAGGGCCGAATTGGCCAGCACTATGCCCGCTCGCCCGCTCCCGGCATCCACCACCAGCATCGAGCGGAATCCACCGGTTCCGCCGTTGTGCCAGGCCGTGGTGCGGCCACGGATGGTTCTGCGGTGCCATCCGAGACCGAGCGAGGTGACCGAGTCCACCCGGAAGTATTCCCTCTGGGAGAGCGCCATCACGCGCGCGAGGGGGCCCTTCACAGTATCAGAGGCCGCGCCGGCAAACCGGAGCATGTCATCCAGCGTTGACCTGAGCGCGCCGGCACCCGCGAGGACGTCCAGGTGCCACGCGGGGGTCGGCACGCCCATCGGGTCGTGTCCCGTTGCCAGTTGGGCCCGCATGGCCCCGGTTTCGACGATCCCGCTCTGCCGCATTCCGAGTGGCTCGAGAATCCGGCGGCGCAGCAGCTCGCCATAGGGGAGGCCCGCCCGCGTGGCGAGCGCCCAGCCAAGGAGACCGGCGCCGAGATTCGAATACTCGTACATGGCTCCGGGAGCGCGACGAAGCTTGTGCCCGGCGAGGAAGGCACGAAGCCGGGTGGGATCGTAATCGGCGTACGGGTCGTCCGGATCGGCCGGCTGCATGTTGTCGGGCAAACGCGGCAATCCCGACGTGTGCGTCGTCAGATGCCGAAGGGTGATGACGCTGCCGTCCAGCTCCGGCACCGCCGTCCCGGCGGGGAGGTAACGGGAGACAGGATCGTCGAGGGCGACCTCCCCTCTCAGCACCATGTCCGCGAGGAGGAGGCCGGTAAAGACCTTCGTGATCGAGCCGATCTCGAAGACGGTCGATGGCGTGACCGGATCCGGCTTCCCCGCGTTGCGTTTCCCTTCGGTCCAGCGCAGCACCTCCGCTCCCGAGATCCTGCCGACCGCCATGCCGGGTATACGCCCATCGGAAATGCGGGTCAGGACGGCGGCGCGGACGGCCTCTTTCGAAGGAAGGCTGTCACCCGAAGGTGGCTGGGCCGAAAGGTGGAGGGCCGAGAGGAGGGCGGGCGTGAGACAGCCGAGGAAGCGCATCAGTGGCACTTCCCCCCGCTCGGATCCCAGACGGTCCCGTTCGTATCGATGAACGCGGACCGCCATTCACCCGCACCGAGGGTCAGCTTGAGCACTCCGTAATACGCCTGGAGACGGAAGGCGCTGTTCGGAGCGATGGTGTTCCGGAAATTCCTGAGCCCGCCCCCGCCCGTTCCTGCGATAATCTGCACGATGCCGGCCGTGTCGGCGATGCCCGTGGGAGCAGGCGGGCGGAATCGCTCGTAATTGTGATCGTGGCCGACCAGGACCAGGTCGGCCCGGTTTTCGTAGAGAATGCGCCAGAGCCCCGCGAGCCGGGTGTCGCTCCCATGCCAGCCCGAGCTCAGGAACGGATGATGCCAGTAGGCCAGCGTACATTTCTTCTGAGTGCCCTTCAGGTCTTCCCGCAGCCACTCCTCCTGGGCGGCCCGCTCCAAGTCGGTGAAGCTACTGGAATTCACGACGATCTCGCTGTTGAGGGCGACGACGTGCCACTCCCCGAAGTCGTAGCTGTAGTAGCCCTTCCGCGGTGAGCCGGCGGCTTTGCCGAAGTATTCATAGTATGGCGCCGCGTCACCGACCGACTCGTGTTCGTGGTTTCCAGGCACCGGCCGAACCTTCGCCATGATACGCTTGGCCGAATCGCCCCAGGAGGGGGTGAAGCAGAGCGCGAAGTCCCGCGCGGAACCGTCCGGGTAGACATTATCGCCGAGCAGGAAGACGACGTCGTCCACCTTGGCCACGCTGTCGGCGCGCAGCACGCTGTCCACGATCGCCGCGGTGGCCTCGTCGGCGGGCGAGTTGCAGCGCGCAATGTCGCCGGCGCCGATCATCACCGACGCGCCGCTCAGGGCGACCAGCTCCGCTGGGGCGTCCGCCGGGGGCGGGACCGTCCGCACAGGGGGTTTGCAGCCGAGTGCCAGCAGCAACGGCACCAGCCGCGGCGCGAGGGAACGCAATCGCAATGAAGGAGCCCGCAATGGGAGTTGAACGAAACCGCCTGCCCGACTAGAAAGTTAGCCCGGTCCGGATTCGAAGGCCGCTCCGGCCCCGCTGATCACCGAATTCCAGACTGACTGCAGTTGCGGGATTCAGGAAGCCGATCCACGCTCCGACGCCCGCAGCCTTGTGCCACCCCCCCGGCGATGCCCCGTCCACGTACACTCGGCCGGCATCACCGTAGCCAAAAATCCCGAAGTCGATCGGAACCACGAAGGCAAACCGGGCGACGGGAATCTGCAGCTCCGCCATCCCGAAGAGCGCCGCATCCCCGGCGTACCTCTCGCGGTCCAGTCTCCGGACCGACGCTCTGCCGCCGATGTAGGCCGCTTCGTGGAACGGGGCGTCGCCGAAGACCTTTTTCGCGCCGGCGCGGAGCGCGAGCACCGGGTGCACCGGCACCGGGAGCGTCACGTATGCGCCGGTGTTGGCGGCAATGACGCCAAACGCGGAGCTGACATCCCACAGCGCAGGATACACCGTCGCGCTGAGGTCGAACAGCAGGCCCCGGCTCGGATCCCGGCTCCGATTCCTCCCGTCGCTGTAGAGACCCGCCCGGAGTCCCGCCTGCCCGAAATCGCCGAACCCGTACGGCCGCTCCTCGGAAATCAGCCGGTCGGGAATGCTATCGGTGCTCGAATACTGGATCACCGGCCCGATGAACAGGTCGCTCCGGGACCCGAGCGCATACGCGAGGGCGGGATGGAGCAGCCACTGCCGCTGGCGCACCTCATGAAATTCGGACAGCCCCGCCGGAGTATCGTTTCCGAATCCGAAGAAATTAATCACCTCGATTTCCGACATCCGCGCAACCGCCGTGAAATGGAAGGAGGACTCTTCCATTCGCCGGTCCCACAACGCGGTGACCCGCCATGCCGGGATCCCTGTCGCGTACTCCCCGATCAGCGCCGCCCTGCTCGCGAGAGGGTACTTCCTGAATCCGTAGCGAACCTTGTTCACCCCGCCGCGGAGAATCACACCGACATCGCCGTTGACGCTGAGGCCGAGCACCGGCGACAGCTTCCCGCCGCGATCTTTCCCGGGGGGAGCGATCCTGCCCCACAGATGTGGCCAGGGGCGCCGGTCGAACAGCGAATCCGGACCGTACTGGATGTCGGTCACCGTGCCGGCATCGTACAGTCGCACCGCACCGTGTCCGCCCGCGGTCTTCGAGGAGTCGCTCAACAGGTTGGTGCCGTTGCCGCCGATGATCCGGACGGGAATCGCCGGCTGGACGTCGCCACGCACCACGGCCTGGTCGTCTCCGCCGTGGAGATAGAGCCGGATCTCCTGGGTCTCCCCGGCTTTGAAGCGCCGGCGGAAGTATGGAGTGGCGTTTCCGGATCGAATTTCGACATCCACGCGGCGGTTGTCCACCAGGGTGACGGTGGCCCGGTCGGCGGCATCGGTGGCGTGGAGATCGACGACCGTCGAGAGGGAGCGATAGAGGCGTTCCGCCTGCGCCGGCAGAGAATCACGCCGGGCCTTGAGCTTGGCGGCGGCTCCGGGAGCGGTGCCGTGATACTCAACCGGCATGGCCCGTACTGCCGCCTCGATGACCGAATCGGTGAGGCGCCGGCCAAGCACCAATGCGATGGAGTCATACACCGGCTTCTCGAGGCCGTTGAGGAGGCGCCGGTCGAGCTCGATGCTGTTCCAGGTCATCGCGCGGATGC
>Ga0070698_100002538_pt1 | contig 20106 bp, 12 predicted proteins | sample KBSK1502metaG_FD_65477 | JGI IMG/M metagenome (GOLD analysis project Ga0070698, IMG submission 65477) | Corn, switchgrass and miscanthus rhizosphere microbial communities from Kellogg Biological Station, Michigan, USA - KBS K1-50-2 metaG | ecosystem: Host-associated > Plants > Roots >...
GGTGGCGCGCTTGTCGGCGGCGGTTGGCTTGTTGTTGCGGGCCTGGGTGTCGTTGGTAACTCGCCTGTCGCGGGCGGCGCGCTTGTCGGCGGCGGTTGGCTTGTTGTTGCGGGCCTGAGCGTGCTCGGCAGCTCGGCCGGCGCGCTTGTCGCGGGCGGTTGGCTTGTTGTTGCGGGTCGCTTCGGTGCGGCTTCGGGTTCGATTGTCGGTCTTGTTGATGCTGGCGTCGTGGTTGCGGGTCGCTCGGGTGTTGCCGAATTGGTCGTAGTCGGCCGATCGGTCGTCGTCGGTGTAGTCGGCGCTTTGGTTGAAGGTGCTGGTACCGGCGCCTCGCGCAGTATCGACGGTTCGGGAGTTGCCGCGATCGGCGGCGCGCTTGCGGTTGCGCGTGCCGTTGCGCTTGCCGTTGCGGTTGCCGTTGCCGGTGTCGGTGCCTTTACGGCGTCGGCCGTCGTCGGCGACATGGTTGCGGGCTCGTCTGCGATCACCGCTAGTGCTCGTGCATCGAGTGCGCCGGCACGCGCGACCGCGACATCCGCCGCATGGTTGCCGTCGGCGTACAGCTCCGCGGGGTCGAGACGAGGAACTACCTCGGTTGCATCGGAGGGCGGTGGCTCGCGATCCGCGACGACCTCCGCGACGAGCTCGCGAACGAGCTTAGACGCGTCCGTCGAGCCGGGTCGACGTCGGCTCGGCTCGCTAACGGTCGCGGGCACGGCCGTGACGGCTGCGACCGGGTCGCTTGTCGTGGTGGCGACGACGGTGGGCACCGCAATTAGTGCCGCCGCACCTGGGTCGAGCTCGTCGCGTGATAGCGGCGCCTGTTGTGTGGCTTCAACATCGTCGCGCGCGTACTTCCTGGCTTCGGCCATGCGACGCGCGTGCTTCTTGGCTTCGACATCGTCGTGCTCGTGCTTCTTCGCTTCGACCGTTGCTTTCACACGCGCCGCGAAGTTCTTGGCCTCGTCGGCCGCGGTATTTCGCGTGGGTCCCGACGCAGGATGCGCGTTCGATCGCGCTTCGGACGATGCGGGTGCCGTTGATGTCGGCGCGGACGATCCGGGCGATGTCGACGCGTGCGACCCGTGCGATGTGGGCGCGTGCGAGCTGGGCGATGTCCGCGCGTGCGAGCCGGGCGATGTCGGCGCGGACGATGCGGATTCCGACGATGTTGGCGCCGACAATGCCGGCCCGGATGTCGTTGGTACCGATGGCTCGGTCAGCATCGTCGGTCCAGTTAGCTCGGGCGCGAGCGTGCGCGCCTTCGCCGCGAACTCTTCGATGTCCTTGCGCGACTTCTTCCGGCGACCTGGCTTCGTTTCGATGCCATCGGTCGCCGGATCTGGCGGCGTCGATAGCTCGGTCTTCGTCGCCTCCGACTTCGTCGCCTCCGCCTTCGTCGCCTCCGCCTTCGTCGTGCCCGCCTTCGTCGGGCCTGGCTTCGCATCGCGCGGGCCGTCCTCATCCGATGCGAGCTTCGAGCGCGCCTCGAGCTCGACGCGTTCCCACTCATCGGTGTCGCCTGTCGACACGACGACCTTCGGCTCGAGCCCGATGTCCGTCGGGAAAATGCGCTGCCGCTTGTCGGTGTCCATCAGCGCTTCGAGACCTTCGCGCGGCTTTTCGCGCGTCGGTAGATCGACCTCGCCGTGCACTTCCATCGCCTGGACGACACCCGAGAGCGGGCCGATTTCGGCACCTATGCCCCGCGGCACGAGCGCACCCCAATCGATTTCACCCTTCGGGTCCGGCGGCGGAATCGGTTTGATCTTGTTGCTGCGCCGCTTGCTGCGACGCGGGCGCTTGGGCGTTGGCGCGCTGTCGAGGGTCGCCGTTCGCTCGAGCACATCGTCGCGCGTCTCGTTGCCGACGAGCCATTCCTCGATCGCGAGGACCGCGCGCCACGTCGCCTTCGGGCGCTGCGAATTGACGATCTTGAGCAGGCGCGCCTCGAGTGCCTTTTGCGTCACGCGCAGCGTTTCGAACACGCGGTATGGCGAGTCCTCGAGGATATCGGCGAGCACGCGGTGGCCATCGAACATGCGCAGGACGCCGTGGACCTCGGTTGGAATCTTTTTGCCGAGGTCGTGAACGCGCTGGATGTCCTGCTCGAGGACCGTCGACGGCGACAGGTTGCCAGCGTGCTCGCGCACACCTTCGAGGAAGCTCTCGGCATCGGCGAACAGCTCGTCGCGCGTCAGCGGAATCTGCCCTCGACGTACGATATCTTCGTGCGCGAAGTCGAAACGGGCGTCGGTCCACAGCAGGAGCTGATGGAGCGCGGCTTGGCCGTGGATCAAGCTGACGCTCGCCGACGTGACTTCGCCCTGAAAGAAGCGCACTTCACCGCGGCGCAGGCCACGAATGAGCGTGAGCACGGCACTGCGGCCCAGGGATGACAGCGCGCGGACCAGCGTGAGCACGCCCGTCGTTTCGACGAGGCTGCCGACGATGTGGTCGCGCTGATCCGACGGCACGCCGGTCATTAGGCGGCCGATCGTGACGATGTCGCGCAGGTAGACCGGCGGCTCGATGATTTCGTCAGCACCGGCGGCATGGAGCTCGCGACGCGTCGCGCCGCGCCCGACCACCACGATCGGCACGTCGGCGCCCCGGGACTGAAGCAGCTTGCGCGCGTGGCGCACGAGCTCTACGGCGCGGCCATCGCGGCCGCCAACGAGGACGAGCCCCGGATCGACGCCATCAAGCGCAATCTGGGCGGTGTCTGCCGGGATCTCGGGCACAAATGTAGGCAGGCTCTCCCGCTCGAAGCCGAGCTGAACCTGGCGTCCTGCCCGTGGGTCGGGATCCAGGACGATGACTTTCAGAGGTCCCGACATGCGCGAAGATCGAGGGTGCAGTATAAACCGTCGGAGGAGAGGCCTTAGGGGCTCCTTCTTTATCACGTGATCGTCCTCGAGATCCTGCAGGGTACGGCGCCGGAACGCGTCCATCGCATCGGCGGCACCACCGTATCGATTGGTCGGTCGCCGGCTAGCACCGTGACGATTACCGACTTCCATCTGTCGGGCGACCACGCCCTCATCACGCAGGTTGGGGACCATTACGTGTTTCGCGACTTGCGTTCGACAAATGGTTCGGCCGTCGAGCGCGACGGCAAGCGCATCCCCGTCGACGCGACCTCGCGCTGGGAAATCGCGCTCGAAGATGGCGATTTCCTACTGCTCGGAAATCGCAATAACCCGGTGCGAATTTCGGTCCACATTACCGACGAGGCAGAGGAAGAGCTCGGCGATCGACTCGTCGCGTCGCGCTCGATCATGGACCTGCCCCAGGTCACCGATCAGATCGAGGGCCAACCCGCCGAGGCGCTACGCGTCTACAAGGCGTTGCAGCCACTCGGCGCCCGGCTCGAGCCGAGCGAGGTCATCGAGGCGACCGTCGAGGCGACGTTTCAGTTACTCCCGAAGGCCACCCACGTCGCCATCCTGCTGCGCTCCGAGCACGATAAGGATCGGTTCGCCCTCGCCGTGTCGCGGCAGCGTCCCAATAGCACGGCGAAGGATGCAGTCGTCGACCCGGTGCGCGCCAGTCGCGCGGTGCTGCGGCGCGTGCTCGGCGACCGCGCGGCCGTGCTGACCGCGAACGCGCAGGAGGAACTGTCGTCGAGCGAATCGATCATGGGCGGCCAGATCCTGTCGATGATCGCGGTGCCGCTCTGGCGCGGCGACGACATCATCGGCCTCATCCAGGCCGACAATCGCCACTCCGCGGGCATGTTCCGCGAGCGCGACCTCGAGGTGTCGCTGCTGCTCGGCTCGCAGGCGGCACTCGCGATCGATAACGCGACGCTCGTGCAGCGGCTGCGCATCGCCGAAGAGCGAGCACGTGGCGAGAACGTGTACCTCAAGCGGCGCGATCAGAAGATCAAGTTCGACAACATCATCGGCGAATCGCCGGCGATGAAGGCGGTGCTCGCGCAACTCGAGCGCGTGATCGACACGCGGGCGACTGTGTGCATCGAGGGCGAGACAGGTACGGGCAAGGAGCTGATCGCGAGCGCGATCCACTATCAGTCGTCGCGTCGCGACAAGATGTTCGTTGCGCAGAACTGCGCGGCGCTGCCGGAGAACCTGCTCGAGAGCGAGCTGTTCGGTCACAAGCGCGGCGCGTTCACGAGCGCCGATAGCGACAAGAAGGGCCTCTTCGAGATCGCCGACGGCGGCACGCTATTTCTCGACGAGATGGGCGAGATGCCACTCACGCTGCAGGCGAAGCTGCTGCGCGTGCTGCAAGAGGGGACGATCCGCGCCGTCGGCGCGACGAGCGAAAAGCAGGTCGACGTTCGCATCATCTGCGCGACGAACCGCGACCTCTCGGCCGAAGTCGAGAAGGGGCGCTTCCGACAAGACCTCTACTACCGATTGATGGTGTTTCCGATCAAGCTGCCGACGCTGCGCGAGCGGCGCGAAGATATTCCGCAGCTCGCGGCGCACTTCCTCAAGCGCTATGCCGAGGAATATCGCATCGAGTCGCCGGGATTCACGCAAGACGCGCTCGACGCGCTGTCGTCGTACAACTGGCCGGGCAACATCCGCGAGCTCGAAAACGAAGTGCAGCGCATCGTGATCCAGGCGGAGTCGGGCCATTGGATCGAGGTCACCGATCTGTCGCCGCGGCTGCGCAAGATCGAGGGCACGGTGACGCGCATCGCGCCGAAGCAGGGCACGCTCAAAGAGATGATGGAGCAGGTCGAGCGCTGGCTGATCGCCGAGGCGCTGCGCGACCACGGCGGCAACAAGACGAAGACCGCGGCGACGCTCGGCATCACACGCGAGGGTCTGCACAAGAAGCTCGCGAAGTTTGGCGTCTAGGCGCGCGGGCACCCGACACTAGGCGCGCGGCAATCCAACGAACGCCGCGTAGCGATCCGCAGCCTTCTCGACGGCGCTGCGTTCGCGCGCCGTTAGCTTTCGCCACGGCCTGAGCTCGATCGCGACGCGATTCTTCGCAAACGTGCGCCACCAGCTGCCGATGATCTCGCCGGCGACAACGATGGCGGGACCGAGCAGCGTCGATTCGCCGAACCCACGCGCATTCTTCGGCGGCGTGCCGATCGCGCTGCGATCGCGATACGCGACGCTGTACTCGTCGTACGTCGGCAGCAGATATGCCTGCGAGGGCAGGCGGCGCGACGCGGGCGGCTCGATCGAGCCGGCGAGCGCAACTGCCTCGCGCGCATCCTTCGCGCCGAGCCCCGACCACCACATGAAGTCCTGCACCGTCGCCGGTGCGCGCGTCGAGAAGTAGCGCTTCGCGAGCTCGGCGAGTGCTTCCTCGCGCGACTTCGCCGCAGTCTTCGGCACGCGCTCCTCGAGAAGCGCGATCGTGATCTGCTTGCCGCGTCGCGCGCCGCTGCAGATCAGGCCATCGAGCTCGGCGCGGCCGATCAGATGAGGCAGGCGCTGGCCCGCCGGCGAGATGCCCGCGCGCGCGAGCAGCGCGTTCACCTCCGCGCGAATCAGATGCTTGCCGCCCTCGAGTGCGCGCGCGAGCACCGCTTGGCTCTTCGCGATCGTCTTGCCGTCGAGACCGAGCTCTTGCCAGCGCCGGCCCGCGCGCTTGATCGCGATCGGCGCGAGCAGAGCGAGCAGCCAACGGATGTCGGCGGGCGTGACGAAGTGATGCGTCATCCGCAATGGATGCGTGCGCAAGATCTTGCCGGCGCCGATCAGCTGTTCGATATCGTCGTCGGTGGTGTCCGCCGTGCGCAGGCCGAGCGCCCACTTCGCCATCGCGTATTCCTGCGCCTGCATCGCGCCAAACGCCGCGACGATGTCAGCCGGCGACAACCGCGGCTTTGCGAGGTGCTGGTTGTGGAGGCGCTGCGCGCGCACTGCCTCGTTAGACCGCATCGGAGCTGCCGTCGAGCACGGACCACGCTTTGTCGCGACGTGCGGCACGCGCGGCACCCGCGACGCCGAGCAGCACGCGGTCGCGTTGCCAGCGCTCGCGCTCCTCGCCCGCGGGCCACACGCGCTCGATCGCGGCAACGACCGGTGCGATGAGCGAGAGCACGCCGGCAAGCGCGAGGTGCGTCGATGGCGCATCGCGGTCGACCGCGGCGAGCGCGCGCGTCGACATCGCGAGCGCGAGCAAGTGCTCGACGTGCTCGTGCGCGAGCGCGTGGCGTCGACAGACGCCGATCAGGTAACCGAGCAGCGCGGCATGCACGTGCAGATCTTCGACCGTGCGAAACGGCTTGATGTACTGCGTGTAGCCATCGCCGGGCAGCACGTCGTCATGCCGCACGGCCACGCGAGCGAGCTCGATCTCGGCGTGCGGAATCTCGGGCACGAACGCGGTCGTCATCGGCACGACGCGAACACCGGGCGCGTTCGCCGCGACACGCACCATGCGCAATACCGGCCTACCGCTCTCGTCGCCGAGCTTTGCGGCGACGAGCAGCGACGATGCGAGCGAGCCGACGGTTGCCCACTTCTTGTGGCCCGTGAGCTCGTAGCCGGCGCCGGTCGGCACGAGCGTCGTCTCGATCGCGCGCGGATGGTTCCCCTTCGCCTCGGTGATGCAGAGCGCGGTGATGCCATCGAGATCGGGGACGAGCGCGCGCAGCGCTTCGCCATAACCGGCAGCGAACGCGAAGCCGAGCCGATCGGCGCACGTACCGCCGATGAGCGCGCGATCGAGCGTCGTGCTCGCCGACGCGCGCGCAGCTGCGGTTGCCTGCCACCACTCGGCCAGCGACTCGGCGCTGGGCGGCGTGCACGCGAAGAGCTCGCGAAGAAGGTCCACGCGCGAACTCTACACAGTGATCGCGTGAGGTTGCGCGTTTTCGTGCAACGTCGGCGATCGGCGCGCATCGGGTGGCGACCTATGACGAGCTGGTTGCGGCGGTCATACCCGCGGCGTCATGCTGTACCGCGACTCGTGACTTCGTGCCTCGATGCCAATGAGGTGGTGCGCTTCCTCGACGGAGACGTAACGCCGGATGCCGCGGCGGCGTTCGAGGATCACGTCGATCGCTGTGCCGAGTGTCGCGCGCTCGTCACCGAGCTCGGTCGCGCGCTCGATGTCGAGGAGGCCGCGGACACCGCCGGCGGTTCCGACGAGGACGATTGGCAAGCGCGCTCGGGCGCCGAGCTCGTCGAGCGCGGTGCGCGCGTTGGCCGGTACGTCGTGCTCGATGCGATCGGCGCGGGCGCGATGGGCATCGTCTATCGCGCGTATGACCCCGAGCTCGACCGCGACGTCGCGCTCAAGCTCGTGCGCGTGCTCGGCGACGAGCGCGGCCGCGACCGCGCGCGCGAACGCGTCGTGCGCGAAGCGCAGGCGATGGCAAAGCTCGCGCACCCGAACGTCGTCGCGGTCTACGACGCGAGCACGTACGGTGCGCACGTGTTCGTAGCGATGGAGCTCGTCGACGGTACGAACCTCGAGATGTGGCTCACCGCAGCGCCACGCTCGTGGCGTGCGATCGCGATGGTGTTTCGCGATGCCGCGCGCGGTCTGGCCGCGGCACACGCCGCCGGCATCGTGCATCGCGACTTCAAGCCGGCAAACGTGCTCGTCGGCAAGGATGGCCGCGCGCGCGTCTCCGATTTCGGGCTCGCGACGACGGCGCAAGAAACGCGCGCCGAGCTCGTCGGAACGCCGGCGTATATGAGCCCTGAAGTGCGCGCCGGCGCGGCAGCGGATGCGAGCAGCGATCAGTACAGCTTTGCGGTCGCCTTGCGCGAAGCGCTCGGTACGTCGCCGCGCCGGCTACGCAGTGTGTTTCGCCGCGCGCAGGCGAGCGAGCCGAGCGCTCGCTTCACAAGCATGGATGATGTCGGACGCGCGCTCGATCGCGCCCTCGCATCGCGCGCACGCTGGCTCGTGCCGGCCGCTGCGCTCGTCATCGTCATCGGCGGCGCGTCGGTGTACATGCTCGCGGCCGCGCACGCCGAATCATGCACGCCGCCGCGCGATCGCCTCGCGGGCATCTGGGACGCGCCGCGGCGCTCTGCGATCGAACGCGCGTTCATTGCATCGGGCGATCCGCGCGCACGCGAAACCTGGACGATCGTCGACGGTAACCTGGAGCGCGCGACGTCGAGCTGGCTCGCGAGCCACGTGCGCGCGTGCGTAGCGACCCATGTGCGTCACGAACAATCGAGCGAGCTGCTCGACCGTCGCATCGCATGTCTCGATAGCGAGCTTGCGCGCATTTCCGCGCTCACCGATGCGCTCGCGACGGCGGATCGAGCGCTCGTCACGCGCGCCGCCGGCGCGAGCGAGATCGCCGATCGCATCGCGCGCTGCAACGACATCAGCGCGCTGCGCGACGCAGCATCGCTGCCGAGCGACCCGATCATCCGCGTGCGCGCGGCGGCAGCGACGGCCGAGCTCGCTCGCATCGAGGCACTCAGCCTGCGCGGTCGCTACGCATTCGCGATCGAGCAAGTCGCTCACGTGATCGATGAGGCGACCGCGATCGGCGACGCGCGCCTCGAAGCAGACGCCCTGCGCTCGCTCGGCGAGTCGCAGTGGCGCGCGGGACGGATCGCCGAAGCGATACCGAACCTGTATCGCGCGATCGATGCTGCAAAGCGCGCGCACGCCGCGGACCTCGAAGCCGGCGCGCTGCTGACGCTCGTCGCCGTGCTCGGTTACGAAGACGCGCGCTACGCCGAAGCGCTGCAGGTCGCACGACTCGCGGAATCGACGATCCGCGCATCCGGCGACACGGCTCGCCTCGGTAAGCTCCTCGGCAATCGCGGCGCGATCTATTACGCGCGTGCCGACTTTGCAGCTGCGCGCGCGGATTACGCGCAGGCGGCGGCGCTGCTCGAACGCGCATACGGACCCGACGATCGACGCGTCGGTCAGGCTCTGATGAACATCGCGATGGTCGAAGCCGAGCTGAATGATGGGCCGAGCGCGCTCGAGCATTACCGGCGCGCGCTCGATATCCTCGAGCGCAAGCTGGGAGCGCGTCACCCCGAAGTCGCGCTCGCGCTCGCGAATCGCGCGATCGCCTTGGCCAACCTCGGGCGCCATGCCGACGCGATGCGCGACTTGGAGCGCGCGCTCGCGATCCGCCGCGAGGTGCTCGGCCCCGATCATCGCGATGTGATCGGAACCGAGAGCGTGATGGGAGAGGTCGAGCTCGAGCACGGCAACGCAGCCGCGGCCGCAGCTCACTTTCATGCGACGGTCGTCGGCTATCAGCGCACGTTGCGCGCCGATCATCCACTGCTCGCGAGCGCGTACAGCGGCGAAGGCCGCGCCCTCGTCGCCGCCGAACGCTGGCGCGAGGCGCGCGAATCGCTCGAGCACGCGCTCGCGATCTGGGATCCGCTCCACCTCGACGGTCCGATGCAAGCATCGACGCGCTTCGCGCTCGCACGCGCGCTGTGGCAGTCGGGCGGCGACAAGGCACGCGCACGCCGGCTTGCGGCGGCTGCCGAGCCAGCGGCCGCGACGAATCCCGGGCTGCAAGCGGAGATCAAGACGTGGCGCGAGGCGCATCGGTGAGCTGGGTCTCGGCGGCGGAGGTCGACCGTTACATCGCGGCGTTCGCGCCTGACGCGCAGGACGCTCGCCTCGCCGAGCTCGCGCTCTGTTGTGCGTGCGCGGCCGGTCACAGCGCCGCGATCGCCGAATTCGAACGCACCTATTTTCACGAGATCGATCACGCGCTGCGCAATATCGATCGCAGCCGCGACTTGACCGAAGAAATCAAACAGACGCTGCGCGAGAAGTTGTTCGTAGGTCAGACGCCGGGCATCACGCGCTACGCCGGCCGCGGCCCGCTCGGACGCTGGCTGCAAGTCGTCGCGACGCGCGAGGCGCTAATGCGCTTGCGCAAGCACCGCCGCGAGCATCTGCGCGCCGACATCGAGCTCGCCGATCACGAGCTGCACGTGTTGCGCCGCGAATACCGCGCCGAGTTCGAGCGCGCGTTCGCCGATGCGCTCGCGAGCCTGACGAGCAAGGATCGCAACTTGCTCTACTACCACCTCATCGGACGGCTGAGCATCGATCGCATCGGCGCGATCTATCGCGTCCATCGCGTCACGGCATTTCGCTGGCTGCGCGATGCGCGCGATGGGCTCGTCTCGCGCACGCGCGAGCTGCTCGCGGCACGCATGAACCTGGCCGGCGACGAGCTCGAGAGCCTGCTGCGTCTCGTCCAGAGTCGCGCCAGCGTCAGCGTCGAACGGCTGTTGCGACAGGCTGCGAGCGTCGCCGACTAGCGCGTCTTACCGAGCGAGACCCACGCGTCGTTCTTCATGATCACGAACGGGCGATCGTCGAACGTGAACGACGAGCCATCGAAGCGCTCGATTTGCAGCAGGCCCATCCCGTAGCCCATCGGACCCTGCGCGTAATAATGAACGGCGAGCTCGTACGGCGCTGCCGGCGGCTTGCCGTTGATCTCGAAGCATTCGGGGCCAAAGCCCGTGGTGACATCGGCGAACAGATCGCCACCCGTCGCGAGGGTACGCGAGCCAAAGAATGCTTCGTCGCCGGTCTTGTCGCGCACGTGAAGATCGACGTCGTTGGCGTCGGTCTCCCAGTACAAGATGAAACGCGTCGAGGGCTTGGTGACGAGCGAAAGCCCGCGCTTGTTCAGGGCAGCCATCACGTCGTCGTGCTTTCCTCCGTGCGCGATGTACGCGGCGGCGATCATGCCGGCGTCGCGCGCGAACAGCTTCGGCGCGCCTGCGTAGCGATCCTCGGGCACATTTTGATCGACGCCCTTCAGGATCGCGGCGAACGCGCCGGCGTAGTCGCCGCTGCGTAGCAGCGCGTTTGCGAGCAGGCGGTGGCCGGTCAGCTGATCGGGGCGGTCGGCGGCGGCGCGGCGGTACGTATCGATCGCGAGCGCTCGCTCGCCGGTGCGCTCGAGGCGCTCGCCGGCGAACCGTCGATACTCCGCGCGCGCGCCGAACAAATCGATGATCGAGCCGTATGCACGCGCGGCACCTTCGCGATCACCGCGGGCTTCTAATGCTTCGCCGAGCGCGATCCACGCGAGCACATCGCCGGGCTGCTCGTTGCGCCACGTCGTCGCGAGCGTCAGCGCTGCGGCTGTGTTCTTCCTCGCGAGCAGCTTCATCACGTTTCGCAGCTTGCCGTCGAGCGCATCGATCGGACGAGCGAACGGCCGCGCGGGTGGCTTCTCGGATGGTTCAACTGGCGGTGGTTCGGGCATCGATGCGACCGGCGCAGGCGCCGGCGGCGGCTCCGTACCTGCGATGTGAAAGCTGAACGGATAGTTCACCTGGATGCCGCCATCGCTGTCCTTGACCGTCGGAAACTTGATCGTCTTGATCACATCGGCGATGCAGCTCGCGACGTCCGCGTCGACGCCGGAGGCTGACGCCGACTGCACGTTGCCACCCGGCGCGATGAAGAACTGCGTCATCACGGTGCCCACGAGCATCGGCTTCTTCATCAGCTCGCGCTCGTAGCAATACGAGATCTGATTGATGTGCCGCTTGATGTAGCGTCGGATGATCGCCTTATCGAGTGAGCCCATGGACGTGGGCTGACCAATCGATACCGTGGGCACCGCCGCGACCCGCCCGCGCATCGCGCCGCGCCCGGAGCCGCCGCGCCCATAACCGACGCCACTGGAGCTCTGGTGACCGCGGGTGAGCGGACCATAGATGTTCGTGTCGTCGAAACCGCTGCTGATGTCGCCACTCGGATTCAGCGATGCGAACGCGCCGCCCTGCGTCGTCGCGGACGATCCCAGGATGCCGGCGGCGCGCGCCTGCTCGATTGCGGCTGCGCGCGCCAGCGCGGGATCCTTTTGTTCCAAACTCATCGCGAACTGGCCTTCGCTTCGCGAAGATGGGTCTGGCGTATCGCTGCCGGGGACGGCGCTCGACGTACCCCGTGACCCATGCGCCGCCACGAACGTGCGCTTCGTCTGTTCGAGCCCGTTCGGTCCGACGACGAGAATATCGGCGAGCGCCTTGCGGCTGATGCCATAGCGCGCGTAGTCGTCTTCGGTATCGAGGATGAGCATCGTGGTCTCGCTCGACACCACGCGCGCGGCAACCGACTTCCTCGCGATCTCGTCGCGCAGCCGCGTGGCGTTCGCGTTGTCAGTTGCGGCAGTCGCCGCGAGCGCAGTCTCGAGCTCGTCGATGTCGACGCGCGCCACGGCGCGCTGCAGTAGCGCCGGCGTCGTGTGCGCGATCGGCACGCTCTGCCGGTGGCCGTCGATCGTCACGTCGAACGTCGCGGCCGGCGCTTGGAGCCGCGCATACACGAGCACCTGCGAACCGACGCGCAGCGACGGCAGCTTCTTCGGGTAGAACCACATCGCGTTCGCGACCTCGACCGGCACGTCGACGTGCACGGCCTGACCGAGCCCTGTCGCGATCACGTCGGTCACCTCGCGATCGAGATCGAACACGTCGCCGGGACGCCGGCCGCCGCGCGCGAGCAAACGCGCGACCCGGTCGTCACGTATGCCGCCGGCGAGCACGACATCGACGCGCTCGGCGCTCGCGAATGCCTTGCCGAGCTCGACACCCTCGCTGCCCGCCGTTACGACGCCATCCGTCACGATCACCGTGCGTCCGCGCGCGAACGTCGCGGCGCGAGCAAGATCCGATGCGCCGCCTGGTCCTCTCGCGACGAGCGCGGAAATCTCGTTATAGCCAAACCCAGTCGCGGGTCCGGAATAGATCGCGCGCGTCGTCTGATCGAATGCGATGACGTCCAGCCGCAGTCCCTGATAGCGCGCTGCGAGCGTGGCGACGAGTGCATGCACGCTGCTCACGTAATGCGTAAACCCGAGTGCCCGCGATGCGCTTGTGTCGACGAGGAGCGTGATCGTGCTCGGGTGCTCGGCCGCGACCAACTGCGGCGGCCCCACGGCAAATGCGCCTGCGGCGAGTACACCATCGCCGACCGCGGGCAACGACTCGACGTTCGCGACGAAATCGCGTTCCGGTTGCCACGACTTCTCGGCGAGCGTTTGCGTGCGGATCGCGCCGCCTTCGCCGAGCGCGCGCACGTTGATCGACACCGTGTCGATCCTTGGTAGCCCGCGCAGCGGCAACGTGTACGCCTCGTTCGTCAGCTCCTGGCTGTACGAGATCACGAGATGCTTGTCGCCGTTGCCAGGAATTGGAAACACGCGCGCCGTGAACTGATTGCCCGGCGCCTTCTCGAGCAGCGCCGGATCGATTCTGCGATGCAAAAAATCGTCGTATGCACGACGCGCCAGCGCTTTGGGCACGACCTCCGCTTCCTTGACATGATCGAGCTCCTGCATCGCGAAGCGCGAGATCGCGGCATTCGGCGGCAGCGTGATCGCAAACGTTCCCTCGCGAGTCCGCGGCTCTGGGTTGTGAAACCTCAAGTGCAGCTCGGTGAACGCGAGCGGGCCTTCGATCACGACCTTTGCGTCGAGCCCCGTGAGCCGCAGCCCGCTGCCGTCGGATGCCGTCAGGCTCCACGCTGCGCCGCCCGCGCGGATCGGTTCGACGCGGGTCATCGACGCCGCCGCGCTAACACGCGGCACCGCCGGCGGTGGCGGTGGCTCGTCACCATGTGGTGCGGAATGACAACCGACGAGCACGCACGCGAACACGGATCTCTTCAGCATCGCGCGTAGGACATACGTCCGCCGCGAAAGGTCCATGGAACCTTTTGGCCGGCGATGCTGTCAGAACCCTACTTGTGCAGCACTTCGAGAATCGCGGTCCGGCGCGACGCGTTCTCGTCGAACGTCACGACTTCATCGTTCGATAGCGACGCATGGCCATGCGCGCGCGCGTAGATGTAGTCGCAGCCCTTCTTCGGCGCCGGCTTGTCGAAGCACGCCTCGAGTGCGAGCTCGGGAACACCGAGCGCGAGCTCCTCGAGGAACATGTAGCCTTTATCGGCGGTGTTGTTGCGGTGGTAGAACGCGCCGCGCAGTGACGTGTAGTTCATGCTCTTCAGCGCGCCGTTGTAGCGCGTAAATGTCTTGCCCTTCTCGTCCTTCGTCTTGCCGCCCGAATCGGGCCAGCGCGGCGTGTGATAGATGCCGAGGCCGAACGCGCGCCCCGTGATGTGCACGCCCTTTGGCAGGTTGTTCGGCATCAAGAGACCGGTCTTGCAGATACCCATCAAGTTCTCGGTTCGTGTGCCGTGCCACCCTGGAATCACGCCGGTAGCGCCTGACTTCTTCGTGATGCCGTTCGCGTACTCGACGAAGTTGTCCTTGCGGCCCTGCTGCTCGAGCTTCCAGATTCGACCGACCTTGAGCTTGCCGTAGAAGTTGGAGTTGATCGGCGATTGGCCCTCGTCGAACAGCTTCTTGATCTCCTTGTAGCGATCGCTCTTCGGATCGATGTGCTCCATGTCGCACTTGAGGCCTTGGTACCAAACCTCGTGCGGGTCCTCGACCTCGGCAGCGGCCGCGAACACATCTTTGACGAGGAACGCGTCGCGGAGCAGGCCGATGAACGTGCGCTGCTCTTCAATGCGCTCCTTGCTGTTGATGACGATCATGTCGAGGTCGAGCTTCTTGCCCTTGCGCGCGTGATCGATCTGGCGCGGGATATTCGACAAGTACTCGTTCGTCAGCTCGACGAGCTGATCCTTCTTCGCCTTCTTCGCGAGCAGCGCCTCGATCTCGTCGAGGATGTCGGCGCCCTTGTCGAGCTGCTTGTCGGCGAGGTTGCCGAGTGGCGCATCCTTCGTCGCTCCTGCCGATGACGACAGACCACTCGCGACCGCTTTGCTCGTCGAGTTATAGATGATGCCGAGCAGCTCTTCGACCTCGGGGTGGAACAGCCCCTTCTTCGATGGCCCCTTCGCTTTGGGCTTCGCGCCCGACGCCGCGACGCTCTTCTTCTGCTCGTCGGCATCGGTGCGCAGCTCGACGCGCGTGTAGCCCTTCGCGATCTTCGAATCGATCTTCTTCTTCAGCTGCTTTTGGGCATCGGCGAGATCCTTGCCTTTGACCTTCTGCACCTGACCGGCTTGGCCGACGCGGCCATACGTGAAGACGACCGTGAAGTCGGCGAACAACTGCGCGCGGTAGAACTTGTTCGAGCCGAGCGCGGTGGCGCCCGTCTTCGCGCCCGTGAGATCCGTCCAGTTGAGAGTGACTTCTTCGAGGATGTTACCGCTCATCAGATCTTCACCTGGCACATGTAGCGGATCCGGGCCTGGCTCTCCGAGTAGACGAGGTATTCGCTCTGGTCGAAGCTCGACCTCGCGTATTCCTTCACCGGAATCGGCTTGCCTTGCGGGATGACGACCTTGCGTCCCTCGAACGTGTGCGTGATGTCGTGTTTCGGATCGGGCTCCTTCTGGCCGCGCGCGACGATCGAGTGGAAGCCGCGCGGCGGCGCCTTGAGCGACGAATCATCGCGCGTGATCGAGTGCTCTTTGCCGAGCACTGCCTCGGCGAGGAACATCACGCCGATGCCGCCCGACGCCCAGCCCATGTAATTGATCGACTTGCCGTTCTCCGAGGCCAAGTAGATGCCCTTGCCGACGCGACCACCCGAGTGCGGCATGATGCGCAGGCCCGTCTTGCAGATCGCGGCGACGACGGCGACGTTCGTGCCGTGCCAGAGCAGCTTGCGGTTGTCGAGATCATCGTGCTCGGCGTAGCGCTTACCCTCGGGCTTGCGATCGAGCGTGAATAGGTTGAGCAGCTTCGGTTTGCGACCCGAGCGCGCCGTCGCCTCGATGTACTGCTCGACGAACTCGTACTCCTTCGACTTCGGATCGACGACTTCGATCGCGGCGTTGAGCTTGCTGTAGTTCTCGTCGGCGGGGTGCGGCAACAGCTTGGCCGACTTCGGCGCGTCTTCCTTCTGCAAGGTGACTGCGATCTCGATGTCGGTAAGCACGTTGAGCATCTCGTACTTCTTCTCGAGCAGCTCGAGCGTGTCGATCACCGGCGGCACGCGGCGACCGAACGCGTGCGGGATCACCGTGTAAAAACGCGACGTGATCTGTTCGACGCTCTTCGACTTCTTGCCCTTGATCGCGTCTTCGAGATCCTCGAGCACCTCGAAGCCCTTCTCGACTTGCGACTTCGAGAGCTGACCGAGCGGCATCTTCTTGACGTCGATGTCGAACGACGCCATCGCGCCCTTGAACATGTCCTCGTCGAAGATCAGGTTCATGAACTTCTCGACGGGCGCCTCGAGCTTGCACGGCGCGAACTTCTTCGACGTCTTGCTCTGCACCTTCGCGGCGGCGGCATCGATGTCTTTGAGTTTCTCTTCGCGCTCGGCCGCTGTATCGGCATCGACGCTGCGGTCGATCTCGATCAGCGTGTATCGACCGGCGTGTGGCTCGAAGTTCGCGCGGTCCTCCCACGCGTTCTTCGTCTTATCTTTGAACTTCGACTGAAATGCTTTGAGCGCTTTGTTGAAGTCGCTCGGGCCGATCAGTGCGTTCTGACCGTCTTCACCGACGCGTCCCCATCGTGTCCATGCGTAGTATTTGCCATCCTTCTCTAGAAGCTGGATGACGTAAAACTTGTTGTTGTTGGCGCCAATGTTCGTTTGATTGAGCATGCAATCGTAGTCCTGGTGGACCTTGGCACCCTTGAGCGGACACTTTCCATCGACGGGAATCTTCGTGGCCATATCACCCCTCTGTTTATGCGCAGCGGTCGCATCGTATCAGTGTGCTGCTAGCGTCGAGATGCACGTGTGCATCGGTTTCGCTAATCCGGAAGCTAGAGTTCGCGCATGACGCTCACGCTCTACGTCGGCAGCAAACGGTATTCCTCGTGGTCCCTTCGCCCCTACTTGGCGCTCGCGCACGCACGTCTTCCGTTCGAGACGAAGACAATCTTCCTCGATCGAGAAGACAGCAAAGCGAACATCGGGAAGGTGTCACCGTCGGAGCGCGTACCGGTGCTCCACGGCGATGGTGTCATCGTGTGGGATTCGTTAGCGATCTGCGAGTACATCAACGAGCTCGCGCCGGCGGCGCGGCTGTGGCCCGAAGACCAACGCGAGCGCGCGCGGGCGCGTGCGATTTCTGCCGAGATGCACGCCGGGTTTGTCGCCATGCGCCGCGACATGGCGATGGATATCGGCGGCCAGCGAAAGGGTGAAGGTCATACGCCCGACGCGCTCGCCGACACGCGCCGGGTGATGGCGATATGGCGCGAAGCGCTCGCGGCGAGCGGCGGACCGTTTCTGTTCGGACGCGAATTCACGATCGCCGATGCGATGTACGCGCCCGTCACGACGCGGTTCGTGACCTACGGCGTCGAGGTCGATGCAACGTCGCGCGCGTATATCGATACGATCGCCGCGTTCCCGCCGATGCAACAGTGGTGCGCCGACGCAGCACGCGAACCTGTATCGCGATGAGCGAGCCGGTCCGGAGAAGCGCAGCGGCGCCCGACAGGGAACCCGGCCGATCCGCAGGATCGGCCGGCGCCGCGAGCGAGGACCGGCGAGCTGAGATGACAGCGCGCATCGTTCAGCTCTCGCGCTCGCAAGGCGGCGTTCCGAAGCACGCCGTGATGGAAGCGCACGTCGGCGAGCTCGGGCTCGACGGCGATCGCCAGGCGCACCCGAAGATCCACGGTGGTCCCGAGCGCGCGCTGTGTTTGTTCTCGCTCGAAGTGATCGAAGCGCTGCGCGCCGAGGGGCATCCGATCGCGCCGGGCTCGACCGGCGAGAACGTCACGATCGCGGGCCTCGCCTGGAGCGAGCTCGCTGCCGGCATGCAGCTGCAGCTCGGCGATGAGGTCATCGTCGAGCTCACGCGGCCGGCGGATCCGTGCAAGACGATCCGCGATTCGTTCGTCGGTCGCAAATTCACGCGGCTCGCGCGCGAAGGGCAGATGCGCTGGTACGCGCGCGTCGTGCGCGGCGGTTTATTGCGCGTCGAGCAGCCGGTCAGCCTTCATCGTCGAGCGGTGAGCTCGGTGGGGGCGTGAAGCTCGTCTCCGAAAGCTGCGCCATCGCGGTCGCGAGGTTCAACACCTCGACGGACACAGGCGCGTTGCGCTTGAGCATGAACGCACACGTCGCGCACGAGGTGACGACAACGCCGCCGCCGGTCGCCTGCACTTCGGCGAGGCGTCGCTTGCTCATTTGATCGGCGATGAGCGGCATCGTCTTCGGCAGCAGGCCGCCACCGCCGCAGCACTCGGTGTCGGTCTTGTTCCACGACAGCTCGCGCACCTCGACGAGCTGGGCGAGCGCGCGCCGCGGCTGATCGATGACGTTGTTGTAGCGCGCGTGATAGCAGGGGTCGTGATAGTAGACGCTGCGTCGGTTGAGCGAGCACGCGAGGTTGTTCGCGGCGGGCGCGAGCACGTCGGCGAGCGAGACGACTTCGGCGCGCACGCTGACGCCTTCCGCCGCGTATTGCGCGCGCACGGCGTAGAGGCATGCCGAGCAGTTGATCGCGACCTTGCGAAAGCCGCGCATCGCGCTCGCGACGCGGCCCGCGTGCCAGCGAAACAGATCGCGGTGGCCGGCTGCGAGCAGCGGATAGCCGGCGCACGCCTGCGGCGCCTCGACGATCTTCACGTTCTCGATGCCGACCCGCTCGAACAGCGCGAGTGCGGCAGCGATGTCACCGGGGCTTTTGTCGATCGCGTCACAGCCGGGCCATAGGCCGAGGTCGCCTTCGGTGGCCATGTGGTCTGGAAACGCCATCGCCAGCTGCGCCGAGAGGCGCTGCTCCCGCGCGCGAAACCGCTCGCTGTAGCCGGCAAGTGCCGGATGCGGCACGCCATGGTCGACTGCCGCGGCGCGTCCTGTAAGCAGCACCAGGCCTGGCTCGTTGTCGTGATCGCAATACATCGTGCAATGCCGACAACCCGTACATGCCCAGAGCGGATCGGTGGATTCGGTCGTCCACTTGCTGCGGCCGAGCCGCAGCTGGTTGAGCCGATCCATCTTGACCTGCGGGATGTATGTCTCGCGCCCGCTCGCGGTCGAGACCGGGCACGCGTGCCGACACATCTTCGGGCAGAACGTGCAGTAGTCGAGCTGGCGCGCGACCGATCCCGAGCTGAACGGCTCGTGAGACATCGCGTGCACTATACGGCGAAAGCCGTGTTATGGACGGGCGTCATGCGCCTCGCGATCTGCCTCGGCGTCATTCTGACGGTCGGTGCATGCGAGAAGACGTCGTCGTCGGAGCCCGCCGCGGCGGCCGCAGCGGACAAACGCAAGCCGCTCGATCCCGCGACGCGCGCGAAGCTCGAGTTCGAGGTCGTATCGCAAGACCTCGCCGCCGGCACGAGCAAGCTGTACTCGCGCGGTGACTTCTTGCCGTATGGCGATGAGCGCGCGATGTCGGAAGGCGATTTCATCGGCCGACTGCGCGCGCTGTTTGGTTCCGTGCAAGGCGACGAGTGGGTGCTTCGCCACCGTCGCACGGGGCTCATCATCACCGCGTATTCGGCGCAGAGCGGGCCATCGTACGGCGGCGCGAGCAAGGCGTCGCTCGAGCAAGAAGCGGCGGCGCGCAAGGCGCGGATTGCAGCGGACCCCGAGCTCGCCGCGGGCTCGCCGGTCGATTGGTCGAAGACGCGCCCCGACGAGCTTCCGCCCGAGGTCGTCAAAGAGCTCATGATCAAGGAGCACGCCTGGCGCAAGCGTCATGCGGATGCGTACGCCGGCGAGCTCGCGCCGGTGATCGCGCGCCTCGACGAGCTCGTCGAATCTGCGGAGCCCGTCGATTGGGAAGCGACGCGCTACTACGGCGAGGAGCCGACCGTGTATCGCATCGGCGCGCGCGGCGGCAAAGCATTCGATCAAGAGATGCCGATCGCCGATGGCTTGGCATTGCTGCTTGCGGATGCCGAGCGCGGCAAGACAGATGTCATCGACAGCAGCGGCGGCGTCCGCACGCTCGACGATCGGGCGATCGATTATTGGATCGCGAAGCAGCAAATTATCCGGACCGAAAAGCCGGATGAGCAGGCGCGCGCGGCGCTTGCGGCTGCACTGCCGCGCGTGCAAGCGGCGTGGTTTCGCAATGTCGCCGGCATGCGCGCCGTGGAGCGCGAGTACCGCCTGCTGTATATCGATTCAGCGCGCGACCAAATTATGCCGCTGCAGATCGATCGCACCAAGGCGCTCGCGGCGCTGCGCGCTGTTCGATAGTATCGGCAGAATGCATCGG
>Ga0070698_100002539_pt1 | contig 20101 bp, 13 predicted proteins | sample KBSK1502metaG_FD_65477 | JGI IMG/M metagenome (GOLD analysis project Ga0070698, IMG submission 65477) | Corn, switchgrass and miscanthus rhizosphere microbial communities from Kellogg Biological Station, Michigan, USA - KBS K1-50-2 metaG | ecosystem: Host-associated > Plants > Roots >...
CGGCGCCTCGAAGAACACCATGGTGCGTTCCTCGGCCGCCAGCTTGTCGAGGCGGCGGCTGCGCTCACCCTGCTTGCGGGGCAGGAAGCCCTCGAAGCAGAACCGGTCGACGGGGAGCCCACTGACCGCCAGCGCGGTCAGCACCGCCGACGGGCCCGGCACTGCGGTCACCCGGATGTCGTGCTCCACCGCCGCCACCACCAGGCGATAGCCCGGGTCGGAGACGCTCGGCATCCCGGCGTCGGTGACCAGGACGACGCGCTCGCCTGCGAGGAGGGCCTCGAGCAGCTGCGGCGTGCGCGCCGACTCGTTTCCCTCGAAGTAGGAGACCACCCGGCCGCCCAGGGTGATCCCGAGATCAGTGGTGAGTCGCTTGAGCCGGCGGGTGTCCTCGGCCGCGACGACATCGGCGTTGGTGAGGGCTTCGGCCAGGCGGGGTGGCGCATCGCCGACCTGACCGATCGGCGTGGCCGCGAGCACGAGGACGCCTGGCATGGGCTGATCATGTCAGGTCTCGACACGCTCGCTGGCGCTCGCGGCTCGACCACCGAAAGTGGCACGTAGGCTTCGACCGTGACCGTCCTGCAGGCGCTCTCTCGGAACGCGGAGGGCCACGAGATCCCGCCGGCGCGGCAACGCGCCCGGGGTCGGCTGCCGGACGAGGACCCCTTCGTGGGCTGGACGTCGGCGATCTCGGTCACCCTGCTGGCGCTGTTCCTGCGGCTGTGGAACCTCGGCAACCCGCACCGCTTCTCCTTCGACGAGACCTACTACGCCAAGGACGCGTGGTCGCTGCTGCACTTCGGCTACACGCGCAACTACCTCGACGGGAAGACCGCCGACCCAGCCATCCTGAGCGGCCACACGCTCGACCAGTGGAGCAAGGGGCCGTCGATGACGGTCCACCCGGAAGTCGGCAAGTGGATGATCGCGCTGGGCGAGAAGGCCTTCGGGATGGATCCGTTCGGCTGGCGGATCATGCCGGCCATCATCGGCTCGCTGATGGTGCTGGTGATGTGCCGACTCGCCCGTCGTCTGACTGGCTCGACGCTGCTCGGGTGCGTGGCCGGGCTGCTGCTCTGCTTCGACGGCCTGCAGCTGGTGCTCTCCCGGCTGGCCCTGCTCGACATCTTCGAGGCGTTCTTCCTGCTCTGCGCGGTGGCGGCCTGCGTCAACGACCGCGACTGGCTGCGCGCCCGGATGGCCTCCCGCGGCACCCGGGTGTTCTGGTTCCGACCGTGGCTGCTGGTGGCCGGCATCTGCTTCGGCCTCGCGTGTGGCGTGAAGTGGGGCGCGGCCTTCCCGCTGGCCGGGTTCGGGATCGTGGTGGTGCTCTGGGCGGCCGGCGCGCGCCGGATGTTCGGCGTACGTGACTGGTTCCAGCGTGGCCTGCTCGTCGACGCCCCGATCGCCTTCGTCCATCTCGTCGTGGTGGGCTTCGTCGTGTACGTCGCCACCTGGACCGGCTGGCTGATGCACGCCCACGAGTACGAAGCCCACCTGTCGAACACGCAGTACACCTCCTACAACGGCGGCCACCAGTGGCCCACCGCCACGGAGCCGGACGCGAGCGGGCTCGGCGAGGTGTGGCAGTCGCTGCGATCGCTGGCGCACTACCACCGCGACGTCTACATGTTCCACGCGCACTTCCTCAACGACAGCACGCACATCTACCAGTCCAACCCTCGTGGCTGGCTGTTGCTGAACCGGCCGGTCGGCGTCGACGCGCAGCTCAAGATCCAGCCCGGCACCCAGGGCTGCAACGCCCCCGAAGGCAGCGACTGCCTGCGCCAGGTGCTCCTGATCGGCACCCCGGTGATCTGGTGGGCGGGCGTGCTCGCGCTCCTCTATTCCGCGGTCACCTGGATCGGCCGCCGCGACTGGCGGCACGGGATCGTGATCGTCGGTGTGCTGACGACCTGGCTGCCGTGGTTCAGGTACGACGACCGGCCGATCTTCTCGTTCTACGCGATCAACATCCTGCCGTTCACGATCCTGTCGCTGACCCTGCTGATGGGGCGGTTGATCTCGGCGCCGGGCCCGTCGCCACGTCGTACGGCGGGAGTCATCGCCGCCGGCTCCTTCTTCATCCTCGCGATGCTCAACTTCGCGTACTTCTGGCCGATCTGGACCGACGGGCTGCTCACGCACTCGGAGTGGATCGGGCGGATCTGGTTCACCCGCTGGATCTGAGGTCCGGGAATGCGGAACCCCCCACTTCGGCGTTGCACCGAGGACGGCACCGAGCGAGAGGCGACACGATGGCCACGGTCACCCTGACGAGGGAGAACTTCGAGCAGACGCTCGTCGACAACGAGATGGTGCTGGTCGACTTCTGGGCCTCGTGGTGCGGTCCCTGCCGGATGTTCGCGCCGATCTATGAGGATGCCTCCGAGGCTCACCCCGAGATCACCTTCGGGAGCATCGACACCGAGGACCAGCGCGAGCTGTCCGCCGCCGCCCAGATCACCTCGATCCCGACGCTGATGGCGTTCAAGAAGGGCAACCTGGTCTTCGCGCAGCCCGGAGCGCTGCCGGCTGCCGCCCTGGCCGAGGTGATCGCGGCTCTGGTCGCACTCGACATCGATGCTGCCCTCGCGGAGTCCGAGAAACGCACCTGACGGCTGTCGGTCCTCTCGGGCAGACTCGACGGCATGGAGATCCTCGCGACGGGGTTCGGGCTCGTCGAGTCGCCGCGGTGGCACGACGACCAGGTGTGGTTCGCCGACTGGACGGCCGGTGAGATCAGGGTCATGACCGGTCCGGGCACGACCAAGGTGGTCGTGCGGCATCAGTCGTTGCCGTTGTGCTTCGACTTCCTCCCCGACGGCTCGCTGATCCTGGTGTCGGGTCCCGAGCGCGCACTGCTGCGCGGCGACCTCACGCCGTACGCCGATCTCGCGGGCGTCACCGAGTTCGGCTGCAACGACATCGTGATCGACGGCCGGGGCAACACCTACGTCAACAACGTCGGCTTCGACTTCGCAGCGGGGCCACCGACCGGCGAGAGGGCACCCGGGTTCGTGGTGCTGGTGCCGGCTGGCGGTGGCGAGGCGCGGGTGGTCGCCGACGACCTGTCCTTCCCCAACGGGATGGCGGTCACCCCCGACAACGGCACCCTGGTGGTGGCCGAGTCCTACCGCAACAGGTTGACGGCGTACGACATCGCCGCTGACGGAAGCCTCGGTGCGCCACGCGTGTGGGCCGACCTCGGCGAGGACAATCCCGACGGCATCTGCCTCGATGCCGACGGCGCCGCCTGGTATGCCGACGTCCCCCACCAGCACTGCGTCCGGGTGGCCGAGGGTGGCGAGGTGCTGGCGACCGTGCCCCTGGACCGCGGCGCCTTCGCCTGCATGCTCGACGACGCCGGCACCCTCTTCGCCGTGGGGGCACAGTGGCCCGGCATGTCCGGGCTGGCCGATGCCGACTGGAACGGCGTGGTCGCGCGTGTCAGGGCACCCGCCTCACGGGCCGGTTGGCCGGGCAACTGATCGTCAGCTGCCGCTGTGTGACTCACCACCACCTGCTGCGAGCACCGTCACTGCGACGACCACATTGGCGCACGCAAAGATCTGTCTCCGCGTGACCTTGCTCGGCCGCGCGGCGCTCTGGTCAATGTGGTCGTCGCCATGATCGGCGCCTCAGGCTCGACAGTGGTCTGCCCGAGCACGCCGCCTCTGATTACTCCGGTGAGCCGTGCAGCAGCGTCAACAGGGCACTGACCTCGGGCGCCGCGTCCTCGTCGAAGCCGGGGCCACGCAGCGGGATCGCGTCGCCTGGCCGCACGGGCTCGCCGCACTTGTCACAGCAGGCGACCGGAGAGGCGATCTCGCCACAGCCGAGGTGTCGCCACTGGATCGGTGGGCCCTCCGGGCCGGCCAGCCACCGGTCCCCGAAGGTCTGGATGGCCAGGGCGACCATGGCCAGGTCGTTGCCCTTCTCCGTGAGGCGGTAGTCGTAGCGCGGCGGATTGTCCTGGTACGCCGTGCGCTCGGCCACGCCGTACTCCGTCAGCGACTGGAGTCGCTGGGCCAGCACCTTCCGGGACAGGCGGAGGTTGCGCTGGATCGCGTCGAAGCGGGAGATGCCGAGGGCGAGGTCGCGCACCACGAGCAGGCTCCACCGGTCGCCCACGATGTCGAGGGTGCGGGCGACCGAGCAGTGCAGGTCTCCGAAGGAGGTAGTCCCCATGCGGCCGACTGTACATGAGTTCCTAAAGGGAACCCACCCTGCTAGCCTTCGCGCATGCTCGAGCGGATCTCCTCCCTGACCTGGCACCACCCGCGCATGATCCTGGCCGGTGCGCTGCTCTTCGCCGCCGTCGCCGGCTTCTTCGGCCACGACGTCGAGCACCACCTGAAGGCCGCCGGCTTCACCGACCCGTCCTCGGAGAGTGAGCAGGCGGGCGACGTGCTGGCCAACGCGCTCGGGTACTCGGCGCAGCCCGGACTCGTCGTACTCCTGCGCAGTCCCGACGGCGGGAGCATCGACACCACTGATCCCTCGGTGATCGCCGAGGTCGGCCGGCTGGCCGACCAGCTGCGCGGATCGGCGTACGTCGGCAACGTGACGAACCCGCTCGTCGATCCCGCACCCAACCTGATCGCGGCCGACGGACACTCCCTGGTGCTCAGCGCGCAGCTCAGCACCAACGATCTCGAGGACAAGGGCGGTCTGGCCGACGAGTCGGTGCGCGAGCGGGTCAGGTCGGACCTGCTCGACGTGAGCTACGGCGGCTACGCGCCGAGCTTCAACGAGGTCAACGACCAGACCCGCAAGGACCTCACGTCGGCCGAGCTGATCGCCTTCCCGCTGCTCGCCATCCTGCTGCTGGTGGTCTTCCGCGGCGTGGTCGCGGCGTTGATCCCGCTGCTCCTCGGCGGGCTCTCGATCATCGGCACCCTGCTGTCGCTGCGGGTGATGTCGACCATGGTCGACACCTCGCTGTTCGCGCTCAACATCGCGACCGGCCTCAGCCTCGGGCTGGCGGTCGACTACGCGCTCCTGATCGTCTCGCGACATCGCGAGGAGACCGGTGCACACGGCTTCACCGAGGAGGCGCATCGTCGTACCGTCCAGACCGCGGGACGGGCCGCCCTCTTCTCCGGACTAACGGTCGCGGGCGCGATGTCTGCTCTGGTCGTGATGCCGCAACGATTCCTCTACTCGGTCGGAGTGGCGGGCGCGATGGTCGGCCTCCTGTCGGCCCTGATGGCGCTGTTCGTCGTCCCTGCCCTGCTCGCCGTGCTCGGCCCGCGCATCAACGCCCTCTCGATCCGTCGCGGGCCTGCCGTCTCCGACACCTCCACCCGCTGGCTCCGGCTCGCCCAGGGTGTGATGAAGCGGCCGGTCCTGGTGGCCGTCGGCACCACCGTCGTGCTGCTTGGGCTCGCCGCGCCCCTGCTGGCCACGCACCTCACCGGCCCCAGCGCGCAGGCCGTGCCGCCGGGACAGCAGTCCTATGCGACCAACGCCTACCTCGACGAGCACTACGGTCGCGAGGTCACTCAAGCCGTCTCCCTGACAGTCCGCGGCTCCGTGGACGACGCCGAGCTCAACCGGCTGCAGCAGGAGATCGCCGGTGTCCCCCACGTCGCGCAGGTGGCGCCGTTCGTCCGGGCCAACGACGAGGTCGCCTTCACGACGGCAGCGCTCGACGCGCCCGCCCTCGCCGACACCTCGCAGGACGCCGTCCGCGACATCCGGGCGCGGGCCGGTCCCGCCGGCGGCGAGCTCCTGGTGGCGGGCAACACGGCGGGCTTCATCGACGAGAAGGAGAGCCTGGTCTCCAACGCGCCGCTGACCATCGGGCTGATCGTGCTGCTCACCGTCGTACTGCTGTTCCTGCTCACCGGCTCGGTGCTGCTGCCGCTCAAGACGTTGCTGATGAACTCGATGACGCTGGCCGCCACCCTGGGCATCCTGGTGATCGTCTTCGAGAAGAAGTTCCTCGTGGGCGCACTGAACTATCCCGGCCCGTACGCCGTGGAGGTCACCAGCCTGGTCTTCCTGTTCGCGGTGGCGTTCGCGCTGGCGACCGACTACGCCGTGCTCGTGATGGCCCGGATCAAGGAGCTCCGCGACGGCGGCATGTCCAACGAGGACGCCGTCGCCCACGGAGTCGCCCGCACGGGCCGGATCATCAGCGCCGCCGCGGTGATGATCGCCGTGGTGTTCGCGGCGTTCGCGGTCAGCCCGGTCTTCTTCATGAAGCAGATCGCGGTGGGCATGGCGCTCGGCGTGATCATCGACGCGACCGTCGTTCGTGCCCTTCTGGTGCCCTCACTGATGCGCCTGCTGGGCGGCGCCAACTGGTGGGCGCCGGGGCCGCTGCGCCGGTTCCACGACCGGTTCGGGATCCGCGAGGGGTAGCGGGACCGTGCGGTGGTGCCGCTTTGACGTTTCATCAGGGCGCGACCTGACTCAGCCCCGAGCCTCCAGGGCCTCGGTGAGCAGGCCGACCAGGGCCTCGAGCTGTACGTCGACCGACGACGCGACCTCGTCGGACCCGTCCAGCGCGCGGGCGGCGAGTCCGGCCTTGCTGTCGATCAGCTCGGCCACCCGGGAGTCGATGGTCTGGGCCGCGATGATGCGCCACGCCGTGACCGGCTCCTCCTGACCGATCCGGTGGATCCGGTCGATCGCCTGGGTCTGCTCGGCATCGGTCCAGGACAGCTCGGCGAGCACCAGGTTGGAGGCGACCTGCAGGTTGAGGCCGACGCCCGCGGCGCTGAGCGAGCAGACGATCACCGAGACGTCACGGTCGTTGACGAAGGCGTCGATGTTCTTCTGGCGCGACGCCGTCGACTGGCCACCCCGCACGGACGAGTAGCGGAGTCCGCGCTTGGCGAAGGTCTCCTCGGCGACGTCCATCACGTCGATGTGCTTGGCGAAGAAGACCACCTTGCCCACGCTGTGGGCGAGCTGGGCGGCGTAGTCGGCAGCCAGGCCTGCCTTGGCCTGACCGATCCTGCGCATCACCTCGAAGACGTTCTCCCCGGTGCTCGAGTCGGTGTCCTCGCGTTCCCAGGTCGCGACCCGGCGGACCAGCTCGTGGTCGATGCCCTCGACGACCTGGCCGGCCGTGCGGGTGGCCAGCGCCATGTCATAGCGCTCCATCAGGCGGCGGGCCAGCTCACGCTCGGCGGCGCGGATCGAGCGGCCGGCCTCGTCGTCGAGCTCGACGGGCAGGTCGGCGACGCGGCGGGCCGGGATGTCCTTGGCGACGTCGATCTTGCGGCGCCGCACGATGCCCATGTCCACGACCCGGTTGCGGGCCGCGGGGAAGAACGCTGCGTCGACCGGCGTCAGGCCGGTCTCCTCCAGGGAGTTCATCAGGGTCGCCAGCGGCTTCTTGTCGTCGATCCAGCCCAGGAACTGCCAGATCGCCCGGAAGTCCTCGATGTCGTTGATCAGCGGCGTGCCGGTGAGCGCCATCAGCAACGGCCTCGGCGTGCGGGCCCGGATCCGGTCCGAGAGCTCGAGCACGTGCTGGGAGCGCTGGGAGGTCTTGTTCTTGATGAAGTGCGCCTCGTCGACGACCATGCCCCGGAAGCCGTGGCTGCCGATCCACCCGACGTGGCGGTCCAGCACCTCGTAGTTGACGACCACGATGTCGGCGAAGCCGTCGATGGTGTCGCCATTGCCGTGGATGACGGTGACCGATTTCGTCGGCGTCCAGATGTCGGCCTCGCGTGCCCAGTTGGTCTTGACGACGTTGGGCACGACCACGAGCAGCGGATAGGCGTTGGCGGCCTGGGCTGCGAGCAGCGCCTGGGCGGTCTTGCCGAGGCCGGGCTCGTCGGCGAGCAGGAAGGTGCGGTGACCCGCCGCGGCGGACGCCACGACCTGGGCCTGGTGCGGCATCAGCTCGTGGCCGCCGGCTGCCTTGAGCGACCCGGGTTCGGGCAGTGGCATGCAGGTCTTCGCGCCCGCACCGGTGTATTCGAACGACCGGAACAGCGGGCCCAGGAGCTCCCACGTGGCCAGCCGGCGCGGCGCGGCCTTGGCCGGCGCCGCGGAGAAGTCGGGGACCAGGAAGGGGTTGGCCAGCTGGGCGGTGATCACGGACTGGGGTACGACGCGACGCTCGGCGCCCGGCGCCGGGGCGGCCGGCGCTGCCGGTGCCGCTTCCTCGGGCTCGGCCTCGAAGCCGGCAGCCCGCAGCATCTCGCGGCGCAGCGCCTTGGCGCCGTCCGAGATGACGGCATCGTCGGCGAGGAGCGTGAACAGGGTGCTGTCGCGGGCGGCGGTCTTGGCCAGGATCGTGGCGATCCCGTCGAGGCGCTTGAGCTGCTCGGCGCGCTGGGCCTCGGTGCTCTCGGTGTCGGACTTGACCCGGGTGCGTTCCTCGCGCGCCAGCAGGGCGATGACCTGGAACTTGGTGCGTCCCGAGGGCTGCACCGGGCCGCGCTCGGCGGCCGACTCGACCTCGCGCACGACGCGGGCGAGGACCGGGATGATGCCCTCGTTGTCGAGGTCGCGGGGACGCCGACGGCGTTGAGCGGTCTTGGTCGCCCCGGACTGGCGTTGGCCTCGTTGGGCCACAGGCTCCTCCTCAGAAGCATCACCGCATGGACGCTGTGGCGACACGCCACGAACGAACCATCGGGTGACCGATGCGTGATCCGGCCGAGTGGAGGGACCCACCCGCGGACGAAGGCCGCTCCGTCGTGTCGCCTGAGCACCACCCGGTCGATGACCGGGCCATCCTCGATTTCACGCGGGTCGCCGAACAGGGCAGCCATGGCCAGCATACCGGCGAACCGGCGAACCGTGGGGCCGCCCTGCCGGTTTGGTCCCGCGGGGCTCAGCGGCAGTCGACGGCGACGATCGTGCGGGGCTGGTCCGGGCCGCTGCTCCCAGCATCGTCGACCCAGCCGAATTTCGCCGTGCGGGCGCCCGGACGCAGGCACGTGGGCCAGGAGTCGGTGTGCGTCTCACCCGACGTGTCGAACCAGGTCGGCACGCTGCGCCGGGCCAGATAGAGGTGGTCGTCCAGCTGTACGACGAGCACCAGACGGTCGCACCAACCTGGCCCCTGACTCTTGCGAGTTCCGGCTCAGGAGTCCTGGCCTGATTGTCCGATCGTCCAAACCGGTCTGGGTCCGGCAGGGGGTACGCCGCCTGTAGCCGGGACCAAAATGCGCATTTCGGTCACTCCGCATCGATCGGTGACCTAGAGTCGGCCCCCAGTGCCGAGTGGGGTGGGAGGGCCACCCGCAAGGCGCAGAAGGACTACCCGGGATTTCCGTAGGTGCCGCAGTCCCGTCTAGGGTCCGTCGACTGGGTCGAGCGGGCGGATGGGTATACACGCTCTGTGGGGGGGCGCACGCGGACTCAGGTGCAGGCCGGTTTCACACCGGCTACATCCACCAGTCCTCACCGAACGCAGGGAGACCCCCTTGAGACCGCTTGCCATTGCTGCATCGGCGGCGCTACTCGCCGCAGCCGTACCCGTGGCGATCACGTCCCTGGTCAACACCGCGGCGGCGGCGACCACCGCCAGCGTCAGCGCAGGAGTGGACGCGAAGGTCGACTCGGCACACCCGAACACCAACTACGGCACCGCCTCGACCCTGTCCGTCGACGGGTCACCCTCGCTGGTGGCCGCCTACCTGAGGTTCGACCTCTCCACCTACGCGGGGCAGACTGTGACGTCGGCCCAGCTGAGGGTGCGCACCACCACCGCCAGCAGCGCCGGCTCACCCAACACCCAGATCGTGCGCAGCGTCGCCAACGACTCGTGGACCGAGTCCGGGCTGACCTACGACAACCGGCCCAGCGTCGGCGCCGCCATCGGCAGCCTCTCCACGACCGCGGCCAGCACGACGTACACGATCTCGCTCGACGTCGCCGCCGTCCAGGCAGAGCTCGGCCAGCACATGTCGGTGGCCATCGACCAACCCCCCAGCGCCACCAACGGGCTCGACCTGGTGTCCCACCAGGGCACAACGGTCAGCTACCGGCCCACGTTGATCCTGCAGCTCGGCGACGTGGCCAGCCCGCCGCCGACGACATCGACGACCACGTCGCCGACCCCCTCACCCACGCCGACGCCTTCCCCCACCCCCACGCCAACGCCGACCCCGTCGCCCAGCACTCCGCCCACCACTTCGCCCAGCACCGGAGAAGCGGCAACCACCTTCGGCTGGGGCACGCCCATCGGTGGCGACGAGTTCAACTACACCGGATCGCCGAACTCCGCCATCTGGTCGGTCTACAACTCCGCGGGCCACGGGGGGAACGGCCTCCGCTCCCCCGCTCAGATCACCGTCAACGGCTCAGCGCTCCAGATCACCGGGCTCCCCGACGGCACCACCGGTGGAATGTCGCACCGGGACCGCGGACGCACCTACGGTCGCTGGGAGACCCGGATGCGCGTCAACGCCCGCGACCCGAAGTACCACCCCGTGATGATCCTGTGGCCGGACCAGGGCAGGGTCACCGCCAACAACTGCGCCGAGATCGACTACTCCGAGGCGTCGAGCGACACCACCAAGGTGAAGTTCTTCCTCCACTACGGCTGTGCCAGTGAACAGGACACGGCGTCCAAGACCCTCGACATGACCCAGTGGCACAACTACGCGGTCGAGTGGACGCCGACTCACATCATCGGGTACGTCGACGGCCAGGAGTGGTTCCGCGACGAGAACGCCGCACAGGTTCCCGACGACCCGGCCCATCAGACGATCCAGCTCGACTGGTTCCCTGACGGCACCGCCACGACCGACTCCTGGATGCAGGTCGACTGGATGCGGCTCTACCAGTCCCCCTGAGCGGGGTCCTCCGATGCTATCGGTCTGCCGTTCGACGAGATGGTCAGCACGGTGGTGGGGCGTCGACGACCACAGGGCCGAGCTGGTCAAGGCTCAGAGCTTGGCGAGTGCAGTCTGCGCGGCGTTGTACCCGCACATCCCGTGCACGCCCGCTCCCGGAGGAGTGGCCGAGGAGCACAGGTAGACGCCCTTCACCCCGAGCTTGTAGGGGTTCAGCGCGAACCGCGGCCGCAAGGCGATCTGCTTTGCGGTGTTGGCCCCGGTGCCGATGTCGCCACCGACGTAGTTCGGGTTGTACGCCGCCATCTCCGGCGCGTTGCGGGTGCTGGTCGCGACGATGGTGTCGCGGAAGCCCGGTGCGAACCGCTCGATCTGGCCGATCACGTGCTCTGTGGCGTCGCCCTGGTAGTTGTGCGGGACGTGCGCGTAGGCCCACAGCGGGTTGATGTTGCCGGCCGAGCGGGACGGGTCGGCGAGGTACTGCTGACCGATCAGCACGAAGGGCCGATCGGGCAGCTCGCCGCGAGCAGTGGCTGCCTCAGCGGCGACGATCTCCTCGGCCTTGCCGTTCAGGTGCAGGGTGCCGGCGACTCTCGCATCCGCGTTGGTCCAGGGCACGTCTCCGTCGATCGCGAAGTCGACCTTGTGCACCGCCGGGCCGTACGTGTAGCGGGTGAGCTGGCGGCGCACCCGGCCGGGCAGCCGGTCCCCCACGATGCGGACGACGGCGTCGGGAGCCGTGTCGAGCATGACGATGTCAGGCGCACCGAGCTCGTGGAGGCTGGTGACGGTGACGCCGGTCTTGACGACTCCGCCGAGCGCCTCGAGCTCGCTGATCATGGCGTTGGTGATCGACTGGGTGCCGCCCTTGGCGACCGGCCAGCCGGCCTTGTGACCTGCCGCCGAGAGCATCAGCCCGACCGAGCCGCTGAGCGGGGTCGTCAGCTTGCCGAAGGCATGCGCAGCGACGCCCATGTAGAGCGCGCGGGCCGGGTCGTCCTTGAACCGCCGCGCGGTCCAGGTCGCCGGCATGAGCGCGCGGAGCCCGAACCTCGTCAGCGTGATGGGGTGCGCGGGCACGTGCACGACGGGACGGAAGATCTCCGAGACGATGTCGTCCAGGTTCTCGGTCATCGGCCCGAACAGCTTGCGCCACGCGGTCGCGTCGGAGCCGAGTGAGTCGAGGGTGCGGTCGAAGTCCCGCGAGAGGACACCGGCCCGGCCGTCGTCGAGCGGGTGGGCCAGGTCGATCTCGGGCCACAACCACTCCAGTCCGTGCCGCTCCAACCCGAGCGACGCGAGGAACGGCGAGATGACACCCGTCGGGTGGAACGCAGCGCAGTCGTCGTGGAGGACTCCCGGCAGGGTCAGCTCGGAGGTGCGGGTGCCGCCGCCGGGACGGTCGTACCCCTCCAGCACCGTCACCGCGATGCCTTCCTGGGCGAGGCGGATCGCTGCAGCCAGGCCGTTCGGCCCGCTGCCCACGACGACTGCGCTGGTCATCAGCTCACTCCCTTCAGCTTCGCTCCGGCTGCCACGTAGCCAGGGCGCGTCCACTCGACATTCAACGGGATCGGACCGCCCGGCAGCCAGGGCTGGGTGGTGACCGCGTCGTGCACCTGCCAGGTGCCCCGCTCGACGACACCCAGGGCTGCGTCGATGACCCGGTAGGCCTGCACCTTCTTGTGCACCGGCTGCGACTCGACGTACATGATCTGGAGCTCGCCGGGGGCGAAGTTCAGCCTCCGCTGTACGGCGAAGATCAGGCTCTCGTCGTGCAGGTGGCCGTCGCCGAAGTTCCAGCCCACGATCGAGTTGCAGACGAACTCGCCCTCACGGACCGTCACGGTGTCCACGTCGGCGCGGTGTCGCAGGACCAGCGAGAACAGGCCGCGGCCCTGGCTGTGCAGGGATCGCCAGCCGGTGGTGATCTGCATCGTGATCTCTGCCGCGTCGGGCTCGTAGCCGAACGCGACCAGCTGGTCGACCTGGTTCTTTGCCGGCTTGTCCAGCTCGTTGAGCCGCCGCTCGCAGCCGGGCGCGAAGACCCACACCGCAGCGGCCCAGTTGCCGGCGTACTGCCGCATCGAGGGAAGGAACGACACCAGGTCCGGGCGCAGGTTGCCGAGCATCGGGAAGAACAACAGCGCGGCGGCGATCACCGGGAGCATCCACGGCTGGGAGAAGTCCGTGATCGCGTACCCGTCGGCCGCCGAGTGCCCGACGAACAGGAACAGCGACGCGAACGCGAACACGACGTTCCACTCCAGCGGCACCGCCAGCGGGAAGGTGGACACGATGAAGAGGTGGAAGCAGACCATGAAGACCGCACCCGCGAGCGCCACCTTCTCGTTGGTCGTGACCAGCAGGGCCAGCGGAACCACGATCTCGACGAAGGTGCCACCGACGTGCGCCATGATCCACGCGAGCTTCGAGGGCAGCAGGTCGTTCGGGACGTCGCGGTAGTGCAGTCGCTTGAACCGCTTGGACGGGTTGAACGGCGCGTTGGACACCATGGGCGGTACGACGTTGATGAAGTGCTCGCCGATCTTCGAGAAGCCCGCGCCGACCCACACGACGACGATCAGCAGCTTCAGCGCGATGACGAGGTCGGTGACGCCGAGCGTCGCCATGAACACGATCGCGGGCAGGTACTGCTCGCCGCGCGCGGCCAGGAAGACGATCTTGTCGCGCAGGCCGTTGACGACCAGCAGCACGATCACTGGGACGAGCAGGCCGGGACGCACCATGCCGTCAGCACCCTCGGGGACGATCAGGGCCACCGCTGTGGAGACCAGCAGGGCTGCGTACAGCAGGACGTCGAGGAGCGTGCGCTCGTCACCGCGGGTCAGCGGGACCTTGCCCGGCCAGGGTGGCAGCCGGATGATGCCGGGCTTGAGCCAGTAGCGCGCGCCGCCCGTCATCGGCTTGAAGTGGCCGGCCAGCGGACCCCAGGAGCCGGCGACGCCGATCACCTCGAGCAGGACCGTCCAGAGGATGAGCTTCTCGTAGACCACGATCTCCTTCCACCACGACGTGAAGTCCCAGATCGAGCCCACGTCGGTCGTGAGCGAGATGACCAGGAAGCCGCCGAAGGTGAAGAAGCCCGCGAGCTTGACCAGGTAGACCAGGTGGATGACCCGCGGCGTGCCGAAGCCGTTGTCGGCCCAGAACTGAGAGAGGTACCTGATCCGGTCGAGGAACGGCCGCCGCAGGAACTCCTGCGGGTCCACGTCGGGCACGGTGGGGTTGAGGAATCCCATGACGTCACACTCCTTCGCGTGTGCTGGTGGAGGCTTGCTTGCGGGCCCGAAGAGCGGGCTTGTCGATCTTGCCGACGGGGTTCTTCGGCAGTACGTCGAGCACGTGGATCGCCACGGGGACCTTGATCTTGGTCAGGTGCATGCGGCACAGGTCGAGGAGCTCGTCGACGTCGACGGTCCGGTCCGGGTACGTCGCGACGTACGCCGTGGGCACCTCGCCGTACACCTCGTGCGGCGTGCCGACCACCGCGGCCTCGAGGACGGCGGGATGGCTGTGCAGGACGGACTCGATCTCCTTGGGGTAGATGTTCTCGCCGCCGCGGATGATCATGTCCTTGATCCGGTCCACCAGGCGCAGGTAGCCGTCCTCGTCGAGGATCCCGACGTCGCCGGTGTGCAGCCACCCGTCACCGAGCGCCTCGGCCGTGGCTTCGGGCCGGTTCAGGTAGCCCTGCATCACGTTGGCGCCCTTGATGACGACCTCGCCGCGCTCCCCGACCGGCACGAGCTGGCCCTGGGGATCCATGATCCCGACGGTCTGGCCGGGCAGCGCCACCCCGACGGTGCCGAGCTTGCGCGGCCCGTCGAGAGGGTTGGCCGTCGAGGCGCAGGTCCCCTCAGTCAGTCCGTAGCCTTCGATCAGGCTGAAGCCGAACCGCTCCTCGGTGGCCGAGAGCAGCTCCTTCGACGCCGGCGCCGCGCCACAGATGGCGAACCGCACCGAGGAGGTGTCGGCCACGACGTCGGCGGGCAGCGAGACCAGGTGCGCATAGATGGTGGGCACTGCCGAGAAGTACGTCGGGCGGTGCTTCTCGACCGCCGCCAGGAACTCACCGGCGTGGAAGCGGCCCAGCATGGTGAGCTGGCCGCCGACCGACATCGGCATCAGGAAGCTGACGCAGATCGCGTTGACGTGGAACAGCGGCAGCACCAGCAGACAGTGGTCCTCCCCGGTGACGCTCATGTGCTCGGCCATCATCGAGGCCATCGCGCCGATGTTGCCGTGGCTGAGCATCACGCCCTTGGGCTTCCCGGTGGACCCGCTGGTGTAGATCAGCAACGCGATGTCCTCGGCCGTGGTGGCGGGCTGCGGAAGAGCACGGTTGCCGCGGACGGTCCGGCGCAGGTCGTCGACGGCGATGCTGGGTCGGCCGCCGGTCGGCGCCTCCGGACCGACGTTGACCACCACGACCGACTCGGCGTCGGCGATCTGGTAGTCGGCCTCGGTGGCCGTGAAGACCGGGTTGATCGGGGTGGCGCTGGCACCGAGCCGCCAGGCGGCCACGATCGAGACCAGGAGCTCGACCCCGTTCGGCAGCATCAGGGCGACGACCGAGCCGGAGCCCACGCCGTACTCCGCGAACTGCTCGGCGACGGCGTCGACCCAGGCTCCGAACTCGGCGTAGGTCAGGTCGTAGTAGGCGTCCCGCACGGCGGGCCGGTCGTCGTACGACGCTGGACGGCGCCAGGGCAGGTAGTCGAGTGTGGTCACGATGCGTCTCCTCTGAGTGGTTCCTGGGCACCGACGCTAGGAACGACGCGAGGGGAGTTCACCGTGGTGTGAGCACGAAGGATCGGCCGGCCTTCGTGCCCGGAGCCACAATCACCGAGGTAGGTGGGCTGACACGATCAAAGCCCGTTCCCGGAGTTGGTCACGGGACACGAACAGAGCGGTGAGGAGGCCGTCATGCGTGACGAACTGAGGCTCGCGGCCCAAGCACGGGTCACCTCGGTCGCGACCGTCCTGCGCGGTCAGCTGGACGTGGTGACCGACCTCATGCACAAGCGTCTCGCCGAGGGCATCGACGAGCTGAAGGGCGACGCACCGATCCTGGAGCTGTTGCGCGCCAGCATCGCCAGCAACCTCGAGACCCTCGTCGACATCATGCGCTACGACATCGCGGTCGACGAGGTGCCCTCGCCACCCGCAGCCGAGGAGTACGCCCGCAGGCTGGCGCAGCGAGGGATCTCGTCCATCGCCCTGGTCCGGGCCTATCGACTGGGTCAGCAGCTGCTCCTGGACTGGAGCTTCGAGGAGATCGCCCGGCAGGAGGAGGACCCCCAGGTGGCGTACGCCGCGGCCCGGGCCTTCACCGATCTCACCTTCGCGTACGTCGACTCTGTCTCGGAGCAGCTCGTCCAGGAGTACGAGGCCGAGCGCGAGAAGTGGCTGGCCAACCGCAACACGGTGCGCGGCGCCGTACTCAAGGAGCTCGTGGCCGGCGACACCGTCGACGTCGCCACCGCCGAGGCCTCCCTGAGCTATCGGCTGCGCCAGCGGCACCTGGGAGTGCTGCTGTGGGGCTCGGAGCCGGCGACCTCGACAGGCGCGCTCCGGCAGCTCGAGCGACTGCTGCTGCAGCTGGGCAAGGCAGTGGGTGCCACCGGCCAGCCGCTGTTCTACCCCACCGACAGGTCGACGGCGTGGGGGTGGATCCCCCTCGGACGCAGCCAGGACGAGCTCACGATCGAGTCGTTGCAGGCGGTCCTGGACCGGGCTGACGCCGGCCTGCACGCGGCGGTCGGCACTCCCGCAGCTGGTGCGCCGGGATTCCGGATCACCCATGTCGAGGCCAGCCGGGCGCAGCAGGTGGCCCTGGCCGCGCAGTCGAGCGCGCGGCGGCTGACGGCGTTCACCGACCCGGAGGTTCGTACGGCGGCGATGCTGGCCGCCGACCTCGACGGCACCCGCCGGCTGGTGACGAAGGCGCTCGGAGCCCTGGCCGAGGACACCGACGGTGCGCTGCGGCTGCGGGACACGTTGATGGTCTTCCTCGAGGAGAAGGGCAGCTACACCGCCACCGCCGAGCGGATCCACCTCCACAAGAACACCGTGAAGTACCGCGTCGACAAGGCGGTCGAGGAGCGGGGCCGGCCGCTCGACGACGGGCGACTCGAGCTGGAGCTGGCCCTGGTCGCAGCCCGCTGGCTGGGTGGCTCAGTGCTGCAGTGACCCGCTCAGGTGGCGGGCTGGATCTCGACTCCTTGGCTGGTCGTTGCTGATGCACCAAGCGTGGCTTCGAGCGGCCGCCTGGACATCGGGCCGTCGCGACCAACTCGAGGCCTGCCTTCGTGCCTGGAGCACAAGCGGACGGCCCGTGCAGTCACGGGCGGGAGGGCAACCTTGCTGGAGGCACCTTCAGGCGCCGACCGTCTCCGCCAGCGGCAGCACGACCGTCACGGTGGTGCCCTCGCCCTCTTCGCTCTCGAGTCGCACCTGGCCGCCCTGCTGCTCGACCAGCGCTCGGACACTGGTCAGCCCGATTCCGGCGCCACCGTCGTTGCGGGCCAGACGGCCGCGCTGGAACTCCTCGAAGATCGTGGGGATGTCCTCCTTGAGGATCCCCCGACCCCGGTCGGCGACCGAGATCTCGCCGTGGGTGGCATTTGGTCGGAAACGTACGTCGATAGGGGAACCCGATCCGGAATATTTGGCGGCGTTGACCAGGAGGTTCGTGAGCACCCGGTCCATCGCCTTGGGGTCGCCCAGCACTGTCATCGACGCGCCGTCGACGGTGACGGGGTGGTCGGCGAGCAGGCTGCCCAGGTCGCGGACGCAGGCCAGCGCGACCGGCCTGACATCAAAAGGGGCCAGGGTGACATCGGCTGCGCCCGAGCGGATCTTGGCGTGGTCGACCAGGGCATCGAACAGCGTGCGCAGCCTGGTCGCGTTGGCGATGATCCGCTCGATCAGGTCCGAACGCTGGTCAGCCGGGACATCAGGCAGGAGCTCGGCGAAGCCGGCGATGGCCGTCAGCGGCGAGCGGACGTCATGGGACAGACTGGAGAAGAACGCCTCCCGTGCGCTGTAGGCCGACTTCATCTCCAGCAGGTTGCGGACCCGGTGCACCACCTCGCTCGCGTCCAGCGGCTTGGTGAGGAAGTCGCTCGCGCCGGCCTCGAAGGCGCGCTGCGATGCCTCCCGCTCGGTGTCGGCCGTCAGCACGATCACGGGCAGGTCGGTGAGCGCGTGGGTGACCCGGAGGTCGGCGAGCACCGTGAACCCGTCGATGTACGGCATGTGCAGGTCGAGCAGGATCAGGTCGGGTCGCTGCTCGTGCACCCAGGCCGCAACCCCGCGCGGATCGTCCATGGTGTGCAGGTCGGAGAGCCCGGCGTGTTGGAGGATCCGGCTGGCCAGCAAGGCGTTGGCCTCGTTGTCGTCCACGACGAGGACCCGGCTCCTGGCATAGGGGCGCAGGACGTCGGCGATCACGCTCACACCACCTCGGGGCTCGGCTCGAGGAGCAACCGGTCCACGACGGCGAGGAGTTCCTCCACATCGATCGGCTTGGTGAGGTAGGCGCTGGCACCTTCACGCATCAAGCGCGCCACCCGGGTCGGCGTGGCATCCGCGCTGACCACCACGACCGGGATCTCGGCGGTCGCGGCATCCTCGTGCAGATCCAGGAGGACGTCGCTCCCGGACATGTCTCCGAGGTTCAGGTCGAGCAGGATCAACGTGGCTTCGCTCTGCTTGGCGAGCTCGACGACGGGCTGCCCGTTGGGAGTGGAGACCAGCCTGATGTGCGGTCGGCGCTGCATGACGCGTTCCACGAGCATCAGGTTCGTCGGGTTGTCCTCGACGCACAGCACTGTCTGCCGCCCACCCGCGGGCTCGGGGATCTCCGCCACGGGGAAGTGCTCGAGACTCGGCGTCTCCGGCCCCTCCGAGAGTGGCATCTCCAGCCAGAAGCTGCTGCCTTCGCCGACCCGGCTGGTGAAGCCGATGGTGCCTCCCATGGCCTCGGCGAGACCCTTCGAGAGAGCCAGGCCGACGCCGGTGCCCTCGACCGAAGTGGCCTCCGCCCCGAGCCGCTCGAACGGCTCGAAGAGCAGCCCGAACTTGTCCTCGGGGATGCCAGGTCCGGTGTCCGACACCACGATGCGCACCAGGCCCGGGACTGGCGTGGTGCAGCTGAGCGAGACCAACCCGCCCGTGTGGTTGTACTTGATGGCGTTGCCCATCAGGTTCAGCAGGATCTGCTTGACCCGCCGTCGATCCGCCGAGACGTACCCGTCGCCGATCGAGCCCGTGTCCACCCCCAGCGTGATGCCCTCTTCCTCGGCGATGGGACGCACGAGCGACCCGACGTCGGCGACGACGTCGGACACGAGCACGGGCTCCAGGGAGATCGACAGGGTGCCGGTCTCGATCCGGCTGATGTCGAGGATCTCGTTGATCAGGTCGAGCAGGTGCCGGCCGCCGCGGCTGATCTGCAGGACGCTGTCGGACTGCTCCTCGGTCAGGCCGCTGAGGCCGAGCAGCTGCGCGAAGCCGAGCACCGCGTTGAGCGGGGTGCGCAGCTCGTGGCTCATCTTGGAGAGGAACTCGCTCTTGGCCCGGCTGGCCTTCTCGGCCGACTGCTGGGCTTCGCGCAGCGAGGCGGTGCGCTCATCGACCAGGCGCAGGGCATAGGCCCGCCGGCGCAGGACGAGCTCGACCCCGACGCCGAGCAGGATCGCCAGCAGGAGTCCGGCCCCACCGGCGAACCACGGTGCCTGAACCGCGAGGGTGCCGACCAGCGGTTCGCGCGCAGACGCGACCACCAGCCAGGAGTCTGCTCCCAACGGCAGCGCTTGCTGGGTGGCGGTGCCATGGGTCCCGGGTGTGGATCCCGAGGTCAGCAGCAGGGTCGCCGGGTCGATGGTGGGGCCGGCGTACACGGCCAGGTCGAGCTCGCGGTACGGCGAGTTCGGGTCACTCTGCTGAGCTGACGATGCATTGGGATCGAGGGAGCTGGTCAGATAGGCCACCGTGTCCTTCACGCCGCCCACGGCGATCGCGAGAATCACTCGTCGATCCGCGCCCTCCCCGACGAGTCCGCTCACCAGACCCTGACTCGTCAGTGACCGGGCGAGCACGGCGCCGTCCGCCGCCGGAACGGGCTTCCCGACTCCGGGCGCGCCGTCGCCGACGGCAGCGATCTGGACGAAGTCGTCACCCTGCCGCTTCACGACGAGGATCTGGCCGCCCTGGAGGGTCATCGGCGTCGACATCGTCACGAAGAGGGGCGACTCCCCTTGCTCGGCGGCCACGGCACCTGCTCCGGCCAG
>Ga0070698_100002540_pt1 | contig 20095 bp, 5 predicted proteins | sample KBSK1502metaG_FD_65477 | JGI IMG/M metagenome (GOLD analysis project Ga0070698, IMG submission 65477) | Corn, switchgrass and miscanthus rhizosphere microbial communities from Kellogg Biological Station, Michigan, USA - KBS K1-50-2 metaG | ecosystem: Host-associated > Plants > Roots >...
TGCGATTCCCGGCCGGGTCATAGGTGATATTTGACACGTTCGGCGTGGCCGCAACACTCTGGCCCGGAACCAAATTGGATAGATCGTAGGAAATGCTCGTAACCAAATGTCGCGGGTTATAACCGAAGATGGTCTTGGCGCCGCGCGCATCGGTGACGAAGTTGGTGGTGTCGTCGAGGTTGTAGTTATAGCTGCTCGTGCCCTGCTCCGGAGTAGTGCGTGAGCTGAGCCGCCCGTAGCCGTCGTAGGCGAAACTGCGCAGCTGTGTTGCCTGATTACTTTCGATTAATTGATCGCGCACGTTGTAGCTATAAGTAGTGGTCGCATAGACAGTAGCGTTCCAGTTTAACTCCTCGACCTTCCATATCCGGCCGAACGTGTCTTTGGTCAGACGCCGTTGGCGGCCATGTTCATCCTGCACGGTAGTGACTTCGCCGCCGGCACAGCCGCAGCCGCCGTAGGTCAAGACCTTAGTTGTGCCGTCGGCATTGGCGGTCGTCACCGTAGGTCGGCCTTTCCAGTCGTAAGCCTGCTGAGTATCGATAAAGGCAGCGTCGTCTCCAGTTGGAATCCAACCATCATTGACTTCGGTAGGATTCGATTGTTTGAATACGCGTCCCATTACGTCGTAGATAATGCGCTGAGCGCTGTAACGCAGGGCGGTGGGCGGCAGTTCCGAGGCTGTAAGACGCACTCGTCCGGCGCCGTCAAGGAGCGAAGTGGAAAAAGCCCTCAAGGTAGCGGTGCCGATGGAGCCGGGATCAATAGTGGTGAATTGGTTGACCTCCGTCATCGTGTCTGGATACACCCATTCCGTGAAAGCTGTGTTCAAGTCGTTCGTTACCCTCGTTATTCTGCCTTTTAAATCATAAGTGAAGCTTGCAGATGGAGCCGTACCGCCGTTAGGCGCCGGCGTTTGCCTCAAGGTAGGGGCGCCAAAGTCAAAGTTGTACCAAATCTTCGACTGGAAGCCCTCAGCGTCGGTAATCGTGGTTGGATAGGCGAAGCTGTTGCGGTCCCCACCGGCTGAGAATTGATCGGTGTAGCTCATGCTGGTCTGGTGACCGAGCGCATCGCGGCCGAAGTTCGGGGCGCCGGTATAGTTGTATCCGATCCGCTGTTGCTGAATGGCCTTGGCCGCATTGTTGATGTCAGTAACGTCCCAGCGGGTCACCACCGACAGGTTGCCGCGGCCAACAACAAATCCAGCCCCGTAGTTGGTGTCGTCGTGACGAATCGCGGCCACAGGGGTTTGAGTTAAATACTCGCCGGTCCAGTCATAGTCAAAGGTCGTTTTCGAAACAGTTGCGCCGTTGGCCTGGTCGATCACATTGACTGCGCTGATCAGACCGATAATGCGACGGTCCAGGTATGTACTAGTTAGGTTGTAGTCAGTGAGAGTGCGACGCACAATCGTTACCGCGTCCGCCGCATACTCTTTTACTTCATAGGGCAAACTGAATGACGCATAGGCGCCATAGTTGATTGTCACCCGCTTGTGGTTACCTTCGGCATCGGAGATGTTTGTTTCGGCGACACGTGGATTCTTTGGGAAAGTCAGGCTCTCGTCGTCCTGAGTCCAGGTGATAGTTGTCGATTTTTTGGGCAAGTTCGCGGTTTCGTCTGCGGCATTGGCGAAGTTCTTGGCGCTGGTAGTCATGCCTTTCTGCCAGCCTGAAGTGGCGAAGAACTCTTCGTAGATTGTCAGATCCGGAAAAGTAACCTTGCTCCAGGAGTTGTCGGTGGCCGCCGCGTAAGTCGTGACCACTTCTTCGCCTGGTACGGGCGTCCCTTCGGTGTCTCCATTCCAGTATTTCGCCCAGTCTTTTCTCTGCGTGAAACGAGGACAATCAGTCTGGCCGGTGCTTGCGTCCACGTTGTAGGACGAGTAAGCAAGCAAGTGATCATCTGCCGAATAACGATTGATCTGCTTTACCTGACCGAACGCGGCGTTGTAATCAAATCGGTACGAAGAACCATCGTTAAGATTTACGCGAGTCAAGACTGTCACCTGATTATTGCTCGGCCCGTTGACGAGCAGCCCACCGCCGAACTGGGGATTCACCGTCACCGTTCCGTAAAAGAAAGTGGCCCAGTCGTGGGTCCCGCTTGCCCAGGTCTGACGAATAGCCTGCAGGTTACCGTCAGGGTAATAGACAAAAGTGATCACTCGACCCAGCGTGTCTGTGATTGTTTGCAAGTGACCATTATTCAAATCGTAGGTCACGGTGATGTAGTTGCCGTTTCGATCCTTGATCTCAGTGCAACGATACTCGTTGTTGACGGCGACCTTGGTGAAGGTGTACTGCGTGCCATCGGAGGTACGAACGGTTATGTTCGGCGACACAGGTACAAATTGCCATTGCTGATACAGAGCGGCTGGTGTGTCGGTCCATTGCTGCAAGTTCGCTCCCTGGTTCATGGAACCGGAGGCAACACGCAACACTTTCCCACTGTGCCGGGCGGTGAGTTTATAGTAGCCGGTTCCGAGAGAGTCAATCCGCCACTGCTTCTCATTTGCGCCCTCAGACCAGTCCCACTGCACTACGTTCGCACCATTCGACGGGGAAGCCCCGGCCACGGCCGCCACTTTTCCACTATGGTGGTTGACCAGCTTGTAGTAGCCGGAGTCGGTTGGCACTAACTGCCATTCAAAATTTGTGTCGCCGGTCCCGGGGTTGGGCCATTGGACAATCTGCGCGCCATTTACCATCGAGCTGCCCGCCACGGCCGCCGACATGCTGCTATGACGCACCACCATGTTGTAGTAAGTGCTGTTTTCTTTAAGTTGCGTGTAGCTGCCGTCAGCCGATTCATACACGCCGACACCCACTTCACGCATCTCGACTCGTGCGCCGGACGGAGTAACCATCATGTACGCAAGTGTACCGGCCTGCGATTCGTTGAACTTCTGCTGTAAGGTCGGAAACCCGAGTCGAAAGCCTGGAGCAGGACTGCCGAGGTCAGCGTTGTACTTAATGTTTAAGCCATCTTTCGTCCACACCAGCGAGTTGTAAAACAATGAGAGATTGAGATCCATGCCGGCACGCCCAGGAAGACTCAAGAGTGGCTGACTCCAGTTGAAATTGCGCGAGCCCAAATCGACACCCGGCTGCCCCGTTTCGTTTGGCGGAAGTTCCCGCGCCGTTGAAAAATTAGGATCACCGGCCGGATAGTATTGGCTGCCACCTCCCCCGCTCTGCGGATCACAATCGGCGCAAGGCAAGTTTGCCTGGATCGGCTGACTTGGCTGGGATGAAGACGGCCTGACATTCCGCAATTGATTGAGATTGGGTAGATTCGGCGCTGGCGCTCCCGTAACGACGGGGGGTGGCGTCTCATGTCGTCCGTCTCGACCGTAAGCACGTCCGGGATTGTCCTCACGCTGACCAGCAGGCACGTAACCCTGGCCGTTGCCATTACCATTGCCATTTCCGCCGCCGTTATTTCCGCCGTAGGGGTTGCCTCTGACTTGCCCAAGGGCCGCGCTTGCGTCAACCACTCCGCCCGAGGAAACCTTCCCGGAAAGCGAGCCGACTTTTCTCGCGCCACCGGCGATCGCTTTAGCTGTGTTATGTGGATTGAGGTAAGGGTTGACTGACTTTAACAATCCCGCAACTCCTGTCACCATTGGAGCCGACGCCGACGTACCGCTAACAGGCCAGTACCCACCACCCATCTGTGTGGTCAGGATATTGTTTCCGGGAGCAGCTATGGTGACGTTTCCCTGACCATAATCTGACCAGGATGCAAGTTGATCGTAGTTATCTGTTGCTGCGACAGAGATGAGATCCCGCAACCCAAAAGACGCCGGATAATAAGGAATAGAGTCTACGTCCTGTCCGTTGTTGCCCGCCGAGCAGACCACCACCACGCCATGCCGGAGCGCTCGCTCTATTGCATTTTTCAATGCCAGCGAATAACCTGCGGTACCCCAGGAAAGATTGATGACTACGGCTCCATGCTGTACTGCGTAATCTATCGCTTCAACCGCACTGCCAACCTCGCCAGTGCCGGTGTTGTCCAGTACGCGGAGACTCATCAGACTGGCGCGCCACATTACTCCGCTGATGCCAATCCCGTTGTTGCCTTGTGCGGCGATGATCCCAGCTATCGCAGTGCCGTGACCCTGTTCGTCCTTGATGATTCCGCTGTCAGTAATGTAGTCCCAACCGTTTACATCGCCTTCTGGACTGGGGTCCCGGTTTTCCCAGCGGTTGTTGGTAAGGTCCGGATGGGTTAAGTCGATGCCGCTATCAATCACGGCAATAGTGGTTGACTGCAAACCGGACGTAGTTTGCCAGGCTGTGGTGACATTGATGTCTGACCCAAACTGACCGCCTCCCTGTCCGGTGTTGCGCAGCGCCCATTGCTCCTCAAACCTTGGATCGCCGGCCGCCACCTGATCTTTGTTGATAACAAAATTCGGCTCCACAAATTCGACGTCTGGGTTCAAGCTCAACTGCAGCGCCACCGTCTCCAAGTTCTGGCCGCCAAGCACTTCAAGCTTCTCAACCGTTGACTCACCACGCAGTTGCTTCTTACGTCTGGTTCCATTTGCTGCCCGGAGCGTGTCTTTAGATTGCTCGGATACCCCCGCGCGAAAGCGGATCAACAACTCGCCTTCGCGCCTGTTTGCTGTTTGCTGATTCAGATTGTGTCGTGGGCTGAGTTTGCGGCTGGGCGCACTGTTTCCTCTAGCGTCCACCCCGACAGGTGTCACTGGTAGAAACGCAGCAGTAACAATCAAGGAGTAGCACAGAGTCAAGGAAATCACACGAATAGTGCGAGAGGCGAAAGGGCGACGAGTAGAGATCATGGAGGCTCCTTCGGGAGGTTGAGCCGCAGTGCGTACGCGACGAGGATGCGACCGGTCACTGCTACGGTTCTGGGTCAATCGCAGACGCGAGGCTAAGGGAGTGAGTCTCACGTGAGCATGAAGTTGCGAGAATGCAGCTCGAACTCTACAAGAGGTCCCAGAGCGTCGTCAATACCATTCCCGGCGAGGCGAATTTCAAATCGATAAAAGAATTCTTGCATCTCGCGCTGCTTGCACAAAATTGTTTTTAGAGCGCCAAAGGCGCGAAATATAACAGCCTGGGGCAACGCCCCAGGAACTCGAAAGTACTGACAATGGAAGCGCTGAAGGCGCGTAATGAAGTTGATGCCTCAGGCTCCCCCAAGCCCAACCGGTTAATCTCATTTCGCGCCTTCAGCGCTCTGCGGCTTGCTCGTACGCCTCCTGGGGCGCTGCCCCAGGCTGTTACATTTCGCGCCTTTGGCGCTTTCAACCGGTGGCACAGCACGGATCACCGGGATAAAGCCGCGGTGCTAATGAAAGTGATTGGTAGTTCGAAATGCACCAGTGCGTCTTGCGCAAAGATGTCGATGGACCATGCGCTGCGAAGCTGGTCCCATTTATCAGCAACGTTTTGAAACGCGAGAGATGTAAGGAGTTTTGCAGCGAAAAAAAACCGCCGATCTCCGACAGACATTGCAACGTCTTCACATCAGGTAGATATTCCCACCCGTACCAGTTCACCCTCCTAAACGAACCGCACCCAGATTCGTTACTGCCGCGCTCCAAGTGACCAACGGAGAGGACCAGCCCAGGTCTTCGCCGCACAACTCAAAAAGGATCCGACATGATTCTCCCTGCCCCCCAACGTCTCCCTGGATTCTCTCTCCATCTAACAAAAAGAACAGCGTTGGCTTCGGTTGTCAGCAACCACCAAGCGACTTCTTCCAAACTACTCGCAGTGTCGCTGATATACGCGCTCTGTTTGCAGTGCGTGTTGCTCCCGCGAGCCGCAATGGCTCGGCTATCACCGAACGCGAAGATAACTATATCGCACCGACAGCTCGCGGAGAACGAAGCAGCGAACGACGTAACAAGCGAAGTAACTAATAATGGCGCTTCAAGTAATGAGGCCGGCGTAATGCCTGCTGATGGCGAGGCCTTGTCCGCAACCATCACCGACGCCGTTGTCTCAAAGCATAAGCCAACCCTCAACAGTGGACGCATCGAAGGCACTTTGCGCGTGTTGCTGGGTGAGTCGTTCACGATTAGCGGGAACAATCAAATCACTTCAGACTTGTACTTACCGGGGACGCCTACAATTCAATTGAGCGGCGCGGCACGATACGCCGGAACCATTAACGATGGCGGCCTCACAACTCCGGCAAACTACATCGTTAACTTGAGTGGCGATGTCGATCTGCCGGGACGCGTCCACACTCAGGTTGATCCTGTTCAGCTTCCCGCGGATTTTCCAACCTCGGTTCCTGCGCCCAGCGGAACGCGCGCGGTCTCAATTCATTCTCAGTCGGAGATAGCAGGAATCGGCAACTGGCAGACGGTGCGCGATCTTAGTGTCAGTCGTAGCGGACTCACGGTTAACGTCCCACCCGGTAACTACGGGACTTTCACAGTCAACGGTAACAGTCGACTCAATTTCACAGGCGGCACTTATAACTTCGCGAACACCTTCAACCTTGATGGCAGCGCCTCAATCCAGGCAACCGGGTTTGTAGTAATCAACGTCGCGAAGAGCCTGACTGTAACCAGTGGCGCGCTGGTGGCCGGGAGTTATACCTCGCCCGGTGATGTGCGTTTGAACGTACTGGGCACGTCTGTAAACGTGAACGGAAGCAGTCAGATCTGCGGGTTGTTGCGTGGCGATAACGCCACGGTCACCGTTAGCGGGACCGCACAGGTTCGCGGCCAGGTCATTGCAGATTCCTTAATCCTCAACGGTGGGAAAGTTATCGGCTCTGTCTGGCCGGCACATTCAGGCAGCAGCATAACCACGTTTGGTCCGAGACGTTTCGATCGAACTACCGGCCCGCCCAATCAGTATCTCGAGCAGTTTTCTCTGCCTGCAAACGCAACCTCGCCGTACACCCTACACATACGGAATGGGGCCTTGGACGGCACGAACCGTGTCTCGAGCGCGACCGTCAAACTCAATGGAGTAGTAATTCTTTCGCCGAGCGATCTCAATCAGAACGTTGCCGGCGTAGATCGCACCGTGACTCTCGTCTCGGCGAACACGCTTGAGGTTAGCCTTGCCAGTGTTCCAGGTTCCTACCTAATTATTGATATCGACGGAATATTTCCTCCCGGCGATACGACACCGCCAATCGTCGCCATCACTTCGCCGGCTAACAATTCGACTACGACCGACTCGCAGATCGCTGTAAGTGTTACGGCTTCGGATCCAGGTCCAGGGGCAAGCGGCGTGGCGCATGTGTACGTGAACGGGCGGGAGGCTACCTATAACCCAGGCAACAACACCTGGAGGTTGTCAGACCTCTCGCTCAACATCGGACCAAATTCGATCGTCGCAAAAGCAGCAGACCAGGCCGGCAATGAGGCGACGGCAAGTATCAACGTCACTCGCGAGACTCCAAACCAACCGCCGGTGGTAGATGCCGGCGTTGATCAAAATATTGCGTTGCCGCAAACGGCGACTTTGCACGGCAGCGCCAGCGACGACGGATTGCCTGAAGGCAGCACTCTCGTCACCAGCTGGAGCATGATCGCTGGGCCAGGATCCGTTAACTTCGATGATTCTAATAGCCTCATCACCATCTCGAGCTTTAGTTCGGCGGGCACTTATGTCCTGCGCCTCACGTCCGACGACGGCCTCCTCTCAAGCAGCGACGACTTAACCATTACGGTACAACCCGAGAACCAACCGCCGACCGTTACCGCCGGTCCCGATCAAACGATTGCGCTGCCGCACGTGGCCACACTTAACGGCTCGGCCACCGACGATCAGCTACCGCAAGACAGCAGCTTGACCGTGGCGTGGAATCAGGTAAGCGGACCGGGCACGGTGACCTTTGCCGAAGCGTATCTCACAAACACCACGGCAACGTTTAGCGAGCCCGGCACTTACGTGCTCAGACTAACGGCGAGTGATTCGGAACTGACGAGCGCGAGTGAATTAACCATAACGGTTCAACCTGAGAACCAGGCGCCAACTGTAAGTGCCGGTCCGGATCAGATCGTCGCATTGCCGGCACAGGCGCTACTGAACGGGTCAGCAGGCGATGACGGTTGGCCCGCAGGCAGTAGTTTGACTGAAACGTGGACCATTGTTAGCGGTCCGGGGGCTGTCGGCATACTAAACCCTAATACGACGGTAACGGTCGCGACATTTAGCGTACCGGGCACCTACGTCCTGCGCCTGACGGCGAGCGATGGTGACCTCTCCACCAGCGACGACATCACCCTGACCATAGAGCCGGCGAATCAGCCGCCAACGGTTAACGCCGGGGCCAATCAAACGATTGCCCTTCCACACACTGCGGCTTTGAATGGAATCGTCACCGATGATGGTCTGCCCACGGGCAGCACGATTGGCATCTTGTGGTCGCAGGTCAGCGGCCCGGCGACGATTGTTTTCCAGAATCCTCTGTTGAGTGAAACCGTCGCGACCTTTTCCGCGCCGGGCATTTACTTATTACGCCTGACTGCGACCGACGGCCGCTTGACGGCCAGTAACGAAGTCACGATTACAGTCCATCCTGAGAACCACGGGCCAACCGTTAACGCCGGGCCCGATCAGATAATCTTCTTGCCCGCTGCCGCGCAACTCAATGGCGTATCCGCAGACGATGGCTGGCCTTTCGGAAGTACGCTCACTCTATTCTGGACCGCGTTAAGCGGTCCGGGCTCAGTGACGTTTGCCAACCCTAATGCCCCGGCCACTGCGGCGAGTTTTAGTGCTCCCGGCACTTATTTGTTACGCCTCACAACAAGCGACAGCGAAATAGAGGCGAGCGACGATCTGATTATTACCGTCAGGCCCCCCAACCAGGCTCCTTCAGTAAGCGCAGGAATTGCTCAGACGATCACCTTGCCGGCCGCGGCTAATCTAAACGGCACCATCACCGACGACGGTTTGCCAATGGGGAGCAGTGTCTCGGCCAATTGGTCCAGGCTCAGTGGCCCGGGCGAGGTGACTTTTGGAGATGCGACCAATCCTGCGACTACGGCGCAGTTCAGCGCGGCCGGTGAATATGTGTTGCGCTTAATAGCGAGCGACGGCACGCTAAGCAGCAGCGCCAACGTCGCGATTACAGTCATCCCCGAAAACCATGCGCCAACTGTTAACGCGGGAGTCGATCAGGCGATCACTCTACCTTGCGGCGTTAGTCTAAACGGCAGCGCGGCCGACGATGGGTTGCCAAGCGGCATTCCTCTCAACATATTGTGGGCCAAGGTCAGCGGGCCGGGTAACGTAGCTTTTGCCGATGCGGGCGGTGCGCAAACCACGGCAACCTTCAGCGCGCCCGGCAAGTACGTCCTGAGATTGACCGCTAACGACTCGCGGCTTCAGAGCAGCGACGATCTCACGGTTACGGTGAATCTGGTCGAGGTTGGTGCAGCGCAGTATTTTGCACCGGCGCCTTACCTCAGTTTTGCGGATAGTCCGCTTAGTGGTCGCAACCCAAGCTATTTCTATTTAGAGAACTTCGAAGACCACTTGCTGAATACTCCCGGCGTAACCGCCAGCGCCGGCGGTGTCACCAGTGTGATTTTTGGCTCGAGCGTTCACGATTCAATAGACGCTGACGATGGAGTAATCGATGGCAGCGGATTAAACGGAGATTCTTACTTCAATGGGAACGGTGCGGCCGGCATTCGCTTCAACTTTAACGCCACCGCGCTCGGCGCTCTGCCTACGCATGCCGGCCTGGTGTGGACAGACGGCGCTGGACAGGTTTATTTCGAGGCCTTCAATCGCAACGGGCTCTCGATGGGGCTGCAAGGACCCTTCAATTTCCCGGATAACGTCAACAACGGGACCACTGCGGAAGATAGATTTATTGGGGCCTATAACAAGGATGGCATCTCGGCGATTCGCGTGCTTAATACAGTGGGCGGAATCGAAGTGGATCATTTGCAGTATGGCTTCAGCGTTGGCAATTCCTCGCCGATAGTCAACGCGGGCAATGACCAGAGTATTGCCTTGCCTGGAACGACGCTAACCCTCAGCGGTGTGGTTAGTGATGACAGCTTGCCGGCGTGCAACGTCCTTGCGCTCTCCTGGAGTGTCGTGAGTGGCCCAGGCTCCGTGAGCTTCGCGAACGCTCAGGCCGCACAGACGACACTTACGCTGACGACTATTGGCCAGTACGTCCTGCGCCTCACGGCCAGTGATTCGCAATACACGGTTAGCGACGACGTGGTCATTAACCTGCTGCCGCCAAATCAAGCTCCAGTTGTCAGTGCCGGTAATGACCAAACCATTACCTTGCCTGCTAACGCGGTGACTCTGCACGGTACTGCGACTGACGACGGGCAGCCACCCGGCAGTACGCTCGCAGTTTCATGGAGCGTCTTAAGCGGCCCTGCTTTAGTAACGTTCGCAAGTGCGAATGCCCTTAACACCACAGCCTCGTTCAGCGAGGCTGGAACTTACGTGCTTCGCCTCGCCGCCAGCGATTCGCAATCGATCGGGACGGACGACCTCGTTGTGGTCGTCAATTCCGACCCCTCTTCGAACCAACCACCTGCCGCCACGGCCGGACCTGATCAAACGATCGCGCTCCACGGCAATCTGGTAGTGAATCCCAGTGATGAGCAATTGCTGGTAGACGGTGAGATCCCGGGCTGGACAGAAGTACAGGGACCAACCTGGACGCAAGCGACAATTCAGAACGGCGACAAGTTTCCTGCAGCGCAGCGAGGCAATAGCTATTTCTTTGCGAATGAAGCAGCCCAGGCCGAGCTGCGTCAGGATGTCGACGTCTCTGCTTTTTCCCAAACGATCGCCGCCGGCACGCAGCAGTTTGAGCTTCAAGTTTACCTGCGCTCCGCACCGGAGGCTCTGCCCGACGCGGCACGAGTCATCGTCGAATACCGCAATGCGGCAAACAGCGCGGTCATCGCGGCGTTGGACTCGGGTCCCATCTCGTCGACGACGGTCTGGCACTTGACTGAGGATATCCGCTCGGCGCCGGTTGGGACGGGTTGGGTGCGCGTTCGGCTAATCGCAACGCGCAACAGCGGCACAACAAACGATGCCTTCTTCGATTCGATCAGCCTGCGGCCAGTGGGCAGTGTGGCGATCAAGCTCGCCGGCGTTGTCACTGATGACGGTCTGCCAACCGGCAGTAGTATCTTCGCAAGCTGGACGAAGCTGAGCGGCCCCGGTGACGTGAGTTTTGCCGATGCAAGTGCGGCGAACACCTCTGCGTCGTTCAATACAGCGGGCAACTACGTTCTCCGGTTGACTGCGAGCGATGGTCAGCTTGGCGCGGATGACTACGTGAACGTCACCATCAATCCGCCCAACCAGGCGCCCACAGTTAGCGCCGGAACGAATCAAACAATCACTATTCCCGCAACCGCGAATCTCAACGGCACCGCCATAGACGACGGCTTTCCTGTAGGCAGCAGTCTGTCCACGGCCTGGAGCAGGTTAACTGGTCCGGGCGAGGTCACGTTTGCGAATGCCAACTCACCGACAACCGCAGCGAGCTTTAGCGCGCCGGGAATTTATGTGTTGCGACTGACGGCTGACGATGGTGAGGTAGCGACAACTAACGAGGTGACGATCTCGGTTGCTACAGCGGCCGGCAATCAGCCGCCGGTGGTCAATGCCGGTCCCGACCAAACAGTACTGCTATCCAGCGGCGCCGAGCTCGAGGGCAGCGCCGGCGACGATGGATTGCCCGCCGGAAACCTGACCACAAACTGGACGAAAATAAGCGGCCCGGGTGCGGTCACTTTCGTGAATTCTAATGTGACGATAACTGGCGCGTTGTTCAGCGTTACCGGAATCTACGTGCTTCGCTTAACTGCCGGCGATGGCTCGTTGAGCGCGAGCGACGAGATCACAATCACGGTTATCGACAACGTAGCGCCCCCGACCGTCAACATCACGTCGCCCACAGATGCAAGCAGCATAACCGAGCCAAGCAACGTTATTGGATCGGTCAGCGACGGCGCCTGGGTGCTGGAATACAGTCTCGATAACGACGACAACGCAAACAGTCGCGTGTGGACAATCTTTGCCAGCGGCAACGGGCCTAGATCCAACGCCGAGCTTGGCACGCTCGATCCGACCATGATGCTGAATGGTCTGTTCGATATCCGGCTGTCGTCCACCGACAGCTACGGACAAACCTCGCGCGTCTCGATCGCGGTCATCGTCGAGCGAAACTTCAAGGTCGGCAACTTCACCGTCTCCTTTAGTGACCTGAACATCCCCGTAGCGGGCGTGCCGATGGAAGTCACGCGCACCTACGACAGCCGGGATAAGCGCGTCGGCGCTTTCGGTTTCGGCTGGACGCTGGGACTCCACAACATTCGGCTCGAGAAGTCGGGTAGGTTGGGCTTCAGGTGGTACGAAACAGTTTCGCCGGAACTCATCCCGAACTACTGCCTCGAAGCCACCGGCTCGCACCTGGTTACGGTGACCTTTCCGGGCGGAAAGGTCTTCAAGTTCCAGGCCGCAGTGACCCCGCATTGCCAACGCTTTGCGCCGGTGACTTCCGGCACGCTGACTTTTGCTCCTTTGCCCGGAACCCACGGCACGTTGGAAGTAGTTGGACCGGCGGATTTTCAGGTTGAGGGCAGCATACCGGGACCGGTGAACCTGATCGGCTTTGGCGGCGGCGTCGACATTTTCAATTCGACCCTTTTCAAGTTCACCGCCGAGGACGGCTCTGCATTTGTCATCGACCAGCGCGCCGGTTTGCAGAGCATCAAGGACACAAACAATAACACCGTGACGGTGAGCGCCGGCGGCATCGTTCATTCAAACGGCAAGAACATTACGTTCAACCGCGATTCGCTGGACCGCATCACCGCCGTTATCGATCCGGCCGGCAACGCGCAGACCTATTCGTACAACGCTGCCGGCGATCTCGTTTCTTACACTGACAACGAAAACAACACTTCCACCTATACCTATGACACGACCCATCGTTTGCTAACGATTCACGATCCACGCGGCATTCAGCCAATTCGCAATGACTATGACGCCGAGGGCCGCCTGATCAGTCACACGGATGGCTTCGGCAAAGTCATTACTTACCTGCACGAGATCCCCGGCCGCGTTGAGACGATCACCGATCGTCTCGGCCATCAGACCCAACTCGAGTACGACGAGCGCGGCAATGTTCTGAGTAAGACAGACGCACGCGGCGGCGTGACGACTTTCAGTTACGACGGCAACGACAACGTGCTGACCGAGACCAATGCCCTGGGTAAGACCACAACCTATACCTACGACGCGAACGATCGCCGCACCAGCGTCACCGATCCGCTCGGCAACGTTACGCAGTTTACTTACAACGCCCTCGGCAAAGTTCTGACTACGACCGATCCGCTCAATCACGTCACCACCAATACCTACAACGCTGCTGGCAATCTGTTGACGACTAAGGATCCGCTCAATAACACCATCAGCTTCGGCTACAGCGTCTTTGACGGCCAGCGCATTTCGCTGACTGACTCGCTGACCAATATAACGAGTTACACCTACACCGGCGGTTATCTGACAAAAGAGACCGGTCCTCCAGGCCACGTGACCACTTTCACTTATGACGCTAACGGCAATCGCACCAGCCAAACCGTCAACCGCACTAACGCGCTGGGCCAACTGGAAGCGATTACTACGAGCTACGAATACGACAAGCTGAATCGCCTTCGGAAGACGACTTTTCCGGACGGCACCCTCACCCAGGTCGAATACAACTCGATCGGCCAGCAGAGCGCCACGATTGACCAATTCGGGCGACGAACTGAATTCACTTACGACGACATGGGAAGGTTAACTCGCACCGGCTACCCGGACGGCGCGCATGACGAAACAACCTACGATGCGGAAGGCCATCGCCTGACGAGCAAAGACCGCGCCGGTCATGTGACTTTGTACACCTACGACGAACTTGGGCGACTGACGAAGACAGCGTTTGCAGACGGCACGTTTATGCAAACCAGTTTCGACGCTGTCGGTCAAGCGCTGACGACTACCGATGCGCGCGGTAACGTCACGCACTATTTCTACGACGATGCCGGCCGCCGGACAAAAGTAAGGAACGCGCTTAATCAGGAAACGAGCTTCACTTACGACGCTGGCAGCAATCAACTTTCAATGACTGACGCGCTCGGTCACACGACGAGCTACGAATATGACCTGGACAATCGGCGTACGAAGACCACTTACGCCGACTCCACTTTCGCGAGCGTTGGCTACGATGCTCTGGGCCGTACTGTGTCCCGAATTGATCAGGCGGGTAAGACGACGCAGTTCACCTACAATGCTCGTGGCCGTCTAACGAAAGTTAAAGACGCGCTTAACCAGGAAACCACCTATGCCTATGACGAGCTCGGTCAGCAAGTCTCACAAACCGACGCGAACAATCACACCACTCATTTTGAATACGATCAACTTGGCCGCCGCGTGAAGCGCCTTCTGCCGGCAGGTCAGTTCGAGACTTACTCGTACGACGGCGCCGGGAATCTCCAGAGCAGGACGGACTTTAACGGCAAGATTACGACGTTCACTTACGATCTGATGGGACGACTGCTGACGAAGACTCCGGACACTTCCCTGAACCAACCCATAGTGCGCTTCAGCTATAACGCGACTGGTCAGCGTTCCACTATGAACGATGCTGCCGGCACAACCGTGTATAGCTACGACGCGCGCAATCGGCTTAGCAGCAAACAAACACCGCTTGGGACCCTAAGTTACACCTACAACGAAGCCGGCAGTCTCTCGACCACGCGTTCATCGAATGCAAATGGCGTTAGCGTCGATTACAGCTACGACGCGCTGAATCGCCTGGAAACGGTAAAGGACAACAATCTCATCGCGCTAAATGGCGGAGTAACTAACTACACTTACGACTCCGTCGGCAATTTGCAGGGCAACTCATACCCAAACGGGGTCGCGTCGAGTTATGCCTACAACTCGCTCAATCGTCTGACCGCGATGACGGTGGGCACAACTGTTCAGTCGTTAGCCGGCTACTCCTACACGTTGGGCCCGACAGGCAATCGTACGTCAGTTATCGAGCTCAGTGGGCGGACGGTCAATTACAGTTACGACGATCTCTATCGGCTTACCGGCGAAACGATTACCAACGATCCGCACGCCGTCAATGGCAGCGCAAGCTACAGCTACGATCCAGTCGGCAATCGCCTGAATAGAACTTCGTCAATCGCGCCGGTACCGTCCCAGGCTTCAACCTACGATGCGAATGATCGTCTGACCGGCGACAGTTACGACAACAATGGCAACACGATCTCGGCAGGCGGAAACAGCTACGCCTACGATTTCGAGAACCATCTTACGGCGCTAAACGGCGACAGCGTGACATACGTCTACGACGGCGACGGCAATCGCGTTGCGAAAACCGTAGGTGGCGCCACCACCAACTATCTCATTGATACCAATAACCCGACTGGCTATGCGCAAGTTGTGGAAGAGTTGCAGAGCGGCGCTGTCGTCAAGAGCTTTACCTACGGGCACGACTTAATCAGCCAACGTTGTTCACCACTCACTGCTAACTGCTCTCTGTCGTTCTACCAATACGACGGCCACGGATCAGTGCGGCAGTTGACGAACGCCAGCGGCGCGGTCACCGATACCTACGACTACGACGCCTTCGGCAACCTGATCTCCCACACCGGCGCCACGCCGAATGATTACCTCTACAGCGGAGAGCAGTTCGACGCGAACCTTGGGTTCTATTACCTGCGGGCACGATATGTGAATCCAAGTAGTGGCCGATTCCTTTCGATGGATTCGTTTGCCGGCAACGAAGCCGATCCGGCATCCTTGCATAAATACCTATATGCCAATTCTGATCCGATTAACCGGATGGATCCCGGTGGTCAATTTTCTCTCGCCCACACTGTAATTAGTTCTTCGATTATTGGAACGATCAGCGGGTTCGGGCTAGGCTTACTCACCGGCGGTCTAAAGGGTGCGGTCAATGGAGCCGTTCAAGGAGCAATATTGGGTGCCCTTGTACCCCTCACTGGTGCGGGTGTCGGCGCCGCCTTGTTGGGCAATGCTGCTAGGGGAGTTTTCATAGTTGGTTGGGGAGTCGGCCTGGGGTCCGCAGGTGTATCAGGCTATAGTTTTACGACGGCATCGACAGGCGAAGAGCGATTTGAGGCGGGGGTAGGGTTAGTCGCAAGCATCGGGTTCATGTTCGTCGGGCCGAAGGTACTCGAGCGGGTCAACACAAGAATCATCTCGGGAGAACAGGCAAATGCAGACTTTTTGGCCCAGAGGGGAGGAGTGGGGGAACCTCCTTGGAACCCTCCTGACTTGGTTACTGAGACGACCTTGTTTAGGACGGCGAAGTATGTACGCGTTTATCTTGAAGGTCGAAACAGTCCCGCAGGCGCTTGGGTGATGGAAGCTTCGGAGATAGAGGGCTTAAGTATGAGCCAGATTCAACAGAAGTTTGCATTACCGTTTACTCCTTCACGGATCACAACTGTTGATGTTCCTGCAGGAACCACGGTTAGAATTGGTACTGCGGGGGAGAATGCGTTTGGGCCTGGCGGGGGCATGCAGGTGGAAATCCAAAGGTCGAATTGACGAGCGCGATAACCGCCTGAATTACAGGTACTAAACCTCCACAACCAATCCGGAGAGACAATGTCGGCAAAGGGTAAAGAACAGTATCTTGATTGGCAAGTGAGAGTGACCAGAGCAGTCATTAAATTCTGTGAGGACCACAACTATCCTAGTCTTGGCCTTACAGAGATTCGCGAGTCTTTGAAGGCTCTAGAACGAGGTGATCTTGAGACTGCCGTCGAGCAGTATCGGAAGGTTCCCTTAGGAGGAAGAATGGGGTATTTCGATGACTGGTTGCCGCCCGTTATTTTCCATCACGAAACGGCGGATTACGTTCAAATTGTCTTTCGCTCACTCCTTAATGAATGGGACCGCGTGATGAGACTCTCCTCTGAACCTTGAGCCTTTGAGCAACTTCGCCCTCATGCCAGTGCAACCTTCGCGGAGAGCGGCGAGTCGTGTCTCAGGATGGTCGAGGTTTAACTTCGCACCGAGCATTTACGTACTGGGTCAGTTTGATGTCCGATAAGCTTTAGCTTGTTGTGGTGCTACGACAAACTAAAGTTTGTCGGACATTTTCGATGAAACTGACCCACTGCCAGCATTAGGTAAAGGCACATCCGAAAATTACATTTTCATAATCTGTCATTACCCAGGTTTACTAAGCATCGACACTATGCTGATCCGGCGGTAAGCTTCGCTAGTTTTCAAGCATCCATTGCTCCTCATTTCCCGATCTTCAAGGAGCTTCTCATTTGCTTTTTCCACAAGATCTATAAGGCATCGAAATATTTGGATTAATTCCTGACATTAGTCTCAGCAGGCCTGCGGCGCGTTGCGGGCGGGACGCCCGCGGTCTCAGCAAATCACTTGATGTGGACGCTAGTACTTCGCCACACTCGGATCGACTTCATCTGACCAGGCGCTGATTCCGCCTTTGAGGTTGATGAGCCGGCCGGGGAAGCCGGCTTGTTTCAAGGCTGCAATCGCTTTCGCGCTGCGCACGCCCGCTTTGCAGTGCATGACGGTCTCGCGCGAGGGATCGATTTCATTCATGCGAGCTACCACCTGGCCCAGCGGGATCAGTTTAGTTCCCTCAATGCGGGCGATGTCGTATTCGAAAGTCTCGCGCACGTCGATTACCTGCAGGTCCCTGCCGCTATCCAGCTGTTGCCGGAGTTCGGTAGCAGTGATCTCCTCGAGAGCCGCCGGCTGCTCCTGCGGTTGCGCGCGCATACCGCAGAACTCTTCATAGTCGATCAACTCCCTAATCGTGGGATTCTCACCACACACCGGACAAGCCGGATCTTTGCGTAACTTGAATTCGCGAAACTTCATTTGCCAGGCATCGAACAGCAACAGGCGGTTAACCAGTGTCCCCTTCGCGCCGAGAATGAGTTTTACTGTTTCGTTTGCCTGAATCGCTCCCACGATTCCCGGCAGAACTCCCAGCACACCCCCCTCGGCACAGTTTGGCACCAGCCCCGGCGGCGGTGGCTCTGAATACAAGCAACGATAACAGGCTCCTTCCTGCGCCCAGAACACACTGGCCTGTCCTTCAAAACGAAAGATTGATCCATAAACATTCGGTTTGCCGGTAAGCACGCAGGCATCGTTAACGAGGTAGCGAGTGGGGAAATTGTCTGTGCCATCCACCACGATGTCATAGTTGGCAAACAGCGACATCGCATTCTGGCTGGTCAAACGCGTCTCATGCGTTTCAATTTCAATGTGCGGGTTTATGTCGCGCAGGCGATCGCGCGCCGACTCGATCTTCGGCCGGCCAATGTCAGCCGTGCCGTGAATAATCTGCCGCTGCAGATTTGACGCCTCCACCACATCGAAGTCTACGATGCCCATGCGCCCCACTCCGGCAGCCGCCAGATACATTCCCACCGGCGCGCCCAGTCCGCCGGTGCCAATCATCAGGACGCTCGCGGCTTTTAACTTCCGCTGTCCTTCCATACCGACCTCGGGCATGATCAAGTGACGGCTGTAACGAGCGATCTCTTCGTTTGATAAGGGTGGCAGCGCCTGAGCCACCTCCGCTGCCCCGGTGTACTCCGTGGCTACGCCTCCGGCAATCGACGGGACAATCATTACTGTGTCCTTGTCCTGCAAAGGCGTCGCCAGGCCCGCTTGATGACGGACGTCTTCGTCGTTGACGTAGACGTTAACAAAGCTTCGTAGCGCGCTCTTGTCGTCGAAGAGATGGCGCCGCAGTTCGGCATGGAGCGACGTCAGGCGATCCAGAGCTTCGCCGGCCGTTCCGGCTTCAACCTCGACTTGAGCGTTACCGCCGGCGAAATGCCGCAGCGCTGTAGGAATATTTATTGTTACTGACATGACTGAACTCCCTTTCACCCTGTAACGCAAACTGTTAGTTTGCGACGTTTCAAAACTTCGCTACCGCGATCCGCAAACTAACAGTTTGCGTTACAGGAGCGAGATATCTTCTTCAGTAAACTTCGAGCGGTCTGGTTCCATCTCCCACGAGCGAAGATCGCCGGCCACACCAGCTCTGACCGACACCACGATGTATGAATACAGTGGCCAGGCGTGCTCAAGATCGTACCCGGATGGCACTGCCGGTGAATCCGGATGCGAATGATAAAACCCGACGACCGCCAGTCCGTTTCTCTCCGCGTATTGCTCGCCTTCCATGAACTCTTCGGGCCTTATCAGGAAGCGATTTCGTTTTGCCTCTTCTTCGCGCGCGTTCGAAATGGGATAAATCTCGGCGATCGTTTTCAGACTGCCGCCGGCAAAAGCGCCCAGCAGTAAGCCGCAGCATTCGTGCGGGTAGTCGCGCTCACCGTGGGCGGCGATTTTGTTCTGGTGGTCGCTTGTTAATCTGATCACGTTCAGTAAACCTAATCCAGGTATCTTTCACCGCCATCGCAAAGAATCGTTACAACCACCGAACCCCTCGGTAATGACAAAGCCAATCCGAGCGCGGCAAATACATTGGCGCCGGAGCTGGTGCCAACCAGCAAACCTTCTTCTCGCGCGAGACGTCCGGCCATCTGCTGCGCGGCTTCGGTTGCCACTGCTACATTCTCGTCTGCGAGCCGCGGATCATAAATTCCCGGCAGCAACGCTGTGGCCATGTGCTTGAGTCCTTCGAGTCCATGAAACGGCGAATCCGGCTGCATCGAGATCACTCGTATTGCGGGGTTCAGTTCTTTCAGTCTGCGACTGGTGCCGACAAACGTGCCGGAAGTTCCCAGCCCGGCGATGAAATGTGTAATGCGCCCGCCGGTCTGTTCCCAGATTTCCGGAGCAGTGCTCTCGTAGTGGGCGCGCCAATTTGCCGGATTGTTGTATTGATCCACGTAATAGTATTTCTCTGGTTCGGTCTCGAACAACTCGCGTGCAACCAGTTGCGCGCCATCCGTTGCCTGCAGCGGGTCCGTTTCGATTAGGTTCACTCCGAAGCGCCGCAGAATTTGCTTCCGCTGCTGGTTTGCGTTTCTGGGCAGGCAGATGGTGACCGGATAGCCACGCGCCGCGCCAATCATTCCGTAAGC
>Ga0070698_100002541_pt1 | contig 20094 bp, 14 predicted proteins | sample KBSK1502metaG_FD_65477 | JGI IMG/M metagenome (GOLD analysis project Ga0070698, IMG submission 65477) | Corn, switchgrass and miscanthus rhizosphere microbial communities from Kellogg Biological Station, Michigan, USA - KBS K1-50-2 metaG | ecosystem: Host-associated > Plants > Roots >...
CGGATCGCTGATATGAACAAGCAAATGGATTTTTTGAAGGATAATAATACTACTGTATTAAAACAGTTACAGAACCTCTCGGTAATTTCTTCGTCACAGGCTGAAAGCATTAAAAAATCATTGGATAATATTGGTGCGAAAGATGCCTACATTGTAGATCTTCAAACTGCAATGGCCCGCAAGGATTCATTAAACATGGCATTGGTCATGAATTTGAAAGGTGCTATCGGTAATATGAACGACCAGGATATTAATATCAAAGTGGATAAAGGCGTAGTGTATATTGATATTTCTGATAAAATGCTTTTCAAAACAGGAAAGTATGAAGTAACGCCGCAGGCAAAAGAAGTATTGGGTAAGGTAGCAATGGTATTAAAGAACCAACCTGATATTGAGTTTATGGTCGAGGGGCATACTGATAATGTTCCCTTTCATAGCGGTGTGCTACTGGATAACTGGGACCTTAGTGTAAAAAGAGCAACCGCAGTTGTAAGGATCTTACAAAATCAATATGGTCTTGATCCGGGGAAAATGGCGGCATCTGGCCGTGGTGAATACAGCCCGATCATGGACAATAGCACAAGCGATAACCGTGCAATCAATAGAAGAACAAGGATTGTGATCTTACCGCAACTGGATCAATTCTTCCAGCTACTGGAACCGAAAAAAACTTAACACTAACCCCGCAATTGCGGGGTTTTTAATTCTCTCGTCTCCGCATGGGTATAGACTAAAAATATTTGGATGATTACTTAATTTTTAACGTTTGACATTTGATTTGCGGTGATTTGCCTAATACTTTTGATAAAATCGTCTAATAACCTAAAATCACCTGCCATGAAATACAGATTAGTAGCAATTATATTGCTTTCTTCTTTTTTATTTTCTTCCTGTGTAAGCAGTAAAAAATTTAAAAAATCACAAGCTGATTATACCGAACTGCAAAACAAGTACGGTCAGTTACAAACAACTCTTAATAATTGTACGGATGAAAAAGCAGATCTTGCCCGACAGAAATCTTCATTGGAAAACGATAAGTCAAATCTTAACAACCGCATCGCCGATCTGAATAAGCAAATTGATTTTCTAAAAAACAATAACACAACTGTTTTAAAACAATTGCAAGATCTTTCAGTTGTTTCTTCATCACAGGCTGAAAGCATAAAAAAATCGTTAGATAATATCGGAGCTAAGGACGCATATATTCAGGATCTGCAATCATCATTAGCACGAAAAGATTCACTGAACCTTGCACTTGTTATGAACCTGAAGGGTGCGGTTGGTAATATGGAAGACCAGGATATAAATATCAAAGTAGATAAAGGAGTTGTATATATTGATATTTCTGATAAGCTATTGTTTAAGAGCGGAAAGTATGAAGTAACATCCCAGGCCAAAGCGGTACTTGGAAAAGTAGCAGCGGTATTAAAAAATCAACCTGATATAGAATTTATGGTAGAGGGCCACACTGATAATGTTGCTTATCATAATGGGATCTTACTTGACAACTGGGACCTCAGTGTAAAAAGAGCTACATCGGTAGTAAGGATTTTACAAAAAGAGTATGGTCTTGATCCAAAGAAAATGGCTGCATCTGGTCGTGGCGAATACAGCCCGATCGCAGAAAACAACTCTGCAGAAAACCGGTCAATAAACCGTAGAACAAGAATTGTGGTATTGCCGCAGCTTGATCAATTCTTCCAGCTTCTTGAACCGAAGAAAACCTAAAGAAAAACCCCGCTTAGTGCGGGGTTTTTTATGATGATAATTAATTTCCATACTGTCCAAGGAATTTTATCCGCATAAGCTTTAATTGCTCCCAACTAAAATTATGTTCGGATAATTCTTCCAGTGCCACTTGTAATGAAGATGTTTCGCAACCCTTGAAATATTCAATGATCTCTTCCTGGTCATATTCATCAAGTAATTGTGATAAGGCATAGTCAAGGTTGAGCTTGGTGCCACTTCCTGCAATAGTTTCCATTTCTTCCAGTAGCTCATCCATCTTCATGCCCTTATTCTTGGCAATCGTTTCCAGCGGAATTTTTTTATCGATATTCTGAATGATAAAAACTTTGTTACCGCTTTTATTTACCACACTTTTCATTACAAAATCATCAGGGCGTTCAATATTATTATCCTCAACATATTTTGCGATCAGGTCAATAAAGGGCTTTCCGTATCTAATCGCTTTTCCCTTGCTTACCCCTTGGCATTTTTCGAGGTCGGCTAATGTTATAGGATAAAGTGTCGCCATATCCTGCAGTGATGATTCGAGGAAAAGCACAAAGGGCGGCAAGTTTTTTTTCTTTGCTTCTTTTTGACGAAGCTCTTTCATCATTTCGAACAATTTATCATCCACTGCGGTGCCTTCCCCAGCTTCAGCTCCCTCATCATCATCTGCATTTGCTTCTTCATAGGTATCATTAAGAACGATCTTGAATGATTTTGGTTTCTTTAAAAAGTCAGTGCCTTTCTTTGTAAACTTAAGCACCCCGTATTCCTCAATATCTTTTTGCAATAATCCTTCCAGCAACATTTGCCTGATCAATGAATTCCAGAAATGAGGTTCCTTATCACAACCGCTGGAAAATATATCAAGACCCTCATGACGATACATGCTTATTTGTGGAGTTGGTCTTCCGTAAATCATATTCACAACGTACTCCATAGCAAAACGTTCATCAAGAGCCTTAATGGCTTTCAGTACACATACTACCTCGTCTTTTGCTTCTATCTTTTCTTTTGGATGAACGCAGTTGTCACAATTGCCGCATTTATCTTTATCATATTCTTCACCGAAATAGCTTAGTAAGATTTTCCTTCTGCAAACACCACTTTCGGCAAAAGCAACTGTTTCACTGATCAGTTGCGAACCAACTTCTCTTTCACTCAGCGGCTTGTCACGCATCAGGTGTTCAAGCTTTGCTACATCTTTATGCGAATAATAAAGAATACATTTCCCTTCCATACCATCACGGCCGGCACGGCCGGTTTCCTGGTAATAATTTTCAATGCTCTTTGGAATGTTATAATGGATAACAAAACGAATATCAGGTTTGTCAATACCCATTCCGAATGCGATGGTGGCGACAATCACCTGTACATCTTCATTCATGAATTGATCCTGTCTATCTGATCTTAGCTTGCTATCGAACCCGGCATGATAGGCAACCGCTTTAATACCATTAGCCATAAGCATGTCAGCAAGCTCTTCGGTAGTTTTTCTATTTGTAGTATAAATGATCCCGCTTTTGCCCTTATTCTGAACAATGAACTTTGCCATATTCTTCAGCGTATCATCTTTCTTGATCTTTGGAATTATTTCATAATAAAGATTAGGGCGATTAAAAGATGAAATAAAAACTTTAGGATCGCGGAGGTCAAGGTTCTTAATAATATCGCTTTGCACCTTTGGCGTTGCTGTTGCCGTCAAAGCGATCATGGGGATATCAGGATTTATCTGTATCATCATCTCCCGCAAACGGCGATACTCGGGACGAAAATCATGTCCCCATTCAGAAATACAGTGTGCTTCATCAACAGCGAAAAAGGAGATCTTAAGATCGCTGAAAAATTCAAGGTTCTCCTGTTTGGTCAATGTTTCGGGAGCAACATACAGCATTTTAGTCCTGCCGGTAGTCAAATCATCGTGTACTTCTTTTATTTCCTTTTTTGTAAGAGTAGAATTTAAAAAATGTGCAACATCATCCTGGCTGCTATAGCTGCGAACCAGGTCTACCTGGTTTTTCATTAAAGCAATAAGGGGGGAAACGATTATTGCAACTCCCTCACTTACCAGGGCAGGCAACTGATAACATAAACTTTTTCCACCACCAGTTGGTTTAATCACAAATGTGTCATGTCCTGCAAGCAGATTTTCAATAATCTTTTCCTGGTTGCCTTTGAAAGAACTATGACCAAAATGCTCCTGCAACGCAGAATGAAGGTCAAGTTTCTTTTTTGCTACCGGTTTACCATTTGTTGCCTTAACTGTTTTTTTTGCTGATGCAGTTGCCATTACTCAAATCTTTTCATCGTCATTAAACAAGTATATCTGATTAAGATACAGAAAATATCAAATCAGGCCTTTTGCGGTGCATCTTTTTTACAAACAAAACAATGCTTATTAAACAGCGGGTGGCGGGAATTTCTGAGCGGAAGTATTGTATTCTCCTTCGATTATCCCGTAGTCGCTCCTCCAATACCTCAAAAGACAATAGCTGCGAATTTACGAAATTCATCTGCATGAACAGTTACTAAAAACGAAAAGACAAACCTTAGTTTGTTTCATAACAAATCCTATAATTTTGGCGACTCAAATGACAGCTCCAATAAAACAGATTGCTTTAAGGACTATTGAATTAGAATCTCAGTCTATCAGTGGGTTAGCTCAATTTATCAATTCTGATTTTGAAAAGGCGGTAAATGTAATTGCTGATAATAAGGGGCGGTTGGTAATTAGTGGAATTGGGAAAAGTGCAGTTATTGCCCAAAAAATAGTTGCTACGCTTAACTCAACAGGCACTCCTTCAATATTTATGCATGCCGCTGATGCTATTCATGGTGATCTAGGAATAGTACAACAAGATGATGTAGTTATGATCATCAGCAAAAGCGGAGAAAGCCCGGAGATAAAAGTTTTAGTTCCCCTTATCAAAAATTTTAAAAATATTCTGATCGGGATGATCGGTAATACAGATTCTTATCTTGCAAAACAATCAGATATTGTTTTAGATACAACAGTAGAGCAGGAAGCTTGTCCAAATAACCTGGCGCCGACAACAAGTACAACCGCTCAATTAGTAATGGGCGATGCATTGGCGGTTTGTTTAATGGAAATGAAAGGATTCAATAGTGATGATTTCGCAAAATTTCATCCAGGAGGTACGCTTGGTAAAAAGTTATATTTAAGGGTTGCTGATCTTTATATAAAAAATGAAAAACCAAAATTGACAAAAGAGAGATCATTGAAAGAAGTGATCGTTGAGATCTCTTCGAAACGTTTAGGAGCAACTGCAGTAGTAGATAATGATAATAACCTTTTAGGGATAATAACAGATGGCGACTTAAGAAGAATGCTTGAAAAAAATACTTCTTTGAATGGAGTAACTGCGGCAGATATAATGACAGCAAAGCCTAAAACAATCAATGCGGATGAATTGGCCGTTAATGCATTGGACATAATGAGAAAAATGTCGATCACTCAATTGGTAGTTGTTGAAAACGGAAAATATCTTGGATTTATACATTTGCATGACCTGATCCGTGAAGGATTGATATAAAAAGAAACATGAGCAGCAAACACAATTATGTAGCAATAATGGCCGGTGGTATCGGTAGCCGTTTTTGGCCAATGAGCCGCACCGCATTCCCCAAACAGTTTCTTGATATATTGAATACAGGTAAAACCCTTATTCAGCAAACTTATGATCGCTATAAAAAGCTGGTGCCGGAAGAAAATATTTTTATCATTACTTCTGCTGAATATATTCCAATTGTAAAAAAACAACTGCCACAGGTTGGGGATGAAAATATTCTTGGCGAGCCTTCAAGAAAAAATACAGCGCCATGTGTTGCGTATATTTCTTTTAAATTATTGAAGAAAGATCCAGATGCAAATCTTGTTGTAGCTCCTGCTGATCATTTGGTAACTGAAACAAATGATTTTATCAAAACATCAAAGAAAGCCCTTGATTTCGTAAATCATATAAATGCTTTTGTAACACTTGGAATAAAACCAACACATCCTAACACAGGTTACGGTTATATTCAGTATAATACAACTCCTGCAGCACCGGATATTTTTAAAGTAAAAACATTTACAGAGAAGCCAAATGAAGAATTAGCCAAAACGTTTATTGCGAGCGGAGACTTTCTTTGGAATGCTGGTATATTTATTTGGAAAGTAAAAAATATTGTTACTGCTTTTGAAAAATATCTTCCTGAGATGTACGAGGTATTTGCAACAGAGAAAGACAAGTTCAATACAGACGAAGAAAAAGAGGCCATAGAACAAATTTATCCGCAATGCACTAATATTTCTATTGATTTTGGGATCATGGAAAAAGCGGATAATGTTTATATAATACCGGCATCATTTGGCTGGAGCGATCTTGGAACATGGAACAGTGCATGGGATAATATGGAAAGAGATTATTTAGGAAATGCAGTTGCCGGCAAAAATGTAATGATCATGGATGCCACCAAATGCATGGTGCATGCACAAGATAACAAGCTTATGGTGTTGCAGGGTCTCGATGATTTTATCGTTGTAGATACGAAGGATGCATTGCTTATATGCAAAAAGGAAAAAGAGCAGGAGATAAAAGAGTTTGTGGCCGAAGTAAAAAGAAATAAAGGCGATAAGTACCTATAAGTGGTATCTTATAATTGGTCAAAGGGTTTTATTTTTAGGAAGAAAATTATGGCTGCTCCTGTTAATAATATTCTGTTTCTCGATATAGAAACGGTTCCGCAATATGCTGACTATAATTCTTTGCCAAAAGACTGGAAAGAGTTGTGGGATACGAAAGCAACTTCACTTTTAAAATATCACGAAGAAGAAACCAAAGAAACGATCTATCACAGGGCTGGGATCTATGCTGAATTTGGAAAAATAATTTGTATCAGTTGCGGGTTTATCCACGGAAATGGAACCGGAAAAAGAATTATTCTTAAATCTTTTTATGGCGAAAATGAAAGTCTGTTGCTTGTTGAATTTTGTGATATGTTGAGCAAGTGGACCACCAATGATGAGCAAAAATATTTGTGTGCTCATAATGGAAAAGAATTTGATTTTCCATACTTGTGTCGCCGTCTTATAATAAATGATCTTCCGATTCCATCTGTTCTTAATTCAAGTGGTAAAAAACCATGGGAGGTTTGCCATCTTGATACACTCGAATTATGGAAGTTTGGAGATTTTAAAAGTTTTACTTCGTTGAATCTCTTAGCTCACACACTGGGTATACCAACCCCTAAAGATGATATTGATGGAAGTAAAGTATGGAGTGTTTATTGGAATGATAAAGATCTGAAACGGATAGTAAATTATTGTCAAAAAGACGTGGTTACTGTTGTGCAAATACTTTTAAAACTCCAGGGAGATTCATTGGTAAAACCAGAGAATATTGAAATAAAGAATTAACCGGGCAAAATTTCATCTTTGTTTTTTCAACCTTTGCCGCAGAACAACTATTTTTGCTGCCCCAATAGTAAAAAGGGATTCCCAAACAATCCCGATAGCTATCGGGACGGGATTAAGAGGTGCGGTAGCTCAGTCGGTAGAGCAAAGGACTGAAAATCCTTGTGTCGGCGGTTCGATCCCGCCCCACACCACGGAAGGCTCTGGTTAAACACCAGGGCTTTTTTATTTCTCCTTTAAATCATGATTATGAATTATGATTTTGATAATGAGATGTTTCGATTGGCAACTGAGCTTGTAAATCAAAGCTCCAGGAATATTTTTCTCACCGGCAAAGCAGGCACAGGCAAAACAACATTTTTGAAATATATCAGGGAAAACTGTCCTAAACAAATGGCAATTGTAGCGCCTACGGGTGTGGCGGCTATTAATGCAGGCGGTGTTACAATGCATTCTTTTTTTCAGCTGCCGTTTTCACCATTCATTTCCGAAGCCGGAGGATTTCAAAATCAAAATGAATCAATAACTAATCGAAATAGTCTTCTAAGCCGTTTGCGAATGACCACGGAAAAGAAAAAAATCTTACAGGAACTTGAATTGCTTGTTATAGATGAGATAAGCATGGTTCGTTGTGATATGCTTGATGCTGTCGATACGATATTGCGGCATATTCGTCGAAGGCATAACGAAAGATTCGGAGGAGTTCAGGTTTTATTTATTGGTGATATGTTTCAATTGCCGCCAGTGATCAAAGAAAACGAATGGGGTTTGCTAAAAGATTTTTACGACAGCCCTTATTTTTTTGATAGCCTCGTAATTAAAGAAGAACAACCTGTTTTTATTGAGTTCACTAAAATATACAGGCAAAGTGAAGAAAATTTTATCCGGGTTTTAAACCAGGTACGAAATAATGAACTTGATGATGAAGGAAGATCTTTATTAGAAAACCGATTTTCGACAGAATTCAGGAGAACAAAAGATGATGGCTATATAATTCTTACAACACACAATGAAAAAGCGAAGATCAAAAATGAAACGGAATTAAACAGGCTTGAATCAGGATCATTTTCTTATACAGCTGAAATTGAAGGTGATTTTCCTGACTCAGCATATCCTGTAGAAGAGCATTTGCAATTGAAAGTTGGAGCACAGGTTATGTTTATAAAAAATGATACCGAGAAAGTCAAGAGATATTTTAATGGCAAAATAGGTGTTATTATAGAATTGAACGATGAAAAAATTATTGTTCAATGTAAAGATGAGCAAGAATCAATACAAGTAAAAAAAGAAAAATGGGAAAATATTCGTTACTCTGTTGACAAAACAAGCCATCAGCTTAAAGAAGATATTTTAGGCTCTTTCACTCAATACCCTTTACGACTTGCATGGGCAATTACAATTCATAAAAGCCAGGGATTAACATTTGAGAAAGTGATTATAGATGCTGGTGAAGCATTTGCACCCGGACAAGTTTATGTTGCATTAAGCCGTTGTACAACGCTTGCTGGAATTGTATTGCAAAGCCGGATAAGGTCAGCGAAAATGTTTACCGATCAAAGAATTGTTCAATTTTCAAGATCAAATTCCGGAAAGAGCATTGAACGGGAATTGCTTCAATCAAAAAAGAATTACCAGCTTAAAATCCTTTTATCACTATTCGATTACACACAAGCTATTGAAGATTCGAAAGAACTGAATATCTATCTTTCAGAGAATATTTCTTCTTTTAATGATCAAGCTTCAAACTGGATGGGCGAGTTTCTGAATGAACTTGAAACTTTACAATTAACGGCAGAAAAATTTCAAGGACAATTAAGAAAAATTTTTGATCAACAGGAAGTTCCTGAAACTAATGAATTGCTAAGAGAAAGAATCAATGCTGGTGTTCAATATTTTCTTAAAGAGCAATCTAAGTTTATTGAATCAGTTATGAATTGTTCCATTATTACTGATAGCCGTCTTCATTCTAAAGAAGTTAATGAATCATTGAAAGAAATTTTTATAAGTTTTTCTTTAAAAAAACATTTGTTGGAAGGGTTTTCCGGCAAGTTTGATCCAGCAGCATATCATCTTAGAAAGAAAAACTTTATTGTACCATCATTGGGTGTAAATGTATATGCTGGAGTTTCCGAGCAAAAAGTTGAAAGCCCTCATCCAATTCTTCATCAAAAATTGAGGAAACTTCGGGATGTCATTTGTTCTAAAGCAGACTTGCCAATTTATATTGTAGCGGGCACAAACACACTTAATGAAATGTGCCGGTATTTGCCGCAAAGTCCAACCGAGCTAAGAATGATCAGTGGCTTTGGGGATTCAAAGACAGAGAAGTATGGTCAACAGTTTTTAGATGTCATTCTTGATTATTGTAAAGGAAAAAATTTATCCTCCCTTATTAAAGAAAAGACGCCAAAAAGGGAAAGAAAAAAGACCGGTGCAAAAAAGAATAAGATTGATACGAAAGCCGAATCGTTCAGGTTATATAAAGAAGGAAAGCAAATTGAAGAGATAGCAAAGGAAAGAGGTTTTACCAGGCAGACAATAGAAGGTCATCTTGCTTATTATGTTTCAACAGGAGAAATAAATATTAATGACCTTATAAGCAAAGAAAAATTTTTACTGATCGAGCCTGTTGCCAAAACATTTTTCGGTGAATCTATAACACCAATAAAGGAAAAACTTGGCCATGAAATTACTTTTGGAGAAATAAAACTGGTATTAGCATGGATCAATTATCAAAAAGATCAACGACCCATATAAACCATTAGGATTTGAACATCGCTTGGATTAATTCCTGAGATACGACTTGCTTGTCCAAGTGTAGAAGGTTTGATTTTTGATAGTTTTTCTCTTGCCTCATTACCAAGGGCTGAAATTTTTTTATAATCAAATGTTTCCGGGATCATTAAATTTTCAAGTTGGCTCATTCTTTCTACAAGCTCTTTTTCTTTTTCGATATAGACATCATACTTAATTTGAATAGAAGCTTGTTCAATAACTTCTTTTGAAAAACCTGATAATTCTTTTTGAAGGACAGGCATCGCTTTCATTAGATCTTTTAATTCGATTTCGGGGCGCAATAAAAGTTTTGAAACTTTTTGCTTTTCAACTATTAAAGATGATGAAATTGATTCAAAAAGGGGATTAATATCATTTGGTGACACAGAGATTTTATCAAGTAACTCCTTTGTTTTTTCTACTCCTTCTTTTTTTGTTCTTACTTTTTCCATTCTTTCCTGAGATGCTAATCCAAGTCTATAACTTAATTCAGTAAGCCTGATATCAGCATTATCCTGTCTCAACAGTGTTCTGAATTCTGCTCTTGAGGTAAACATTCTGTAAGGTTCATTAGTTCCCTTGCTTATCAGATCATCAATTAAAACTCCGATATATGCTTCGCTCCTTTTCAGAATTAGTGGATCAAGATCTTTTACTTTTTGATGGGAATTAATTCCAGCCATTAATCCCTGGCAAGCCGCTTCTTCGTAGCCCGTGGTTCCGTTTATTTGTCCCGCAAAGAATAAATTTTCAATAAGCTTTGTTTCAAGTGAATATTTCAATTGTGTAGGAGGGAAATAATCGTACTCGATCGCATAGCCGGGTCTAAACATCTTCGCATCCTCAAATCCCCTAATACTACGAAGTGCTTCGTATTGAACTTCTTCTGGTAGTGAAGTAGAAAAACCGTTTATATACACTTCAACGGTATTCCATCCTTCCGGTTCCACGAATAGTTGATGTCTGTCTCTCTCAGCAAAACGATTGATCTTATCTTCTATGCTTGGACAGTATCGAGGCCCGATCCCTTCTATTTTACCGCTAAACATTGGGCTCCTATCAAAGCCAGTCTTAAGAATATCATGAACTCTTTTATCGGTGTAGGTAATCCAACAACTTCTTTGAGTATTTGGCTTTTTAGTTTCCAAAAAAGAAAAGCCGGTCACCTCATCATCGCCTGGTTGCTCCTCCATCTTTGTATAGTCAAGACTGCGACCATCTACCCTTGGAGGAGTTCCAGTTTTGAGACGATCACTTTGAAATCCAAATGCCACTAATTGTTCAGTGATTCCGGTAGCTGCTTTTTCTGCAATTCTTCCGCCGCCAAAGTTCTTCTCTCCTATATGTACTAATCCATTAAGGAAAGTTCCATTAGTCAAAACCACAGCCTTGGAGTAAATTGAATGTCCCAAACCAGTTTTAACACCTACAAGCCGGCCTTTTTCAACTATCAACTCACTCACCATATCCTGATAAAAGTCTAAATTGACTGTCTTCTCAAGCATTTCTCGCCACCGAATTGAAAAAAGCATTCTATCATTCTGAGCTCTGGGACTCCACATTGCCGGCCCTTTAGATCTATTCAACATCCGGAATTGTATAAGTGATTCATCTGTTACAATTCCTGAATATCCTCCCAAAGCATCAATTTCTCTTACGATTTGGCCCTTGGCAATACCACCCATAGCCGGATTACAACTCATTTGGGCAATGGTTTGCATATTCATGGTGATAAGCAAAACCTTCGACCCCAGATTTGCGGCTGCCGCTGCGGCTTCACAGCCAGCATGACCAGCCCCAACAACTATTATATCATATTTTGGAAACATTTAGGTCCGCAAAGGTATTTTTTAACTTACAATCTTTCGAAGTGAATTTTTGTAACCAAGTGTGTCACGTGAAACATCATTCAAAGTATTTGGAGAGATAATCGCCTTCCTTCGCTCTCATAATCTTTATCTGTCGACTAGTTTTATCCCCATAGCCGCATAAATGGAGAATCCCATGAAAGATAACTCTATGCAGCTCCTCGTTAAAACTTGTTTTATTAACAACAGCATTTTCCTTTACTCGGTCACAGCTTATATAAATCTCAGCCATTAGGGGCTCTTTCTTCTCCGAAAGTTCAAATGTGATTATATCAGTAAAGAAATCATGTTTTAAGTATCTTTTATTGATTCGATGAATTGTCTTGTCATTAGTAAAAATGAAACTGATTGTTCCAATTTTTTTCTTTTCCCGAATAAAAATGGAATAAATGAATGACTTCAACTTTCGTCTATTATTAAGATTTTGGCTAACACCCTCAAAAAAGAATCTAATTCTGGAGCTTAAGCTGAAAGACATAATTTCAGAATTCGTAAGCAAATGTAATTCAGTGATTTTAGCTTTGTAATTATTAAGTCAAAAATGAAATTATCAGAACTAAGACCCGGCCAAGAGGCAATCATTGGTGAGTTTGATAGCAGCGACATCTTTCTTAAGCTAATGGAAATGGGCTGTGTACCAGGAGAAAGAATTTATCTTGAACAAATAGCACCACTGGGTGATCCAATTTCTGTGAAAATCTCTGGCTATTCATTAAGCCTTCGTCTTAACGAAGCTGAGCATATAAATGTTATATTAATTAGCTGATTTTCAATACATTAAATGAATATTGGACTTTATTTCGGCTCCTTCAATCCTATCCACATCGGTCATCTTATTATAGCAAATCATGTTTTAAATGAAACTCCTATTGAAAAAACATGGTTCGTGGTGTCTCCGCAAAATCCATTAAAAGAAAGTCGATCGTTATTAAATGAGTTTGATCGATTGCATCTGGTCAGACTGGCAACTCAGGATGATAATCGGATTAAATGCTCTGATATTGAATTTAATCTCCCTAAGCCGTCTTATACAACAAATACATTAGCCTTCCTTTCTGAAAAATACCCTGAACATAAGTTTGCAATTATAATGGGAAGTGATAGTTATCAGAATCTTGCTAAATGGAAGAATTATGAAACAATAATCGCTAATTATCCGATCTATGTTTATAAAAGAGAAGGCGCTGAGATAATTAAATCTTTTGAGAATGAACCAATAATTCTGAATGCTCCTATAATTCAAATCTCAGCTTCACAAATAAGAGAAAATATCAAATCAGGTAAATCTATTCGGTACCTGGTTCCTGAAATAGTGAGAGAAGAAATTGAAACAAGAAAATTTTATAGGCAGAAGACTTAGAAGATAGAACCAAGAATCAAACAACTGATAACAACGAATGGGGGTGGTATTTTTGTGTATTGTAATAAAGTAAATGTTCCTGCTATAACAATCGCATTGATCAAACTACCAAGTCTTACATCCAGTAATGAAATATCTTTCATTAGATAAAAAGTAGAGGCTATCATAATACCTACTACAACAGCATTAATACCTTCTAAAGAACGATAAACTGCAGCATATTTTTTCAAATTATTCCAAATAGGGAAGAAGAATAAAACAAGTAAGGCGCTGGGTAAAAAAATTGCAACGGTTCCTATTATACAACCGACTAATTGCATGATCGTTTTTTCTTCCTGGTTTTTTCCATAATCTTTTAAGGCCATACCGCCTGCGAAAGAAGCAATGGAAAATACCGGCCCCGGCAAGGCTCTTACTATTCCCATACCAGTATACATATCGTCTTTATCTATTCTCACTACTTCAGGATCTTTTTCTTTTATAGCATCCGGACGAACACAAAATTGTTCATACATCATTGGCATCAGCACCTGTCCTCCGCCAAACACAAGGCTGCCCATACGATATGTATTTTCAAAAAGATTAATTGGAGTTCGGTTTGGCCAATTATCATTTTTTGCTACTTCGCTAAAAAAACCTGCGGCTATAAAAATGATTCCAAATAACCAGAAATTCCACCATTTGATCTTGCGGGGTTTTTGTTCTGTTTGTGGTATACGTTTGCGACTTAGATTAGTTGTTATTCCACCCAAAACAATAAGTAAAGGAAATATCCATGGCTGTTTAAATAAAAGAAAAGTGGCAAAGGCGCATACTCCCATTATGATCCATGTAACAGTGTTTTTAATAGAAATATTAAATGCCATTACTGTGGCATAAACAAGAAATCCAACCGCCATTGGAGGTATGAATTTAAAAATATCGTCATGTAGTGCTTTCTTATCTATATAATGTAAAAGAAAGGAGAGTGCACCCATTAAGATACTTGCAGGCAATATCCAGATAATAAGAGTAAGAACTGCAAGCACAACACCTCCTCTTTTATATCCTATTAATGTAAGTGTTTGGGTAGAAGAAGCGCCAGGAAGTAATTGGCAAAAAGCAGTGTATTCCATCAATTCTTGTTCGCTTACATATGGCCTTCTATGCACAAATGTTTTTAACATCATTCCAATATGCGCTTGCGGGCCGCCAAAAGCAGTTAGACTGTGAACAAAAACAGCTTTTAAGAATGGAATGTGGCGAAGCAGCATGGTTGATTAAAAATAAAAAAATATATCCAGCCATCGTGACTGCTTAATGAAAAATTATTCCGGTAAATTCATGAAATTTTTAGAATCATGAAAAGACCGCTTTTCTTAATAACCATATCACTTTCATCATTCTTTGCTTTCTCTCAAAAGAAAACCTCTGTTGATTTAACAGACAAGATCAATTCAGCTGCTGATAAAATTGAACAAAAATGCATAGCATGGAGAAGAGATATTCATCAAAACCCTGAATTAGGAAATAACGAGTATAGAACTGCTAAACTTATTGCGAATCATCTTCGGTCATTAGGTATTGAAGTAAAAGAAGGAGTTGGGAAAACAGGTGTAGTTGGAGTTCTCAAAGGTGCGAAACCCGGTCCATGTATTGGATTAAGAGCTGATATCGATGGTTTGCCAGTTGTTGAAAGAGTTGATCTTCCATTTGCATCAAAAGTAAAATCAACATACAATGGTAAGGAAGTAGGAGTAATGCATGCCTGCGGCCATGACACACACGTTGCGATATTGATGAGTGTTGCCGAAATCCTGGCCGGAATGAAAAATGAATTAAGGGGAACGATAAAGTTTGTTTTTCAACCTGCAGAAGAAGGCCCGCCTGAAGGTGAAGAAGGTGGTGCGCCATTAATGATCAAAGAAGGAGCTCTCGATAACCCGAAAGTTGATGTAATGTTTGGTTTGCATATCAGTTCGCAAACCGATGTTGGAAAAATAACTTACAAAAGTGAGGGCATTATGGCTGCATCAGATTGGTTCACTATTAAGGTAAAAGGAAAACAAACACATGGCTCACAACCATGGGGTGGTATAGATCCGGTTGCTGTCTCGGCACAAATTATAAACGGCCTTCAAACCATTGTAAGCAGGCAAGTAGATCTTACAAAAAATCCAGCAGTAGTTTCCGTAAGTACAATTAATGGTGGAGTAAGATCGAATATTATTCCGGAAGAAGTAATAATGACCGGAACAATAAGGACTCTTGATACGGCAATGCAAAGGATCATTCACGATAAAATAAAATTAACCGCTTCGAAAATTGCGGAAGCATCAGGAGCAACTGCAGAAACAACTATCGACAGTAAAACTCTTGTTACCTATAATGACCCGGCATTAACAAATCAAATGTTGCCCAGCTTTGTAAAAGCTGCTGGCAAAGAAAATGTAATTGAAATAAATGCTGTCACCGGTGCCGAAGATTTTTCATATTTCGCTGAAAAAGTGCCCTCTCTTTATTTTTTTATAGGAGGAAAACAAATTGGAGTTGATCCAAAAAAAGTTTTTCCGCATCACACTCCTGATTTCTGGATCGATGAAAGTGGAATGAAAACTGGTATCAAAGCTTTTTGTAATCTTGTTTTTGATTATATGAACATGCCATCTGCAAGTAATCAATCGCCCCAAACCAAGAAGCCATTTTAGTCTTTTATGAGAAAAATCTTTTTTGTTGCTCTTTGTTCGTATTGCTCAATTTTTTCTTTTGGGCAAAAGACCGATAAAAAACTTCAGGAAAATATTGAAGAGGCAATACGAGGGTTTAATGGTGATATTGGTATTTATGTAAAAAATCTCCGCTCAGGAAAAACAGTTTCGATAAACGCTGATACAATTTTTCCAACAGCTAGTATTGTAAAGGTTCCGATCCTTATTGGCATAATGGATAAAATTCAAAGAGGTGAATTGGCTTATGATTCAACCCTGGTTTATAAGGATTCATTACTTTATGAAGGGGAAGATATTCTTGGTTCATTTAAAAATGATGAAAAAATTCTGTTGAAAAAAGTAATGATGCTGATGCTAACAACCAGCGACAATACTGCAAGCTTATGGTTGCAAAGCCTGGCTGGAAAAGGAACAAGAATAAATGAGATACTTGATAGTCTCGGACTAGTTTATACAAGAGTAAATTCAAGAACACCGGGAAGAGAAAATAATAGGACCCAATATGGCTGGGGACAAACCACATCAAATGAAATGGGAATCATTTTTGAAAAGATATATCGGAGTGAAATTTTTTCTGCTGCAGCTTGTGATCGCATGATGAGAAGCCTCGGAAGAAATTATTGGGATCTGAATGAAGCGATATCTCAAATACCTCCCTACATTGAAGTGTTTAGTAAAAATGGATGCGTAAATGCAAGCCGAAGTGAAGTATTATTAGTCAATGCCCCTCACAATCCTTATATCTTTTGCATTTTTACAAAGAATAATAAAGACACGCAATGGACACATGCAAATGAAGCATGGACAATGGCAAGGAAGATTTCTTTAATGTTATGGAGATATTTTGAAAAGAAAGATAAATGGGAACCTCCTTCCAAATAATTTATTTAAACAATTGATAAACTATCAAACTCATTACATAAGCCAACCCGGTCATATAGATTAGTTGAATGATCGGCCATTTCCAGCTCTTTGTTTCTCTTTTAACAACAGCCAGCGTACTCATACACTGCATGGCAAATACATAAAATATCATAAGCGATAAGCCAGAGGCAAGAGTATAAACCGGTGTTCCATCTTCTTTTCTTGCAGCTTTCATTTTATCACGCAATCGTAAACTATTTTGATCCTGGTCGCCGACACTATAAAGTGTTGCCATGGTACCAACAAACACTTCTCTTGCAGCAAATGAAGTGATCAGTGCGATCCCGATCTTCCAATCATATCCTAATGGCTCAATTACAGGCTCAATTGATTTTCCTAAAATTCCTGCATAAGAATTTTCAAGCTTAGCGGCATCATGAGCTTTGTTGATCTCTTCACTATTTGCCCCCGGTTGTTGTTTCTGTTTTTCATATTGCTGTGCTACTTCTTTCATCCTGTTACCGGGACCAAAAGAGCTCAATGCCCAAAGAATTAAACTTATAACCATGATAACCTTACCAGCATCAAAAACGAAGATCTTTGCTTTGTTTATCATTGTTTGCAACACATTTCCCCATCGTGGCGAACGATATGTTGGCAATTCAAGAATAAAAAAACTTTTCTCTTTTATTTTAATGAACCATCGTGCAATTGATGCAACAACCAAGGCCATAACTAATCCAAGTAAATAAAGCCCCATCATCACTAATCCCTGCACATTTAAAAATCCAAACAAATAATTATTAGGAATAACTAAGGCGATCAAAATCGTAAATACTGGCAGCCTGGCTGAACAACTCATCAAAGGTGTAATTAAAATTGTCAGCAATCTTTCCTTCCTGTTCTCAATACTTCTTGCACTCATAATTGCAGGCACTGCGCAGGCGAACCCGCTGATCATTGGCATTACGCTTTTGCCGTTTAATCCCACACTTCGCATTAAACGATCTGAAAGAAAACTAATACGAGCCATGTAGCCGCTATCTTCAAGAACAGTGATCAACCCAAACAATATCATTATTTGCGGTACAAACACAAGTATGCCACTTAGCCCAGCCACCACGCCATTTATTAATAGATCACTCCACCAGGCATCAGGCAACGACCCTGATAAAACAGAACTAAGTTTTGCAAACCCTAATTCTATCCAATCCATTGGGTACTGTGCTATCAGGAATACACTTTGAAAAAGCAAAAACAAAACTGCAAGCAAGATCAAATAACCCCAGCGGCGATGAAGCAAAACATTATCAAGCTTATCGGTTAATAAAGTTCTTTGCAATGGGTCGGGCTCCACCACTGTTTGCTGCATTATTGTTTTAATGCGTGCATAGCGGTCAGTTATTTCCTCAGCTTGAGAAAGAGTTTTATTTAAAGGAATATCTTTTATCGAATCTTCAACAATCTTTTTAACAGAAGGATTAATATTAAGCTCTTTATAATTAAATGCAAGATGCAAAGCCTTATAATCGCTTAGCTGTGGCAATCGCTCTTTAATAGCTTGTACTGTTCCTCTTCCCCACAAAGCACCAGGAACAAAATTCCTGGTACTATTGGAAAGATTAGTCGATACCTGTGATAGCGTTTTCTTTAATTGAAGAATTCCTTTATTCTTTCTTGGATTAATAGGAACCACAGCCACACCAAGCTCTCTTTCCAATCCTGCCACATCAATTTCTACTCCTTTCTTTCTTGCGAGGTCCATCATTGTCAATGCCACTACTGTCGGGATCTTCAGATCAATGATCTGTGAAGCAAATAAAAGATTCCGTTTCAGATTCGATGCATCAACAATTACTACGAGAATATCGGGGTGTTCTTCATGTTCTTCATTTAGTAAAACATCATAAGTTACCTGTTCATCATTCCGACGTGGATAAAGACTATATGTCCCCGGCAGATCCAAAAATTCAGCCCATATGTTATCATCGATCTTTGCTTCACCAACCTTCAGTTCAACGGTTACACCCGGAAAATTGCCAACTTTCTGATTCAAACCCGTAAGGCAATTGAACAGCGAACTTTTCCCGCTATTTGGATTTCCTACTAACCCAATATGTAATTGTTTTCCGCCCACCGTAACCCACAAATGTAAAAGTTAGCTTCCGTTGATATTTACGAAATCGGGTTTTTAGAAGGTGATTTTCATCATGTAGCCAGCATTTGTGCTACTATTAAGCTTCAGTTGCGTCGCACTCTTGTACTTCACCAATTCTATTCAGCGATTGAGGCTCCAGACTGACCGAGCGAAGTGAAGATTCAGTGATAATTTCTATTGGCAATAGTTTGTAGTATCGTTAAATCATAGAAACTTTTCCTTAACACCCCTTTAGGGGATGGGGGTATTCAATAACTTTGCTCCAATTAATTTCAAATTCTTATGAATAGTATCCGTGCGGTGTTTTTATTTACCTCACTTTTTCTTATTCAATTTTCCTTTGCCCAGAAAAAGAAATCACCCAAACTAAGTAAAGCTGACCAGGCAATAGTAACAAATCTTCAATCACACATCAGTTATCTCGCAAGCGATAAACTGGAAGGAAGAAGAGCTGGTACTGCGGGTGAAAAATTAGCCGGTGAATATATCAGTCAAAAATTCCAGGAAGCGGGTTTGCAACCAAAAGGCAGCGATGGTTTTTTTCAATCATTTGAGATCTATGATGGCAAACAAATAAACAGCCCTACACATTTTATTATCAATCAAAATCATCTTACAGTAGAAAAAGATTTTTTCCCCTTTCCCTTTTCACAAAACATAAGTATCGAGGCATTACCTGCTATTGCAGTGCAGGAAGCAGACATGCCATGGTTTTATGACCTGAAAGAAACATTAGAAGAAAATAAAAACAATCCTCATTTTGATTTGAATGAATACATCCGCAATAATGCAAAGCAAGCAAAGAGTCGTGGAGCATCTGCTATTATTCTTTATAACACTTCATCCATTGATGATAATTTAAAATTTGACAGCAAGGACAGAACAGAAAAGCTCGATATTCCTGTAGTGTATGTTTTTAAAGATGCGGCAAAAAAATATTTCAGTGACCAAACTGCGACACTTGATATAAAAATAAAAGTAGATGTTGGTGAGAAAAAAAGAACCGGTCGTAATGTAGTTGGCTATATAGAAAATGGCGCAGAAAGAACTGTAATTCTTGGTGCACACTATGATCATCTCGGTTATGGCGAAGACAATAATTCAATGTTGCGTACAGGAGAAAAGCAAATTCATAATGGCGCTGATGATAATGCAAGTGGTACAGCGGCATTGATTGAGCTTGCCAGGGTTTTAAAAAATGCAAAACAAAAAAA
>Ga0070698_100002542_pt1 | contig 20091 bp, 18 predicted proteins | sample KBSK1502metaG_FD_65477 | JGI IMG/M metagenome (GOLD analysis project Ga0070698, IMG submission 65477) | Corn, switchgrass and miscanthus rhizosphere microbial communities from Kellogg Biological Station, Michigan, USA - KBS K1-50-2 metaG | ecosystem: Host-associated > Plants > Roots >...
TACGTGCTCGACTTCGCGAACGGCGCGCCCGGCAACGGCCGGCTGCTGCTGGTCAATCCGGGTAGCCACGCGGTCAGCGTGGTCACGACCGGATTTCAGGCGCCCAACGCCCTGGCCCAGGACCGTCACCGGAACCTCTATATATCCGATTCCTTCCAGGGCGTGATCTGGAAGGTCACCTCCGATGGAACGACCACCGTCTGGAAGCAGGATTTGCGGCTGACCCCACGCCCTGGGACGGGGCCACCCTTCGGGGCAAACGGCGTCGCCTTCGATCGCAACCAGCGCTTCCTCTACGTTGCCACAACCGAAGATGGCAAGATCTACCGGATCCCCGTCCTCGATGACGGCAGCCCCGGAGATTTGCAGCTGTTTGCCTCCGGTGATGTGATCGACGCGACTCAGGGGACGACCGAGGCGCTGCACGGCGCCGATGGAATCATGTTCGATGTCCAGGGCAACCTCTACGTCGCGGCGAACTCGGCGCAGCATCCCGCGCCCGGACTGCCGGGCGAGCTCCAGGTGTTGTCACCGGAGGGCCGGCTGATCGCGCGCTATGACGGAATCGGGCAAAACGACCTGGATTTCCCGGCCAGCCTGGTGTTCCATGAGCGCGCCATCTACATCACGAACCTGTCGCTGACCGACGGCGGCGTGAATTCCAAGCTGTCGGTGATGGGTGTGCCGTTCCCGGGCGAGCCCTTGCGACCCTAAAACGCAGACCGGCCCGACGGTTGGACCCTGGCGAAAAGGGGTAAGACAATTTTAAGGCACCGTCGGGACGCTTTGACGTCCCTCCCTCGCTCAGGACATCTGAGCCTGGTCCTTGAAGTCGATACCCCAAGCGACGACCTTCCCGAAGGCTGGTCGTACAAGGAGGACATCGCATGTCAGCACAGAATCAGGCGACCTCGTACGCTCGCGTCATCCGTCTCAAGGGTGATCCGAGCAAGATCGATGAAGCCGTCAGGCTTTGGACCACGGAGATCCTGCCCCTCATCAAGAAACAGCCGGGCTTGACCGGCGTCACCCTCCTCGGCAATCGGAAGACCGGTGATGGTCTGAGTGTTTCCTACTGGGAATCGGAAGCCGCGATGAAGCAGGCTCGCAGCCAGGTTCGCCCCGAGGGCCAAAAAACTCTGGCCAAAACGGGCGGCAGCATCGTCGAAGAGGACGAGTGCGAAATCGCGGTGCTCGAACGCTTCAAGCCACCGATGGCCGGCGTCTACGCCCGTGTGACAACCGTCCAGGGCGATCCGGCGCATGCGTCCGAGGCCATCTCCAATTTCAAGGAGAACGTCGTGCCTATGGTCGAGAAGCAGGCCGGCGCGCGGACCGCGTACTTCTTCGTCAACCGCCAGTCCGGCAAGGTGTTCGCAGGTCAGATCTGGGACACCGAACACGATCTGCAGAAGGCTGACGAGTCGATTAGCCCCCTCCGCACGGAGGCCATCAAGAAGTTTGGCGGCCGCGATGCCAAGATTGAGGCCTTCGAAATCTTGTTCACCGAAATTCTCACACCGGTCGCGTCAGTCCGGTAGGCCGACCGACTTCAGACCCTGACACGAGAGCGGCGCCCCGGGTGCCGCTCTCTTTTTCTGCGTCGACGCGGTACCCCCCTTTTAGGCTTCCTACCGGTTGGCGATAGCGAGGGCAGGGCCGAGCTCGATCTTCCCCTCGAGCAGCGCCCGCCCCACGATCGCGCCCTCGGCCCCCGCATCCCGGATCGCCTCCAGGTCGGCGTAGGTCGCGACGCCACCGGCGACCAGCACCGGGAGTCCCAGGGGAAGGAGGGCGGCAAGGCCCGACAGATCGGGCCCACGGAGCGTCCCGTCACGCGCGGTGTCGGTGTGGATGAAGCGGTGCGCCCCGGCGGCCCTCAGCTTCTGCGCCAGCGCGACGGGGTCCTCCGCCGACTCGCTGCGCCACCCCTGGGTGAGCAGTCGTCGATTGCGGGTGTCAAGACTGAAGACCAGGCGCGGACCGAAGCGGGCCGCCCACGATGCCGCCCGTGCGAGTGATTCGGTCGCGGCGGTGCCCACGATCACCCGGGCCACCCCCCGCTCCAGGGCGGCCTCGACCTGCGCCAGGTCGCGCGCGCCGCCGCCCGCCTGCACCGGCACGCCGGCGGCCGCCACGACTTGGGCGATGACGTCGAGGTGGCACCAGTGGCCGCGGCGGGCTCCGTCCAGATCCACCAGGTGCAGCCAGGGAGCCCCAGCCTCCGCGAAATCGCGGGCGAGCGCGATCGGGTCAGGACCGAAATCGGTCACGCGGCCGAAATCGCCCTGTTCGAGCCGCACCGCGCGTCCGCCGAGCAGGTCAATCGCCGGGATGATCAGCACCCGGAGGTTACGCTGGGCAACGGGCGTCCTGTCATCGTGTTAGCATATTAACATGCTAAAGCGGCGCCAACGAATCCCGACCCCCCGAGCCAAATCAGCTCCGCCGACGGAGACCTGGATCACCCCGGCCACCACCGACCTCTTCAAGACGATCGCCGGGTTGAAGTCGCCCGAGGAGACCGAGCGCTTCTTTCGCGACCTGTGCACCATCCCGGAGCTCCACACACTCGCCCATCGCTGGGAGGTCGCCAAGCTTCTCGACCAAGGCGTGCACTACGCGGACATCGCGCTGCGGACGGGCGCCAGCACCGCCACGATCACGCGCATCAATTCCTGGCGGCGCTTTGGAACGGGCGGCTACCGGCTGCTGCTGGACCGGCGGAAGGCGCGCTCGAAATGAACGTCCGCCCCGGGCTCACCGACGGCCGCCTGCGCCTGGCCATCCCCAACAAAGGTCGCCTTGCCGAACCGGCGATCGCCCTGCTCCGGGAGGCCGGTTATCTCTTCGAGGCGGACGACCGGCGCCTGTTTGCGCCGTGCGAGAACTACCCCCTGGACCTGCTCTTCGTGCGGGCCGAGGACATCCCGGAGTACACCGGAGATGGCGTCGTCGACCTCGGCATCACGGGCTCGAATTTGGTCGAGGAGCGTGGGAGCCCGGTCACCCAATGCATGGCCCTGGGTTTTGGCCACTGCCGGCTGCGGGTGGCCGTCCCCGACGAGCGACCGTTCCAGCAGCTGAGCGACCTCGACGGCGGGCGCGTGGCCACCTCGCATCCCCGGACCACCGCGCGATTCTTTAAGGAACGGAATGTCTCGGTGGAGCTGATCGAGATCAGTGGCGCGGTCGAGATCACGCCCTTGCTCGGCGTCGCGGATGCCATCGTCGACCTGGTCTCGACCGGCAGCACGCTGGCGGTCAATGGCCTGCGCGCCATCGAGACGATCCTCGAATCCGAGGCCCAGCTGATCAGTAGTCCCCGGTTGAATCCCGAAAAGGCCGAGCGTAAGCGCCAGCTCGAGACGATGCTCGCCAGCGTGATCGCCGCGCGGCGCAAGAAGTACGTGATGATGAACGCGCCAGCGGATGCGCTCCGCCTGATCAAGAACGTGATTCCTGGCATGCAGTCTCCGACGGTGATGCCGCTGGCCGATCCGGCGATGATCGCCGTCCACGCTGTGGTCGACGCGGACGCGGTCTGGGCGCTGCTCGGCCCGCTGAAGGCGGTCGGGGCGACCTCGATCCTCGTGATGCCGATCGAGAAGCTCATCCCATGATCGCGGTCGATGCGCTCCCCGCGCGGGGGACGGCCGCCTACCGTTCGCTGGTCAACCGAGCACCGGTGCCCGAGGACGTTCGGTTACAGACGCAAGCGCTGCTGCTGGAGGTCCGGCGACGGGGTGACACGGCGCTCCTCGACCTGACCGAGCGGTTCGACGGTGTGCGCCTCCAGCAGACGCGGGTCTTCAGCCACGCCATCCGGGTGGCGCTGGACGACCTGGATAGCGGATTGCGGGGCGCCCTCGAGGTCGCGGCGGCGAACATCGAAGCGGTGCACGGCGCGCAGCGCTTCCGGGAGGAGCCCGTCGACGTCGTGCGGGGCGTGCGCGTGTGGCGGGAGTGGCGTCCGCTCCACCGCGTCGGGATCTATGTGCCAGGCGGGCGGACCGTCTACCCGTCTTCCGTGCTGATGCTCGCCATCCCGGCGCGCCTTGCCGGCTGCCAGGAGATCGTCATGTGCTCGCCGCCGCAACGCGATGGACAGGTTGCCGCTGTGATCCTCGCGGCCGCCGGGCTCGCGGGCGTCACGGAGATCCACGCGATCGGGGGTGCCCAGGCGATCGCGGCCATGGCCTACGGCACCGAGTCCATTCAACGGGTCGACAAGATCTTTGGGCCGGGCAATGCCTACGTGACCGCCGCCAAGCTGGCGGTGTTCGGTGAGGCGGCGGTCGACATGCCGGCCGGGCCGTCGGAGATCCTGATCCTGACCGATGGATCGGTGCCCGCGGCCTGGGTAGCGGCCGACCTGCGGGCCCAGGCGGAGCACGCACCCGACGCCCGCGCCGTTCTGGTCAGCACCGACGCAGCCGTCGCCGCTGACGTGCGCGGCCTGGTTGACAGTGACCTGGCGGAGCAGATACGCGTGCTGACTGCGACGGAGATGGAAGCGGCGGTGGCCTACGCGAATGACTTCGCGCCGGAGCACCTGACGCTCGCGTGCGCCGATCCAGACCGGTGGCTGGCCCGGATCTCGGCCGCTGGGTCCGTCTTCCTCGGGCCGTACGCCCCGGCGGCGGCGGGCGACTACGCGACCGGAGCCAACCACGTGCTCCCGACGGGCGGCGCGAGCCGCTCCTTCAGCGCCCTTGGCGTCGACGCCTTCGGGCGCACACTGCAGATCCAATCGCTGGACCGGGACGGCCTGCGCCGCCTCGAGCCCGTGGTCGACGCCGTCGCCGCGGCTGAGCGGCTGGCCGCTCATGCCGAGTCGGTGCGCGCCCGACACGCCGGATCGGCCTCGTACCGCGGACCCAATGGTCCGCGACCGCGCGGAGCAATCCTGGCGATGCAGCCCTACGAGTGGGAGCCGCCGAGTGCGCGCATCGCGAGCGAGGCCGGCGTGCCCGAGACCGAGGTGGTCCGCTTCGACACCAACACGCTGCCCTGGCCGGGCGCGTCCCTGATCGAGCTTGGAGCCCTCGCACTCAACGAATACCCCGACACCAGCTACACGATGCTCAGCAGCGCGCTGGCGGTCTACACGGGAGCGTCGCCGGACGAGATCACCGTCGGTGCGGGAGCGGATGAGATCCTCGACTTGCTCGCCAAGGCCTATGTGGGCGCGGGCGATCCGGTCGTCCTCTCGCGTCCCACGTACGCCATGTTCCGGATCGTCAGCGAGATGGCCGGCGGCCGTGTGAATGCGGTCCCTGGGACAGACCTGGATCTCGACCACGACCGGTTCCTGCAAGCGTCACGGCACGCCCGCCTGACCTGGTTGTGTAACCCGAACAACCCCACCGGAGAGCTCCTGCCGGTGGCCTTCATCGAGAGGCTGGCCGAGGAGTCCCCCGGCGTGGTCGCCGTCGACGAGGCCTACTTCGAGTTTTCGGGCGTTACCGCCGCCGCGCTGATCGCTCGGTTTACCAACCTGGTGCTGGTCCGCACCCTGAGCAAGGCGTTCGCGCTGGCGGGCGCGCGGCTGGGCTACGCGCTCGCCGGCTCGCAGATCAGCACCGCACTCCGCCGGGTCCGCCCTCCCGGGAGCGTCAGCGTCGTCTCGGAAGCGCTCGGCGTCCAGGCGTTGCGCGACCAGCACGGGATGCGCGAGCGCGTTTCCAGCATCGTCCAGTTCCGTGAAGCGTTGTCCCGCGAGCTCACACGTCTCGGCCTGCAGGTGCACCCGTCGGCGGCGAACTTCCTCCTGGTCAACGCGGGCGAGGGCGCCGCGCCGTGGCTCCTCCGCCGCGGGCTGGTGGTACGGACGTTTCCGAGCGGCTCGCCACTCGCCGGATTCATCCGCATCACGGTGAGGACGGCGGAGGAGAACACCCGCCTGGTGGACGCGCTCTCGGAATGGAGGGCACATGCCGGCTGAGCGCTCGGCCGTAACGCAACGGCAGACGAAGGAAACCGACGTGTCGGTGCGCCTCAACCTCGACGGAGGTGGTACCGCCGAGATCACGACGGGCGTTGCGTTTCTCGACCACCTGTTGCGCGCGCTGGCGGTCCACGCCCGCTTCGACCTGGAGGTGAAGGCGCGCGGCGACCTCGAGGTCGACGCGCACCACACGGTCGAGGATGTTGCCATCGTCCTCGGAGAAGCGCTGGCTGAAGCGCTCGGCGACCGATCCGGCATCGCGCGCTTCGGCGACGCCATCGTGCCGCTCGATGAGAGCCGGGCGACCGTCGCCCTCGACTGCGGCGGCCGTGGGTACGCGACGATCGACGTGCCGCTGCGCGGCGTGATGATCGGCTCGCTGCCGGCAACCCTGGTCCCCCATTTCCTGGAGACGTTCGCACTGCGCGGCGGCGTGACACTGCATGTCACCGCCTCGGGGCGCGACGATCACCACTTGGCCGAGGCGACCTTCAAAGCCCTTGCCCGCGCGCTGCGCCAGGCCTGCGCGGTGGATCCGGCGCTTCGCGGCCGAAGCCCGAGCACGAAGTGATCGCGTTGATCGACTACGGCGCCGGCAACCTGCGCAGTGTGCAGAATGCTCTGGCGCGGCTCGACGCTACCTGCACGATCGCCTCGACACCCGAGGATCTGACCGACGCCCGCGCCATCATTTTTCCTGGGGTGGGCGCGGCGGCGCCGGCAATGGCACGGCTGCGAGACCGCGGCCTCGACCAGGCGGTCGCTGCGGCCATCCGCAACGGGGTCCCCTTCCTTGGGATCTGCTTGGGGATGCAGTTGCTCTTCGAGTGGAGTGCCGAGGACGGAGCTGCCTGCCTGGGTATCGTTCCCGGCACGGTGGAGCGGATGAAGACGCAGAAGAAGCTGCCCCATGTCGGTTGGAACACCCTCGAGCACGTCCGGCCGCACCGAGTGCTGGAAGGCATGGAGGGTGAGGCCTTCTATTTCGTGCACTCCTACGTGGTCGTGCCTCGATACGCAGCGGTCGCTGCCGCCGAGACCATCCACGGAGTTCCGTTCGTCAGCGCGATCGCCCGCCAGGGGCTGGTGGGTGTGCAGTTCCATCCCGAACGAAGCGGGACAGCCGGGTTGCGGCTGCTCGAGAACTTCTTGCGCTTCGCGGATGGGGAGGCCGCGGCCTAGCCATTCCAATGTTGCTCAAGCGAATCATCCCCTGTCTCGACACCGCTCGCGGACGGGTCGTGAAGGGAACGCATTTCCAGCAGCTGCGAGACCAGGGAGATCCGGTCGCCCTGGCCCGGACCTACTCCGATGACGGCGCGGATGAACTCACCTTTCTCGACATCGACGCGACACCGCAGGGCCGGGCGACGCTGGTCGCGCTGGTCGAGCGAACGGCTCATGAAGTCTTCATTCCCCTCACCGTTGGCGGCGGCATCCACGACGTCGACGAGATCCGGATCCTGCTGCGCGCCGGCGCCGATAAAGTCTCGATCCAGACGGCGGCGGTGCAGCGGCCGGAACTGATCACGGAGGGAGCGCGCGCCTTCGGCTCGCAATGCATCGTCGTGGCCATCGATGCGAAACGCGTATCGGGGAAAGGGTGGATGGTCTTCACCCACGGAGGAAGGATTCCGGCGGAGCTCGACGCGGTCGGCTGGGCGATCGAAGCGCAGCGCCGAGGCGCTGGTGAGATCCTGCTGACCAGCATCGACGCGGATGGGACGCGCGCCGGCTATGACCTCGAGCTCACGCGCGCCGTCGTCGACGCCGTGCAGATCCCGGTGATCGCTTCAGGTGGTGCCGGTCACCCGAAAGACCTCGTCGCGGTGCTCACGGAGGGGAAGGCCGACGCCGCGCTGGCCGCTTCGATCTTCCACAGCGGGGCGTTCCCCATCCCACAAACTAAGGCGTACCTGGCCGACCATGGCATCCCGGTGCGGCGATGAACGCGCCTGATGTCGCGACCCTGACGTTCGACGAGCGTGGCTTGATCGTCGCCGTCGCCCAGGATGGGGCGACCGGCACCGTCTTGATGGTGGCGTACATGGACCGGGAGGCGCTGGCCCGGACAGTCGAAAGCGGCGAGGCGCATTTCTGGAGCCGCAGCCGGCAAACCCTCTGGCACAAAGGGGCGACCTCGGGCAACGTGCTGCACGTCGAGGGGATCCAGGCGGACTGCGATGCCGACGCACTCCTCCTCTCGGTTCATCCCTCTGGCGCGGCGTGCCACACGGGGCAGCGCTCGTGCTTTGCCGAGCCGGTCACGATCCTTGACCAGCTCGATGCGACCCTGCGCGACCGAGAGGCACAACGACCGCCGGGGTCCTACTCCGCGACGCTGTTCGACGGCGGGCGTGCCGCGATCCTTCGCAAAGTGGGAGAGGAATCCGTCGAGGTCCTGCTCGCGGGCGCCCAGGAAAGCGACGAGGCGCTGACCAACGAAGTGGCCGATCTCTGGTTTCACACGGCGGTGCTGCTGCGAGAGCGTGGGCTGAGCCCCGACGCGGTGCTCCAAGTCCTGGCACAACGGCGCCGGTAACTAGACGGCTGACCGCGGTATTGCGACACGGAGTGACATCGCCTGCGGGTGGGTATAAGGATCTTTGTGCCCCCACGAGCGAGGGCTTGGGGCCGTCAGGTCCCCCGCATGAGGTCCGCCCGGTGGCTGGGCCAAGAGTTCTTAGAAGGATTCCAAAGGAATCGCTATGCCTACCATCGTCACCGATCCCAAGGTACTTGCCGCCAAGTACAACCACGCGTTCAACAGTCATGACGAGGCCACGCTTCGGTCCCTGATCGCGCCGAACGCCCGCTTCAGCGCCCCCGGCGACGTCCGCCTCGAGGGCAAAGACGCCGTCATCGGCTATTCCAATAGCTGGATGAAGGCGCTGCCCGATGCGAAGATCAACGTCACGCACGAGATCGTGAGCGGCCCCTGGATCGTCCAGGAGTTCACCTTCACGGGTACCCACACCGGCCCGCTGACCGGCCCGATGGGCACCATCCAAGCCACCAACCGCAAGGTCTCCGGCCAGTGCGTGTCGATCAGCCGCTACGAGAATGACCTCGCCGTCGAGAGCCGTCTGTACTTCGACGTGGTCCAGCTGCTCACCCAGCTCGGCGTGATGCCGGTTTCTTCGAAGAACTAACCGGACCTCGACTCGATTTCAGACCCTGACCCGAGAGCGGCGCCCCGAATGGGTGCCGCTCTCTTTCGTCACAGCCAGCTCAGCTTCTCACGCAGACTCCTGCCGACGCAGCCCGCGCCTCACGTTCATCAGGTCTTACGGTAGTTGGAGGTTCAGCTCGCTCGCTTGAGCCATTCGTTCCTGTCCGGCGACGCGATCCCCGCTGCAATCCAGCGTTCGTGCCAGCTGACCAACGCCTTGATGGGTAAGCCGGGGCTGATCAAGAAGCCCTGAGCGCAGTCGCACCCGAGAGCAGCCAGTCGCTCCCATGACGCCTGGTCTTCGACGCCTTCCGCGACCACCCGCAAGCCCAGGTTGTGAGCGAGCCCGATGATGGCTTCGACGATGATGGCGTCGCTCTCCTCTTTGAGCATCTGGCCGACAAAGGAGCGATCGATCTTTATCTCGTTGACAGGCAGCTGCCGCAGGTGCGCCAGTGATGAGTAACCAGTCCCGAAATCGTCGAGGGCGACCTGAACCCCTGTTTCGTGCAGCTCGCTCAGCACGTGTCGGGCGTGGACCGGATCGGCCATGATCGCCCCTTCCGTGACTTCGAGCACCAGCCGATCCTCGGGAATCCCAGCCGCACGCAGCTGTTCCCTGATCTCGGCCGGAAATTGCGGGTCGAGCAGATCGTGGACCGAGATATTCACCGCGACACTGGCGTTTTGGAACGGGCCTTCGCGGATCTCACGAAGTGCCCGGCGCAGGACCACCCTGGTCAAGCCCCGGATGAGCCCGGTATGTTCTGCCAGCGATATGAATTCGGCTGGCGGGATAAGACCTCGACGAGGGTCAGGCCAGCGGACCAGGGCTTCGACCCCAACGAGTCGGCCAGTATCGAGGTTGACCTTCGGCTGGTAGTGGAGGATCAGTTCGTCCCCTTCGATGGCCCGCCGCAAATCTTCGATCATGGCAAGACGGTCCGCGGAGTACGGATCTTCGTTGCGCGCGTAGTGGCTGTAACCGCGCTGCCCCGACTTGGCCCGGTACATCGCGATGTCCGCTCTCTGCATCAGGGAGTCGACGTCCCGACCGTCGAGCGGATACAGCGCCAGCCCAATACTTGCCTTGAGGTTGATCCCCAGCCCGCGCAGCTGGAGCGGCTCCTGGAGCGTCAGCAGGAGTTGCCGGGCGACGGACTCGGCGGCCACGCCAGTGGCCAGGTCGGTGAGCAGGACGGCGAACTCGTCGCCGCCCAGGCGGGAGACGGTGTCAGTGGTCCGGAGCACGTGGCGCAGCCGCTTGGCAAGATCCTGCAGCAGAACGTCTCCGCTGTGGTGTCCCAGCGTGTCATTGACCTCCTTGAAATGATCCGGATCGATGATCAGAACGGCCATCTCGCCGCGCGCGGCTTCGGCCGCGGTAATGGCCGCACGTACCCGTCGGTAAAACAGGGTCCGGTTGGGAAGCCCGGTGAGGTCGTCGTGCAGCGCCCGATGTTCCGATCGCTCTCCTTCCTCGATGGCAGCGCGCAGGATCCTGGTTTCGACGTGAGCACAGAGGGACATCACGGCCGCCAGGATCAGGAGGGAGCGGAAGTAAGGACCGTTCCAGCTCACGACAAGCGGAGTCGCGCCGGCCAGGAGCGCGCTTCCAACGACAATAGCGGTCAATCGGGACTCCAGTAGAGCAGCCGTGAAGATGACCGGCACCACGTACAGCACCCAAAGGTGGGAGCGAACCCCGCCGGTGAAGAACACGGCCGCCGTGATCATGACCACGCCGCTGAGAGCAACCGGCAGCATCAGCATGAGCGGAGCCCGCCGCTTAGCCAAGATCCAGCTGACGAGTCCGCCAATGTCGGCCAAGATGGCCACCGCCCAGGCGCCGACATAGTTGACATGCAGGTCGGGGCCCAGGTAGTCGCTCAGGATCGCGAGTGAGCTAAGCGACCAGAATGTAAAGGCCGCGATCCGGAAGATCGCATGGTCCAGGTCGCCGGGCAAGCGTCGATCCGAGGAAAGCGTCCTTTATACACATGCAACACTCTTGCGCCGCAGCTAACAGGTGCGGATCTCTTGTCAAGGCGCCTGAGCGCCTAGCATCCATGCCATGGATCTTCTGGAACGCGGGCCGGCGCTGGACGCGCTGGCCGGTTACCTGTCCAATGCGGCTGCCGGCAAGGGGTGCCTCGTGCTTGTCGGCGGCGAGGCTGGGATCGGCAAGAGCTCCGTCGTCCGACGGTTCTCGCAGCTGCAAAGCCCAGGCACACGAGTCCTCTGGGGGGCTTGCGACGGACTCTTTACTCCCCGACCGCTCGGTCCCCTCCTCGATATCGCCGGCCAGTTGGGTGGCCGACTCGCGGAACTCTTTACGGGTCCGGCTCCACGGGAGCAACTGTTCACCGCATTCCTTCGCGAGCTCAACGGCCCGCAGCGCACGGTCGCAGTATTCGAGGACGTCCACTGGGCCGACGAGGCAACCCTTGACTTGCTGCGATTCATCGGGCGACGCTTGGCCTCCGCCCCAAGCCTCCTCATCGTGACGTATCGCGACGACGAGGTTCGGGCACCCCTCCAGATCGTCCTCGGCGATCTCGCCTCCCTTGGCGGAGTTGCGCAGCTCAAGCTCTCGCCGCTCTCCGAGGAGGCGGTCGCGACTCTCGCCCGCGAACGTGGTGTCGACCCTGTCCGCCTTTATCGCCGCACCGCAGGAAACCCATTTTTCGTCACAGAGGTATTGGCTGCGGAGGCCGGCGGAATCCCTCTCACGGTGCGCGACGCTATCCTGGCGCGGGCTGGCCGCCTCTCGCCACCAGCCCGCGCTGTCGTTGACACCGCTTCGCTGATCGGCACGAGCGCTGAGATCTCGCTTCTCGTCGAAGTCCTCCAGCCCGACCCGTCGGCCATCGACGAGTGCGTCGGCGGAGGGATTGTTCGGGCTGAGAAGGAGGTCCTCAGCTTTCGCCACGAACTCTCGCGGATCGCGATTCAAGAGGCGGTTCTCTATGGCCAGCGGATCGCAACCCATCGGCGCATCCTAAGTGTGCTCACGAGCGCTCCACGGGGCACGTACGACATCGCCCGTCTTGCCTACCATGCGGAGGAGGCTTCCGACAAGATGCGGGTGCTGGAGTATGCCCCCGCCGCAGCTCGCCATGCGGCGAGTCTTGGAGCCCATCGCGAGGCGGCCGCCCAGTACGAGCGGGCAATTCGGTTCGCCAAGGGTCTCGAGTACGACGCGTTAGCGGTGCTGCTCGAGGATCATTCCTACGAGTGCCAGCTCACCGGTCAGCTGGAGGAAGCAGTCGCCGCGCGACGACAGGCGCTCGACTGCCGGCGCCAGCTGGGCAATACGCGTAAGGAAGGAGAGAACCTCGGCGCGCTGTCCTGGCTGCTCTGGCTCTCCGGCCGGCACGTCGAGGCGGAGGATGCGAGCCGTCACGCCATCGAGCTTCTCGAGCGACTGCCGCCGGGACCTGAGCTCGCGATGGCGTACAGTGCGCAATCTCATCTGCGGATGCTCACCCAGGATCTCGACGAGGCCGTTGTCTGGGGCGAGCGGGCCATCGATCTCGCAAGACGTTTGGGTGAGGTAGCGACGTTGGTCCATGCCCTCAACAACGTCGGATCGGTGCGGTTGAACGTCGGGAAAGAGGAGGGTCGGCCGCAGCTCGAAGAGAGCCTACGCCTCGCGCGTGAGGCTGGTCTCGAAGAACACGTGGCGCGGGCGCTTGCCAATCTGGTCGCTGTAGCGGTGCGCACTCGTGACTATGCACGGCTCGACCACTACGCCGAAGAGGCGATCGCCTACTGTACCGAGCACGATCTCGACACTGTCCGTTTCCTGGTCCTTGCCTGGAAGGCGCGTTCTCTCTTCGACCGTGCAGCCTGGACAAATGGCTCGGAACTCGCGAACGGTGTTCTCAGTAGCCTCAACGCGCCCCAACTCGCCCGATGTATCGCCCAACTCGTGCTGGGGTGGACCCGCACTCGACGGGGCGACCCGGATCCCTGGGGGGCGCTCGACGAGGCCCTCGAGCTGGCCACGTCGATTGGCGGACTCAAGGAACTCTGGCCCGTCCGGGCCGCGCGCGCCGAGACCTTCTGGTTCGCCGGAGACGTGGAGGGCGTGCGCGGCGAGGCGCGCGCCGGTCTCGACCTCGCGCAAAGTAAGAACGATCCGTGGGCAATCGGAGAGATGAGCTTCTGGATGTGGCGCGCTCGCGACATCGATGCGCCGCCCAATGGCGCCGCCGAGCCCTACGCCCTGCAGATGTCGGGGGACTGGGCTCGCGCCGCGGCGCTGTGGGAGAAGTTCGGCTGCCCCTATGAGGCTGCTATGGCCTGGGCCGACGGCCCGAACGAAGATGCGCTTCGGATGGCGCTTGATACGTTCGAACGGCTTGGTGCCCGCCCCGCGGCGGCGTCGGTAATGAGGCGGCTGCGGAGGCTAGGAGCGCGCAATATTCCACGCGGACCGCGACCAACCACGCGAGCTCACCCGGCCAACCTCACGCGACGAGAGACCGAAATTCTCGTGCTCGTGGCGGACGGCCTCCAAAACGTCGAGATTGCCAATCGCCTCTACCTATCCCCGAAAACCGTGGGCCACCATGTTTCCTCGATCTTGGGCAAGCTTGGTGTCCGGACACGGACCGAAGCAGCCAAGGAGTTCGCGCGTTTGACGGCGGCACGACCGCACGGGGAGCCTGCCGCACCCAGATAACAGGTCACGGTTGCCTCAACATTGCCGAGGGGCTGGATCGGATCCAGCCCCCTGTGGCCCGGCTGTTCAGTCGTGGTTTTTCAGCCACCGCGTCGATTGACCTGCGGACGCGCCGGAAACCTGGACGGCCGAGGCTGGCGCGACGAAGGTCGTGGCCGGGCGTGACCCCACGATCGACTGGTGTTCCAGGCCCTTGACCATGTATCCACCCATGGCGCCAAGGAGCAGTGCACCCAGCACAACGAGTACGGCCGCGAGCGCCCACACAGGTGATCTGCGCGTCGAGTATGTAGCTTGCATTTCGTCCTCCTTTATTTGCTTGACCGCTGGAAGGCAGCGTAGAGCCACCAAGTTGCCACTTCATCGGGAGGCTTGCCCAGTTTGGGCGTCGTCATTCCCTAATTTGGGACGAACTCGTCGGGGCCCGGCCTGGGGTTCGCTGACGTCATCCGCCAACCGAGAAAAATACGGTCGAAATCAGATTCGAAAATTGGAGGCGGGCGCGCGATTCGAACCCGCGGTGGAGGATTTGCAGCCCACAGCCTGCAGGCTACCCGCATGTCGAGCTCCTTCCTCCTTAGCCTTAGGGGAAATCGATCGGCGCGTCGGTGAACAGGGAAACGATAAGTCCTCCGACCGTTTCTGGCGTGAAGGTGTCGACCGCAGCGATTTTGTCACTCCAACGCTCGACCAACTCCGCGGTCACCGCCCCGCCGATACGCCTCATCCACACCGTTTGTGCGGCCCAGACGTTGGCCGGCTCGGCTAGCGCCGCCGCGTCGGCGAAGGAGGCCTCGCCCAGGTGCTGACCCGTGTCCTGCGCGACCTCGAACGGGACGGTCTTGTCACGCGGCAGGTCTACGCGGAGGTGCCGGTGCGAGTCGAGTACGCCCTCACTCCCTTGGGTCAAACGATGTGCATCGTCGTGCATGCCGTGGGGGATTGGGCGGAAAAGACGGCGGCTGCGATCAGCGAGGCTAGGTGTGATTACGACAGACGGCCGCCCCACTCCCGAACAAACCCCCTCGCCTAACGAAATTTACCGCCGAGCGGCGTCGGCGCTAGAATGCGACCGAGGCAGTCCTGGCGGAGCGCCGGGTGGATAGGACTTTCAGGGAGGGGACAGATGAGACGTACCCGCGTCACCTTGTTGGCGATGCTCGCCATCGCGGGCGCCTTGTTGGCGAGCTCCGTGCCGGCGGGCGCCTCCGGCGGCACTGAGACGGGCGCCATCGGCGGCGCCAACTTCATCATCCAGATGCCGAGCATGCCATGGAACGGAACGCTCGTGCTCTACAGCCACGGCTATGTGACCCCTGGCAGCCCGCTCGTCGCGCGGGACGCGGGCGATCCGGCAACGGCGGGCTGGCTTCTCGCCAACGGCTACGCGATAGCCGGGTCTTCGTATAGCCAGAACGGGTGGGCTCTTCAGCAGGCGTTCCACGACCAGATCGCGCTGCTCGACCACTTCAAATCCGAGCATCCGGACCTCAGGCGCACCATCGCCTGGGGCCACTCCCTGGGCGGGATGATCACGGCCGGCCTGGTCCAGCTCTTCCCCAACCGATTCGCGGGTGCGATTCCGATGTGCGGGGTGGTGGCCGGTGGGCCTGGGGTCTGGAACTCCGGCCTGGACGCCGAATTCGTTTTCAAGACTTTGCTGGCGCCCGCCTCGGCGCTACAGCTTGTCAACATCACCAACCAGGGCTTCGGTCCAGGCAGCAACTTCCGGCTCGCCGAGGGCATCCTGGCGGGCGCCCAGGGCACGGCGGCCGGCCGGGCAAGGCTGGCGCTGGTGGCGGCGGTCGCCGACACCCCCGGCTGGTTCACGACCGGCTCGCCGCAGCCGGCGCAAAGCGATTTCGCGAGCCGCGAGAAGAACCAGTTCCTCTGGGACCAGCAGGTCACCTTCGCCTTCAGCTTCGCTCTCCGCGCCGAGCTGGAGAGCCGGGCAGGGGGCAACCCGTCCTGGAACACCGGCGTCGACTACGCGAAGCTCCTCGACCACTCGATCAACAAGGACGAGGTGCAGGCCCTCTACCAGCAGGCCGGCCTTAGCCTGGACGCCGACCTCGACACCCTGGCCGCGACTCCCCGGGTGGCCGCCAAGTCGGCGGCTCTCGGTTACCTCGAGAAGTACATCGTCTACAACGGCGACCTCGACATGCCGATGCTGACCATGCACACCATCGGTGACGGCCTGGTCCTGCCGCAAGATGAGCAGGCCTACGCCAGCGTCGTCCGCTCGGATGGGGACCGGTCCCTCCTCCGCCAGGTCTTCGTGAGCCGCGCGGGACACTGCGCTTTCACGCCGGGCGAGACGGTCGCCGCCTTCCAGACCCTGATCGGAAGGCTCAAGACCGGGCAGTGGGGCGATTCGACGTCCCCCGCTGGACTGAACGCCATCGCCACCGGCCTTGGGGTGGTGCCGTTCAACCCGCTGCCGGCCGCGTTCGTGAACTTCCGCCCCTCGCAGTTCCTGCGCCCGTTCGACGCCAGGAACCTCGACGAGGGCAGCGACCACCGGGACTCGTAAACCGCTGGAGGTCGGGGCCGGGCTTCACTGCTCGGCCCCGTCTATATCGCCGGCCGGATTGGCTCGCCCGCCTTCGTTCCAAGGGTTGCTCCCCGCGGGCTTCTTGACGCGCCGATTCGCGCGAGATAGGCGTCAGCCTGTACTGCGTTCATCGGAGAAAACCGCGGAATGTTACCGGCGAACGAGGATCCCAAGCAGGACGCCGATGACGAGCAGGAGCCCGGTGAACAGGTGCAGATTGACGTTCTTGCCCAGATAGGACATCAGCTGATAGGGGCTGTCGTAGTGCGCCTTCAGGCCCTTCCACGTCTGGTACGCGAGCGGGATGGTGACCAGCGAAATCAGCGTCGGCCAGGGGAGAACGCCGAAGACGACCCCCGCGATGACGACCATGTAGGCGACCGCCACGGCTGCCACGTACCCGCGGATCACGGCCGTGGGTTGCATGCGAACCACCAGCGTGCGCTTGCCCGCCTTGGCATCGGCGAACCGGTCCGGGACCTCGTTCGCATACAGGATCAACGTCACTAGGATGGCGACCGGAATCGATAGGATCAGCGGTCGCAGCGCATACTGGCGGGTCTGCACGAAGTACGCGCCCAGGACCATGATCGGCCCGAAACCCAGCGCGACGCATAGCTCGCCCAACCCCCGGTGCACCAGCCGTAATGGCGGTGCCGTGTAGAAGTAACTGATCAGAACACCGGCAACGCCAAGCCAGAGCAGGCCGAGCCCGCTGATCGCCACCAGCACCAGGCCAACAATGATGGCGAGGGCGTAGAAGACGGCCGCCAGCGCAATCATCTGCCGCATGTTGACCAGGCCGTACTGGAGCACACGGGAGCCCCCGCTGAACTTGGTCGGAGTGAAATTCACGGCATCCACCCCGCTCAGGGTGTCGAAAATATCGTTGGTCACGTTGAGGCCGAGGTGCACGGCCACGGCGCCCAGCAGCGTCAGGGCCGCGAGGCCAAGCGAGAAGTGAAGGTCATAGGCGGCCGCGGCCAGCCCCAGAAAAACGGGCACGACGGTCGCGGTCAAGAAGGGCAACCTGGTAGCGAGGAAGAAGCGCCATCCAGCGCTCATCTGCGGCTTCACCTCGCGACCACGTTCGCTGCCCAGGGCCGCCAGGTAGCGCCGCGCCTGCGGCAGTGCGCGCTGGCAGAGCTCAGGGAAGGAAAGTTCCTGCTCATCCCAGCCGCGCGCAGCCTGCGGGCTGAAATGCCAGCCCGGTCCACCGACGGAGAGGGCGCCACTCAGCTCGATATAGCGTCGCTGGTCGTAGCCAACGCCCGGATATGGGCGGATGTGACTGACGACCAGATGGGCTTCGACGGTATCACGGACGGCACTTGGGCCAGTTGACGCTGGAGTTACTTCAACCGTGCCATCGACGACCCTGAACGAGGTGGCCACGCTCAACGGATAACCTTCGTCGTCAGGGACGACCAGCACCGCGTGCGAGTATCCCGGGAGCCGGGACAGCGCGTCGGCGAGATTCACGCCGCAGCGTCCCGCATGTCTGTCACCTGCGGATCGCGCGTGGTGTCCCCGTTCGGCCACCACAACACGCGCCTTGGCTGGATCTCAATGATGGCCCGCTCCCAGAAGAGGGGCAAGCCAAGCTTCTGCATGGGCTTGAGGAAGGTCTTAATGATCGGTTCCTTGGCTTCCCAGAGAGGAAGGAGCCGGTACCAGCCCTGGTGGAGGTCGTCGTCGATGACGCGGGCGTCACCCTGGATGGTGGCGCGAGAGAACGGTTGGGCCGGGATGCCAACCGGATCGGACAGGCTCAATGAGACCCGGGGATTGCGCTTGATGTCCTCCAGCTTGCGCGAGAACAGGATGCTCGACGTCATCAGGACATAGCGGCCGTCCCAGAACGGGATCAGTGGATCCGTCCGTAAGCGGCCGTTGCGATCGATGACCGTGAGCTCCCCCACCAGGGCCTGGTTCAGCAGCTCGACGACCGGCCCGGGCATGCCCGCAACGACCGTGGCGCTCATCACCCCTTCATGGTAGGGGCTCTGGCCGAGAATCGGACCCGACTATGGGCGGCATCATGCGCTGATGTTGGCTAGGAAGCCTGAGGGTAGCGGCGGATAAAGTCAGGCGCAGACACGATGTCACGCTACGCGTTGGAAAAGAGGGGGATGTTGGCACCGCTGGCCGGGACCACGGGACCCTCAAGCAGGCTGACGATGAGCGCGCCGACCTGCGATGGCGTCAGGCTCGCGCGCAGTTGCGGGTTTGCGCGCCGAAGCATCTCCGTCTCAACAGCTCCCGGGCTAAGGCAGATCGCGCTGATCCCGTAGCGACGGCCCTCCACGGCGAGCGCCTCCGTCAGACCAACAACCCCGTACTTCGAGACGTTGTAGGCAGCCAGGCCCGGGAATTTCTCCGTCCCATAGAATCCGGACAGCGACGCGAGATTCACGATTCGGCCACCTCCCGCGTCGCGCATCAAGGGGAATGCCTTCCGGCAGCACAAAAAGGCACCGGTGAGATTGATGCGAATGGTCTCGTCCCAGGTTTCGAGGCTTGTTTCGTCGAAGGCGACCTTGTGCAAGACCGCCGCGGCGCAAACCAGCGCGGTTGGAGGACCGACGCGCGCCGCCACCTGGTAAAGCCGGTCCACATCAGCCGCGCGGCCAACATCAGCGGTGACCGCTGTTGCCGCGCCACCGTCTTTTCGAATACCGGCGGCCACATCCTCGACCTGTATTGCCGTCCGAGCCACGACCACCACGTGCGCGCCCGCCTCGGCAATGGCCTCAGCGGTGGCCCGACCGATTCCCCTCCCCGCGCCCGTGATCACCGCGACCCGCCCCCTTAGCCAGTTTGGTGAATCAGCCACGGGATTTTGCACGGGTCCTGAATCTGACTTGATTGTAGAGGCGTTCGTGGGCCGTAATCGCCGCGTCGAGATTCAAGTTCGCCTCGGCGTGCCGCCGGCAATCGGCCCGGCTGATCATCGCCACCTCTCTGACACGCTGCGCGGCGCCGACGACATCATCCGGTGGCACGAGAAAGCCCGTCTTCCCATGACAGACGACCTCGGCAAGGGCGCCGCGGTCATAGGCAATAACCGGGGTCCCGGCGGCCTGCGCCTCGGCGGCCACCATCCCGTACGGCTCTTCCCACCTCGCGGGACATAGGACCGCGCAGGCGCGAGCCATGAGCTTCCAGATCTCGGTGCGCGGCACACCGCCATGGATCGTGATGTCGGGCTCGCCGCTATGACAGTCGACCTCGTCGCGAGCATACTCCGCGTCGTACCGCTCGCCATAAAGGTCGATCGGCACATCTGCCCGTCGGGCGATAGCGATGGCATGAGCCGCTCCTTTTTCAGGGCTGAATCGGCCGGCGAAAAGCAGATGGCCGCCGCCCGTCTCGGACCACGGAATCTGGTTTACCGGCACGCCGTTGCGCAGGACGATATCGACGCGTGTTCGATGCCGCCAACCTGTTGCCGCGGTCGTCGAGACGGTCGCAATTGTCGGGGCATTCGCCGAGCGCGACGCCTGATCCAGAGCAGCCGCCATCGTGGCGTCGGGAGGTAAGTGCAAGGTGTGGATGACGGGCGAGTCCAGCGTGCAGGCGAATCGCACGGCCGGCGCATCGAAGCCGTGATTGTGGACGACGTCGTAGCGAACCTGCTTGACCGCGTCGAAGACCCTGCGGAACGCGGCGTCTCCGGCATGGCTGTCAGCCGCCGACGAGCGGTCCGCTCGGTATAACAG
>Ga0070698_100002543_pt1 | contig 20090 bp, 18 predicted proteins | sample KBSK1502metaG_FD_65477 | JGI IMG/M metagenome (GOLD analysis project Ga0070698, IMG submission 65477) | Corn, switchgrass and miscanthus rhizosphere microbial communities from Kellogg Biological Station, Michigan, USA - KBS K1-50-2 metaG | ecosystem: Host-associated > Plants > Roots >...
TCGATCACGCCGCGCGCTTCGGGACCGACGGCGATCTTTTGCATGTACGTGTCGGGCGCATTGAGGAACTGGCCGTCATCGGCGATCGCGATGACGCTGATCGCGTCTGGCGCGCCCGTCGCGCACAGGTTCGTGCCTTCGAGCGGATCGACCGCGATGTCGACCTTTGGCGAGACCTCGCCGTCTCGCCAGCCGGCGCCGACTTGCTCGCCGATGAACAGCATCGGCGCTTCGTCGCGCTCGCCTTCACCGATCACGACGGTGCCGCGGATGTCCATGTGATCGAACGCGCGCCGCATCGCTTCGACGGCGACGTGATCGGCGAGCTTGCGATCGCCGCGACCCATCAGGCGCGCAGACGCGAGCGCAGCGGCTTCGGTGATGCGGACCACTTCGAGCGCGAGGTTGCGGTCTTGCATCCGGCAGGTGTACGCCGCACCGGCGCCGCGATCAATGCGATGATCGCCGCATCATGCGGGCTCTCGTGCTCCTCACGATTGCAGCGTGCGCGGAGTCGGGTCCGCCGCCGGCGGATAAGGTCATCGCGCGCCTCGGTACCGTCGGCGCGAGCTGCGAGCGCGGCCGCTGGGGCCAGGTCGAATGCGGGTCGCAAGATCGCTACGCGATGGTGCTCGCGACGTTGCAGCTGCGCCCGGGGGACAAGCTCGAACACCTGCTGCTCAAGGTCGGCGGCGTCGCCGGGCAACAGGCGTGGCCACGCATCGACGCGGTGATCGACGGGCTCGTCAGCGACAAGGCGCGCGCCGCCATCTACGCGCATCTCGAAGATCAAACCGGCGACGACAATTACGTCGGCACCTCGATCCCGTTCGATGACTATCAGGTCGCCGCTTCGCGCCAGGCACAGGGCATGTGGTCGGTCTATCGCGTCAGCGTCTGGTGGCCAAAATGATCACATACATGATTCTCGCGGCCGGTCGGCTCAATGGTCATGCTGCCCCAGGTTGTGTTTGCCGCCGCTGGACTCGTTAACGGAAGCTTCGAGCTCGGCTATCAGGGTTGGACGCTCGACAAGGATGCGACGGACGCATCGTTCGCGACCGCAACGACCTTGCGTTCCGGCCAGTTCGTCGACGCCGGCAACAACCTGATGGACTACGTCGACCACATGTCGGTCGCGAACTACTCCACCGGCTTGCCGTTGACCGGCGAGCCGACCGACGGCCTCTGGCAGGCGCTGTTTCTGCAGAACGGCCCGTCGACCACGCACATTTCGCAGATTGTCGAGCTCACGAAGTATCCCGAGCTCTCGTTCGACCTCGCGTATCACAACTGGGACGACGCGTTCTCCTCAGCGCAAACGTTTCAGGTCCAGATCCGCGATGCCGACACAGACGCGTTGCTCGGCACGGTGTTCACGACATCGGGTGCGACGACCGCGGCGATGAGCCACTACGCGTTCGAGCTATCGGCGTTCGGCGAAATGACCGTGCGCCTGCAGTTCGAGCTCGCCGCGCAGACGACGTACTTCGATGTCCAGCTCGACAATATCCATCTCGCGAACGTGCCGCCCGCTCAGCATGCTTGCCCGACGTGCGAGCACGTCGCGACGGACATGGCGGGCGAGCAGCCACGCGACCTCGCCGAGTACCCGCTTGCAACCGGCGGTTGCTCGACGGGCGGCGGCGGCAGCGGCCTGCTCGTCGCGTTTGCCGCATTCGGCCTCGTCTGGAATCGCCGTCGCCGGCGCTAGTCGCGATGCATCGCCACGTGCTTTTGAATCGCCAAGTCGCCGCGGAGCCAAGGCCGCCAGACAGAGCGGTTTAAGGACTGTGCTCAGCAGGTCATCGGCAATGTCGCCGTACTAACGTGCGAGCAGCTCGAAGCGCCCAAATTGCCGCGGCTTGATTCGGCCCCGACCCCTCTCTTTGTGGCGTCTTGGCTCTGCGGCGCCTTGGCGATTTCTGGAGGTTCACGTCGAAGTTGACGACAACGTCAAAGTCAAGTGAGTGGCACCGCCGCTAATCGTTATCGCGGTTGAGCACCGAGATGTCGCGCGGGTTGATGTTGTTGTAACTGCCATCCGCGCTCGTGCACGCCAGACTGATGATCGTGTACAGCTGATCGTCGTCGTTGATCGTGTCGTCGACGCCCGAGACGGTGACCGTCTGCAGCACGGCGAAGTTCGTCGGCGTGAACGTTAGCGTCGTCGGGCTGATCGTGCCTTCTGTCGGATCGCTCGACTGGAACGTGCACGTGACATCGGCAGTCGGCTGCGTCGTGAGGCTGACCTTGAAGAACGTGTTCTGGCCGGCCTCGCTCGTACGCAGCAGACGTCGCGCCTTGATGTAGATGCCCGGCGTGTCGTTATCGTAGTTCGTACCGTCGATATCCGGCGGGTTGAGGCCGTTGTAGTTCGGGTCCGCGCTGATCGCCGCACCGGTGACGACAAAGAACGGCTGGTCGCCGTCGGCAAGCAGATCGTCGAGACCTGTCACGGTGATCGTTTGCGGCACGTTCCAGTTCGCCGACGTGAACGTCACGCTCGTGACGGCGCCGAGCGTCGCCTCGGTCGGGTCGCTGATCGATAGCGGGATCGTGACGTCGGCAGTCGGCGCCGCATTGAGCACGATCGTGAACGTATCGAAGTCGCCGAACTCCTGCGTGATCAGCCCACCGAGCGGATCGAGCGTGAAGCCGGCGATGTCGTTATCGACGTTCGTGACATCGACATCGGCCACGAGCAGGTTATTGAACGCGGCGTCCGCGCTCGACGTTGTCGACGTGACGATCGTGTACAGCTGGTTTCCGTCGGTGATCGTGTCATCGATGCCGGCGACCGTGACCGTGTGCGGCACGTTCCACTCGGCGGGCGTGATCGTGATGCTCGCCTGCGTCGGTGCGCCCTCCGTCGGATCGGAGCTCGTCAGGTCGATGATCACGTCGGCCGTTGGCTGCGAGGTCAGCACGACGGTGAAGAACGCCGTGCCACCGGCCTCGCTCGTCGACAACCCGCTCGTCGGGTTGACGAGCACCGCGGCCGTGTCGTTATCGATGTTCGATAGCGCGACATCGGGCGGATTGATCACGTCGTACCCGAGATCCGCGCTGCTCGCCTTGTCGATTACGATCGTATATGGCTGGTTGCCATCGGCGATCGCGTCGTCGACACCCGTGACGGTCACGCTTTGCGGCGAGCTCCAGTTCACGGGCGTGAACGTCAACGTCGTCTGCGTGATCGTGCCTTCGGTGGTGTCGCTCGACGACAGCGTGAGCGTGACGTTCGCTTGCGGTTGCGACTCGAGGACGATCGCAAACGAAGTCGTGCCGCCGCCCTCCGTCGTCGAAAGGCCAGACGTCGGCGTCACGCGAATGCCGGGCGAGTCGTTATCGACGTTCGTCACCGAGACGTCGCTGCCATTGAGCCCGTTGTACGCGCCATCCGCGCTTACCGCGGCCGCCGTGATCACGGAGTACACCTGGTTGCCGTCCGCGATCGCGTCATCGACGCCCGTGACGGTGACAAACTGCGGCGAGCTCCAGTTCACGGACGTGAACGTCAGCGTCTGCGGCGTGACCGCGCCTTCGCTCGGATCGCTCGGCGACACCGAGATCGCGACGTCGGCCGTCGGCTGCGATTGCAGCACGACCGCGAACTGCGCACTCGTGCCACTCTCGTTCGTGGTGAGCGGCGTCGTCGCGACGATGATGCCGGGCGTGTCGTTATCGAGGTTTCGCAGCGTCACGTCGTCGGCGTCGAGCGTGTCGTACTTCGGATCGGTGCTCGTGGCCGGCGCGGTGAAGATCTTGTACAGCTGGTTGCCATCGGCGACGGCATCGTCGACGCCGGTCACCGTGATCGTCTGCGGCGCGTTCCAGTTCACCGTCGTGAACGTCACGCTCGCCGGCGATACCGTGCCTTCCGTCAAATCGCTCGACGACAGATTGATCGTGACCGACGCCGTCGGCTGCGATGCGAGCGCGATCGTAAACGTCGCAGTGTCACCGTTTTCGCCGGTCTCGAGATTCGCCAGTACGGTGACGATGATGCCAGGACTGTCGTTATCAACGTTGAGCGCCGATACGTCTGCGGCGTTGCGTCCCTGATACGTGGCGTCGCTGCTCGTCGCCGGCGCGGTGATGATCGAGTAGATCTGATTGCCGTCGGCGACGAAGTCGTTCACGCCGGTCACGGTGATCGTCTGCGGCGCGTTCCAGTTCGTCGTCGTGAACGTGACGCTCGCGGGGCTCACCGTGCCTTCGCTCGTATCGCTCGATGTAAGGCCGATCGTCACGCTCGCCGTCGGCTGCGAGTTGAGCACGATCGTGAACGTGTCTTGACCGCCGGCCTCGCCCGTCACGACGTTCGTCTTCGAGACCGTGATGCCGGCCGTGTCATTATCCGTGTTCGTCAGCGAGACGTCGCTCGGGTTCATGCCGAGGTACGTCGCGTCGCCGCTCGCGGCCGCTCCGATCACGATCGAGTACGGCTGCGCGCCGTCTGCGATCAGATCGTCGACGCCCGTCACCGTGACGGTCTGCGGCGCGTTCCAGTTGGCGGGCGTGAACGTCAGCCCGGTCGTGCTCGGCGTGCCCTCGCCCGGATCGCTCGAGCTGACCGGCACCGTCACGTTCGCGGTGGGCTGCGATGTCAGCACGACGGTGAACGTCACCTGGCCGCCCGCTTCGGTTGTCGCGAGCCCGGTCGTCGGCTGCACGATGAAGCCGGCGCTGTCGTTGTCGATGTTGCTCGCGGTTGCATCCGCCGCATCGCGACCGCTGTAGCCCGGATCGACGCTGATCGCCGACGCGGTCGCGATCGTGTAGGGCTGATTGCCGTCCTGAACGAAGTCGTCGATGCCCGTGAGTCGCACGACCTGCGGTGCGTTCCAGTTCGCGACCGTGAACGTCAGGCTCGACGGTGAAATCGTGCCTTCGCCGGCGTCGCTCGAGGTCAGCGCGATCGTGACGGGCGCCGTCGGCTGCGAGTTGAGCACGATCGTGAACGTGTCTTGGCCGCCGCTCTCGGTCGTCGTCAGCCCCGCCGTCTTCGACAGCGTGATACCCGCTGAGTCGTTATCGGTGTTCGTCACGGAAACGTCGCCGGCATCGAACGCGCTATAGCCACCATCGGCGCTCGTCGCGGGATCGAGTACGATCGTGTAGACCTGGTTGCCGTCGGCGACAAAATCGTCGAGACCGGTCACCGTCACCATTTGCGGCGCGTTCCAGTTTGTCGGCGTGAACGTCAGGCTCGAGACATCGGGCGTGCCCTCCGAGAGGTCGAGCGATGCCACGGGAATCGTCACGTCCGCCGTCGGCTGCGCATCGAGCACGACGACGAATGTCGCCTGACCGCCGGCCTCGGTCGTCGTCAGGCCGGTGACGGGCGTGATCGTCACGCCGGCCGTATCGTTGTCGGTGTTCGACACCGTCACGTCGTCTGAATCGACGGAGGCGTAGCTCGGATCCGCGCTCGACGCGACGGCCGTCAAGATCGTGTACGTCTGCGCGCCATCATCGAGAAAGTCATCGACGCCGGTCACCGTGACGTTTTGCGGCGCGTTCCAATTATCGACGGTAAACGTCAGGCTCGCCGGCGACACCGTGCCCTCGGTGGTGTCACTCGACGACAGCGAGATCGAAACGTCGGCCGTCGGCTTCGAGTTCAGCACGACCGCAAATTGCGCCGAGCCACCGGTTTCGCTCGTGACGAGGTTCGCGACCGGCGTGACTCTGACGCCCGCCGTATCGTCGTCGACGTTCTCGACGGCGACGTCATCGCCATCGAGTCCGTCGAAGCGTGAGTCCATGCTGATCGCGGGCGCGAGCACGATCGCGTAGGGCTGCGCGCCGTCGGCGACCTCATCTTGCACGCCCGTGATCGTCACGATCTGCGGCGCCGCGTAGTCATCGATCGTGAACAGCAGCGACGCCGGACTGATCGTGCCTTCGCGAACATTGCTCGACGACATCTCGACCATCACGTCATTGCGCGGAGAGCCTTCGAGCGACACCGCGAACGTCGCCTGGCCGCCGCCTTCCGTGGTCGTCAGCCCGTCGGCCGGAGCGATCGCCACCTTGGGTTGGCCGAGATGCAGGTTATCGCCGCAACCGACCACCGCGATGCACAGAAAGGCGACGCGCTTCATGTATCCCAAACGATAACGATTCGCCCAGGGGGCCGCGTAGCCCTATGGGGTACGAATTGGGTATCGAGCGCTCGAAAATCACAGCCACCGGTCGATTCAGCGAGGCTTCGCGATGAGCTGCTTCATCTCCGGCGGCAGCGCGCGCGGCCTGCCGTTGGGTCCGATCACCGCGTGGCGTGTGTAGCCGTCCGCGATGAGCTCGTCGCCGCGATAGATTGCATAGATGAACCGCAGGGATGCGGCGCGGACATCCGCGATCTCGACGTCGACCTCCAAGAGATCCTCGTAGAACGCCGGCCTCTTGTAGTTGCAGTGCGCTTCGATGACCGGCAACGCAACCTGCGCCGCTTCGAGGTCCTTGTAGCTGCGGCCGAGCGAGCGCCAGTACGCGGCGCGCGATGCCTCGAAAAACCGCAGGTAGTTCGCGTAGTAGACGACGCCCATCTGGTCCGTGTCGCCGAAGATGATGCGGACCTCGTGTCTCATGCGGCAATCCTGATGACGCGTCCCGGCGCCTTGATGATCGCGAGCCTGTCGATTTCGGCGAGGGCGGCGCGCACGTTGCCTTCGCGCGCCTCGTGGGTCAGGACCACGACGGAGACCGGCGCCTCCCCTTTGGCATCCTGGACGACCTGCGCGATCGAGACATCGTTCGCGCCGAGGATCGTCATCAGCTGGCCGAGCACGCCCGGCTGATCCGCGACGGCAAAACGCAGGTAGTACTTCGTGCGCACTTCACCCAGCGGCATCAGCGGCCGCGCGCGCACGGGCCGAGGGCGCTGCGGCCGCGCACCGCCTGCCGCTCGCGCGAAGATGTTGCGCCCGATCTCGATGATGTCGCTGACGACCGACATCGCCGTCGGCAGCATGCCGGCGCCCGCGCCGTAATACATCGAGCCACCGAGTGCGTAGCTCTGGACGTAGACCGCATTCTTCGCACCGGAGACATCTGCGAGGAGCCAGTGGTGCGGCACGAGCGCGGGATGAACGCGCGCCTCGACGGCCTCGCCGTGATCGCGTGCGATGACGAGCGGCTTGAGCACATAGCCAAACTTCTGCGCGTACTCGAGATCGATCGGCTCGACGATCGAGATGCCATCGGTCGGAATCGCGTGGACGTCGATTGTCGTGCCGAAGCATAGGCCGACGAGGATCGCGAGCTTGTGTGCGGCGTCGCCGCCGCCGATATCGAGTGTCGGGTCGGCTTCGGCGTAGCCGAGGCGCTGCGCGTCGGCGAGGATGTCGGCGAATGGGCGGCGCGTCTCGGTCATCGTCGACAGGATGTAGTTCGATGTTCCGTTGACGATGCCCCACAGCGCTTCGACGCGATCGCTCGCGAGGCCTTCGCGCAGCACGCGGATGATCGGCACGCCGCCGCACACCGCGGCCTCGTAGTAGAGATCGACGCCGGCGCGCTCTGCCGCCGCGAAGACCTCGCCACCGTACTCGGCGAGCAACGCCTTGTTCGCGGTAACGATGTGCTTGCCTGCCGCGATCGCCGCGAGCATCGCGCGTTTGGCCTCGGTGGTGCCGCCGATCAGCTCGCACACGAGGTCGACGTCGGGCCGCTGGATGACGGCATCGACGTCGGTCGAGAGCAACGCGCGATCGACCTCGACGACGCGATCCGCTCTGTCTGGATCGCGGACCGCGATCGCGCGCACGGCGATGCGCGCACCGAGCCGAGCCTCGATCGCTTCCGCGTTGTCTTCGAGGAGCTTGACGACGCCTCCACCGACATTGCCAAGACCGAGCAGCGCAACACCGATCGTGCGAGACATCAGCGACCGCCCCGTTTGTACGAATAATGCTCGACGGCCACGAGCCAGTTCTCACCGTCGCGGCGGAGCACGAACGTCAGCGCGCCATTCTCCGTGATCGTTGTGGTGCCGTCGCCGAGCTCGCGCGTCATCGTCGCGGTCGCCGTCGCCGCCTCGGGCCCGAGCGCAGCGACCTGGATGTCTTTGAGATGGACGAGGATCTGTTTGTAATGCGTGATCCGATCTTTGAGCATGCCTTCGACGGAGGCCCAGCCGACGAGCTGCGTGCCGTCGAGCACGACCACGAGATCGAGATCGTGCGCGTACAGCTTCGCGAGCGCCTCGAAGCTGCGCGTCTCGTAAGCTTGCCGCCATTCTTCGACGACGGTGCGCGCCGCTGCGACAACTTCTTTCGGCGTTTGCGGCCGAACCGGCGTTGTCTCTTGCTTGCTACCGCGACACGCCGAGACGGCGAGCACGATGCACAGCACGGCGTGTCTCATACGCGCGTATGTATCACGAGTGTGCGCGAGCGCTCGCTGGACGCTCGCCGAGATGCTGCCAAGGTTTGACCATGGCTACCACCTGGCACGAACCGTACTACCACCATGAAAACGACGAGAAGCAAGCAAGCCTGACGATCCTGTTGATGTCGATCATGTCGGTCATCGTCACGGGTTTGATCGTCGCGGCGGTGCTGTCCACTCGCGCATGCTCGGTGTAGTGTCCGCGGCATGACCGAGATCGTCTGGCTGCATGCGCGTGAGGTTTTAGATTCTCGTGGCAATCCGACCGTCGAAGCCGAAGTCGGCCTCGACGGTGGTGCGCTCGGCCGTGCGATCGTCCCGTCAGGCGCATCGACAGGCGAGCACGAAGCGCTCGAGCTTCGCGATGGCGACGCAAAGCGCTATCTCGGCAAAGGCGTCACCAAAGCGGTCGAGCACGTGCGCGACATCATCGCGCCGACGCTGATCGGCATGGACGCGAGCAACCAAGCCGGCGTCGACGCCGCGCTGATCCAGCTCGATGGCACGCCGATGAAGACGCACCTCGGCGCGAACGCGATCCTCTCGGTCTCGATGGCCGTCGCGCGCGCCGCCGCGCTCGCGCATGACCTGCCGCTATATCGCTACCTCGGCGGCGTCGCCGCGGTGTCGCTGCCGGTGCCGCTGATGAACATCATCAACGGCGGCGCGCACGCCGATAACAACCTCGACATCCAGGAGTTCATGATCGCGCCTGCCGGCTTCACGCGCTTCGAAGATGCGCTGCGCGCCGGCGTCGAGGTGTTTCACAACCTGAAGAAGCTGTTGTCGTCGCGCGGCAAAGGGACGAACGTCGGCGACGAAGGCGGCTTCGCACCGAGCCTCGATTCCGGCGACGAAGCGCTTCAGCTCGTGCTCGAAGCGATCGAAAAAGCCGGCTACGAGGCGGGCAAGCAGATCTTCCTCGCGCTCGACGTCGCGGCGAGCGAGCTGTTCGACAAGAAGAACGGCACGTATCTGTGGGAGGGCAAGCAGCGCAAGGCCGAAGACCTCATCAACATCTACGCGTCATGGGCGGAGAAGTACCCGCTCGTCTCCGTCGAGGATGGCCTCGCGGAAGATGATTGGGATGGCTGGAAGGCGCTCACCGATCGGCTCGACGGCAAGCTCCAGCTCGTCGGCGATGATCTGTTCGTGACGCAGACAGCGCGCCTGCGCCGCGGCATCGAGGGCGGCATCGCGAATTCGATCCTCGTCAAGGTCAACCAGATCGGAACGCTGACCGAAACGCTCGATGCCGTGCGCACCGCGCAGCACCAGGGCTATACCGCGATCATCTCGCACCGCTCTGGCGAGAGCGAAGATGCGTTCATCGCCGACCTCGCCGTCGCGACGAATGCGGGCCAGATCAAGACGGGCTCGGCATCGCGCAGCGATCGCATCGCGAAATACAACCAGCTGCTGCGCATCTGCGATCAGCTCGGCGAAGAAGCACGCTTCGCCGGGCCGACGGTGTTTCGTCGCTGAAGCTCCTCGGGCAGCAGCAGCACCCAGAACAGCGCGAGCATGCCCCACGGGAACGCGCCAAGCTTGAGCCCGCTCGCGATGCCGAGCTCGAAGAAGATGCCCAGGCCGATCCAGATCCAGCGCAGCCGCCAGCGATTCGCGAACGCGCGCAGGCGGCCGGCGCGCTCCGGCGTCGCGGCGTAGTAGAGCCACAGTAGATAGAGCGGCGCGGTGAGCTCGAAGACGATCGACAGCGCGGTCGCGACGCGCGTCAGCGGATAGATCGCGCTGACGAAGCTCGGCGACAGCCGACCGTTGATCGGATCGAGGAGCGCGTTCGCGAGTGCGGTGAAGCCGCCGTGCGGTCCCCACACCGCGCTCGATTTGTTGTGGCCGCTCGAGAAGTAGACCCAGACGAGCTGGAGCAGCAGCAGGTAGCGCGGCCACGCGGGAACGAGCGCGGGCATCGGCCGGCCGAGCCGACGCATGAGCCACGCATCGATGGACCACCGCGCATCACAGCGCGACAGCGCGAGGATCATGAACACGACGCGCATCAGAATGTCGATCGCGCTCTCGCCGTTCGGGCAAATCGCAGCCTGCTGCGCAGACACGATCACGAACGCGATGCATGCAACACGCGTCGCGATGCCGAGCAGCACGCACGCAAGTGACGCCACCGCGAGCGCCCACAGGCCGGTCGCACTGAGGCCGATCGAATCGGCCCAGCCCGAGTAGTACGTCGCGAAGCCGACCGGGTAGCGCGACCACATCTCGTCGAGGATGCCGAGGTGCCACAGCCACAGCTGATCGCAGAGCAGCACGAACGCGGCGCTGATGCGCACGAGCACGAGCGCGGTCGCCGGCTCGCGCCGATCCATGAGCTCGACCCACGCGCGCCACAGACGCTTGATCATGGCCCCTCCCGCACGTGGCCCTGCTCGAACACGAACTCGCCGGTGCCGGTGAAGCCATCCGTGCCGAGGCGCACTTTCTCGAAGCGCACCCGCGCCGCGACGAACTCGGGATGCCGGGTCAGCACCTGCAGCGTCGCCCAGTTTGCGAACAGCCGGTACTGCTCGGGTGGCGTGCTCGTCGGATCCCACACGCCGCGCGGGCGCGTGTAATCGATCTCGTCGGCGAGCTCGGTGTGCTCGGGATCCGATGCGCGAAACACGATGTGCCACGTGCCGTCGCGATCGGCGCCTTCGATCGACATGCGAAAGCGATCCGCGGTCGGCGCTTGATACAACGACCAGCGCTGATGGATGCGCAGCGTGGGGTGCATCCACAAGACCGGCGTCAGCACCGTGCGCTGGACCTTACGCACAGGCTCGACGAAGCCGCGCTCCCACGCCGGTGTCTTCTCGGGTCGCGGGAGCGGGCAGCCGTCGACGAGCCCGAAGAAGATCGCAACCGCGATCAACCCGGCGCGCGCCTCGGGCCACTTCACGTCGCGAGCATAGCCCTAAACATCTGCCTCATCCGGCCGATTCATCGAGCATGATCCAGCTCGTCTATGCCAGCGCGGCCGCCGCACCGCTCTCGAGCAGCGCGCTCGAGACGTTGCTGATCAAGGCCCGCGCGCGCAATGCGGCGCTCGATGTCACCGGCATCTTGCTCCACGTCGACGGCTCGTTCTTGCAGGTGCTCGAAGGCCGGCCCGAGGCTGTGCTCGCGCTGTTCGCGAAGATCAAGCAGGACCGCCGGCACGGGCGCGTGCTCACGCTGCTGATCCGCGAGATCACGCAGCGCAACTTCGGCGATTGGAGCATGGCGTTCGTCGATGCGAGCGGCCGCGCGACGCAGATCGCGGGCTATCGGCGATCGCGCGGGTTTGCCGATCTGCTCGGCGATGCCGCGAACATCGCGCGCATCCTCGACGAGTTTCGCGTCGGCCGCTGGCGCGCGCTCGCGAGCTAGCTCATTCGCTCGACATCTGCGGCTCGTTGTTTTCGCGCTCCCACTGCTCGCGTAGTTGCTCGTCCTCTTCTTCGGCGCGCGCTTGTTCCGCCTCTTTTTCTGCACGCTCGCGCTGGTAGCGCTCGCGCTCTTCTCCCTCTGCGAGCTCGCCGAAGATCGGCATCGGCACGTGCCATTCGCCGCGCGTGTTCACGGGAGAGAGCTGGTCCATGAAGTGGCCGGCGAGTGCAGCGGGACCAGCGGCGAGGCCGCGCATGATCTGATCGCCCCAAGAAGCGTCTGGATCGTTCATCACCTCTGGTGGCGCGACGAGATCGGGCAGGCGCTGGGTCCAGGGCACCGCGGGCTTGTGGAGCCCGTACTCGTCGAGCTCCTTGTCCTCCTGCTCGCGCCGCGCATCGGCGCGATCGCTCGGCGTCACGATCTGCGATGGGCCTGCCTCGGGCCCGGCGGCGGGTGCACCGCCTGCACCCTCATTGTCCTGTCTCGCGTCGCCTGTCAGAAAATCGAAGAAGCCCATGCATCGGTAGATGGCGCGGCCGCAGTTCTGTGACAGCGCCGCAACTATCCGATGTAATGCGCGAATAGCTCGCGATTGGGAAACTCGTAGCGGGCGAGCGCACTGCCGAGGTCCGCGGCGACACAGCCGACGTACTCGAGGGCATCGTCGAGCGCCGGCGTGTCGATTCGTTCCGCCGGCATGGTGTAGCGAAGGAAGTAGCGCCCGCCGACGAGCGCGATCGCCCCAGAACCGAGCCATGCCGCCATCTCGAGCATCGTGCGCGGCGACGCCGCGGTCTCGGGCCCGATGTCACCGATCAGCATCAGCGTGCGATTGCCACGTTCGTTGTGCTCGCGCAGCATCACGCTCCACGCACCCGCGCGCTCAACGATCGCGTGATCGGGGCGCACCCGAAGCTCGTAACGCTCGTAACGCAGGCGGAGAATCGTGGTCGCGCGATCGAGAAGTGAGCCAGCCATGGGCTGGTAGAGAGCGGACCCGCGAAGCTGTGACAACGCTTAGCGCGCTGGGTCGAAGCGCGTGACTTGGCGCAAGAACGACGCATCGAGGTATTCGCGCTTGATCACCTCGGCCATCTCCTCGGCCGTCGCGAAGCGCTCGTAATCGACGCGGATCACCGGAATCACGCGCGAGATATCGGCGATGAATTCTTCATAGCCTTCGTGCAGCGCGCGCAAATAGCCGAGCTCGATCTTCGCCTCGACATCGCGACTGCGCATGCGAATGCGCTCGGCACTCGCCTCGGGCGAGACATCGAGAAAGACGATCACGCTCGGCTTGCACATGAAGTTACTCATGTTGCGAAACAGCTCGATGTACGTCTGGTAATCGCGCTCGTCCATGAGCCCCGTCTTCGCGAGCATCTTGGCGAAGATCGAGTCTTCGTAGATCGTGCGGTCCTGCACCGCAGACCGCCCGCGCCAGATGATCTCTTGATGCTGCTGGAAGCGGCGGTTCAAGAGGTAGACCTGCATCGCGAACGAGTAGCGGGCGGTGTCGCGGTAGAAATCGGCGAGGTATTCGTTATCGGTGACCGGCTCGTAGTAGCAGTCGATGCCGAGGTGTTGCCCGAGCGCCGTCGCGAGCGTTGACTTGCCGGCACCGATCATCCCGGCGATGCCGATAAAGATGCGGGTGGCAGGTGTGGCGGCCCGCGGCTGTGAACGAGCGATTTCTGTGTGCACGACCACACCCTGCCAAAGGGCTATGACAACGAGGTTTGTCGGCCCCGCGCAATCGCCGCTTGCGGTGGCCTGACCCTTGCTCGATAGTCCGGTGCAATGCGCAAATTCGCGATCGTTCTTGTACTAACGGCGAGTCTGTCTGGCTGCATCGTGCGTGCTCACGGGCACGTGAACCCGCTCGCCAGCGTGGTGGCGACGGGCCTCGTCGTCGGTACGGCGGCCGCGATCGCGGCAACAGCGCCGCCGCCGGTCGTCGTCGATGTTGGCTATCACGGCTACTACCGACCGGGCTACGTCTGGGTCAACGGCTACCACCGCTGGAACGGCAACGCGTACGTCTGGACGCCCGGCTACTACCAGCCCGCGCGCGCCGGGTACTACTGGGTTCAGCCGTCGTGGGAGTACCGCGGCGACCAATACGTCTACGTCGATGGTTACTGGGCCGCGCCGCGCGCCGGCTACGTCTACGTCGACGGTTATTACGACTATCGGGGCAACGGCTACGTGTGGAACCCCGGCCGCTGGGAAACCGAACGACCTGGTCATGTCTACGTGCAGGGCACGTATACGACCGTCGGCGGCCGTCGCACGTATCAGCCCGGCGGCTGGCGCGCACAGGGTTCGGTGTCTACGTCGGTTTCGACGTCGACCGCGCCCGGCGGCGTGAGCGTGCACTAAAGAGGAGCAGCACGACGAGCCAACCGGGGCTGCTCGCGTTGCAGCCGGCGCAACCGCCGCCGACGGTGAATGTGTAGCGGCACTCGGTGTCGCAAAACTCGCCGTGCTCGCATTGCTCGGCGGCCGCGACATTGACGTAGCCGTCGCCGCAGCGCGGCGCTTGGCAGTTCGCGCCATTGCACGTGTCGGTGTCGCTGCCGCTCGAGTCGCATTGCTCGCCGGCCGCGACATCGAGGAACCCATCGCCGCAGCCGGGTGGGATCGCGATGAACGAGACGTTGACGGTTGCACTCGCACCGCCGGTGACCGGCATCGCGGCGACCAGCGCGGAGCCTCCGCTCGTCGCCGATAGCGTGAACGTGACCTTGCCATCGGCATCGGCGCGGACCTGCGTGCCCTCGAACTCCGTGCTCGCGTCCGCATTGACGACGGCGCCGACCGACGACGTGATCGTGACCAACGTGCCTTCGGCGAGTGGCGCACCACACGCATCGACAAACGCCGTGCTCGACACCTCGATCGTCGACGCGCCATCCGCAGGCACGGTGTCGGGCATCGCGGTCAGCATCGGTTTGGTCTCGATCGCAAAGCCGAGTTTGATCGCGCTGCCCTCTTGCCACACGATCGCCGGCGACGTTCCCGCATCGAGCTCGATCGAGACATTCGTCGGTGCGCTCGCCGTGGTGTACGCGTTGACCTCGGGGGAGAGCGCCGCGATCGAATCCTTGAAGCTGCGCCAGCGAATGCTGTTGCCGACGACGTACGTCGCGACGTAGCACCCCGTCGCCGGGCGCGACAACGCCGGATGCACCGCGGCGGCGCTCACGATCGTCGTGTCGAGCATCGTCGCATTGAGATCGTAGTTCGTGCCGTCTTGCCGCGAGTACGCGATCGCACCGGCGCCATCGCGGTACAGCGTGTGGACATCCGTCGCGACGGCGAGGCTCTGCGCCGCCGACATCTGCCCGGGCATCGCGTGATCGACAGCCGGCACCATGTGCCACGGCTCGCCGAGCTCCGCCGTGTCGTTGACGATCGCCGTCGACAGATTCGCGTCGATGTTCGACACGACGATCATGTTCGGCCCCGACGCCGAGATCGCGATCGAGTTCGGGTCGCGAATCGTGTCGAAGTTGTTGCAGTAGCTGCGCATGACCCAGCTGCCCTGCTTGACGTAATTCGTCGGCCGATAACGAGTCGTGCTGCCGCAGCCCGGTCCGATCGGCCCGGTATAGACCTGGCCGTAATCGAACGCCGCGATGTACGGCGTGCCGCTCTGCGAGTACGCGAGCGTTGCCTGGTAGCCGCGCGTCTCGGTCGGATGCGACGCGACCAATTCGGGCGCGCCAAACGACAGCGTCGCGCCCGCGATCGACGCCTCGCGATACCACAGCGAATAGCCGGCCGCGTCGTTGTTCGCCCACACGAGCCCGAGCTTCGCGTCGCTGCGGGCGACGCTAAACCCGAGGTTCGCCGGGGTCGTGCTCGCGGGTTGCGGCGCCGAGAATGTGACTCCGTCGAGGCTCTGAACATACGCGATGCCGCTACCGGTCTCGAAGAAGATGAAGTACTGCCCGCCGACGATCAGCGCCGAGCGCGAACCACCGCCCGGGCTCGCCTTCGCACCCGCACCCGAAAACACCACGGTCTGCGCCTGCGCGAGCCCCATCAGCGCGCACACGAGCACCAGCGGGCGTAGCCACTGCACCTGCCCCAATGGTAGGCCGAACCCGACGCCGTTGAACAGCCTGCGGTGGGTTAACGCCGGCCCTTGTAACCCATCATGCCCTGGATCACGCCTTCGCTCGCTTCGGCAATCTCACCCTCCTCGCGAAGGCGGTCGGCGCAATCCGCACAAACCTTGCGGGCCTTGCCCGCGACCTTGACGCTCACGAGCTTGTCGACTTCGTCCTGACATTCACGGCAGGTCGGCATAGGCCGATCATACTACGGGCGCGGCTTGCGGCGGACCCGGCGGATGAACGCGTCGCGCCAGCGCGTGATGATGTCGTAGAACGTCGGGATTACGAGCAGCGTGAGCACCGTGGATGTGATCACGCCGCCGATCACGGCGCGGCCGAGCGGCGCGCGGAAATCGCCACCTTCGCCCGAGCCGATCGCGACCGGGATCATGCCGGCGACGATCGCGACGCTGGTCATCACGATCGGTCGCAGGCGAACGCCACCTGCCTCGACGATCGCCTCCTCGCGCGACATGCCGCTGCGCTCTGCGTGCTTCGCGAAGTCGATGAGCAGGATCGCGTTTTTCGCGACGATGCCCATCAGCATGATGACGCCGATCATGCTCATCAGGTTGAGCGTCGAGTTCGTGACGAGCATCGCGAGCATGACGCCGATCAGCGACATCGGCAGCGATGCCATGATCGGGATTGGCTCGAGGAACGAGCCGAACTGGACGACGAGGATGAAGTACATCAGCATCACCGCCGTCGCGAGCGCGATCATGATGCGGCCGAACACTTCGTTTTGATCCTCGGTCTCGCCGCCTTGCTTGCGCGTGTACCCGGGCGGCATCTGAATGTGGGCCATGCGCTTTTCGATTTCACCGACGACGGCCGACAGCGGGCGACCTTCGGCGTTCGCACCGACGGTGATGACGCGCGAGCCATCGAGGTGCTCGATCTGAGCAGGGCCGACGCCGCGCCGCACCTTCGCCACGTTGCCGAGCTGGATCGTCTTGCCGGGACCGGGCAGCTGCAACGGCAGCGCTTCGAGATCTGTCGGTCGTTCGCGCCACGCGGGCGCGAGCCGCACGACAACATCGCGCGTCTCGCCTTCGGGATCGATCCACTTGCCGGATTCGAGGCCCGCGAACGCGGGACGCACCGCCTGCGCGAGCTGCATCGCGCTGATGCCGAGTTGGCCCGCGAGCTTGCGATCCGGAATGACCTCGAGCTCGGGCTTTTGGCCTTTGCTCGACAGGCCGACGTCGACGGCGCCCGGCACTTTGCGCACCTCGGTCGCGACGCGGTTCGCAAGGCCGTTGAGCACATCGGTATCGGGGCCGATCAGCTGGATCTGGATCTGGCGGAAGCCGCCGCCAAAGCCGGTCGTGATGAACGCGGTGACGCCGCTGAGCTGGCGGATGTCTCTTCGCAACGCCTGCGCGATCGCATCTTGGTGCAGCGCGCGCGTCTTCTTCGGCGTGAGCCGTACATAGATCTGCGCGGTGTCGGCGCCGGTCGGGCCGCCGACCGTCGCATACGCGTACATTACTTCCGGACGCTTCTGCGCGAGCTCGATCGCGGCGACGACCTTGCTACTCGTGTAGTCGAGGCTCGAGCCCGGCGAGGTCTCGAGCGTGATCTGGAACTCCGAGCGATCTTCGACGGGGAAGAATCCGCTGCCGACGAGGCCGCTCGCCGGAATCGCGAGCGCGCCGAAGAACGCGGCGAGCGCGAGCACGACCATGATGAAGCGATGGCGCAGCGCCCAGCTGATCACCTTCTTGTAGCGCCGCGTCAGGGCCTGGAACGCGCGATCAAAGATGTCGAGCCGGCGCGACAGCCACGTGCGGCGCTCGCCGGTTGCTTCGGGGTCGTACCAGACGGCCGACAGCATCGGGTCGAGCGAGAACGATACGAACAGCGACACCATGACCGAGCACGCGATCGTCAGCGCGAACGGTGCGAACCATTGCTCGGCGATGCCGCCCATGAACGCGATCGGCACGAACACGACGACGATCGAGAACGTCGTCGCGGCGACGGCGAGCCCGATCTCGGAGGTGCCCTCGCGTGCCGCCTGCACGTGATCCTTGCCCATCTCCATGTGGCGCACGATGTTCTCGCGCACGACGATCGCGTCGTCGACGAGAATTCCGATCGCGAGCGACAGCCCGAGCAGCGACATCACGTTGAGCGTGAAGCCGAACACGAGCACGGCGACAAATGACGAGATCACCGAGACCGGCAGCGCGAGGCCGGTGATCACCGTCGAGCGCCACGACTTGAGAAAGATGAAGACGACGAGCACCGTGAGCAGCGCGCCTTCGAACAGCGAGGTCTGCACGTCGCTCACCGAGTTCTTCACGCGTGCGCCGGAGTCGCGCACGACTTCGAGCTTGGAGCCTTTCGGCAGCTCCTTCTCGAGCTGCGCGATCCGCGCGAGCACGCGCTTGCTGACGTCGGTCGTGCTGAAGCCGAGCGCCTTCTTGATATCGATGCCAACGGCCGGCGTGGTGTTGAAGTACGCCGCCGAGACTGCTTCTTCTTGGCCATCGCGCACCTTCGCGACGTCGCCGAGGCGCACCACGCGGTCGCCGTTGCGGCCGACGACGAGCTGCTCGAACTCGGTGGGGCCGGAGAGCCGGCCGCGCAGTCGGATCGTGCGTTCCTCCATCGCGCCGGAGAGCTTGCCGACGGGCACCGCGAGGTTCTCCGCCTGTAGCGTCTGCACGACCTGACCGATCGGAATGCCCGACGCGCGCAGCGCATCCGGCTGCAGCTCGACGGTGAGCTCGCGCTCGACGCCGCCGACAACATCGACGCTCGCGACGCCGGGCAACGCGGTGAGCTCGCGGCGAATGCGAATATCAGCGAGCTGCGTGAGCTCGACGGTCTTGAGCGTCTTCGATGTCAGCGTCAGCGAGATGATCGGAAAGTCCGTCGACGCGAATCGCGTCAGCACCGGCTCTTTCATCTCCGCCGGCAAATCGGCGCGCGTCTCGGAGATCTTGTCGCGGATGTCCTGCGTTGCTTGCTGGATGTTCTTTTCGAACTGGAAGACGACGAGGATGTTCGCGTAGCCATCGACGGCGGTCGAGTTGATCTGATCGACGCCCGAGATCGAGCGAAACGCCTCTTCGAGCGGCGCGATGAGCTCGCGCTCGACGACGCCCGGCGATGCGCCGGGATACACGATCGCGATGTTGACGACAGGCGCGGTGACCTCGGGGAACTCGTCCGTGTGCAGCCGCAACAGCGCGATCAGCCCGAACACGACGAGCGCGACCATCACGACCGTCGTGATGATCGGCTTCTTGATCGCGTAGTTCGAGACCCACACTTACTTCTTCTCCGGCGGCAAGACGACTTTCGCGCCCGGTCCGACGTTCTTCGTCGCGCGCGCGAGCAGCACGACATCGCCGGCGGCAATGCCGCTCATGACCTCGACCGTCTCGGCGCGCTCGTCGCGCACGCCGAGCGCTACGTTCGTGCGTTCGACGATGCCGTTGTGCACGCGAAGCACGGTCGGTTGATCACCGGTGCTGTCGATCGCTCCAAACGGCGCGAGCAGCGCCTCGCGCTTCTCGACGGAAACGCGCCCCTCCGCGTAGAGCCCCGACACGAGCTTGCCGCCGGGATTCGGGATATCGACGAGCACTTGGATCTGTCGCGTCACCGGATCGGCAGCGGGCGCGACGCGCGAGATCGTGCCGGTGAACCGCTGACCGGGATAGCCGCGGATCTCGAAGTCGACGGACGTGCCCGGCTTGATCACGGCGAGGTCCTCGGAAGCGATCGACGCATCGAGCCGCATCGTCGATGGATCGATGATCTCGTAGAGCTCCGCGCCGGGTGCGACGACATCGCCGACGTTGACGGAGCGCCGCGCGACGACGCCGGCCGTCGGTGCCCGCACCGTCGCATCGCCGAGCTGCGACTGCGATGACGCGAGCTGCGCGCGCGCTTGCGTGACGGCCGCCTCGGCGGCGGTGAGCTGACTCATGGAGCGATCGAGCTCGCGCTGCGCGACCGCGCCACCTTTGACGAGCGCTTCGGTGCGCTGGACTTCGCGCCGCGCGAGATCGCGCTGCGCTTCGGCCGCTCCCACGGACGATTTCGCCGACGTGGCGACAGAGCCGAGCGCCTTCGCTTCGATGCGCGCGAGCAGATCGCCCTTCTTCACGGTGTCGCCGAGCTCGGGGCCAACGGCCATGACCGCACCACCGGTCT